>Ga0099850_1000396_pt1 | contig 19379 bp, 23 predicted proteins | sample CB_VirMetaG_5_FD_79182 | JGI IMG/M metagenome (GOLD analysis project Ga0099850, IMG submission 79182) | Freshwater to marine saline gradient viral communities from Chesapeake Bay - CB_1508_1D Viral MetaG | ecosystem: Environmental > Aquatic > Marine > Coastal | place: USA: Chesapeake Bay... | reverse complement strand
TTGGCAACATGTCATATTCTTCTTGTTCACGTTGCCTAATCTGCTCTGCTCTTTCCTGAGCAGCATTGGGGCCATAACCTATGTCTGTAAACATAGTCTCACCTGCATCACCAGTTTTAGTATATACCGGAGTATTACCATACATCTGGAAGTCAGGAGTAGATTCCATTTCGTCAACAGGGATTTCAGATTCGTATAAATCACCTGGAGCTATATCGAAACGAGCAAAAGCATCAGTATCTACATCCTCTGGGATGTCCTGATCATACTGACTACCAATTATTTCGATAGGATGTAACTCATCATCCATTGGAGTATCAGGTAATCCAGGGTCAGAAGCATCGAAGTAATCACGTAAAGCATCTGCTGTTTCATACAGACCATAAGCGGTACCGACCAAAGGCACAGACTTAAGCAGACCCTTACCTACTTTTTTAAGAGCAGTCTTTTTTGCTCGGTTTTTAGCAAACTCAGGGTCAGCATCAGGTATATCCGAAGCATCCGTAGGAACTCTCTGTCGATTAGCTTTAGCACGACTAAGAGTATCATGACGTTCTTTGTCAAAACGACGTTTAGCTTCACCAGTTACTTTATCTACAGTCTCTTCGACTTTAGCTTTACCTAGCTGAAGTGTTTCCTTAGCTTTATCTGCTACTTTAGGAGCTTCTTGCTTAGCACGTTTACCAAGGCCCGTTACTTTATCTTTAGCCTGGGTACCTAAATCACTAAGCTTTTCCTTAAACTTGGGCTTATTCTCTTTTACGAATTTCTTAGAATCACGCTTTAGTTTTTTGTACTGCCGCTTAATCTTATTAGTACGTTTTTTAACTGCGGGATCATTTAAGACATTAGCTAAACGTTCACCGCCGGCTTCTTTTAATTCAGTAGAACCTTTCTTCAGGGCATTGGATAATTCATTGAATTTACTAGAACCGTATTTACCCCATTCACTCTGAAGATTACGCCAATCCACACCCAATTTACCGTTGGATTGGTCAAACAATTTCTGCTCAGCAATAAAATCTACTGCCCTCTCAAATTTGCTTTTTCCGCCTGTTCCGGAAGGACCAAGGGCGCCATAGTTAATTGCCATTATTAGTATCCTCTATTTTGCTGATTGAATTGATCCCAATACTTATCATAGTCATATCCACCACTGGATGACCTCATACGAGATTTACGGCCAGCATCTTGATATCCTCTAACTGCTTCACCAAGATTAGTATGGGTACCAACATAACGATCCCATTTATTAGCCAAGTACGGGTCAGTAGCCCAAACACTATTGGGGTCTGCTTTCATATGGTCAGGCCGTACGAAAGGAAGACTAGGATCATTCTGTTCCGGATTAACTCCGCGACCACGAATATCTCCAGCAGGGGTTTGGCTATATCTTTGAGCGGTACCGCTCCTGCTAGCATCAGAAGATGCACGACGATTACTACCCAACCCGGAAGTTAATTCTCCAGACCGAATAGTACCGGTACCTCCTCGAGCATTAGTAGAAAATTCACTACCCCTGGTTTGTCGCGGTGCATTAGGAGTTCGTCTTTTACGAGCGAGAGAACCCATGGCATCGCGGAAGTTACGGGTGTAAAGTTGAGAACGCTTAGGATTAAATCCCGGCTTGGATAAAGCTCCTAAATCGCGCATACGATTTTTATATTGCTGGTCAGCAAACTGTTGGCCTATCATGGTTCGTTGGTTAGATCTGCCGGTACTTTTAGAAACGTACATACCTGCGTCATCATCCCAGACAAAACCAAGTCCAGCAGCATCGGCTGGACTCATGGCCATTAAATTTCTCTGCAGCGTAGCTTGTTCCCCCTGTGAACCGAGGAATCCAGGGATATTAGGTAATCTACCTGGTCTTACTAGTGCCATAATAATCTCCTATGAACAGCCTTGAGTACAAGCTTGGCTGATGCTAAATCCTGAAGATACTCCAATTGCTGACATAGATGAACCGGCAAGGCCAGCATAAAGCTGACTGAGGTTCTCTTTGTTTCCATTAACAACCTGTGCATTCGCAAGAGAAATATCACCGGATTGTTTAGCATTTTGGATATTAGCATTAGTTTGTTGTAACGCATAGCTGATAGCATTTTGGTCAAACTTATATACTGAATCATTATAAGCGTTTGAGGACTGTATTTCCAATTGGAACTTTTGAAGATCAGCCTGATATAACTGAACATTTGTTTCCAGTTCTTTAGTCTGTCTTTCAACGTCCGTAACATACGCTTTAATTTGTGAATCAAATAATTTAATTCGATTATCGTTAACTGCGGCCAAAGAATTATTCACAGAAACTTGAGCATCTATACCTGACCGGTAGGCATCTAAGCGTTTACCATAAGCACTAACTGATGTTTCGTAAGCACTGAATTCAATTCCTTTGGCTTCAACCTGAGTTTTATACAAGTCATATTCTGTAGCTGCTGCTTCAACGCGAGCTGTATACCCCTTGATTTCAGAAGCATATATCTCAGCTTCAGTTCGAGCAAGTTCCAGTGTAGCTAAGGCTGCATCTACCTGAGCTTTATAGTTATCTACCTCAACACCAAGGGCTTCAACCTGAGCTTTATATGACTGGACTTTGACAAGGTTAGTCTCTGAGATAACTTTGTTATTCTCGAGTTTAATCTTATCAGCCTCCAGTTTAGAAATCTCAGCCTGAATCTCTTGTTGGTAAACAGCTAGTTCAGTTTTATATAATTCTAGACGAGCATTAAAAAATGAGATACGTGCATTATGCAATTCTATGTCTGCCTGGAAAGCATACTTAGCAGCATCAAGTGCACGTCCCATTTGGTTTTCATGCCAGCCCCCTCTTAGAGATTCAAATGCAATCCCTTGCTGTACATGAAATTTGAAATTATCCAGCTTATCCTGGGAATGCTTAATTGCTTGTTCCCGAGAGTTAGATATAGTCTTTTGTAAAGCCTGTTGTCGAGCTTTGTCTATACGGGCTATCTGTATTCCGGTGGGGAGGGAAAATCCACGGGAAGCCCACTCGATGTTAGTCTCATCAACTAACTGCTGGACAGCTTCAGTTTCACGCTCACGGGCTTGTTCCCAGACTAAGTTCCATATGGAGTCTGGTATACCAAGCTCGTTATTCGCCATCTGATTCATACGATCTTCGACTTGAGTTAATACATCAGATGTATAGTCAGTCTCTAGGAATGAAAAAGTAGCATTGGGTTCTTCGATACTATTTACAGGAGGAGCAGTACCCTGGAAATCATCGATTTGAATTTCAGTTAATGTAATCGTAGGTATAGGCTGCAGTGCTTCAAGTTGCACTTCATCCAGTACAGGAGGATCAGGCAATACGATATCTGTCTGACTATCTGGAGCAACAGGTGCTTCCGGAAGTACTACAGACGGGGCCGCTGGCATAGCTGAATCAGGTGCTACCGTAGTATCTTCCGGTAATGTCCCGGAGTCAATTGGGGCTATGCCTTCTAATTCCGGCGAAGCAGGAACAGCTTCTCCCGGTAAACTTACCGCATCTGGAGTTACGCCGGTATATCTAGAAGTACGAGGTGATACCCGTAAGGTAGCATCCAATTTCCCTTGGTTTGCAGCAAAGCTTTGTGATTGCCAAGCCTTACCTTCTAATTGTTGTGATGCCAATACAATATTAGCATCGGCCTTAGCGACTAAATTATCGATTGCATTATATACTGCATTATCTGCATTCGGTTCGCATGCTGTATCAGCCATAAAAATCTCCTACTGAATATATGGTACGTTGATAGATTCTAACGGACCACAGTTTATATTTACTGTCGTAAAAGGTACGTGTATATTAAGTTTAGTATTATTAAACATACCCGTATCGTATAATGTATTTCCGGAATGAGATATAACTAAATACTTAGCAAATGCCGTATTACAATCAGAAAAGCTTATAGGTATTAGTCCGAAAACAAACTCATACTCATATACCCCGCTGCCTTTATGAACAATAGCCTGTGCTAACAAAGAAGCAGGTCCATCATTAACATTAAATACAGAACACGGTGGACAATTATGTAATCGTTCACCGAAAAAATATTTGTCTTTATCGAATAAACGGGTAGAGCTTTTTAATCCCCCGCTGGGATTAGTTTGTATCAACCAATATTCCACATCATCTAAGAAGCCACCGTTTTTATATCCCCAAGCTATATAACAATTATAGTTAACATGTTTATCATATTGGAATGTAAAGTATGGCCCTAACGGTCTTAGGGTTGATGGGATTATATCATTACCAGGGAGCCAATTCTCTCCATCAAAAAATACGTTACCCTCTATATCTTTTATATAAGTATTGCCAGACGAATAAAAAGAAGTATGCTCTGTTAAGATAACGCTATGATTATCACTTGGACTTATAAAATTAGTTAAAAACGATCCGTCATTATCTAAAGGATTAGCGAACAGATCGAATTGTTGGATTATACAATATGTATTAACTTCTGATTCAAAATCTACACGAACATGATATATTAAATCTCTAAATTCTACTATTTCTTCGTCACTAGGATATTTATCTGCATACCGAATTCTCATTAATACGGACATATATTTAGCATCCGTGTGAGAATGATCTGCAGAAATTATATTAGAACTATAAACCACAAAACCAGGGTGATAATTTTCATCTATAGGTATAGTAACAGATGCATAATGACCTGATGGGGATTGCGTAGTCTTATCAAAATAAACACTATGATTAAATACGGTAGACATCGCATCATATTGCTTAGAATCTTCTACGTTATATAGAAAATATTCTGACCCATCAGAATTAGGAACAGCACCAATAAAATTAAGAGCTTCTTGATCAGTGGTTGCTAGATAATTAACAGCTTGAGAATAACATCCCCCAACTTCCGGTATACCATATAAATCTTCAGCTTGCTTAAGAGTACCATTAACTCTAAACCGTACAAATCTATCCCTATTAGAAGCACCAATGCATACAGGCATAGAATCACTACTATATTCTACAGAAAATAAACTATTACCATCATAATTAATAGACTCTTTCGTTATTCGAGGATAACCAATCCCATCGGCTAAGATTGTAGTATGCTGAATACTAGACCCTTTAAACGTAACAGATAAATCAATAAGGATAGGAATAGTACAAGTAAATACGTCGTCTACTACTTCCGGACACCCCGGATAATTTAAAGGGATCTTGGATTTATAAGCATTACCAGGCAGGGAATGAAGATTCCCTTGCCTACCGGTAAATGAATTATTTTTAAGTATTCCAACTTGTTTACGAGCTGCGAATTTAGCTGCTTGCGTTTCGGCTACATTACCGTTGAACCTAACTAATCTACGACCTGTGAATCGTGCCGGCATTATAACCTCCGTGGTAATTTAAGCGGAAGTACCTGCCAATCATTAAGTTCGAAATCAGTATTTTCAACACTCGTTAATATGAACTGCCAGTAACGAGACTTAACGCCTTTACCAGTTTTAACTCTACGAGTATCTAAAGCACTATTAGTTGGGGTGAGGATATAAGAACGCTTCTTCTTAACACCTTTCTCTTGCACTACAGTTTGTAATACTAAGTCATTGTTGTTAGTTAAACCGAGATAATGATGAGTGACTTGTGTTAAATACCCTTTAACTTCTTCACTATCAAAAGTCATAATCCCAGTAATTATTTCAGGGATGATAGAAGATGTATTATCATCAGTACCACCCAAGCTATAAATGCCATTGCTATCGGCGGCAAGACCATTAGAAATAGAATTAAAATTATATCCACTGTATTCGCTTAATCCTAAAGTCTTGGTATTTGTAACCATCGTATAGTGCTGGTCATCTTCGGTACCTTGTTCCATGACACCGATGAATACTGCAGCATCTTCAAGCAATAAACCAAACAACTGGCTATTAGTTACGGTATCAGCTAATTGAATCGTTTCCGGAACAGTTATAACAGCACGATTAAGTTCCGATACACTGTCTGTATTACTAAGCGCGTCCACCAGTAATTGAGTGTACCGGAACAAATCGTTAACTATATCAGTAGCTGAGACTGTTTCGTTTACACCGTAACCAAAGGCCATATTAGTTACATCGAGCGCACTAGCAGCCACAGCTACCAACTCGATAATAGCTGAAACTGCAGTGACTTGGTCAGTCGCATTAATAGTTTCGGCTAATTGGTTTACAAAGTCCGATGTGACTGTAACCGAGTCAGTATTACTAATGACTTCCGCCATTAGAGCAGCAATGGTATTGTACATTAAATCAGAAGCATCGACAGTTTCTTCGATAGTTCTGAACATAGTATAAACATCGCTTAGTGAATCAGTAGCAGTTGCGGCATCGGCAACCGTAATAATCTGGCTATAGGCAAAACTAACTGCTTCCGTAACAGTAATAGTTTCAGAAAGTGTGTACTTAGATTTTTCGGTAACGTCATCTACACTTGATAACGTCTCGGCAATGGATTCCGGTAGGCGTAAAAATTCTGTCGGGGTATCTGCGTTTGCTGCTGACACTGAAACTGTTTCTCTGAGTTTTCCATCAAACCCTTGCATGGCCGAATAAATTTCGTTTCTTTCTGTCGGAGTCCAAATTTTATCGAACAATGCGATATTTCTAACATCTGCTTCGACATCACTTGGATTACCTGTAGACCCATATGAGCATACATAGAAACGGCCAAAAGGCTCAGGAACAGAAATAGGATCACCGTCGTTATACCCCTGATCATCAAAAATTTCAACGTTGTTAATATAAACTTTACATGTGGTAGACGTTAATGGAAGTACTCCAATATCACTGATAGTAACCATAGCTACTGTAGCATCAGTAGAATCGAATGGAATTTCAGCAGCACACGGAAAATCTAGTTCTGCATAATATGAACCATATTCTGCTGTAACACGAAAATGAAAAGGCCACGATGTACCAGTATTTTCAATTAAGTGAATACCAATATGGCTATCGTTTGAAGCACCGGAAGCAGTATCAAGAAGTACTAATTCTGCATGACCAGTTTCATTACCAGCAAAGTCAAATATACCAAACGGTACAAATTCTATTAGGATAGATAGATTAGTTGGAGAGAAATCAATTACATTATCCCAACCACTAAGAATAGTTCTTGTCGTTACAAACCGATTACCTGATTTACGAAATTTAGCACCGTGGCGGTATACTGGTTCACCACTATTATCGATAGCAAATTGATAATCATATTCAATAGTAGCTCCAGTATCAGAAGCTGTTAACGGGTATCCATCATTACCGCCGCCGGCTGGACGATAGGAAATCATGTTCTGTTGACGATTCTGTAAAGGCCAGTAATAATCTGGGGCTTGCCTAGCTATTTCTACTTGATCAGGAGCTACACCTACACCGTCAAGCGCTAAAGTACGGATATTATCAGAGCTAAGTTCAGAACGCCATATAGCGATATTACGAATAGTAATTCGATTATCGGACGCTGTAACTCCATCCATAGTATTAACATAAAGACGATCAATAGTAGCTGTATAGCCAGCAGTTCCGGCATCGTTATTACTATTGTTTTGAACAAATTCAATTCCATTTTTATATACCCGAGCGTTTTCAAAAGTAGAACCGTCAAATCTGATAGCCCAGATATGACCCATGTTTGGGTTATCGCCTACGATGTAGGAACACCATTCGTTACGAGTATTTACTCCGTCTGAATGTTGGCCTTCGATAATTAATTGTTCCGGTTCTTCACTACCAACTTGTGAGGAACTTTGTAGCTTTATACGAATATAATTATTCGTCTGTGTTGACGAATAAAGATTAATAAATACTGGATTACTGTCTGTAAAAGCATCATAGACTTTTTCAAACTCAGTAACAAAGACAAGCGTAAATGCTTGGCCTAAACCCATTAAGTTCAGAGAGAACCCACTGGATGTCAGCCAATCATTATTACTACCTCCTGCTTCCTCCAGGCGTTGGCAAGGTAACGGATTAACCGTTTCCACAATGCTTGTGCCGGGATCGAGATTATGACCACCTCCTGTATTACTATTTAATGTACCACTTCCGGTAGTTGGAGAGCATACAGACCCGGAAGTTTCGCCCAACGTAATGTAATAATCAGGAGATAGTAATGCTATCTCATCATCGAGTTTAGTCATTAATTATCCTTAACTAGAGGATAAAGTTAACTGGTAAGTAATAACGATTTGGTCGCCGGAAACAGCCGCACGAACAGAACCGAATAACTTTTCAGCCATAAGGACACCAGTAGTACCACCTTTAGTACTGTCACTAATTAAGAAAGCACCAGCTACGTTAGTGCTACCGTTAATGGTAAAAGTAGCAGTAGATGAAGAGTTAGTAATAACCTTATCTAAAGCAGGATCACCAGCAGCGGCATTAGGAGTCCAAGTTTGACGAACAGCTTCATCATATAAAGTAGTGATTTCACCGGCTAAACCTGCAACTGTAGCAGCAGTATCAGTAGCAACCGGAGTACGATTATTAGCAAAGATACCGATATACCAGGTGGCGTTTTGTGACCCACCGCGCAAAGCAGCAGAGTGATAATGAGTTAAGCCTTCGTCCACAACAAGATTAGTACCCTTTTCCTCATGTAACACTTCTCCATCACGGATGTGCTGCATGATTACTGTGCCTTTAAGCTTAAAGTTTTCAGCGTTATTCATAATTTATTTCCTTAGTTTAATACAACCCCGTTTCTGATATGTTGAGCAACAACATCATCAGAAGCTCCAATAGTCGATTTAGTCCTAGACCCGCCAGTGGAAATAACTGTAGTGAGTCTATGGATTCCATCTTCTTCGGAATACATAGTAGTTCCGTTCACAGCATCAACAGGAACCGATAAACGATCTTTACTGTATTCTATTATTCTACCACCCGGAAGGCCAAGAACTCCACCTTTCGAGCCGTACCAGAATGCAGCTTCACCTGTTACATTTTCCTGAAGACCAAGATTACCAGCTTCAATGGTTAAACCAGTGTTCGGCACAGCAGTATCTTCGCTCACAACAGTGAGTGAATTCTCTAACGGATTCGACCCCGCTAGAAAATACGTTTTATCAGCAACAATATATAACCCATCCGTTACAGCTTGTACGACAGTAATCTTAGTAGGGAACATAAAAAAGTTGCTGGTATAATCCGTTAGCCCATAACGATGTGGTTCTGAAAACCACAATATTTCGTCTTGGGCTGCATACAATCTACCTTTAAAATAGCGAAGGATATGACCTCCGACCATTCTATTTTTATTGAGAGTAGACAGAACATGTTTGTTTACTTTATGTGAAGGTATCGTAACACTTGTAGTACCCTTGGGGTAACTACCAACGTAATATAAATCTTCACTATCGGTTGTATTCATATAAACCGAAATCTCATAGGCACCTACAGGTTGTGGAATATTCGATACGGTTACTCCACCGGGAGAAGTGAGTTCTATTTCAACTGAGTTTGTGGCACCGGACATTTCACCGGTAGATGGGGAGCGGAATAAAACACTTACTAAGTATTTTCCGGTAGGAAGGGAACCGTTAGTGATTCCTAAAAGAAGTGAGCCATATGGATCTTCGACCCCAAAATCAGAGCCATCAACATAATAAATTACAGTGCTGTCAGCAAAGATATATTCGTCGTTAAGGTTACAAATAGAAATACGTTCACCGGATAAACCAGTGGCTTGTGTAGTTACATTGAATGCACCGTCTATATACTTGAGATCGGTACCTTCCACAAAGTACCCTTCGTGTAAGCTATGAATATCAGTACCCGAATAAACCTGGGTGAAACCTTTTCTTCTACGGACATTGCCAGCATCATCGATATCGACATTCATAGCTTTCCGAAGAGAACCTTCAGGTAAGGAACTCTCATCAGCAATATTGTTCATTCCGGCCGTAAATGGGCCTAGCTTTACTGTGTCACTCATGTAAACTTAGCTTGTCATGTTCTAGGGTAATTAGTATAATAATTATACATTAACTCTGGATATATGCAATGGAACTAAAAATACGTACAGACGAAGCTATAGCTTTCGCTGGCAATAAAAACCGGTTAGCTGATTTGTTAGATATAACAAGACAAGCTGTTAATAACTGGGGCGAGTTCGTGCCTGATACTAGCTCGTATAAACTGCACTACAAAACTTCTTACAGATTAGGTAGCAGAGCAGATGCACAAGCGATTATCCAAGTTAGCAGATAAGTACATCTGCAAATTTATCTGTAGTAAAAGTAAGAAACGTAAAATCAAACTCACTAGACAGGAGAGATACCTTGAGTCAATTAGATTCTTTGACACCCCCAGATGACCATGATTGTAATGAACATGGTTTTACTTTTAATGGATATCAACGTGAAGCCCATAGCATGGCTTGCTATGATGGTGAATCATATCCTTGGCTAGCCCTTGCCGAAGAAGTAGGTGAAGTTGTTACCTTCCAATCGAAAAAAGAACGTGGCGATGACATGATCACTCGTTATGGAAGTGAAGGTAATATACGTAATGCTCTTGTTAAAGAGTTAGGCGATGTGCTTTGGATGGTTTCAGAAATTGCTACTCAACGTGGTATTTCTATGCAAGAAGTAGCTAATTCGAATATCCATAAACTTAAAATTCGCCGGCAGGAAAATACTTTAAAGGGGAGTGATGAACATGATCGAAGCTAAAGAATTTCTCGAAGATGCTGTTGCGGTAATGGTTGAGCGTGGTAAAACATACGATAACCCACAAGGTGAACGTAGTATGGAAAAAACCGTAACAGCTTTTAATGCGATCACCGGTAAACAGTTAAATGAAGCTGACGGATGGTTACTTATGCTTTTACTTAAACAAGTTCGTCAACACCAAAAGAATGGATTTCATCTAGACTCTGCACAAGATTCTGTAGCTTATGCAGCTCTTTTAGCTGAAGCAGAGAGTAAGCATGAAATATGAAAATAGAAGTAATTAAAAATTACCACCCGGAGTTACCTAATGAATTCGCTGCAGCAACAACTCACGGCCGAGAAGTTAAAGCTCCTATTGGATATTGGCTTCGATGCGAACACTCTCCATTGCGACTCTTCCGTTATTTTATCCGAGTTACGGGACTTAAATCCTTCGTGTCGGTGCATTTTGTACGACACGGTGTATTCGCAAATCATGCAGTTACTTCAAAGAGAGATGACTTACGGCCAGACCCTAACGAACAGGTTGGACGAGATACTCCAGTTACTCATGTTATTGAGACTAATGCACAGGAACTTATCGCCATCTCCCGCAAACGGCTCTGTTATAAGTCACACCGCGATACGGTAGCTGCTTGGAGTAGAATCTGTAAAGCTATTAAGAAAGTTGAGCCTGATTTATATCCTTATCTTGTTCCGGAATGCGTATATCGAAACGGTATATGCCCGGAATATATGGAATGTAAGCCAGGGCTTATATCTGTAATGGCTGCTCATACTGATTATCCGATGTTATCTATTAATCGAAAACCCAAACCTTATAAGGAATAATTATGCCCAAGAATTACCCAGATCAATTTGCTTTTGGCGGTGCTTTACGTGCTATGAAAGACGGATTAAAAGTCCGTCGAAAAGGATGGAATGGTAAAGGAATATTTACCGAACTACAAAAACCTGATGAATACTCTAAAATGACACATCCATATATTTATATAGACACTACCGGTTTACAGACAGATAATCCACATGCGCCTAAAGACAGAGTACCATGGCTTGCTTCTCAAACGGATATGTTAGCGGAGGATTGGGAAATTGCCGACGAAAATTAAATTGCCCGATAAAAAGAAAACCCGTAAAAGCATGGAACGTGACCTTGCTCTTATGGTTACGGTTCTCAAGGACTTACGCCGAGAGAACCGGGATCTTACTGCTAAAAATGTATTATTACACCTAGAAAATGAGGAATTAAAAGATGAAGTCGATAATCTTAACAAGCATCTTGTTAGGGTCATTAATAACAAATAATGTCCAAGCTGCCACGGAACGGTATTATCAAGACCTGTGGTGTACAAAGGACATTGGTATTAGTGAACACCCCTGGCCTATTGGGGATTCGATAAAACGTATCGATTGTCTAACAGAAGATTTCGCTATAGAATTCGACTTCGCTTATAAATGGTATGAAGGTGTAACCCAAGCTCTATATTATTCAGAGCTTACTAATTTACGGCCGGCTGTTGTATTAATCATGCGTCGTAATGATAAAACCGATGAAGCCAAATGGAAAGCGATGAATAATTTAATTCTTAAGTTCCATATGCCGATTAACACTTACAAAATGTATAATGATGAAACTTCCGCCACTCTTAAACACAGACTACAGGAATAACCCAATGTCTACTATCAATCAACAAATACTGGATCACTTTACCGATGAAAGAATTTTTGACGCTAACTATTCTGATGACGACCTTCGTAGCTTACGCGATTTTGCTATTCAAATGCTTCAGCAAAGCATTCAGCTCCGAGAAAATTCACGAAACTGCGAAGCTCGAGTCACTGTCCTCGTCAAAGAACTAGACAGATTACAGGAACAGTTGAACAGGCCAACGGTACGCCAAATGGCCTGGGACTTATTAAATAGTCAAATGCAATTCGATGGGTCTACGATAACTACTACCAAAGCTAAATCGATCATCGATATATTTAATGATCGCTTTCCTATACCGGTACCTAAAAAGTGAAATTAGTAGGCCCAGAATGTGAATACTGTAATGGTAGAATGGTGAAACTATCAACTATAGATGGTGGAATATACCAATGCTCATGCGGAAATATCAGACCTTTTAAATTAAAGCCGGGGCAAAAATCTGTACTAGTAGAAGGTTTGGTAGGGGAGAAAAAACCGCCTCTTAGAACAGGAGAGAACTAAGAGGCGCTAATAATCACCGATAAATATGTTGTTAACGAGAAACATCCAATAACTCGTTAAGTTTCATTATAGCACTCGATATATACTTGTAAAACTTAGACACAAATTTATTATGGGTTTTGTCGTATACTCCCCATCCTTTGTCATGTTGTTTTAACTGATATCTCATACCAATTCAAAATGCCATAAGTCATCAAAGTTGTTATCTTTAACCTGCCAATCGGAATCCCAATCCCCGCCCCAACGAAGTTTAATCCCCATTTGAGCAGCTATCCCGAGTATAAACCCAGCGAATAAAGTAGCACGTTCCCTATCATTCCAATCAATAGGATAGGGAGCAGCATCAATAGCTCTGGACTTAACTTCACCCTTTTCAGGTTCGATATTATGTTTTCCATCAGGCCATTGAAGTTGGCTTTTACCCTGTCGATACAATTCATTTTGACGTTCTTTAGACCTGACACCTTCTATGATAGTTATATCGACATGTTTAATAGCTTCTTTAAAAATACGTTGTATATCTAATTCGCATGATTCCAGTTGAGCCATGGATTTTTCTGAATAGTAATAACCTTTACTCACCGTTAGCTACTCCTAAAGATTTTTCTATGTTTAATATCATCTGTCGTTTAAGACCGTCATTTACAAAAGTCTCATACTCTGTATTGTAGGCTATGTCTTTTGGGATTATTCCTGTTTCAAGGTAGGACTTAACTCTAGTCGATAACAAATAAGCTTGCTCAGAAGGTAGTTTGCTAAATACTTTCATGGAATACGGTAACATCCAGGTATTAACACTTACCGTAATTGTTTTTATATTATTTTTTATAAATTGCTTAGCTCTAAACGTGTCCCATCCTTTTATGCCAGCATTGTTTTGTAGAAGCAATACGTCGTAGTTCTGTGATTTCTTTATTGAATCTTCCCAAGAATCCATTGTATCTGTAGCGCAAAAATGAAACTCTACACCTAAGCGAGTGAATGCTTTCCTGTAATGTTCTATATTTCGGAGTGTAGTAGATGTATTCCCTGCTATGAATTTTATAGACTGTACATTGTAAGCTGCTTTGAGTTCTTCCATCATGGGTACCAGTGGTGGCATCTCCACAACAAACGTATCATCTCTTTCAGGAGCAACCCAATTAATACCCATAGCAAAAATAGGTACGTCTATACTTTTTCGATACTGTTCCGCAAAATAGTTATACGCATTGTCATCAGACGTAATAACTACATTAGGCTTAAGAGTAGAATATAATTCAAAAGCATGCCGAGATCGGTTATCAATATCTCTAAAATTATTTTTGGAATCTAACTCATACTCGATTATGGTACACGTAGAAGCAAGATTTTGTTTAAGGGCATTTATCATTTCATCTTGCCATTCATACCCTATGGAGTATGATGACACTAAATAACAAATGGGGTGAGGAGCAATCTGTTGTTTATAAGCTTGTTCTTGAACTAAATGATCTGCACTAGACATTTTAGGGATAAATTCAAGAACTGCAATATAAACCAGGGTAAATAAAGCAATACCTAACCAGGTTTTAATCTTCATTTCTAATCAAGCCTCCGCTATTGGTAGGCTGACTGCCGTTATGCGTATGGATTGAACGTCCATACTCTTGCCAATACCGGTCTAATCGCTCGATAGCTTCATACAGATGTTTATATCTGTCCTGACTCATTTTCTGACTGGTTTCTATATAGGCATGGAATTTAGCATGTTCAGCCTGATTGACTGTCATTTCCTTTTGGATGCTTTTTATAGCATCCACTGCCCCCTCAACATTCTTTTGGTTCTCACCTATAGTATGTAAGGCGGTTGAACCGTTATAAAAAAGCACGAGAATAGATAAGACAACAGGAACAACAGTAGCCCAGAAGCCTATCCTTTTAATAGCTTCACTTTCCCCGGACGAATTCCCGTTAGTATTTATATTATTTATTGCGAGCGTAAGAGCATGCAAATCATCGTGGATTTGTTCTTTTTCTTCCGTAATTTTGTCCATTTTACGGAAGAGAGTACGAATATCTTCCCTGTTGTTTTCGGCTTCATCAGTCATCAGAGTTAGTCCTTATCTCTTCTACTGTATCCATTATAGCATTTTCCCCACCGTAGTGAGTACCTAAGAAGTAAGTACAGGCACGGTAACAACGGGGTAGTACAGTTAACCAGTTAGAATCTTTAGCAATTATCAATACCATATTAGCTAACATCATAGCGTTAGCCTTCTTAACCCTATATTGTAAACGAGCGTATGCTGTTATTTCAGGAATTCCGCTTCTAACTTCGTTAACAAAGTCACGGGCGATAATAGCGAACGTAGCATCGTGTATAGCACAAGACCAACCAATGAAAAGCCCATACATAGTATCAAATACTTTAAGCCCCTGTTTGGAACCACAGAAATTTATTTCTTCTGGGTAATGCTTACAGAAATCCATAATACGTTCATTAGCAAAAAGACCATATTTAGCTACAGCTAATTCCAATTCATTGTAGATAAATACTTTACTCATTTAGGATCTCCGGGGCAGTCAATTCTAACGGTATACACACCTTGCTGATTGATACTATTTCGTAATCCGAGTCGGTAATCGTACGGAAATTTAGAACAATACTCAGCCAGCGAATAAACAGCAGTGCCATGTGCCACAGTAATCGTCATTTGTTTTTTAATTCCTAACACATCACCCTGGGGTAATGTTTCACAACCTGACAATATAGCAATCAGTACAGCCAATAAACCAAGTTTTAACATTGTTACTTTCTCCTAGTTATTTGGAGGATAAGAAGGAGGCACAATAACAGGTGCCGGTTGAGTTACTACCAAGGGATCATGTGTATTATTGACGGAATTATCTGTATTGGTAGTTGATACCACAGAGTTATCATCAGTAGCGTTGTAGCTATCCACAGCACTGTCGTTATCGACACTACTAGAAGTGCTATTTTGGTCTCCATCATGCGAAGACTTAGAAACGGAAGTAGTAGCAGTAGTATTGTTGCCATCACCGTTAATAGCAGTAGTATTATGAGTAGTTGTATTTCCACCTCCGACTCCCGACATTACGTCATCCACAATACGAGTAGCAGCAAAAGCACCAAATCCAAACATAAGAACGTCTTTAAGATGAGGGAGAGAGTCGCTAATGACATCATTCGTCGTCCGAACGTGTGGAACTATCAGCTTGTGTCTGTCTGCTGGATGGATGAACTTTATCGCAAGACCTTTGCAACTGTCGATGGAAGTCCCGCATTTCACTTCCAAGGAAGGCTGCGTGTTCGTCAACGCTGTCTGCTGCATCTTCATTATCTGCTGCTGAGCGTGAAAAGCAAGACTTTGCTCTTGGACTGAAGAACAGCCAGATAGCAATCCCAACAACAGGAAGGGCAAAAATAAATAGAGTAATGGCATCGATGTACTCCCACATAATTAAAAGTCTACATTGTAGTTTTCCAATTCCTTCATTTGGTCAACTGTGAATGCTTCGATAGCAGCTATCTTAGCCTGCCGTGCTAATATAATAAAAGCTCGTCCGTTCTTCATAGCCTCGGCATTTGCTATTATAGCATCCGCAAGATCATTAGCAGTAGCATATTTACCCCCAATTTCTACAGACATATAATCCCCAACTACGCCGGTAGACTTAAACGCCTTTGCTTCCTTTAATAACTCAGTCCAAACTATAGCTTCCCAGGGGGAGTATTCGGAAGCCATATTAGTCATAGCACGAGCTGCAGCGGCTTTAACCGCTGCAACTTTCATTTGCTGACCCAGAGCTAATAATTGTTCTGGAGTTCTCTTCATTACATCACCCTAATTTTAAGATTGTAATTACCCAAGGATTTAACACGTACTTTATCCGTTGCCGGCTGATCGTATTCATAATCAGTATTCAACGTAGCACCCTGGTTAAGTGTGTTAGCATCATAATTAACTATTACGGAATCGAATATTGGGTTACTTGTTCCATCACCATTATCGTTAGTTACAGCAATGTCCAACGTATTTCCCGTAGCAGGAAAATCGGTATCAGTAGCAGCATCTAACTGAGACGGTGTCATTTGATTCTGAGCAACATCCATAGCTTCATCGAAAGAAATTTCTAAGCTATTAGTAGTAGCTGCAGTCCATGTTTCCGATGCATATGTTACATTAGAATTATATTCCCACGTTCCGCCATTATTACGAACTACATTACGAGAACCTAAACCGTTCTGAACAATCCAGAAAGTTGTTCTGGCATCAGTTGAGAACGAAAGATACATAGATCCTGTAGTTAGATCTACAGTCGATGTCATACTATTAATATCAGTCCAATACGTAGTATCTATCTGACCTATATCGCTAGTAGTCGTGGTAACTTTATTGGTATTGTAATACGTATTTACATTGTCTGATATAGATACCACTAAAGCAGCCGCACTATTAGAATTATCATTATTTGTTTTTTGAGTTGCTATAGTAAGTTCTGTATCATCTGTAGATACATATCCCGAAGTAAAATCAGTACCATACTGCGTAGAATCTTGGTTTATAGACCCTAGATCTCTACTAACAGAATCATATGATAAGGTAGTAAAATCGTATGGAGTAGACATTGTATATTGATACACTCGCATAGTAGCTACATTACTACCTATGTCAGCAATAAATACTTTAGACCCATCTGAATTAAACCAAGCTCTAGGTTGAGCAGTATCTGCTATTTCTGCTGGAAATGCTGTTGCTGCTACGTGTGACATGCTAGTAGCATCCCAAGCAGAACCTAAAGTAATAGTACCTAATCCAGAAGCATATACGGTATAAACTTTAGTCCCGTCAGCAGATATAATACCACTAAGAGTATTATTAGTTGCCGTGCCGCCTAAGTTTCTAAACGTGCGTGTTTCTGTATTAGCAGTAGATAAATCATAGGGAGTACTCAATAAAAATTGTATCGAATACCATGAACCACTCCACGGGCCAAAGCCTATAAACTTAGTACCATCATTATTATATGAACCTACATAAACAGCAACAGTATTAGTAGGCGTATAACTCTGAGATGCATATACTAAAGTATTAGCATCAAACGGAGTAGATGTTGTGTATCCATACATAGGACCAAGAGCAGAACATACGACAGCATTTAACCCGTCAGCACTCCATGCAATACATGATACAGGGTTAGTGGTTAATTGAGCACTAAAATCTACTTCCCTGATTAAAGCCGGAGATCTCGAAGCACTACCGATATGTAAAGAATTGTCAAAGCCGATTATATTATCTACGTTAGCGTGGAATACTGATAATATAGAATTAGAAGCAAAAGCTGTAGTGTTAGAAGTTTTAGTAACGGCTGATGCTGTAGATATATCCCATGCCGTACTAAAAGTAATAGAAATAACACTATCGCCAGTAGAATACGTATACCCTACAAAACCAGTTCCGTCTAGTGAAAAACTACCACTAGTAATATCATCTGACGTATGCCCTGTAGAGATAGTATTTGTAGTAGGAACACCGCCAGAACTAATATCATACGGAGTACTTAAAGTCCATTCGTAGAATATAATTTGCCCTGATCCATCACCTTCCGTACACGTTATAATTTTAGTACCGTCATTATTAAACGTGGTTCCTCTAGGGGTACCAGTAACAGCGGAAGTACTAGGAGTATGAGTTGTTATATACGAAGCTGTAGATAAGTCATAAGGAGTAGATACAGTATAGTAATACGATCTGAATGTTCCCGAATCACCATCTATTTTATAAAACTCAGTTCCGCTATTATAAAATATAGGAGCAGAACGAGATGTACCACCAGTAGGTAATAAAGTAGTACGTAAATGAGTAATAGTAGAAGTAATATCATACGGTATAGATACACTATACTGATATACATCAGAAGACGTATCTGTATTTATTAATAAAAACTCATTACCAGAGTTATAAAAACAACCACCTATTACTGCACTAGTAGGCGTACCTGGTAGTGTACCGGTTCTATCATCATTAAACCCGTAGTAATAACTAATACCTTCAGATGTAGCACCGATATCACTCGTTGTATTCAGAGTGAACCCCGAAGTAGTCATATTGTTAGACTGATCCGGATGCAGAAGTGATTTTTGCATAGTCCAATCGCCTGATGCAATTACACCGGTATCTGTAAACGCTTGTATTACTCTCGCGTCAATTGTACCAGTTCCAGAAGTACCGGTGATAATAGCAATACCACCATTACCTATAACTGCTCTATTAACATCATCAGCAGCCCAATTACCTGTACCTAAACTCAGGGTAATAACTCCTGTGGTAGCAGATGGTGATAACGTAGTAGCATAAGCAGAATCTGTAAAATCCATAAACGCTGCTTCTTGTGCACTAACATCCCAGTTATTATTAGTAAAACCTGTTTGAGCAACTTCCTTAGCAACTGATACAACAGCGTTAGCTTGTGCAGAAGACAGAGTTAAAGTA
>Ga0099850_1000395_pt1 | contig 19394 bp, 21 predicted proteins | sample CB_VirMetaG_5_FD_79182 | JGI IMG/M metagenome (GOLD analysis project Ga0099850, IMG submission 79182) | Freshwater to marine saline gradient viral communities from Chesapeake Bay - CB_1508_1D Viral MetaG | ecosystem: Environmental > Aquatic > Marine > Coastal | place: USA: Chesapeake Bay... | reverse complement strand
CACCACCTGTTAAGGCAGTGAAGGGCTTTGAAGTACCTACTTGATGTTATGCTGCTACCGCAACAACCTCATCCTTCTCTTCCTCTTTCTCTTCCTCAACAACCTCATCTGGGGCAATAGGTGTAACTTTCAACTGTTCCTTGAAAGACTCAATCATACCGGCCACCATACTATAGTGGTGCTCACTAGCAGTTTTTGCTTCCTTCTCAAGTTTCTTGATAAGTTTCTGCATAGCAGACAGGGCATTGTATTCCTCTGGCTCCTGTTCTTTCTTCCAAGAATACCAGTCTGGATACTGTTCAAAGAATACAGCAACCCCATCAAGGATATCACTATACTCAACATCGGCCAGCTTCTTCCCAAAGCCAAACAGACCACCATCCAATTTAATGACAGCATGGCCAGCCAACTGCGCTACCCAATCGACAATACGATTACGCTGCAAGCGCATAGCTGTGGCAGTGTCCAGAACATCATTCAAGATCTGGATATTATGAGCTCCTTCAGTGTGAAAGAAATTGAGCGCACTCTTTACATGGGACAGGTAGGTATCAGAGATTTCCTTACCTTGTTTCCGAAGATTACGATCAAAGGTTTTAAATTCATCATACGATTTATAAGTTTTCATAATCAATCAACCCCTATAGGATTCGAATAGTCAATATGAGAGGCGGATTCCTCCCTCATTAACCACTAGGACACCTATTCAGAATATCATTCATTACTATTTCCGGGCTTGTTTCCGGTGAATCATTCATACCCTGCAATTCAGGATAAGGGCCAACCCTTTGGGCATCGCCTCCTTAGCCAATACAACAGCCTCAGAGAATAACCCTAGAGAAAGACAGAACAACCCTAAGTTTCTCGGCCTATCCGTAGCGAATCCGCTCTCACACGGCATTGCAAACTTTCAGACAATACTATCCCTGTCGTCACCCCTATACAGCGACCCCAACAATCGGGAACAATACAGGCACAAGTGTAGTACGGTCTTAGACTAGACCAATAGCGTATGGCGAGGCTATCACACCCGTAGCATTACCCTCGATATTATAGTGGTCGGGTTCGAGCTACGACACTCTCCACCACTGGCAACAAGTATAGCAAACTACGTTATCCCTGTCAACCCGCTGAGGGCTTAACTACTCACCTCCCTCAACGTGGATCTATAGTCTCATATCTTGCCCACTATGTCAACCCCTTGGGACTATTCCCAGCCCTCTATAGTACGGGTACTTATTATATGGGGATAAGAGGTGATAAATGATAAGAAAAACCCCCTATTGTACCACATCATGCTGCTATTTGTCAAGATCTCCCAATGCTGCTTAACCCTTTAGGGTATCACACCCCCACCCACCCTGTCAACCCCACAGGCTACACAGAACCCTCCAGAGTACCACAGGGAGAGGGTATCTGTCAAGTTTGACAAGCCCTGTAGGGTATGGTATAATGAAGGGGGGTCTGTTAGGTCTGTGGGGATGATCATATTAGTATATATATAGAGGGGATACCCATATATCGCTAGGGTACTTTCTACCCCACAGACTCCACAGACCCCACAGACTCCACAGACCCCACAGACTATACAGACTATACAGACTCCACAGAACCCTCCCCTCTCCTACAGGGTCCTGTCAGGTCTCACTGACACTATAGAGCCCTGTGAAGACTATGGGGACTAGGGGGGCCTCCATACACCTCACAGACTCTATAGAGGGGTCTTACAGGAGAATAATAATAAAGTGAACTTTTAGCATGTTTCCATTGTCCAATAGACCAAAGAGAGTCTATATAGACTATAGTGTCGATGTAGATCTAATAACTTTACATTCATTTTCTCTTTACACTCTTTACTCTTTATATTAAAACTATAGACTACTAACGTAGATTATAGAGACTATATAGGGGAACTTCTTCTTGTCTTTCTTGTCTAACTGTCTTCCGTCCCAATAGCCCCCGGAGGGCTCTCATTGAAATCCTCAAAAGACCGAAGACTAGACCAATTGTTCGATTGGTTTGTAAAAACAGAGCAAAGTGAAGAATTGAGAAAGCAAGCTTTAGAGTCAGTTGGGCTCGAATACAAATTAAGAGAGACAAGTGATGACGTTAGAAGGAAGAGTGAGAGAGCTAGAAAGGAAGATGAGTGCCTTGGAGGAGGTGATCAAGATGTTTGAGAGCCAACACGAGGTTATGGAACCTCCTAAAGACTACGCCCCCTCTGAAGAAGGAAGGGGCACTTGGGAAGGTCTGTCAAGATACCTCATAGCTACATTCAGGGGCGATAAATAATGCCCTCCTCAAAAAATTACAAAAGAAATTACAAAGAAGAATATGCCAAATACCAAGGCAAAGCCTCTCAGAAGAAAAAGAGAGCTGCCCGTGGTAGGGCCCGTTATAAGCTTACGAAGCAGGGACGTGTCCGCCTAGGCGATGGGATGGATGTAGACCATAAGGACACAAATGCTAATAACAATTCTGACGCTAATTTAAGGGTCAAGAGTAAAAGCTCCAACAGGAGTTTTAAACGTAATAAGAAGGCTGGTAAGGTATGAAACGTAGTAATTGCTTTTTCTATGCCATATCTCAGTGGTTTAAACACGGAGGATATATTGCCTTTAGGCGATGTAAATTCCACCCATTTTGCCTCCATTGGCTATGGTCCCCAGATATGGAGACATGGTATAATTACACTATAGAGGACAGTCATACCTTAAATTGGATAGAGAAAATGTATTATAAGGGATATGTCAAAGAGGGAGATGCCTAATATGTCTCTCCTAGATGACCTCACCCCAAAGCAGCGCATGTTTGTAGAACTTTATACAGGCCCCATCAGAGGTAATGCCATTAAATGCGCTAAAGAAGCTGGATATGGGGCTGGCATGTCTTCTGAGCTAATGAGAAATGAGAAGATCTTATCCGCTATTGAAGAGCAAAATGAGCTCAAAAGGAGACAAATGTTCTACGATGAGCAGGACATTCTAGAGAAGCTTTGGGAAGAGGCTCAGAAAGAAGGAAGAGGAAGTAGCCAGAATGGGCGTATCCAAGCCCTGGTATACCTCGGAAAACATATTGGAATGTGGGATGATAAGAGCAAGGCATTGGCCGAAGCTAAGGAAAATCAGGGGAAGGGGGGCGTTACATACAACATCATCAATTTCTCAGATAGCGAACAGCAATCTTTAAAAAACAAGGTTGTTGAAGCTATTGATCATAATCTTGAAGCTGTTGAAAAAGAGCTGAAGCATCCCAAGAAGGCCCCTGGGATCATCATCGAGAATTATGGAGATAGTGATAGGGACTGATACTAGTAAAGACATGGGCTAAGAGGGGCATCCTCTACACATAAATAATAATTTCAAAGGAAAAGAGAGGCACGTCCAGTTGTAAAATTCTGCGTAAATATTACCAAATACGTTAGGATTGGTCCAGAACTCTGGAACTTTTCCATACTTTCAATTGTCTTATATTTTAAGGCATCATTTCATAAATAGGAATAACGATGGCAACATTCAATAAATTTAATCAATTCGTCGAAGATAAAAATCATGGCGTACATAGTCTCGGCACTAATCAATTAGTTGTCGCATTAACTAATACTGCGCCTGTTGCTACCAACACAGTGCTAGCAGATATCACACAGATTGCGTATACAAACTGTTCAACTAGGAATATTACGACTACTAGCTCTGCACAAACAGCAGGTGTATATAAACTGACTCTAGCTGATCTAACACTCACCGCTTCAGGCGGAACGGTTGGACCATTTCGTTATGTTGCTATATATAACGATACACCAACGTCCCCTGCAGATCCGCTGATTGGCTGGCTCGACTACGGGTCATCCATTACGCTGGCTGATGGTGAGAGTATCTTGATTGACTTTGATGCCACTAATGGCGCGATCACAGATCAGTAATAGGCTATGGAAGTGCGGCTGTTATACAGTCGCCTAATAGATAAAGGAGTCATAAGAATATGGCACAAGATTCTGGTTTAGATTTCTCAGCTGGGCCATCAGTTACGTTATTGAGTTCTGATCTCACTACCGGGAGTTCCTCTGCATGGACTAGTGCAGTCGATTTCGGAACCCCCACCCCGTTCGGTATGGGATATCTCATTACCCTAACCACATTAACTAGTGCCACCGGTAAGGCTGTGGTAGAGGTTGCTTGGTCTCATGATAATACAGCCTTCTCAGACAGTGATAATAGCCAAATTGTTGATATCATACAGTGTACAGCATCTACTGATAAAACGAAAGCAGGCACTATTGCATTAAAGGCACGTTATGCAAAATTCAGGATTGTAAATAATTCTGGAGGTACTATAGATGGTACAGCTTCTAATACCTCTCTCACCCTGTATGACCTTTTTGGAGATCTCGTGTGACAGATCTTTTCAATCATCTTGACTGGGATTTGGCATTCCCTGATTCAAAACCAGTTGGCGATGTTGAAATTGACTGGTCTGACCCTATTACAGAAGGTCTGGAATTTTTTACCATCATACAAGATGGGAAAATGGTTGATCTTGTTGAGATGAGTTTGGCTACGCTAACTGGTAATGCTGCTGTAGCAGCACAGGAGTTGTCCACCACGTACTCTGGCGCAGGCTTGGCTACATGGTCGGGTAGAAGGACTATCCCTAACACAGTGGGGAGGACTGTGATTACGAGGTCAAACATTTCATCGTTGAACGGACAAGCTTTCAGCTATTTCCTGGCCGTAAAAGGGACAACGGAATTTAGCCTGTTGCTATCGGTATACCAAACAACGCCAAGCTGCCTTCAAATTACGTGGCATCCGGCGATTGGATACCTAAGATCCTCAACAGACTATATTGATTTCAATGAATGGAGAACTTATGGAGCAAGTGTCGCTCCAGATGGGCTTTCTGCAAACGCAAAACTTTACAAAGATGGCATTAAGTTTACGGGCACGCCAGCAGCCGCGACAGACGGGGCACTAGAAACCCTGAACGGTGGGAGTATTTATATGTCTGGTAGGCCATCAGGGGCACGGTACTTGAACGGCAAGCAGAGTTTCGGAACATTTTGGTCTCGACAACTTGAAGATGAGGAAGTGAAACGATTTTCGGATAATCCTAACTGTTTCCTAGTCCCGAGGTACTAGTATGCTACGTCCAAGTTTAATAAGGTTCATAGGGATTGGTCAGGGTGTACCGGTAGCGACGTACACGCTAGGGGTTAATACTGCCAGTTTCACAACTACAGGCATAGCTACTATCCTGGCTACTACTCTAAGGCTACAGGTTACAGTAGCTCAGCTGAGTACAACATTCAATAATATAACACTCAACTATAGTTCAATTCTTACGTTAAGTGTTTCAACCGCTACATTTAATACTACATTCCCTACAACAGGCCTATCTTTAGATAGGACGTTGCCAGTATCCACAGCTAATTATACTACGACTGGGTATGCGACAACTCTTCAGTATAATGGTGGATATACGATAGAGGATAACTATTCACGTAGTAGTGTGAATCTCTCAGGATCAAGTATTTCTGGATCCGGGGATGCAGCTGTGATTAGTATACTTCCTCGGCTACAGGAATCAGAGGTTGTAGGGTCCTCTAGGTGGCTTGAGCCATCTGCGAGGGTGACAGGGGTTAATGGGTATAGGCCAACATTTAAGTTTACCAATTATGGTAGCGGCCCATATCATGGATACCCATGGCAATCAACCCGCAGACCTATGTTCAGCTATGACCGGGAAACTTGGACATATTTTGATACACAAACAATCAATGCTGATAATATTGAGTTCAGACACAATACAGCCTTTACATCTGAGCCCGTCTATATCAGCCGTAGCCGACAGACAACGGTTGAGCAGGTAGGCGCATGGCTTGATGGATTAGAGTCAACCTATCCAACCTTGATTGCCCCAACGGCAACTGCGCTGGCCTTTACGCCAACTCTTACAGGGTTCTCAGGGCAAACGTTCATCGCTGATGAGTATTCCAGCCAGTTGAATGAGCTCGGTGGAACTATTCCGGCAGTCCCGTTCTATGCAGCAGAGATAAATGACACTAGTTTGATGCCTCCTAGTGGGCAAAAGAACTTAGCTGTAGTGATCGCTGGAGTGCATGCTGGTGAGGACCATGGACATATCGCAATGCGTAGGTTCATCGAGTACTTGCTAGGTGTATCGGCAGATGCTCAAGCCCTCAGAAGATATTACAGGATCTTAATCTACCCAATGCTTAACGCTCCCGGTAATGAGGGTGGCGGATGGCGTGGATCATTTACTCAGGGGGTTAGTGGGTACGATGATGCAAATCGGCATTTTAATAGCCTGACTACAACTCTCGAAATAGTAGACAAACCTAGAGCGGCCCTGGCAACTGATATCAATGGCGAGACGCCAGACTGGATGCTAGATTGGCACGGCATGTACATGGCAAACTGGGGTTTACACGCCGATTCTGGAAATACCAATCAAGCAGAGCTGCGTTCAAGATTAGCGTCAAACTCCGGCTTCTCTGTTATTGACTCCGGTGATACTGTAGTTGGGTTTACTACTAGGTACTTCCAAGACTCCCTTGGTGCGACACTCACTGCAACAATGGAGCATGGAGATGCCACGGCAGTCACTGATGCTAATCTTTCTACATGGGGGCAAGCGACAGTTGAGTCGTTAGCCTCTATGAGGGCTGACGGTCTTTTAGCTGCTCCTGGAGACCCTGATTATTCTCTCAGTGTTAATACATCACCTTTTACGACCACATTCAATACTGTCACACTTTCTTACAATCAAACCTTCTATTTGGCTGTGGGAACGCAGGGGTATACGTCCACCCTAAATGAGGTAAATGCATTAGCTACTAGGCAGCTGGCTATAGGGGTGGGCGCCTATAATACCAGTCTTAATAATACTACTATAAGCACAGCACAGATATTACCTATTGACACTATCAACTTTACATCAACCTTTAATAGTGTGAATGCCGTTACGTCACGAGGGCTTGTAGTTGACCCTGGCACATGTGCTACTAATTTTAATACAGCTAATTTATCTATATCCTACAAATTATCTGTTGATACTACGGCATGCACAACATCTCTCAATAATATAGGGATGGGGGCCTCTTATAGGTTAAGTGTAGATACATCGTCCACCGCTACTGCTTTCATACCAGTCACTCTAGCGTATACTCAACCTGGAGTTATTATAGTCACCCCTATGGGTTTAACTACCACTTTTAATCCATCCAATTTGAGAATTATTAGAAATATCCAACCAACTACCTCATACTATAATACATCCTTAAATGTAGTTGACCTGTCTCAATCACGAAAAATATTGGTAACAAAACTATCAACTATTACAACAGCTAGGCCTGTATTATTTAATTATAGTGGAGCTGCCTTATTATATAGAGAGAGGATAAAATTTGAAGTTAATATCATCAGAACGGTAGAACTAGGTACAACTATCATGCCTAGTTTAAGAAAAGGCCTGGAACTTTAGGAATAGAGATGACTCAAGAGATTCATATACAAGATATTGGAACATCATTTGAATTAGCAGTTTACGATGGGGACGTTGTCGTTGATATATCAACAGCATCAGCCCTCATAATCCTTTTTCAAAAACCTGATGGAACTACTACTAGTCGTACTGGGGTCCTGCTAACTGATGGGACTGATGGGGTGATACAATATATTACGGTAACAAATGATCTAGACCAAGTCGGTACATGGCAGGCCCAAGCACGTGTGTCCCTTTCAGCAGGGACATGGAGCTCAGATACTCATAAATTTAAAGTCTACCCAAATCTGGATTCATGAATATACAAATACCTTATAAATTTACCCCTAGGGAGTATCAGATAGGCCTATTTAAGGCCATGGACTCAGGGTATAAGCGAGCTATCGCTGTATATCATCGAAGGGCTGGGAAGGATAAAAGCCTTCTGAATATTGCTATTAAAAAGGCGCTAGAGCGTGTAGGTGTATATTATTACTTCTTCCCTGAGTTTGCTCAAGGACGGAGGGTAATATGGGACGGTATTGATGGTGATGGTTTTAGGTTCCTTGACCACTTCCCAAAACAATTAGTTGAAGGCACCTCTAAACAAGAGATGCAGATTCGACTTACTAATGGGTCTATCATCCAGATCGTAGGTACAGATAAGTACGATAAGGTTCGTGGATCCAATCCCGTAGGATGTGTCTTTTCAGAGTATGCTTTCCAGAATCCAGGGGCTTGGGATGTTGTTCGTCCAATCCTAGCTGAGAATGGTGGATGGGCTGTATTTAACTCCACTCCTGCTGGTAAGAACCATTTCTATAAATTGTATGAAATGGCCCTCACCAACCCTAGTTGGTACACTCAACTAGTCACTGTTGATGACTCAGTAGACCCTGTAACCAATCAGAGATACGTCTCTGAACAAGCTGTACAGGATGAGATTGATGCAGGGATGTCTGATGAGATGGTCAGACAAGAGTTCTATTGTGACTTCAATGTTAACGTTAATGGCTACTATTTCTTAGACTACCTAGTAACTGCTGAGGAAGAAGGGCGCATAGGCAAGGTCCCTTACGACGTAGGTGTTCCTGTAGACACTTGGTGGGATATAGGTATTGGGGATAGCACAGCTATATGGTTTACTCAAACAATTAAAAAAGAAGTACATGTAATTGACTTCTACCAGAATAACTCTGTAGGCCTTGAGCACTACGCTAAAGCCTTACAGGAGAGGAAGTATGTATATGGTTCCCACAACTTCCCTCATGATATGGAACATACGGAATTTGGTACAGGCAGGACGAGATTAGAGATGGCTGAAGACCTCTTCAGAGGCACTCGTCTTAATGTGGTCCCGAAGCTCCCTATAGAAGATGGTGTTAATGCAGTGCGTATGATGCTTCCTAAATGCCATTTCGATGGGGAAAAGTGTGAAAAAGGTCTTGATGCTCTTCATAACTACCATCGAGAATTTGACGATAAGTTGAAAGAATTCAAAAACAAACCAGTACACGATTGGTCAAGTCATCCAGCTGATGCATTTAGATACTTTGCACTAGGCTATACACAGCCGAGGGCTCAGAAATCAAATACGGCTATACGGATGGATAGATTCAAGACCCTCCAATCTAAAGGATGGATGACTGCATAATGTCTACTAGAAAATTAAAATCACATTTACAATTAGCCCGTAAGCAATGGGACAGGTATACCTCTGCTATTGATCGTGGGCATCATGAGTATCAGAAAGCTGCTAAGAAGAATGAAGACTTCTACTTAGGCGGTGGCCGTCAATGGGATCCTGAGGTTAAGGCATACTTAGAAGGTATCGGTAAGCCTTGGCTTGAAGAGAATGTTATCTTTGCTACAGTGAATACGGTTATTGGGTATCAGACTCAGAGCCGTATGGATATCGCTTTTAAGCCTAGGGAAGAGGGGGACCAAGCGACCTCTGACATTCTTACTAAGCTTGGGATGTTCATTGTAGATCAGAATGAATTCCCGTGGATTGAGAGCCAAGTATTCTCTGATGGCCTCATTCAACAGCGTGGGTACTTTGATGTACGTATTGAGTTTGATGATAATATGTATGGAGACGTATCCATCACCTCCCTTGACCCATTAGATGTGATCCCTGATCCAGATGCTAAAAGCTATGATCCTGACGATTGGCAGGATGTAATGATCACTAGATGGATGTCATTGGATGATATCAAAACTACGTATGGCCCGAGTAAGTTTCGTGAGACTATGAGGCTTATAGATGAGCCTGATTTTGGTGAAGATGGGCAAGAGGTTGAACGTAATAAGTTTGGTACTGTTGGCATGTATAATGCCTATTACAAAGACAAAACAGAAGAAGAGCATGTTCGGGTAATTGAACGTCAGTGGTATAAGTTACAGAACCGTGATTTTTGGTTCGATACCACTACAGGTGAAATATACCCTATCCCTGATGACATGCCTCCAGCTGAGCAGAAGCGAGTATCTAAAGATAATGATTATGAGATAATCACTAGGCTCGTTAAACGTATTCGCTGGACTGTTTCAACTAAAGATGTCATTCTTCATGATGACTGGTCCCCATACGACCACTTCACTATTGTCCCATATTTCCCTTATTTCAGAAGGGGTGTAACAATAGGGTTGGTTGATAATCTTATTAAAACCCAGGAGATGCTTAATAAGACCTATAGCCAAATACTTCATGTAATTAACACTACAGCTAATTCAGGCTGGATTGCTGATGAAGATAGTTTAGCTAATATGGAGGTTGAGGATCTCGAGCATTCAGGAGGTCAGACTGGCCTAGTCATTGAGACTAAACGTGGCAGAGATCGTCCAGAGAAGATTGAGCCTAACCAGATCCCATCTGGCTTGAAAGACATGGTTAACTCAGGGATCGATCTCATTCAGGTTATCTCTGGTGTAACTGAGACGTTTAAAGGCGGTAAAGGTCCTGAAGTATCTGGGACAGCTATTCAGAGCCGTGTACAGCAGAGCGCCATACAGCTTGCTGCAGCTATTGATAATCTATTCCGTACAAGGCATATGGTAGCTAAACGGATCCTGAAGTTGATCCAGCAATATTACACTGAGCAACGTACCTTTCTAGTAGTAGATAATTCTAAGGAGAACCCCTCTCCAGAGAGTGTTACAATCAATCAGGAAAATGATGCTGGTGAGATCATCAATGACATCACCGTAGGTAAATATGACGTTGTAATCGCTGACATCCCAACACAAGTGACCTTCCAGAATGCACAGTTCCAGCAGGCTCTTGAGATGCGTAAGTTCGGTGTTCAGATCCCTGATGATGAAATGGTGAGAATGTCAACATTGGCTCGTAAAGAAGAGATCGCTAAGAAGATTAGTGGCGAAGCTTCAGAAGAGCAGGCACGTATGCAACAAGAGGTGCAGGCCCTTGAGTTGGAACAGTTACGAAATACCGTTAAAAAGCTGGAAGCTGAGATACACGCTAAGCACCTCGAAACCGAGTTTAAGGCATCTGAGATTGCTAAGACACTTGCTGAGAATCCCTCAGTGGCCGTTATGCTCGATAGTATCATGAAAGGGCATGAAGCTATGGATGAGGTACAATCAGGCCCCACAGAGGCTCCTCTACCCTCTCAGCCACCACACCTCGGATCTTTAACATAAATTATTGAACTTTTTACACCTTATAGTTGTCTTAGTTATAAATCGTCCCTCATGACGTTAATCTGTGAATTTCGTTAAACACAACGTAAGGTGTAAAATTATGAGTAAAGAAGAAGAAGTCCTAGATCGTGGTGACGAGTTTGATCCAGAAGATGAAGAGCTTGAAGATGAGGCTCTTGAAGATGAAGAGGATTTAGAAGATATCGATGAAGACGAAGACGAAGATGATGGAGAAGCTGAAGAGTCTGATGACGAAGATGAAGATGATGATGAAGAGTCTGATGATGAAGATGACTCCGATGATGAAGAAGATGAAGAGGAAACTTCAGGCCGCATACCACGCTCTCGTCTCAACGAAGTAATTGCTCAGAGAGATGCTGAAAGAGAGGCTAGAGAACGAGAAGAGGAGCGTGTTAGCCGACTGGAAGCGATGGTTGAAAAGCTTATCAGTGGGCAAGGTTCACCAAAAGGTGATGTAGATCCTCCTGTTAAGGAATATGACTTTGATGCTGCTGAAGAGAGATATATTGACCTGATCCTTGAAGGTGAGGTTAAGGATGCATTGGCTCTTCGTAAAGAGATTGACAATGCTAAGCAGGACCGTTTTAGGTCAGAGATTGAGGATGTACGGACCTCTACCAAGGATAGCGTTCTAACTCAAAGTAAGTTTGATACAGCTGTTGAAGCTATGGAAGCTAAATACTCTTTCTTAGATGTAGAGAGTGATTCTTATAACGAAGAGGCTGTAGAGTCTATTAATGCCCTTATGAGCGGATATATCAATAATGGTATCGATAAGGTATCGGCGTTGAATAAAGCTGTTGCAAAGATGGCGCCAATGTATGATGTTAAACCCCCAGTTAAAGAGCCAAAGCTCGGCGGGGAGAAGCGTAAAGCTGCATCAACTGAGGCTAGAAAGCGTAATGCTAAAGCATCTAAGGCTCAGCCTCCTAAGTCTCCAGGACGTAGGGCAAAAGACCAAGACCTTGACACTGTTGTAGTTGCAAAGCTCAGTGAACGGGATTTTGCTAAACTAACTGATAGAGAGAAACGTATCCTCAGAGGGGATTAAGATGTGGAAGGCAAGTTGAGGTGCCGGTAAAAGGTCTGGGCGATCCCGGGCGAATCCACACCGAGTTGGCTCCACTCGTCCTCTACAGGGGCCACGAATACCTACGCCGTGCAGTGAGGTATGCCCGACTGAACTCCCGGGGCTTGAGAGAGATTGAAGCCCCTACCAAATTCATAAGGAGATGTCATGGGGAAGAAGGATCATTGCTCATTCGTACCAGATGGTGAATGGGGAAGTTGCTGTAAGAACCATGACATTGATTATAAGAATAAGATAATTTCCAGAAAAGAAGCTGACAACAGGATGAAGGACTGTATCAAAAATACGGGTCATCCCTTTATAGCACAGTTATATTATATTGGTGTAAGACTTTTTGGATGGATATTTCATTGAGCCCCTTGAAGCTCTAATTCATGTACCTCGTTAATCCTCCACGTTAGTGAGTGATCGGCAGAAAGACTCCGTGATGTCAATTTGGATTTAGAAGTCATACTAATAATTAATAGGAGAATGCCAAATGGCACTAACTAATTTTGCCGCACTTACTGCGGATCAGAAACTGGTCTGGTCACGTGATGTCTGGAAAGAGGCTCGCGATCAGTCCTTCTTCAATAAGTTCGTAGGAACTGGAGAGAATAGCGTTATTCAGCGTATTACTGAGCTGACTAAGACTGAGAAAGGTGAAGAGGTTATCATGCACCTGCTCGCGGATCTAGTTGACGATGGTATCGTCGGAGATAACGAGCGTGAAGGTAACGAAGAGTCAATGATGACTTACAATGATAAGATCACGATTGACCTGATCTCTCATGGTGTTCGTCAGAAAGGTAAGCTCGCTGAGCAGAAAACCGTTGTCTCTTTCCGTGAGCATGCACGCGACCGTCTTGCATACTGGCTGGCCAATCGTCTTGATCAGCTGATGTTCTTGACCCTCTCTGGCGTTGGTTACGATAAGAACACCGATGGCTCTACCCGAGCTTCAGGTGCTTTCAACACCCTCGCTTTCGCTGCTGACGTTTCAGCCCCCACCTCCAATCGCCATGTGAATGTCACTGGTACTACTGGTGGGTACACTGGGCTAGCCGCCGGTAATACTGGAACTATTGACCAGTATGGTACGTTGACCTACGAGGCTATCGTTGACTTGAATGTCTACGCTAAAACCAACTACGTCAAGCCTATCATGGCCGGTGGTAAAGAGTACTACGTAGCCTTCATCCGTCCTGAAGCCCTTGCTCAGTTGAAGAAGGATCAGGACTTCCAGCGTGCCGTTGTTACCGGCCTGGATCGTGGTAAGGAGAATCCCTTCTTCACTGGCGGTATCGTCACTGTAGATGGCATGATCCTCCATGAGCATCGTTTGGTTTATAACACCAAGGGTGCTACCTCAGGTGTTGACAAATGGGGGAGCGGTAATACTGTTGATGGCTCCCGTATGTTGATCTGTGGTTCACAGGCCATGGGCTTTGCTGATCTTGGTGAGCCTGAGTGGGCTGAGAAATGGTTCAACTACAACAGCTCTCCTGGCATCAACGTCGACAAGATGTTTGGCCTGATGAAGCCTAAGTTCATGTCTACCTACAATGGTAGTGTTGAAGACTTTGGTGTTGTTGCAGTAAACCACGCTATCTGATAGTAGTTAAATTGGGGAGGGTTTTTGATGGTGTAGCCCTCCCCCTTTCTTTTTTTTAACACCGTTGATGATGAGGAAATAAAAAGATGGCAATTACAAAAGATTCAGGTCGGCAGGAAGTGGTTGTTGCTCGGGTAGCAGTGACTTTTGGTACTGGTAATGATATCTCAGCTACAGGCACTTATGGGGCAATCGACATCCCTAAAGGAGCTATCGTAATTGGTGGTTATATCAACGTCTCAGACGCTACTACAGCTACTGTAGATATCCATGTAGGTGATGGTGCCACAACCAATCGGTATGCTGACAATGTAGATGGCGGAGCCGCTGCTCTGACTGCTCTTACAGTTACTGGCTATAAGTATACTGCAGCTGATACTATTGATCTCCTGATTGATACAGCTGCTCCAACTGCTGCTGGTGCTGCAGAACTTGTTGTTATGTACATGGTAGATGGTCGAGCTGCCTTCTCCGAAGGTTAAATTCACCCACTAGGACTATATTGCACATGGATGTGCCCCTTTTATAATTTGGAGATAGGATGAATAGAAAGAACTTTAAGGCCTCTGATAATATTGAGAAATACATTGCTATGACAAACGGTCATACCTTTAGAATTGGAGCTGAGTGGGTGCTCATTCCTGAATTCGCATGGCAAGCCTGCTATGCAGCCGGTTGTATTTCAGAAGATATCCTGAAAGGGATGATGGCTGATTTACAAGCAGCCCCTGAAGTACAAAAGAGGATTAACAAAGACTCAGATATTCGATCTATCTTAAAGGGGTGGATTGAAGAGAACAAGCTAGAGAACTTCAATACCAATGGGACTCCAAAGATCAACCCCCTTAATGAGGAGCTTGGTTGGAGGGCAGATCGTGCCGTTGTGAATAGAATCTGGTTTGAAATTCAAGAGAATAAATAATGAATCTCACAGCCCTCATTAAACACCTAAGACTTTCCATTCTAGATGACACTGGTGGTACTGGTGTGGTATGGGAGGATATTGATGAAGACTCTATTGAGAATGCACAACTTCGTTGGTCAAATGAAGAGCTTACAAACTTCATCAATGAAGCGTTTAAACAGGCACACCGTAGGGCTCTTCTGATTAAGTCAGTTGAGCCTACGTTCAATCTAGCTATAGTTAATGGAACGTCTACATATACCCTCGATAGCCGTATCATTCGTGTTAAAGGGACTAAGCTGGCCTCAACCGGTAAGAAACTGGATGAGCTCGAGTATGAAGATATTATGGATATAACTGATTGGGATACTAAAACTGGTACTCCAACCCATTACATTATCGACTATGGCACCAGCAGGATCACCCTCTATCCTGCACCTATTTCAAATGACACTGTGTCATTATTGACGTATAGAGAAGAGATGGCTCCTTTGCGCTGGACCGCCCCCACAGGTGAGCCAGATATTGATGAACGTTTCCAATTACAAGCCCTATACTATGCTGCATCAATGGCTTATAATAAGGACGAGGCTAACACCTTTGATCCTCAAAGATCTCAATACTATGATGCTCTATTTACTTCAGAGTTTGGAGACCGTACCACAGCCTATGCTGAGAAACGTCGTAGACGTACCAGACAGCGTGGTATCTCCTATGGCGGTTTATAATGCCTAAGCATCCTAAGACAGTTGAGCTCACTACATTCAATGGGCTGAACAATGTACTTCCTCCAGAGCGTACAGATCCCAAGTACCTCAAGACTGCTATGAATATCGATATTGATAAGTCAGGAGGTATCCGTAAACGTAAGGGATACACTCGAGTAGACACAGGCAACTACCATAGCTTGTGGGCAGATGGAGGAGATTGTTTTGCTGTCAAAGATGGTAACATCGTTCAAATCAGGGATGATTACTCTATATCTAATATCTTTACAGGTGTTGGGGATACGCCAATCTCCTTTGCGAAGGTTGACGATTCCACTTATTATACTTCGGAAGGCTATACAGGTGTTATTACTGCTGGCGTCAGGCGGAGCTTTGGCATTGGTGGTCCTAATCCTCGCCCACTTCTTAGCTTGGGCAACGGGGTATTAACCAAAGGAACTTATCAGGTCAGTCTCACATATGTGGCATCAGATGGTAGGGAGAGTGGAGCTTCCTTAGCTCAAGTGGTAGATGTCCCAGCTAACGGGGCAATAGTGCTCAGCGGTATTCCTACATCCCCTGATAGCTCTGTAGACCGTGTAAGGGTCTATTGCTCCACACCTAACGGTGAGGTCTTATACCTAGTAGATGAGCTCCCACACCCTGTAGCTTCATTCACCATCTTTGCTGTACATGGAGGTATGACGCCTCTCAAGTCTTTCAACGTCTATCAGGCTCCTAATGGTCATTTGATACGCTATGCACATGGCCGTATGCTAATTGCTCAGGATAACATTCTTTGGTACTCTGAACCTTTTGCATATGAGTGGTGGAAACCTCATTCAAACTTCTACGTATTCGAAGATCGTATTACAGCAATTATGCCTACGGAAGGTGGTATGTGGGTTGCAGCTGATAAGCTCTACTACTTGATGGGGAAGGACATCACTCAAGTTAGAAGAAAGGAAGTGGAACCTGTTAAGGTAGTTGAGGGTTCAGATGTTAAGATAGTGGGTTCATACATCTTTATCGAAAACACCCCCATCGGATATAAATGGCTTGTAACAACTAATAAAGGTATCTATGTCTGTTTCAATGATGGAATTGCACTGAACATGACAGAGAAGAATGTTTCATTCCCTGAAGCTGAAAAGGGCACTGCAACATTCATACAAGAAGAAGGTATCAACAGATACGTATCTCTTTTACAGAAGAAACGTGATTCTGATAATACAGCGGTTGGAGACCTAGTAACCGCAACGATCATACGCAACGGCGTAGCAATTACATAATTGGAGAGAAAGATGAACGAAGTGACTGTTAATGTCAGCCCTGAACTGCGTGATGCGTATGAATCAGGTGCAAAGTTTAAAGCAGGTGGTTTTTTCACTATTGAGCATGTACGTAATGGTGAGGTTATCCATACCGAAGATTCCACTAATATCGTAGTTGATGAAGGGTTGACATATATCCTTGATACAGCTCTATCGGCAGCTACACAGAAGACTAGTTGGTATATCGGTATATTTAAAAATAACTATACGCCAATTGCTGGTAATGTTGCAGCCACTTTTGCAGGATCTGGTGTGGCCAATGAGGTATCTACTGAGGTTGATGAGACAGCGCGTCCTGCCTGGACAGAAGCTGGGGTTAGTTCAAAGACTATCACTAACAGTGCATCTCCTGCGGCCTTCACTGCTAACACGTCTGTTAGCGTCTACGGAGCTTTCTTGATCTCTGATAGCACTATGGGGGGTACATCTGGAACATTATGTGCAGCTTCTAAATTTTCCTCTGTACGCAATCTACTGAACACTGATGTCCTAAATATCACTTATACGCTCAGCATCGCTGATGCATAATAGATGATTGAGTATGGCCCTATAAGAAAAAGACATACCGGGGAAAGTGATGAGCATCCTCGGTATGTTCATATAGCGAGGGTATTGTTAGGGCAGATGAAATATCGAATGAACCTAACAGGTGTACAGATCCTATCTCAGACAAAAAATCTTCCAGATGGTGTATCAATTAAGGTCACTTCTATATTTGGGCATGACACTGTAGAGATCCGATATCCAGGCCAGAAAGAATATATATCTTATGGTAATATTTTCGTAATCCCTAAATCGGATACTGCTCCTGATGGGTGGGGCGCTCCTATTACATTAGAGAACGCCCCTTTAGGGACAGTTGGGGGAGACCCTAATGGTGTGATTATCTCTAGAAATGGGACTAAGGTATCTAGGGCCGTAGAGACTTCACTCCCTTTTAATGTTGATTGGGTGGATACATCAAAGAAGATACATCTCCATTGGTCAGTTGGTAGTCCTCAATACCTAGGTAATGAATACCCATATGCGTATATAGTGAATAGATATTTCTGTTTTCCAAATGGATTAGCAATTTTCAAAGATAATGATGTCCTTTGCTCAGGTCCATCAGGGGAATGGGTTTTAGCTGGTACTTGTGTTACAGAATTTGATGATGGCCAATACTTGATAGCTATCATGTCTAATAATGTTCTTAATAGCTATATACAGTTTACAGCTTTTAAAAGACCATTACTCGATTCATATATTAATAACAACCTCTATAATGCTACTACAAACCCCAATGGATGGCAGAATATTGGTCAAGAGACTTTCAACTTCCCTGAGACAATTGTAACTACTGATCTGAGTCCTACGGTTGAGGGGTTGACAATCCGTTCTCGGATTTACTTTTCCTCAGATGGTAAGATTGGAGGGGCTGCTGCTTTCTCACAAAGATCGATCCCTACATCCTCCTATAATGAAGCGTACTCAGTAGGTGAGTTTATTTTCGAGGTCTCATATTCAAGTGTCTCTATGTCTTTCATTCAGGTTGGTGGGAAAGTAGTAACTAGTACAACAAATAATGCGGGTGGTGGTGGACTATCTGGAACATTCAATAGTACGAGCTATAGTGAATATATTCTTGGCGTAGATTACACAGGCTTGAAAAAAGTCTATATAAAACTTGAGTCATCAACTGTAGTTGACTTATCTCAAACTGAAGGGACCATCATAGGGGATACAGGTCCTATCATAACAACCACAGGCGGACGTAGTTCAGCCTCTACTTCGGTACTAACAGTCGGGGGTACACAATTTGAGTTCTATTTCAATGAGGATACCTCTTGGTTTTCAGCTGAATCTACTGAAATCCCGGATCAATGGGATAGTTCAATATCACAGTCAGGGTTTATTGGCCTTAATTATGCTGATGCACGATACAGTGTCGCTGTTGTACAAGGAGAGACCAGTAGCTCAATGATAGAGAGGTACACTAGGATCTTACCAGAAAATTTAACAATTCACTCTGGTAACAGGGATGGCGGTACCCCATATACCCCTGACCCATCTGGGGCATTTGTATGGGATTTTAGGAGTGTTGATCCAAATGGTACAACAGTTATAAATTCTATAGGTCAGGAATTATTTAAAACTATGAGATGTGTTCCTTATTCTGAAAACCCTGATGTTGAACATAGTGGAACTTATGCTGAAACCCCTTCAGTTATATCAGGTGTTACAGATATAGATGGGAATAGTTTCATAATATTCCCCAAACAAATTGACCCTGTGGTGACACCTGTAGGTGCAGCAAATAATGCTCCTTACGTAGATCCATTAGAGCAAGTAGCTTGGTACAAGCCTTGGGGGTTGAATGTTGTTAGTAAATTGCAAATGATTGGTGATCATCCTAGATGGTCAGACCTGAAATTAATCTAAGGATATAGAAATGGCATTTCCTACTGGAGGATATAATAACTCAACAGCTGCAATAGCAGATGGATGTCTCCACTATTGGCCCATGAATGAGTCCTCTGGGACTACTGTAACTGATACTATAGCTGGTGGGCAAGGACAGGTTGATGGCACTATCACT
>Ga0099850_1000394_pt1 | contig 19440 bp, 27 predicted proteins | sample CB_VirMetaG_5_FD_79182 | JGI IMG/M metagenome (GOLD analysis project Ga0099850, IMG submission 79182) | Freshwater to marine saline gradient viral communities from Chesapeake Bay - CB_1508_1D Viral MetaG | ecosystem: Environmental > Aquatic > Marine > Coastal | place: USA: Chesapeake Bay... | reverse complement strand
TTATGCGAGAACTTGAAGCCCTTGAGGACCAAAGACAAGGGTGTTCTTAGAATGAACAAAAACAAAGAAGGATTGAGGAGAATCCGTAGTAAGATCAAGAGACATATTAATACCAAAATTGACATTTGCGAAATCTACACCTTGATCCGAGATATTATCGAAAGCGACCCCAATACCGAAAGCACACCCACCATCAGCAAAGTCCTTATCAAAACGAGTAGCATCACTCAGGCGACTATTGACAGGACCAATAGAAGTCCTTGTGAGATCAGCAAACTTCATAATAGCATTCATATAATTATACATGATCTGTGAATCAATAGTCCTATTCTTTCCGTCTAACTGCTGAAGAGTATTAATATTGAAATCAATAGGAAACTTAGTTCCATTTCTAGTGAAAAACAACTCTTTAATATCTGCCGATGATCCTCCAGTATTCGTGGGATAAAGAGTAGCAAGACCATCATACAAAAGATTATTGATGTGAGCTGCTGGAACAATATTCGCAAATACACCAAGAACCCTCTTTAATCCTAACTGAAAGTTAATGATACCATTAGCAGAGTTAATAGTCTGATAATATGAGGATAGAGAGTTGTATTCATAAGTCCCCGATTGCTGACTCTTCATCATCTGCAATTGATCTGGAGGAGGATCAGCAAGTTCTGCTACAAGACTAACATCACTAAACTGATATAGAGACTCCGTGTAAGAAGCACTATCACTATCTCCCGAGGTGTGGAATACCTGAGAGTCAGGACTTAAATGAATCTCAATCAAAAGACCACCAACCGCCTCAGCCATAAGTGGGAGTGGCTGTCCTCCATTAAACAATCCACAAGGGAGAGACATACAGAAATGATTCTGTGTAGAAGAAGATGATGGAATATTTACTACACTCTGAGTTTGTGCTTCATAGTTAGGGAGGATAAGAGCAGATTCATACAGATGGGTCATGTTATCGTCCATAGAATTAACTGCTGGGAGATATGAAGCAAGGAATCTGTTATAATGACGGATACTTTCTATAGTTTGACCTGTTCTCTGTGATTTAATGGTGAGAGTATCAATACACGAATAAACACCTAATTTTTCACTCATAGCAAGATTAGAAACAGCACTCGTAGAAGAGGAGGCATTAGTTAAAAGAGTTCTAAACTTACCTGTGAAACGGATAGACTGACCCAGAAGGAGACGGTCTTGTTCACCTAAAATAAATTGAATGACTGGATTTCCCTCCTTGAAGGAGATAGTTCCATTAGAAGTAACATTGCTCGGCACGACTTCGATATTATGATTTGACATTTTATAATATGACAAATAATAAAAATTAAAGGATAAAAAATAATTTTAGTGAGTGTCTATCTTTTAAACCATCACATCAACTCCACCATTCTTAATAACAAGTCTCCTTAAATGACTTACATAATTATTCCACAACTTACTCTTAGTCTGAGCAGATCCAGTATATTCAACTTGTAAATTGAAATCTTTTCCACGAGCATCATAAACAGCATTCTTACCGAGTGCGAGAGCACGACCGATAAAGAAGTTTTCTTGAAACTGTCTGAATGAAAGAGGTTCAATATCAGCCATAGCAAGTGCTTTCTCTGCTTCAATACACCACTGCTGAGAGATACTATTTTTAGCACTAATCTTTGATACATCAACCTTACGAGATGGATTGATCTTTCCGTCATAGATAAACTGATACTCTTGAAGATTATCACTAATTCCTACAAGACCACTTCTCGCTGAGCGATTAACGACATCAAATGTATCATCATTAACAACATAAGTAGTTGAACCACTTAAGAGCTGTTTAGTGGAATAATTAGAAGCATCAGTAGGTATACATAAGATACTTGTTGCTCTGCTCTCAATAAGAGGAAGTCTAATATTTGCAACATTATCTCCCGAAAGTTGAGAGTATCTGTAATTAGTGAAAGAGCGGTAATCATAGTTAATAGTTCCGCCCTCTTTCATCATATTCATCATAGATGCTTCGTATCCTTGAGGGACTTCAATCTGCTTCACAATTAGTTCAACATCACTCACAGTATAATCTACATCATAAGTGGCTGCTTCATCAGGAGTCTTATCAACCATGAAAACACGAGAAGCATTTGATCCGCCAAGAGTAAATCCCATAGTATTTGTGATTTCAGTACAAGTAATCTTTGTCTTAGTTGTGCCGACAGCAGCCCCCGAAACTTGTTCTATCTGTTCAATTGTTCCTACAGATCCATTCACAACTGCTCCTGTGTATGAAGCAAGAGAGAACTTTTGACCGACAACAAAAGGGAAAACATTTGTAGAGGTTTGATTATTATCACGAGTTACAAAGAACTCAGTAGTAGTTCCTGTAGCAACAAGAGAACCATTTGTAGCAGAACCATTATCCGAACCATTAACGGAGTGGAACATAGGATTTAGGCGAAGTTTTCTGAACTGATTAACAGAATCCAACTTACGGAAAACTCTTTTCTTATCTTGAAGGAGTATCTCAATAAACAAACCATCAGTTAAAAGTGCTGGGAATACTGCCTCATTACGGAAAAGACCAGTATTGAGATGTAATTCACCCTTAACAGTCTTTAATTCATTATCATCACCAACCGTGAAAGAAGTATTTAGAGTAGGGTTGTCTCCTTCAATAGTGGAGAAATACTGATTAGAGAAACAATTACCCAGTTCTGTTTTGTGTGTTCCAAGAGTGCCTCTACATGCTGGATCATAGGTAGTAGTTCCCTCAGTAAGGGTTCTTTTCTTTCTAAGATTATCATTAGTCTCATAATCAAAACGGAGAGCAGTCAAAATATCATACCCTTCAATCTCTTCAAGGAGAGCAGTCTTACGACCAGTAAAAATGCGTATACTACGGATAAGGGAATGGAGACCACTCTCAGCGTCTAACTGAACACGCATCGCACCTGAGGTCGCACTAATAGTGGGTAGAGCAAAAGAAACATTAAACTTAAACCTGCTCTGAGATAAATCAACAAATTTAGATGTAGGAGGAATATACAAATCAATCTTACCACCACTCTTGTAATTTAGACCATTTTCAGATGGAACAGAAACGTCAGTTTGTCCTACTTGAATCTTTTCAGAAGAAGCAAAAAATGAACTCATTATAATATTTAAAATAAAAAAATATCATTTTATCTTTTTAAAAAGATCCTCCTCCAATGATTTGAGATTTCGCACTAGGGAGAGAAGAAGCAACAAGTCCCATACTCTGGAAAGCAGGAGTGATTTTGACTGCTGTGAGTTTAGGAGGAGTGGGTGCAGTAGCATCTTGTTTCTTTTTATCAGAATCACTAATTACATCATTTACAGCATCTATGATACCTCCTGTAATATTTAAAGCTCCACCAAGAACTTCAGCAGGAGGGAAAGCCATTCCTACAAGATCTAAAGCTGTCCCTGCTTCTTGAAACTTATCAGCAGTAGATTCACCACTAAAAGGATTTTTACCATTTATTAAATTATGAACTGATTTACCAATATCAACAGCTCCACTAAAATCACCAATAACTTTACCACCAATTTCAGAGGCCGCTGATAATCCAGCATCTCCAACTTTACCAAGAGTAGCTGCTCCTAATGTCTTTTTAATCACAGCAGTTAATAATCCTGATGATTCACGCTCAGTCCCTTCAAGAACTTCTCCCCCTGCTCCAGCTGCTCCACCAACAGAAGGGGGTTCTCTTCCTTCCATTACTGCTTTTGATTCATCTAAAAATGAAGATTCAGCTGTAGTAGGTCCCTCTCCTGATCCTAGTGATCCAGCGGCTCTAGCATTCTGACCTGGGGCTGCTGGATCTGCTAATGCTGGTCTTTCAATCCCACTTGCATCTGTTTCTGTGGGAGTTGTTTGAGGAGTGGGTTTAGGTTTAGGTTCACCGTATATGATTGCTTTCGCTGTATTTTTAACTGTATTTGCTCTGTTTTGTATTTCATCAACCGCATATCCTTTAAAACCCTTTTGATTGATTGACCTTATGGCTCCTCCTACAGCTAATACAGAACCAATCGCACCAGTTCCATCCTTTACCCCATAAAAAGCCGCATCTTCCTCCTCTTTAGTTTTATCATCAGAGACCTTTCCTGGCTGGTTTTTCACTTCAGAATCATATTGATCCTGTAATCTTTGATTATGTATTAATACACCTTGATTGAAATTATTCACACGAGCATTAAATGAAGATCCTTGAGACAACGCATCTGAGTATCCATAAAAACTCATTCTTTATAAGAGAAACAAAGTTTTTATTTATTCAGGAATATTAATTTTTACATCTCCATCAAAGAGAAGATTATCTCCTTCTGCTAATAGTGTATGAAAACAACAGAAAGCTCTTGCTGGATTAGATTGAAGATCTAAATATAAGAAATCATATCTTACTTCTGTTGCTTTACTGTATATTTTTCTAAACTTTTCATCTCCTCCAAACATTCCTGAATATTCTGATGAGATCTTATCTAATTCATTCATATTCTGTAAATTACCACAAATAAAAGAATTACAATTATTTCTAATAGTAGGACTCACAGATTTAAAACTTTGAACTGAGATTGCTAATAATCCAACTCCATAATGCCGAGATCTTGTGACCAATGAATTAAGATAAGAGTTTCTTTTTACACTTCCTAAGATATCATCAAAAATCATTCCTATGAATGGACGCTCTTCATCATCAAAAGTTTTTTGTTGTTCTATAATTCCCGCCAGAACATTATCATCATATCCAGTATAACAATCACAAGCTTTTCTCAAAAATCTACTTGTGATATCTTGATCGATTGTATTACTCATGATAGTAACATTATCAAACGCTCCTTTATAAAACTCATCACGTAAAAAAAGATTAGAGAGGATTGTGCTTTTTCCACTCTTAGTAGGCATTACAAGAACCATAATTGTCGGTAATTCAGGAAGATTAGGGTGTGTCATCTTACGAGGTTTTTCTTTAGGTGGGTCACGCACTGGGAATATTTGAGGAGGTTTTCCTTCCATTTTAATATAATATCCTTGATTTTATTTTTAATAGGAGAACATATTTATAACAGATAGCATCAATCTTAGATTTGAAGTATTTTCTTCCTAATCTTTTTTTATTGAGTTTTATATAAACTTCATAACCCCTTCGTTTATCAATTGTTATATGGCGATGACCTGTTGCAGATAATTTATAAACTCTATTTTTCATATTCTCTGAATGTGTAACCCATCTCAAATTTTCAACACAATTATCAAGTTTATTTCTGTTTATATGATCTACCTCTTTTTTATTTTCAGGATTAGCGATATAATGTTGTGCGACTAGACGATGGATAGGAAATGATTTATGATTATCTTTTCCGTTTGTAAGTAAGACAGCTTTATAATTTCTTCTTATTCCAGGTTTTAAATATCTTCCTTTTCCTATTTTACTCCATACTCTTCCATCAGGATATATGAGATAATTTTCAAAACCTTTAATATCCATTTTACAAATATAAGTCGTAATATCGTTTTAAATCAATTTTTATGTAAATAAACTACGCCAAGGATCACTAGGGACTGATTGAGGTTGTATAGCTCTTTGAATAGTTTCTTTCATTTTTCTATCAGCTTCCTCTTTAAGGAGACGTTCCCTTTTCTCTTTTTTCTGTTGTTTCCTATATTTGTCATAGGTGGCGACTGCTCCTAAAACAGCATTATCTAAATCTTCTTTAGTGAAATAATTTCCTTGAGGGGGTCCTTGAAGGGGAGGAGGTTTATTATTAATCTTTTCACTTTCTTCTTTTTCCTTTTGAAGTTCTTTTTCCTTTTGTTTTTTTATTTTCTCCTCAGCTTTTTTGATAGTTTCTTCTTCTTTTTCTTTTGCTTTCCTTTCCTTTTCAGCTTGTTTTTTCTCTTGTGCTATTTTTCTAATCCTTTCCAAATGAGCTTTTTGTTTTTCAGACATGGGAGCCTTTCTTGTATACTTCCTTTTTCCCTTAGGTTTGTCCTGAGGTAATTCACTAAATTCAGGTTCTTTAAGTGGTTTAACAGAAGGGGGAGGAGGATCATCAAAAACATCATCTTCACTAGGTATATCCCTTTCTTCAACATCAATTATATCACTTGACACATTTTCTTCAATATTTTCATCTAATAACTCTTTGATGAGTTCTTTATCAGAAGCATTACCACTATCAGGCAGAACTTCAGGTTCTGGAGGAGCAGGCATCTCAATCTTAGGCATTACTTTATCCATTTTATAATAAAGGAATAGAAAAAAGAAAGATAGAAAAGATAGATAAAAGATAGAGTTGTTTTTTTACATCTTTGCCTTTTGTCTTACAAAGAATATAACCTCTGAGGATCCACTTAAATCCTTAGCAAATGTTTCGTCTTTTCTAACAAAATGAACATCTAAATCAGTAAGGGTTATGTCTGAAGTATTATTGAGATCTATGAATGATTTATCTTGATTTTGAAAGAACAATGCTCCTGTTTCTGCTCCACTATTATCAAAACGAGGAATATGGAATAATATCTTTGAAGGATTACCTGTACCAAAATTGAAAGTTTTATGATTAAGTGTAGGCACTCTTATAAATGTAGAATGTTCTGAGGTCATAGATGGTCTTGTGGTTGATGTGAATGATGCTTGTCCTGTATTATCTGTGACTGAATCTTCAAGGGGAGCAACAGCAAAAGGAGCAAACCCTAAAACATTCATGGAGTTCGGTTGCCATTCTTGTATATTATTATCTGTATACCTTTCACTCTTTCCTACAATTAAAAGAGGTTCATATCCTTCCATACGAGAAGCATTCAATCCTTTATAGGGTCTGACATAATCAGAAAGTAAAGGACTACTTGTATCACCAAAAATATCTATAAATCTTTTCATAAGAGGTCTTTGATCTAAACTGATTGACCAGTTCCCCGCATTATTCCAAGGATCATTTATTACATATTCACTTGTATTTGTATCCACAGCATCTTCAAAAACTCTATCCATATCAGCGTGTATAAGAGTCTTAAAAGCCCAATTATTAGGCAAGATATTTTTATCCATAGTTGATGATGTTCTACAACGATAAACTGTTACATCTACATCATCTCCAGTAGTCCATAATCCAACTGTGGGATACATCTTCCAACAATTTTGATTCACAGGTTTAGGGACTTGATCTTTAAATGATGCCGATGATATATTATTACATCTCACGATGACATTTCCTGAAGCACTAATCTCAACAATCTCATTCTGAACTTTAAAGGTTATGTCTGTAATCGATGCCGATGGAATGGGAGTGCCTGTAGCAAATGAAGAGTTAGAAGCATTATTCGCAGCTATAGCGGTATTATTCTTTTGATAGTAATTAATCTCTCTCATTTCAATCTTATCACGTTGAGATTGACTGGGGACACAGTGATACAATTTAATTTCTCCCTGATAACTCTCAACTGCATAATCGTAAAATTGATCTCCATCTGCTCCTAATCCTTCTCCAGAAAAATGAGTAAAATATTTAAGTGTAGGATTAGGAGTTATAAAATCAGCTCTAAATCCAACTTGTCTGGCTGCGTTGTAAATAGGACGAGATAATCCAACAGTCCAATTAGGTCCTGTGAAATTAGTAAATGTTAATTCACCATCAAAAAGAGATATAGGACCACCAACATCATCTACAGGTTGTAATTGAACATAAGTATCATCATCGTCTGCTGTGATAGTTGTTCCATCATAAGAAACATCTCCATAGATTAAATGTTCATATCCACTAGGAGGGACAGCAGAAGTAGCAGATGCTCCTATTTGATTAATATTGTATCTAAACCCTTGAAAAGGATTAACTACAGAAGAAGTAGCGTGAATAGGGGTCATAGTAATTCCATTCACAGTATCAATCTCAGGGTGTACTGATAATGCTCTTTTTAACATAGGTTCAAAATTCTCTTTAAAATCTTCAGGTGATAAGTTTCTTGAAATACGATTGATAGAGGGTATAACCCATGACATAGACTCTTCAAGAGATCCACTCACAGCTAATCTTTCACCAAACCAAAAAAGAGTTACTTGAGATTCTTCATAATCAAGAGCAGGATTACGATTAATCTTGACACTTTCCACAGCTATTTCACTATTAGCAGGGATCTTCATTCCACTCCTGAAATCATTGCGATAATGATAAGGAGCGTCAATCTGGTTTTGATTAGTCTCTCCTGCCTTGTTTGACGAGGTAATAATTAAACTCATTTATAATTAATCACATTAAAAAAAATTAAATGTATCATTTAAAATAATGGCTAAGAAGTCAAAGAGTAATAAGATGAAGAAGGTTAATTATGGTGTTCCTGATACGAGTAGATGTAAGAGCACTCCTGCGTATATGAAATGTAATGACTTGAAGGTTGAACAGAATATACAAAAGGACAAAGAAGTGAAAGAGAAAGATGTTTTTGATTTTAATCCTCAGAAGAAATAAGAGCATCAAAACTGCTATTAACTATCTCATAAAGATTTTCAATTATTTTATCATCAATATCATATTTTTCAGGACATTGTTTCCATGACTCAATTAGATAATCATAATGTTTTTCAAGGATAGGACAAATATCAAAAGAGGATTGAATGCTTTCTTTATAATTTTCAAAAACTTCATCACCAATACTTCTGAGAGTATCAATAAATATTCTTTCTCTTTCATCTATAGTTTCACAATGATCCAAAAGATCAATCCAATCTATTCTTTTGTATTCATAATTTTTAGGAGGATTTTGAGGAGATTTGTCCTCTACAGACAAATTATTAGAAATAGAGGGGGTAATTTCTTCAGTATTCTTTTTTTTAGGAGGATTTTGAGGAGATTTGTCCTCTACGGACAAATCCTTTGAAACTTTCTCCTTTTCTAAATGAACATCATTAATATTTGACAGAGGGATTTTAGGAGATTTGTCCTCTACAGACAAATCCTCAATATTTTTGTATCTATTTAATTGTGATTTTAATTCTGCTATTTCTCTCCTCAACATATCATTTTCAATCCCCATATTTGTTGAGGTTGCATTCTCATACATCATTCGATATTGTTCCTTCTCACACCATACTTCAAAATGTCCGTACATATGAGAAGTATTTTGAGAAGTAGTTTGTGTAATCTTATACCTCAACTTTCCCTTAAGATTATATGCTGAATCTTTTTCTCCACTGTGAGTCTGTGATACATAATTATCAACAAGTATATTCAATCTCTTCTTTTTCTCAGGGTCAATATTTTTCAGACTAGTCTTTTTACCGACATGTAGAGAACGAATATTAAAAAAATCTGTGATCTCCTTATTACAAATCATTTGAGGATAATTTTCCATATTTTACTTCTATATATATACATAGATTTTATTTTTTAAGTAATTTTGTCCTTGACAGACAAAACTTAAAGGTTTGTCAATAATATCTTTAAAAAGTGGGGTATTTTAAACAAATGGTAATTTACAAAAGTAATAAAGGGAGTATGTGTTTGTATTATGAGGGCAAATTGAGAGCATCATTCCCTCTTAATGATAAATCATGGAAACCTGAAACCTTTTATGATCACGCAAATAAAATGATAGTTGATGCTTTGAGAGATAAACAATCTTTAGAGTTCATAAAAGCCACATTATTAATCACTCTCAAAACTAATAAAAAAAAATTAAAAATAGTTACAGAAGATGATTCTAGATTAGAGAATCAATTTATAGGATATACAATCTTAGCACTCATAAAATTAAATGTTATTGATCCTGATGGAGATCAGGAGGGGATTCTTCTTTGTCCTCCTCGCAGAAAGAAATGATAGAACTAATCTTTTCACTATCTTTATTTATCTTTTTATCTTTCTTTTGTTGTCTCAAAACCTTTAATCTATCCTCAATTTCCACGAGTTCTTGAGAATATTTTGTGATTGTTTCTTGTCTTCTAACTTCCCCATTCTTTAATCTTCTCATAATAAATGCTTTCCTTATACATAATTGTCCCTTTTCTGTCCTATCATATTTAGCCTGATACCTCTTTTGAGGACATAAATCCTCCATTTTAGGATGAGGACGGCGGATATTAATACAAGTATCTTTATACAATTCAAAATAATCTTGTTCCCTTTCTCTTACCTTGACAACACTATCCTTATCTCCTTCAATGAAATCATAAGTATCAAGAATCTCAACACAAGGATCACTATTCTCTTGAAATAAACCATGATAATTTTTACCCCCTCTCCACGCTTTTCTGTGTTGACATAATCTTACAGAAAAATAAGGGATTGTTGTTGAGCCAATATAACATTTACCTCCTGCCTTATGATCATTACGATACAATTTGTAAATTGTTCCTGTTCTTTGAGAAATACTCTTTCCATTCACCAATACCATCTTTTTATATATACTCTTTAGATTTTATTTTTCTGAGATTTATCCGCACCTCACCAAATCCAACCTTTTTTCTGAATATCATTTTGTTCCCGAATATTATCCGTTAATACTGATAATGTTGCCCTCAAACTTTTTATCTCTTTCTTTAAGTCCTCTATAGATTTCCTTTGTAATTCAAGCATAATCTTTAACTGAGCATTATACTCAATCACAATATCAATAGGCTTCTTATCAATAACAGGCATTATAATTTATCTTACATATTAATCCTTTTGAGACAAATATCTATTCAATTTAGGTTTGTATCTCTTTACTAATGCTTTGATAAATCTTTCACTCCATTCAACAATATACCGAGGATCACCTCCTACATTTAAAAGAGTGTATTGTTTTAACCATAATCCTAATTTTTGAGGATATATTTCATAAATCCAATTATCACATCCCCAATTATTTATCTCTGGAGGATAAATCCAACCAAATATTTCACAATGAGTTTTATGCAATAAAAACTGAGTAGGAATAGAATTATTATTACTCCAACCTGAAACAAATCCTATATTATTATTCTTTTTTAATTTGTTTATCATCGCCTTTAACCATGTCTTATCCTTAGGAATTGTGATATCATCTCCTAAAACTTTAAAATATTCATAATCTTCTTTAAGTGCTATTTCATACAAAGAGTTCCAGATGTGAGTGGGTTTCCCTTTATAATCATCTGTAAATCCAACCCATTCAATTTGAAAGTTCTTAAATATAGCATTAGCTTTCATTCTCTCTTCAATTTGAGAGAATACTTTGTCTCCTAAATCATATCCTAAAAATAATTTTATTTCACAATCAAGAGGAGTTTTATTCTCTAGTTCTGTCATCAGTACATTCCAAAGATATGATTCAGTAATAGTAGTCCAATCTCTTTTATTTGTCGTTGTGGGAACAAGAAAAGCAATCTTCATTTATTAAAAGAATATATTTTAATCTTCAATCCTATCCACGGCAACATGATATATCTCAAGATCTTTCTCAATACCAATAAAGTTTCTATTCATCTTTTTACAGGCTACACCTGTCGTGCCTGATCCCATCGTAGGATCTAAAACAGTATCTCCTTCCTTTGAATAATATTTTAGTAACCATTCAATAAGAGCAACTGGCTTCTCTGTTGCGTGTTTTCCTTTAGTTGATTTAACTTCTAGGAGAGTTGTAGGGAGAGGAGGGTCATATCCCATAACCCCATTATTGTAATAAGAAAACTTTCCATAACATTCATTACCCTTATCTCCTAATGTTTGTCCCTCAAGGATAGATGTAGGGAGAGGAGGGTCGTATCGTGGCTCACTATTTCTCAATTTACCATTTTCATCATAAATAAAAACTTTATTCTCTTCTTTGCCGTACAGTCCATTACATCCTTCATCAGTTCTCTTTACAATTTTACACTCTCCTTTTATGACAGATGTAGGGAGAGGAGTTTCATATTTTCCTGCTGGTTCTCTTGTGATAGGTTTTTTCCTTTTATCTGTGTTATATGTTTCTCCTTTTATGACAGATGTAGGGAGAGGAGGGTCATAAATAGGATCATCTCCTTTCTGAAGATGTCGTGGGTTTTTATACAACTTTCCATTTTTAAATCTTTCATTTGAATTGTATACATCTTCTTTAACAACTGAAGTAGGGAGAGGAGGGTCGTATTTCTGTTGATGGTCTTCTTTATTTTTTGTGATTTTTATTCTCCCTTCTTTACCTCCTCCGTATGTATTCTTATTTACGTCATATTGACATAATTCAGGTTCAGGTTCTGTATGTTTCACTTCTTTTAAAAACTTATGTTTATGAGAACTTAAATCATAATGAGGCAACTTTTCATAAAAGACATAAATTAACTCATGCTTTCTCATAGGCATCTTTCTAGCAGATAAAAATCCAGCAGGACTACTCTTCACCCATACAAGATCATATCTGAAAGGGCATTTTTTAGGAGCATTATTAATAATTTGAACTCCGAATTTTGTTGTTGTTGTAAAGAAAATAGGAGTATTTATCTTTTTTACTCTCATTATTTCTTTCCAGAAAGGCTCCCATGGAATTATAATATCCCACTTGCAAGATGTTTGTCCGTAAGGGAGATCACAAAATATAAAGTCTACACTATTATCATCAACCATAGACAACTCTTCAAGGCAATCACCATTCAATAAAAGACTCATTATAATTAAAGAATATATTTTAATCTTCTTTATCTAACACTTGACTTTCTTGATATTCGATCTTTTCAAGACCTCTCAACGCACTATGTAACAACTCCTTAACTTCTTCAAGAGGAGTAAGAGATACTCTTTGTTTTTCTTCAATAGTTTCATAACCTTTGAAATTAGGATCCCATGGTTGAGGAGGATCGCAACCTTCAGGAGCTTTCTTTAAGGGTTTCTTTTTCTCACCCTCACACTGAACATCTCTATTAATCCATACAAGACCACTCCAGAAAGCAACCGGTAAAAGAGAATATTTCACAATTTCCTCAATCATTATGTAATATTTAACATTTTTTTTTTATATTCTTTATTAAAATGAGTATTGACAAGACATTCACAAAAAAGGATCTATGTGAGTTTATCTTCCTATATGAGATGGATATTGAAGATTACTCTGAAATGAACAAATCAACTCTCCAGATAGAAATATTATCTTATTTGAAATATAATAAAATAACTTTTGTGAGTGATTTTCCTACTATTCATAATAATGAAGATCTCATTAATTATATGTCAAAGCCTAAACCTAATAATGATTTAAATTACAAACAAAGACAAGAGGTAATTCAAAAAGCAAAAAAAATAATCGCATATGCAAGAGGAGGATATAGTATTGCTCTTACAGAATATGTATCCTTAGATGAGATATATGATGATGGATTGATAGTAGCGGATCAGTGTGATATTCCTACTTGTAGAAGAGCAATCACAGAATTAAATCTTGATAGTAAGATAAGAAATAAGATTGATATGAAGATATCATCAAAAGTTCAGAAACAATTAGAAAATAAGAATAAAAATAAACAAGAGCTAATGCCTTCTCTTTCAATCAAGAAGGGTGATTTTCAAGTAGTCTTTGAATAATAAAATGTAAATATTATATTATGAGTAAGGTGATAAAAGTTGTCATAAAAAAAAGCACAAATCCTAAGAAGAAGTTGATGGCTGTTTTCACTAGAGAAAATGGTCGTGAAAAAACCACACATTTCGGAGCTGCTGGAATGTCAGACTTCCCCACACACAAAGACAAAGCACGGAAAAAAAGATACTTAGATCGTCATCGTGCTCGGGAGAACTGGAGTGATCCGACATCGGCAGGAGCATTAAGTCGCTGGATACTGTGGAATAAGGAATCAAGGGAGGCATCTATAAAAGATTACAAGAGAAGATTTAACCTGAAATAACGCTCTTAATATTACTCAGGTTCATACCACAGATTAAATCGTGGTATTAGTTCTGTACCATTAGGACATTTTTCAGATACTCTTTTACCTATTTCAAGACCATATATAGAGTTCTTTTGTATCATAAGCAATTCAGCTTTAGTTGTTTTCTTGTCGGGAGGTTTATATGCCTGTTGCTTACACCACATTTTATAATGATAAAAGATGTCTTCAAACTCTGTAGGAGCAACTGATACTCCCTTCTCTTCCATATTATCAACCCACTCACAAAGTTCTAAAAACTTTTTTAGAGGATTATTTTCATTATTAATAGATTTCATTACTTTTTCTTCTTCTTGTTTCTTGATTAAAAACTCTTGAAACTCCTTTTCATATTTATCATGTTCTGTTTTATAAGATTCAAGCTCAGAAACTTTCTCCTTCAATTGATCATTTTCAATTCCTAAATTACTATTCTTTTTTTGTTCTTTGAGGAGACGCTTATTCAAAAAATCATTTTCATCTTTGTTAGTGATTTCAAGAGCAAGACTTATTGCCTTTTCAAATGTTTCTCCTTCTATGGCGAAATTATATTTGAATTGCTCCATAAACTTTGAGTGATAATCATATTTATCTTCACTCATACTTATTCAATACATATATACATATGTAAAATATTTTTAAGTAATTTGTCTATAACTGACAAGTTGTTTTATTCTCTCCTGTTCCATTCACATCAAAATAATAATAATGAAGTATTTTATCGATATTGTGAAAACTTTGAGGATATTCTAAATATATCTTTTTTAACCAGTTTTGATCTTCACGAGCATTAGTGTCTACATCTGTCCTGTAAATATGAGAGAACTTTGCTTTATTCCATAAATGATACTGCCATGGAATCCTTTCATAAACAGGAATATTACCATCATTCATCTGATAAATATTCCCACATTTATTGAGACCCATATTACTCCTTGGATTACTTCTTACAATAAAAAACTTACCATTTACCTCCGCCATCTGATTATACATAATACAATCGGGGAGAAGTTTATCACCTCCCTCAAGTGGAGATTTTTTGATGAGTTCTTTTATTTCATTTACAACAGTAATACAATAATCATCAGCAATGCGATCATCATCGTCTAAATGTAAGAAATACATTCCACGACATAACTTTTGCAACATATTTCTTTTATCACACAATCTAATATTTCTGTTGTCATAGATGGATAAAACCTCAACCTCCTCTTGTAAATTATTCTCTTCAATTTGTAAGAATATTTTGTCTGTTAAAGACTTAAACTTTTGAGATCTTTCTCGCATTGTGGGAATTAGAAAAGAAATTAAGGGAGTCATTTTATTTAAAGAAACATAAAAATCTCTGTTAAAATCCCCACATTTTAAATGTTGAATAATTTTATTGATGACAAAAAATGAATACGATCCATATTTAGATGGAGCGGAAAGATGTGAATATGGAAATGGTTGGTTTAAAGGAAAGTGTTCATGTTCTAGTCATAGAAGAGATAGATATTATTATTCAAAACCTCTTGATAATGATTTAACAAAAGTTTATCATTATTTTGTGAAAAGTGAATCTTATGATATCTTACAAATTGAACCTCCTACAACTCCAGAGGATTTAAAGAAAGCATATCGTAAGATGTCATTAAAAACGCACCCTGATAAGACAGGCGGAAGTGCTGATGATTTTATTAAAGTAAAGAATGCTTATGAAGATATTCTTATGGTCGTGTAGGAGTTTTTTTAGTTTCAGGACGAGGTGTATCAGGTGTTTCAGGATTAATATTTTTACTTATTAACTTTGGATCTCTTTTACAGAGACAACCACAACATCTTATTTCAGTACAACTGCTCTTTTGTAAAGCAAAAAGAATAGTTGCTATTGCTCCTGAGGAGACAGTAATCAGTCCTCCTAACTCATTAATCGAATACTCTTCCATTTTCGGATTTTTATAATAATTATAAAGATTATTTTTTTTGTAATCCTTTATTATAAATGAGTGATTACGAATCTAAATCCCCGCCTTCTTCGCCTAAGGAAACAGTTGAAAAGAAACCTAAAAGGGAATCTGTTAAGATGACAGATTCTCAAAAAGAGGACTTAAAGAAACACATGGAAAAAGTTGGAAAGAAGATGTCTGCTAGTGAGAAGAAGTCGCACAGAATGAAGATGATGGGTCGTATGAGAAAGGGTATGAGTGTTAAACAAGCTCACAAGGATATTAAATAAATTTGATTATATTATTTTTTTATTATCTTCTTTTATAATGAGTGTATCAAAACCCACATCACGCAGAGAACTAAATGCTCTTAATGATATTCTTAAAAACTATACAAAGGACAAAGGACTTCCTGGCTTTGAAGGAAAAAAGATGAGAGCAAAATTAAGGAATAAGATTGAAAATGAAGGATTTACTGATTTAGATCTGGCGTGGGAAGCAATTCATGCTCCTCCACTTTCGGAACCTGAACCTGAACCTGAACCTGAGGCGGAGGAATCCCCTCAGGTGGATCCTTAACTCCATCACTACATTTGAAAGGAGAAGCATCAACAAATCCCTCTTCTAATTCATCTTTCATAATTAGTTTAAGAACATCAATTTTAGATCCTTCAACTTTGATGTCCTGAACATTTGTCTCTTTAAACATCTCTTTAGAACAAGTATTCGTATTATGACAAACACATATCATACAATTAGCACACTCACTTTTTCTTACATTCATCTCATTACCATCAATGAGACTGGCTCCTTCTCCTTTTTCTTGTCTTTTAGTAAAACCTCCCATACTTCTCACATATTTTTTAGTTCCGATCATCGTGGCTTCATGTGCTTGTCTGATTGCCTCACACCTTATCGCAGTAACTTTGAAATCATAATGAGGATAAATAAATATCATCTCGGGACTTCCTACAAGTTGAACCTTTTCTTTTTTGGCGAGATCATAAGAATATTTGAGATATTGCTCCATATAAATATCATCTGAATCCATATTAGCCCACCACTCAGTCGTGCAATGTTTACAGAGATGATTTCTTTTTTCTGCTATTGTCATTTTTCTCCCTATGTATTCATAAATTAATTTTACAGGGTGTATAGCTCTCCTTACACTCTCAATACTTTCATCATCAGGAAATAATTTTATTTTTTCATCTCCATCTTGACTATCAAGGATATACCATCTTAACTTCTCTTTATCATAATCGAATGTTACAATATTAGCAATCATTAAAGGAAGCCATTTTTCTCTGTTATAAATAGGAGTTAAGATACTCATTTGAGGATAACCGTCATCAACTTTGAAAACTGGTCTTTGAGGAGGTTTATGTCCTGGCTTTCTTTTCGGCATTTTAATAAAAGAATATAAAATAATTTCAGAATAAATTACACGTCCTTTCATAAAATGTAATCATTTAATAATGAGAATATTTGTCATTAATCTTGATAAGTCTATAGATAGATGGGAACATTACAAAAATGATGATAAGTTTGAGAGATGGTCTGCTACAAGTAAAGAGGAGGTGAAAGAGTGGGATAGTGAAAAAATGATCTCTTATCATAATATTCACCCTGATCAACATTTAGGGAAAGTTGCATGTCTTAAATCACATTTGAATATTTGGAGTTATATTATCACAAATAGAATGAATGATGTTCTTATACTTGAGGATGATGCTTTGGTTGGGGATTTGTCTGAATTAGACAAATTGCCTGAAGATGGTGTAACATATTTGGGAGGATATACCGCTCATAAAAAAATGACACAAGGTCCTTTGAGTTTGTCTTTTTCAGACAAAATCAACAAAATAGATAATGAAAAGTTTAGAGTTCTGACAACTATGGCTTATTATATTCCTACTCATTATGTAGCAGGATCATTATTCGATGAGATCCTTTCAAGAAAAAGGTGGAGAGCGGTTGATGTCATGTTAGGTGAGATAAAGAGTCTTCCTTTTGATTTGTATTATCCTGCGATGATTACTGAAAGACAAAATATATCTCAAATAAGAAAAGACAAATCTAAAAAATTATGTGATAAATATTATAATTTGTCCTAATTGGATAAATCTCAATCAAGGAAAAGAGATAAAATTAAATCCTCAGGAACTCTGTATCTGTCAAGTTTATTAGTTCCTGAGGCTATGTTAAAAGAAACATCTTTTTTTTGTTTTTTTTCTCCTATAGTATGGACTTCTTTTGATACATTTATTTTATGTTTTTTCCTTAATGCTTTTGTATTACAGAGAACTTTTTTACCGTTAATCATCTCATAACCATTTCCTAAAAGTTTTTTATGATTATTATCAATCATATTTCCACAAGATCCACTTTTATCACATATCTTATTAGCCCATTCTTTTTTATTAGTCCAGACTCTAGTTCTTTTTTCATATCCCCAGTCAGAATACATACAATATGAAACATCATAAAAAGGGATATTTTTCATAATATCTCTACTCTTTAATTTGCCTCTTTGAGGATTCTCAATAAACCATAAATGAGGATTAAAATAATCTATTATCTCAAGAGTTTTTATGACTAATTTATCTGCTTCGTTCATATTTTTTTCCTGTATTTCTTTTGTGTAAACTATACCGTCTTTTTTCTTTCTTCCTATCCAGCAACTCTGAAGATTGCTATATTCTGTACAGGGTGGAGAAGCCCATATCACTTGAAAATAATCTTTAGGATACTGCTTATAATCAAACTGCATAATATCACACTGATGATCCGCAGGGAGTATCATATCAACTGAAACAGACTCCCATCCTATTTTCTCACATGCTTTTCTCACAGATCCTGTCCCACTAAATAATTCAAGAACATTCATTTATTAAAAGATTAGATTATATTTTTGTCTAATTAGCCTCACTCTCACGGATTACTATAAAGGGGAGTGATGTCCCATCTACCACCCTATCAATCAGTCTTGTTCTTCTTTCAGATAAGTCAAAAATAATATTAGCAGATTGAAGATTTGATGTCTCAAAAAGCGTTTCCCATTCTCCCTGTGGTCGGTTTGAGTAATGTATGAATCTTTGGACGACGTATCTATACTCAGTCAAAAAACGAGGATTTGAATTAGTATTTTGAGCCTGTCTCCTTAGACGAGCATCCCTACGGTTTAGAATAGCCTGTCGCCTTTCATTTTGTCTCATCCTTTCTTGAGTTTCTTGAAGGATTTCATAAGGAGTTTTATCGCGAGGGAATGCTGGAATCCAGTCTCCATCTTCATCTTGATACTCAGGGTATTCAGCTCCGTATGGGACAATCATGTTTATTTGTTTTCTGTTTGTTTTTCTCTTTTTGTTTTGTGTATGTGTATTTGTTATACTTATCTATATTGACAAACCTTTAGGTGGTTTTGTCCGTATGGGACAAATCATCTTTCATTTTGTGTCATCTTTATAAAATCTCTCAAGATCTCCTCAATATGTAATCAATAAATAGAATTGTTATAAAAAAAGAATAACTCAATAGATAATTAAATTATGGATAGAATATTTCTCTCATTTGTCTAATTCAGACAAATAAGGAATAATGAAAGAATATTGCGAAAAATTTGTATTTTTTTTTGATAATCGCTTCAAAATATT
>Ga0099850_1000393_pt1 | contig 19451 bp, 35 predicted proteins | sample CB_VirMetaG_5_FD_79182 | JGI IMG/M metagenome (GOLD analysis project Ga0099850, IMG submission 79182) | Freshwater to marine saline gradient viral communities from Chesapeake Bay - CB_1508_1D Viral MetaG | ecosystem: Environmental > Aquatic > Marine > Coastal | place: USA: Chesapeake Bay... | reverse complement strand
ATCGTCCTCAACGGCGTGACGCAGTAGATCAAGTAACGGGCGCTAAGCTGTACCCGTAGCCATTGCTGCCATGATCGAAGTCATATTGGGCTTTCTACCGGGAAAACCTTCGTATGGTCTCAGAACAACCTGGTTCCCCCTGGAATGTCTAGTGGCCTCCACAACCCTCTTCAGTAAGTTGACAAATCAAGCATAAAAACACACTACGCCGGAGACGCGTTAAAATAAAAATAGATGTGGACTTTTAGTGGCAACCCAAGTACAATTTAGGCGCGGTACAACAGGAGAAACTGCTGTATTTATTGGTGCAGTTGGTGAAGTTACTGTTGATACTGATATTAATACCGTTGTCGTTCACGACGGATCTACAGCAGGTGGCTTCTCCTTAGCTCGTAATGACGGCACCAACCTTGAGTTATCACCAGGTAGCCTCAGCAGTTGTGCTCTCCGCTTTGCCAGTGATGCCAATACAGGTATCATCCGGACAGGTCCAGATACCATGTCCCTTGTAACTGGTGGGGTTGCGCGAGTTACAATAGATTCATCGGGTACATCAACTGTTACTGGTAACCTTATTGTGACCGGCAGTATTACTGCTCAAAGCGGTCTCATTCAAGGCGACGTAATTCCTCTGATTCTGGCTTTAAGTTGATATGGCAAACACTTTCAAGCACGCCACCAAATCAGATGTTGTTACGGATGCTGTTAGTAACGCTACGACTAATATCTTTACGGCAGCTGGCGGCAGCACAAACATTGTATTAAGTGTTTATGCTGCCAACAAAACAGCTTCTAGCGTTACTGTTGATCTCTATTTAGTAACGACAACAGGAGATGATGTTTATCTTCTCCGTAATGCACCAGTGCCTGCTGGCTCCTCTTTAGAGTTGACAGGTGGAACAAAAATTATCATTGAAGCATTTGATATTTTAAGGGCACGCTGCAATACTGCTACAGCAGTTGATCTTTGTGTAAGCTATCTTGAGCAAACGTAAAGATGGGACTTACACAGAATTTAGATATTGTTGAGCTGCGTGCTGAGATCGCAGAATTAAAGAGGCGTGTTTCTCACTTTGAAGAACTACTTGCTTCTCAATCAGATTTAATTCTTGAACTACCCGACGATAGCTGGGATGTAGTACGCAAAAAACGTGACTTCTTGTTGATGTCTACTGATTGGACAGCTGTTAATGGCTGTACCGTAGACACCTTGGAGTGGACTAAGTACCGTCAAATTCTACGGGATTTACCGCAAACTTTTGCTAATGTAGAACCAAACCAAGTTGTTTGGCCCCAGCAACCATCTAAATTAGCTAAGAGGTAAAGACAGTGCCTTATATTGGTAACGATCTTCAGGTTGCTTTTCCAAGCTATACGCTGATTGATGATATCAGCGGTAGCTTTGATGGTGTTCAAGATACCTTTGCGCTTACTGTATTGGGTTCAGCTCCAGTACCGTTTCCGGTTAATGCGCAACAGTGTTTAATCTCAGTTAACGGTGTTGTACAGGAACCAGATCCAAGCGGTACAAACGGATTTCTTTTAAGTGGAACTGACATTGTTTTTGCTTCTCCTCCCACCGGAGGTTGGAGTTTCTTTGGCGTTATTCTTGCTGGTGCTGATTACGTAACAGCAGGCAGCCTTTACCCTGACAATACTGCTGCGGCCCCTAGTATCACGTTCATTAACGACACTGATACTGGATTTTACCGTAACGCTACCAATGAAATCGGTTTAGCAAGTGCTGGTGCTGCTGTGGGAGCCATTACGACCAGTGGCCTGCGCATCCATAGCACCATTGGTATTGGCGCTAGTTCTGAGTACAAGTTATGGCGGACTGGTGGCACTAACTACATTGATCTCAGCTCTGGTGATTTAATTTTCCGTGATGGCACCACAACACGTTTTACTTTCTCACGTACTACAGGCAACTTAACAGTTACAGGAAACGTAAATGTTGGCGGTAGTGTTACCGACAGTAAAGGAGAAGTTCGTACAATCCCTCAGAACGCCAAAACAAGTTCTTATATTCTGGTTGCAGCTGATTCTGGCAAGCACATCAGCATTACAACAGGCGGTATTACTGTTCCTTCAGGTATTTTTTCCGCTGGTGATGCAATCAGCATTTATAATAATTCAGGCTCCAGCCAGACAATCACCCAAGGTAGTGGTACAACGTTGCGACTGAGTGGTACTGCTACAACAGGAAATCGCACCCTTCTTCAGTATGGTTTATGTACAGTATTGTGCGTAGCCAGTAATGTTTTTGTTGTATCTGGTAGCGGTTTAACCTGATGACAATCCAACAATTAACGTTTGGTGGCCGCAGCTACGACGTTGAATTTGTTGTCCTTGCCGGTGGTGGCGGTGGTGGCTGTGCAGATATTGGTGACCACGGCGCTGGTGGTGGCGGTGCTGGTGGCTGTACTGACTTAGCTTCTTATACCGTTACCGCAGGTACTTCCTACACCGTAACCATTGGTGCTGGCGGCGCAGGTTCGACTAATAGTTCAATACGTGGCACTGCTGGAGCTAATTCAAGCGTATTTGGTACAACTGCAATTGGAGGTGGCGGCGGAGGAAGCCGTATTTCCCTAGGTGAAGGCGGCAGTGGAGGTTCAGGTGGTGGCGGTGCGCGTAACCCCCCTGTAAACCTTCCAGGTGGTAGCGGTACACCAGGACAAGGTAATGACGGTAGCGGCCCGACTTCAGGTTGTTTTGCTGGTAGTGGCGGTGGTAAAGGATCTGTTGGTACAACTAGTACTGGTGGTTCAGGATTAGATCTCAATAGCACATTTGGTTTAGGCGGTACGTACTTTGTTGCAGGTGGTGGTGGCGCTGGTGGATGTGACAGTTTTAGTGCACCAGGCGGATCAGGTGTAGGCGGAAACGGTGCTCTAGGATTGCCTCCTACTACTGCACAAGATGGCTCTGTTAATCGTGGTTCAGGCGGCGGCGGCGGTGCCTATAGGCTTAGCGGTGGCTCCACATCAACGCTAAATGGCGGCGATGGTTCAGGTGGACAGGTGTTTATTAGGTATCGCGTTGCATCAGGATTAGTTGCAAGTGGTGGCACTAAAACTGTTTATACTGTTGGGGGTGTGGATTATTGGGTCCATACTTTTACTTCGACTTCAACATTTGTTGTAAGCTGATGGCACACTTTGCAGAGCTAGATGAGAATAACGTTGTTCAACGTGTTCTTGTAGTTGCCAATGAGATCTTGCTCCAGGATGGAGTAGAGCGAGAAGATAAAGGAATTCAATATCTCAAAAGCTTGTTTGGTGTTGAAACTAATTGGAAACAAACAAGTTATAACAACAATTTCCGAAAACATTTTGCTGGTGTTGGATTTACTTATGATCTCGCCAGAGATGCTTTCATTCCTCCAAATTATTTCAGTAGCTGGATTCTTGATCCAGTTACATTGACTTGGAATTCACCTATTTCTTATCCTCAAGATGGGCATGAGTACGCATGGGATGAGGACACGGTTTCGTGGATTAGAGTAGACGAATGTGATACATGTAATGTGTAGTGACTAACTGGCTTTGGCGATCAATTGTTGGTTGCGCTTCAGCTATTGTTTTAGTTTCTGTCATTCAGTGGGGAGCTTGTAGGTTTTATGTGCTCCCTGCGGTATGGCCTTGGTATGCAAAATACGTTGGCACCCCAGAGAGTGAAAAAATCGACCCAGCTCCTATGGGCTGTACTGATGTAGATACCCGAACTATTACGGTAATGATGGGAGTATTGACAACACTGATTAGTTTATCTCGTAACGCTGAATAGAGAAGAAGGTAAACTAGAAGCAGTAGTAGCACTGCTGTGAAAATTTCTAAAGCTGGTTTAGATCTCATTAAAACCTTTGAAGGGTTAGAACTCACTGCCTATAAGTGTCCTGCAGGAGTCTGGACCATTGGCTGGGGACATACTGGTGATGATGTGACGCCAGATAAAACCATCACTGAAGAGAAAGCAGAGCAGCTACTTCTTGGTGATTTGAAAAGATTTGAAGATGCAGTCAACATTCATATCACTGTTCCTCTAAATCAACCTCAGTTTGATGCTCTTGTATCCTTTACTCATAACTGTGGGATAGGTGCACTTAAAGAATCGACCTTAAGGAAGCGTCTTAATAAAGGAGAAGATCCTAATAAAGTGGCTCAAGAAGAGTTACCTAAGTGGGTTAAGGCCGGTGATAAAACACTACCTGGTTTAGTTGCACGTCGTAAGAAAGAAGTCGAATTGTTTATCTCTGGTAAAGAAATTAAACCCAAGCAAAAGATTACTATTACCTCAAGTCGTTCAACCGCCCTAAAGAAAGAACCGGTTGACAGTACAAAACTAGAGCGTGATCAAAAAGTAATCATTAAAGGCAACCGAACCTATCGTGATGTTGAAGTTCTACAAAAGAAAAATGGTCACACGCAGATTAACCTCCCCTGGGGTGCAGGTGTTTGGTGGGTCTTTGATCAGCATTGGTCTGGTCTTGGTGGTCCACATCCTCAACCCGTAAAGACTCCAGCAGTCTTTTACGATGGTGTTATGCTAGATGTTCCGTACCAGTCGCAACGGGATAACTATCGAGACGCAAGCCGCACCTGCTTCTCCTCCAGCTGTGCGATGGCTGCAATGTACATGAGGCCAGGGTGCATTAAAAATGACAATGAATACATCCAAAAAGTCTTTGCTATTGGAGATACCACTAACCCCAACGTACATGTTAAGGTCTTGAATAGCCTGGGTATTAAAGCTAAATTTAGGCAGGATGGAACACTTCTTTTTCTTAAGAAGAGGCTTGATGCCAACATTCCTGTTCCAATTGGTATCCTCCATAAGGGACCAGGTGGTAATCCCAGTGGTTTTGGGCATTGGATCTGCGCTATCGGCTATCACACTGACCCAGCTAAATACACAGTTCACGATCCCTGGGGCAAACTGGATAACTACACCGGCACCTACGAAAGTACGAACGGTAATGCAGTTGTCTACACCGAATATTTTATGGAAAAACGCTGGACCGTTGAAGGCTCTGGCAGTGGCTGGTGGTTAGATTTGCAGTAGGTATAGTGTCCGTAAATACCCCCTTGTTATGGAAGACATCCTCACTGATCTTGAAAAAGGACTAAGTTCTCAACTCTCCTCCCTTACCGATAGCATCCGTAAAGGAGAAGAACAGCTCATACGTAATAAAGAAGGCTTCTTGAAAGTTCAAGGTGCTCTTGAGATCCTTGCTGTAATTAAGCAACGCCAGGTTGAACTAGAAGATAAGAGCCTTAAAGACGCTCTCAGTACCGCTGGAGTGGACTGATGCTTGGGGAGTTCACGAAAGGACGTTATCGGGCATTGGAGCTGCTTGCAGACCACATCCGTGAGCCATCTCGTGAACTCCGTCTTGATGCCATTGTCTGTGATGTATCAGACGATGACCTCAAGTGGGTACAGGAAAGGGTGCATTACTTCCTTTTGAAACTGCTGGAAGATGCCAACTACGATCCAGCCGACCTGGAAACAGACTTTTTTCTAGAAGAGATTGGTTTAACTGATTAATAGGAGCGGTGGGACTCGAACCCACAAGGTCAAGGACCAGCGGATTTTAAGTCCGCAGCGCATACCAATTCCGCCACGCTCCCGCGCAAGCACAGCTTAACAGGAAGTACAGGTGTGTGCACCCTACGCTGATGTTAGGAATTGTAAATAAAACATGTTTCACAGTGAGAACGATCTCCTGGCGAACCTCATTGTTTTAAGTCCTAAATCAGCAAGGAAGAAGTTTCGGGAATCAATCTTTGAAGCTTGGGAATGGAAGTGTGCTTACTGTGAAAAACAGCTTTGTGATCGCACTGCAACCATAGATCACATTGTTCCTAAGCATAAAGGTGGACACAATACAAGAAATAATTTGGCATGTTGCTGTAACTCTTGCAATAAATCTAAGTCCAGTACTTTACCTTTTGATTGGTTAAAAGAAGGACACCCCTTGTACTCAGAGGAAAGGGTTAGTAGAATTAAGCAGTGGTTAGAACAGAAGCCACAAACAATCTATCTTTCTACCGCTCTTGAATCGGCTATTACAGCATGATGGATGAGAATCCTAATAAAGAATTCTTAGATGATTTTATTGAGCGGAAGCGTCTTCAGCCAGATGAAGTCACGCGCGAAGCGCGTGATGAGCGCTGGCCGTATCCTTTTCCTAAAACAGTTTTAGGCCAGGTCGATCAAACCGTTTCTCCTGAGAAGCTGGGTTACATGTAATGGCAGATCACGCGAAGGCTAAGCGGTTAGCTAAAGAGCACATGAAGTGCAATAAACCGCAGCGCACTCCAGGGCACCCCACCAAGTCACATGTAGTCAAAGCTTGTGAAGGAGGTAAAGAAAAGATTGTACGTTTCGGTCAACAAGGAGTTAAAGGAGCTGGAAAGAATCCAACAACAGAGAAAGATAAAGCGCGTAAAAAGTCATACTATGCTAGACATAACGCCCAAGATCCTAATCCGGATAAGATGTCAGCTCGCTACTGGAGTCACAAAGTTAAGTGGTAAAAATGGCTAAAGTAAAAATGGATCCCAAGTCAGCTTGTTACTGCCATCTGGTGCAGCTGCTGCGTGATACTTCTTATCTGCTGAATCAAACTTATATTGTTCATTGGAATCTGATGGGCAGCAAGTTTTATTCTATCCATAAGCTTACTCAAGAGATCTATGAGGAACTACAGGATGGTTTGGATGTTATTGCAGAACACATCCGCTCTCTTGATATTAGTACTCCACTAAGCGTTGAAGATCTAAACCACTCCATGATTGAAGAAGTTCCAACAAACTGCTTTGATCAAGACGGGATGATTCGTACCCTGGCGGTAAACAATAATACACTTGCAGAATCTTTTAACCTTCTGGCAGAAGAAGCAGAAGCCATGAAAGATCAGTTGACTTTAGACTTAGCTATAGAACGTGGGCGGGCGCACAAAAAGTTTCAGTGGCTGCTCAAATCTAATCTGGGCTAGTTATGTTAACGCTTATCTTGGTTTTTGTTAGCGTCTATTTCGGTATTACTACTCTTAGCAACACTATTCTCCATGGAAACGCCAGACACGAACTCCTTTTTAAATCAGTACGTGAGCGCACGCTTACCTCAAGTCGCTCCCGGTATTTTTGAAGGCGCTGAAGATAAGCCTCATTTCGCTGTTGATCAGCGATACATCCCACCTGGCATCCAAACTGCAATGGCCTAGTAGCCAAAAATTGCAGAGCTGTTAGGATGTAGACACGGATTGGTAAGTTTTTCAATGGATGCCAATGCCTTGGATCTGCCCATGGACAGTGAATTTGCTATCCATGCAGCAGCTCTGGCAATCAAAGACCTTGACCGTGATGAGCTAGAAGAAGCTTTTGTTGATATGCTCCACATGAAAATGATGGATCGACAAATGTTCTTAAGCATTCTCAAGGAACACGGTATTGATGCCGACATCTCATTCCAGTTTCAAACTCAAAACCAAATTAGCTGATAATGGCTACCCGCACTTTCCAAGGAACCCAAGATACTTTCACTGCCAGTGGTGCTGAGATTACCTATCAAGGTGATGCACTGCCTGGTTCTACAGGCGATCTCAGTCAGCGTGCGTTTCTTGTAAACCCTTCTTCTACTGGTAATTTAATTGTTACGTTTGATCGTAGCAATGGTATCAACACTGTTGAGATTTTCCAAGACGACGACTATACTGCAGGTTCTGCTCCTACTGGCTATCAAAAGTTCTTTGATATTGCCAAAGCAGGTCGCGGGAAAGGCGCTGTTGCTGTGACCGTTACAAACGCTAGTAAGAACTATCTGGTTCTGTTAACCACTGATGACGCTTACAGTGAAATCAGTTATAACGGATCAGTGGTTGTTCCCTGAGTCCTGATATGGGGCTCTCTGCCCCTTGTCATTTTTTACTGAGCTGGGATATGAATTGGTACGGCGCTACACACCGTGCAGGATTCATACTGGTTTTGAAGAATACGCATCTTATAAAGTAAATGAGAGAGACGGATTATATGCCATTGGTTATGGAAGCATCCGCTTAAAAGGAAAAGGGATTCTTGCAAACTTAAGAGTAAGTAGAGAAGTTGTTGATCAACAGTTAAGAGAAGATCTAGAATTGTTTGCACAGTATGTAGACGATGTAGTTTACATACCATTAAATGAAAAGAAGAAAGCTGCTGTTCTTAGTTATGCACATAGCATTGGCTTTGTTCAATTCAAAGTATGCAAACTACTTGAATTAATTAATACTGGCGCCAGGCGTTCTGAAATTATACGAGAATGGTCGCCTTTTCTTAGGAAGAATTACCTTAGTAATCCAGGATTAGTCGCCAGGAGAAGAGCAGAACTTGATGTCTTTCTTGATGTTGATAAAGAAGTTTCTCTTTTAGTTGAGCATAAATGTAAGTTAGATCGCTGCCTTCTTAATATTGCTACGACATTTAATGGCTCACCTCAGCAGGTGAAAGCTATTGAATACCTGGAGAAAGAACTACTTAAATACGACCCATCAGGTAAAGTTGTTGATAAATTTTTTACTTTGTGGACGGAGCGTCCGACTTGTATGGGATCGCGGTCTGCTTTCCTTGAAGCTGATCTAAAAGATCTAGAAACTCTAAGATTCGTAAGCAGTCAAATTCCTCTGGAGAAAGAGTTGGAACTCCAGGAGGCTGAGTGGCTTCGTGCTCAGGAAGAGGCTGCATGTATTCAGAAATTTGAAGAGCAGTATAAGAATCAAAGAGAACTTTTATGAGTCAACTTTATCTGTTTCTATTCTGATTAGACGTTCTAAATACCACTGAGCTTTTAATAAATCTTGAACGGTACTACCTTTCGATTCGTACCGCCACAGATACTTGAGCACATTTCCTTTACAGTAACCCCGAAAAGCCTCTGGAGACATCGCTGCTTCCATGGCTTGGATACATTCAATTCCTCCTTTTGTATAATGATCTGGGTGGTTAACCTGGTCGCTCAAGGTAAAACATTAAGTGCTGTCAGAATACTAAGATGACAGTACCTAAGAGTCAATCCTACACTGTTGATAATCGCTATCAGCAGGCTAAAGAAGTCTCAGATAATACAGAAGGACTGGGGTTCCTTCGTAACTATATGCAAGCACGTCGTAGTGCTGGTAGATTCCCAGTAACTCAAGAACGTCGTGGTGATGATCGCTTTATCTTTGCTGGCCAAGGTGGAACCTATCCTGTGGGTGCGCTCCCTTATGAACCACGCGGTTCTGCCGCTATCAGCAATACTGATGGGCGTGTTGGTTTCCGTAATTCCTTTAGGGCTACACCGTCTTAGTTCACATCACCAAGTTTCCAAGCGGTGAAAATGCTTCACGGAATTTATCAAGGTGATTAAAACCAAGCTCTCGTGGCGGCAGAAAAACAAAGAAGCCCCACTTGGGAAAGTTCTCGTAAAGATAAAACTTTTTACCGTGCACTAAGCTGGGGCGATTCTTAGGAATGCAAACAGGATAACTCCACAGTGATGGAATTGTCCTCATGATTTCTACTGTTGTTGTGTAAAACAAAGCAGAATTTACAAAACCTAGTTTCCAATCTTTCTCTAGCCTGTCAAACCACGCGCGTGCAGGACTGCAGGCACCGGGACCACCACCGCTCAGAGACCATCTCCAGGTCTGCCTTACCTTACTAAAAGAACAGCGACCATAGGTAGGAGGGAAACAATAAACGTTTCCCTTCCAGGGGTCCTGTTGATTTAAAGCATCATCTTCTTTTGTAAAGATTTTATCTGCCTGGATAAATTCTTGATTGGCGTGCTCTGTACTGCCAGGGTCAAGATCAATATGACCGAGTACATGATAAATGTGAGGAAGATAAACAGGCGGTGTACACCAGTCATCTTCCAGGCGATAGATGCGTGCAGCTTGGTCATAATACCTTTTTGCACTGATTTTACGCATCAGTATCTACGTCAGCAAATGGTAACGGTTGATCACGTTCGTAGCAGATCAGAGACATTTGCTTTTCATCTTGGATGATGAACAGTCCTTGTTTCTGCGGGTCGATTGATTCTGCCCTAGCAATAGCTTTCTGCATAATCTCTGCAGGACCTTCCATCTCCCTGGAGTTAAAATCTGATTGCGCTTGAATCAAAGCAGAAACCGGAAGATAAAACATGCTGTTCTCAGGATCTTCTGCGCCAGGTACATAGACAATGGCACCAGGCCCCTCGTTATGGTAGAACTTCTCGAAGAAATCGCACATATCAGCACAGATACGTTCAATCACTAACTGTGCCATCTTCCTCTCCCCACCAGTCTTTGCCGTAGAAAGAAGACCGTTGACTAACTTTTGCCGCCTGTTGCTCATCTCTAATAAACTGTCCGAGACCTGTTTGTTGTAAGGTTTTACAAATCTTAGGCAACGGTTCGTAGATGACGACCATCTTCCCCATGTTGCCTAGCTTTTTAATGAGCTTACCATTCTCATCTTTGAGTTTAGCTAGCTCACCCTGGCGAATCAAATATTCAGCTACACAACGATACCGTCGTTTTGTTCCTAAGTCAATGTCGGGGAACTTCTCACAGATTGTGGCAGCCTTCATATCACTGAATGTGATACGGATCTGATCAGCCAACGAAAGACCGTGCACAAGGTCTGTTGTGCTGACTTCGTAACTTTTTACTAACTCCAGGTATCGTTTTAGATCTGGCGTTTCAAAGCTGCCTTCAGGTGGTACAAAGGGATTAACCTGTTGAGCTAGAGAGGGTTTAAGAATTTGCTGGTAGTTTTCTACAGTGACCTGATTAATATCAAGATCAACAAAGCGGTAGCTCATTCATGGCTGTTTACTTTGTAGACAGCCTAACAATTTTTTGCATGTTGGCAATAATACTGCCTGGTCTCCCACTGGCGCTGATGCTCCATAAGAAGAACCCATTCGTAGTATTCACGAATCGGATAGACCTGACTAAGCTGACCAGGCAGGGGCTTCCCTCCAAAGTTTTCGGCTTCCCACAAAGCTCTAGCCAAATTCTTCTGCTGGGTTGACATCAATGATAGCATGGTCTTAGTGGACATCAATTTGAGGAGATCTTTAAAATCCTCAACGAAAGGACTCTTACTATGAAACGACCGATTACTTATGCTGAGTTGATCCTGATTGTCGTCCTGCTGACCGCTGGATTCCAGCTGATCCCCCATGCCTATAGGTTTATTACAGATAGAGTAAGTATAGAGTTCAAGCTAAAGTAAGACAAATGGGCAGCGGCGGCGGCGGTAGCAAGAGCGAAACAATATACAATCCGGGTAAAAAAACGATTACGCAAAGCTATGAGCCGCTTTATATTCAAGAAGCACGTGCTGAGCAAGCTAACGTTAGCGGGATCAATCTTGTAAAAGCACGGGAAGCATATGCTGATGCTGTAGCAAAAGCAAGCATTCTTCCTGGCGCAGGCCTACCACAAATTGATCCTAAATTTAAAGAGCGTGAGTTCTTTGATGCTAAAGCCTATCTTCCTTCTAAGGAATTTTTAGAGAAAGGATATGGCATAGCACAAAAAGAAATTAAAACAGCTGATAGGATTAGTGATTTAGAAAAACAGGTAGCTAACTTAGAAAAAGCTAATATTGGGAACCCTTACGCTAGAGGTATAAGACCGTTTGAAGTTAAGAGCTCTAAGAATTGGAATATTTGAGATTTTACTATTAGCTCTTAGTGGTTAGATTGTTCTAACCATTCTTCATAGGTGCTAGATAAAAACTCATAGTCCTTAAAAGGAATAAGAACAACAGCTCTGCCGTCATCAAGTTCAATCCTATAGTGACGACCGTTCTCGATGACATCATCAAGGAAGTCATCAAAGTGCTGCTCAAAGTCTTTGAATGAAATAGTTTTCATGGCAGAGCTGAACGCATGATTTTACAATAGCAAATCTTTTTGAAAGGTCAACTTTCTAGAAAACCAAAATCAATAGCAGAATCAATACCCTCAGTCACTAAGCCAAAGTTTAGTGCTTCTTCAACTGATTCATTTACAAAGCGCCAGTCATTGAGAAAGCTCTCTAAAGTAATTGAATAAGTTGTCTCTAAGTAACGAATATCGTTTGTAATTAAGAAGATGTAATCCCCTGGAGACAGTTGTAATGACGGGTAATCTGTTGAATATATAGGGTTGTCAAGGTCGCCATTTTCAATAGAAGCTTCTTCAACGACGTAACCAACGTCATTAATAGGAAGCTCTCTACGATGCGTCCCGTTCTCTAACTTATAAAAAGATACCAGAGTATTTTTGTTTGTATTAGAAGTTGTAGAAAGCTGGCTAAAGTTTTGAGTTATTTTAATTGAACGTGGTGCCAGTAGCTTAAAAGAATAGAAAGAAGTCTGTTGTCTACTGAGACCACCATGACTATTAGAGATGGTTATAGACTTATATACCGGCGTTAAGTTACCTAAACTAACGGGGTTATTAATTGAATCCCCTAACCGTTGTGGCAGAGGATCACTGCCAAAGTAGCTTGTAGGCCCGTATGAAGTAGGACCGGTTCCGCCAGTTGGATAGTTTTCAACTGATCCTAAGTTAACGAAACCGGTATTAACTGGAAGTGTTGCTAAGAACCTAGACATCTAAACTGTTTAGGCCAGTGTATAACCCGTTGGTACGGCCACTAGCTTGATACTTTTCTTCGATAATTCTAGCGCGTTCTGGATAGAAACCCTCTCCTTCTACAGTTTCAATTAACTCATAACTAAGTTGTTTCTCAATACAACGACGCTCTAGCTCTGCTTCTTCCTTGGATTCAAACCACTCACTAACGTGGTATTCAGAACCAATAGAAACAAAAGCTGCATATTGTTTTTCGGGAAGATGATAGTTACTCGGGAGAACTTGACTCCGTTTGTAGATCGGTTTTTGCACGGGCGAAGATGTTGCCATAGTTCAGGTTGATCGTTTCGATCTCTGTGGGCTGAGCTTCTGATCCTAACTCCTTTATTGTTAAGTGGAGTGGGTTACAACACAAAATACTGCAATCCTCTTTATGGCTGACCTTGTACTTACCTGTGTACCCACGACTTAACCAGAAGGCAACCCGGTGTGCTGACTGTGTTTTAGCTGAGTGGAAAGGGCTTGGCATATAAGCAACAGTTTCTTTTTCATTTCTACGGGTTGCACCCAACCAACGCCAACACTCATCTGGTCCTTTGATATCGACCTTTAACCAGAAGTTCCTGACATTCCAGTAGACATCAAGATCAAAGTTGGTGACATCGATGGTGCAGCGCCCCTTTTTAATGGCTTCCATGCAGTCCTTGCATTCGTAGTCGATGCCGAAGTTCTCGAAGTGCCCCTCGCTGCTCCGCCGATGCCATAGGCAGTACTTACCCCTGGTCTCCTCATAGACCTTCAGGATGCGGTCCATGTAGTTCCCTGATGGCTTCAGGATTGACTCCAGGTTGTCTGAGAGTGGTGAGCTGGAGTCAGTCGCCATTGGTGTAAGCGCCTTCTAGGCAGATTCTTCTGATGACATGGTAGGGGAGCTTGAAGAATTTGCCCAGCTTTTCGTAGGTCCACTTAGTCTTATTGGACTCACGACGACTCCGGATTTCTGCCAGGACTTCCGGGCTGATGTTTTGACCTTTGCGCTTGGCTTGCTCCAGCTTCACGTCCTTAGCTGTACCGAAGTAGTAGTGGTCCGGGTTGATGCAGTACTGAGAGGTACAGGTGTGTCTACGCACCAGCATGATGTAGCGACCCTCCTCCACTGGGGCAAACCTGTTGGCCAAGGCAAGAGTCATGAGGCGGGGATCTTTGTTTTTGTATAGGGGGCGGTACTTGTGCGTAACTCGAAATTGATTGAAGAGTGCCTTGTTGTAACGTTTTACGCACCAGCACTTTCCCATACCTAGTTCTGCATTTAAGAAAGCAACTAAGGCCGCAAAGTTAGCAAGATCTTCATCAGTAAAATATAGATCAGCAAAAAACTGCTTGTAGTCCATTAGGGGAGGTGCTAGGTGTGTTCAGAGGTTAGCCAGGAATTCTCTGTCCTGTCAAGGGATTTCCAGGATTAGAAAACGAACGAACGTGAAGCTCGGTTTTACCCCCTTATTTCTCTTTAGGAAAGAGAAGTAGGGTAAGGCTTAGCTCCGTTTGCCACCCGTTAACACCTCACAACTGTTCATCCCAATACATCGAACGGACGGACACTTACCCCTACTTCTTACGTCCTAAGTGAAATACCGGTACTAAATGGAGGTTTTCGTCAGTTCTTTTTGAATTGCCGAAAACCCTTGCAGCACAACGCATCTCAGCTACTACTCAGCAGTACATCTGTATGCCTCAACAGAGGTATCACTAACCCTCAGGCTTGATTGCATAGAACTCCTCATACTGTTGTGCATAACAAAGCGCACAATGGTAAGGCTCAACATACCGACACATGGATCCCCCTGGAGTACAAACTCTGTGTACCTGGTTGTTGTGCTTATCCTCACCAAATTCAATGGTGGTTCCGTGAGGGAAGGTTTGAATAACTTGCATGAGGAATTTCTATTGCCCAGTGTTACTATTGTAAGAAAGGATTCTTATAAACAATGCCATACCAAGGCGGTCAACGTAGCGGTAAAAAAGCAGCAGCACCTAACTGGACACCTACATTTCCAGGTGCTCAGTTCTTATTTGGTCCTGGATCCTTTTTTGCTGGACGTGGAGCTAAAGCTGCTCCTCAAGCCTCCCCTTACACGTCTATCAGTAGCGATCAGCTGCCCCCTGGCGCATTTATGAATGAAGCAGGCCGCGTTGGTGGGATGACTTCTGAAGATGCCTATCGTTTAGGTGGCTATATGGATGAGATGGGACGCGTATTTGTTCCCAAAGGAATGGGTAAGCCTCCTGCAGCACCTCAACTTCCTCCGCCAGCACAACCTTCAGCAGTTATCCCAGCAGGCACTGTCCAACCAGCAGCTATTGTTAGCGGTTTAACACCTGCTGGAGAAGTAGACCGTTCTCAAAGTGATGAGTACAAATCTCAGATGGCGCAATATCGCAACCTGATTTCTCAAAAGAAAACTCAGGAAGCGGAAGATCTGGGTATGAAGATCTGGATGGAGAAGTACGGGAAGACTGCAATGGGGCAACCTGGTGGCGCAGTTGGTGCTTACAATCCTTTACTTGCTAAGATGTTCCCTGAAACCAAGGGGTTTGCAGGTACCTTTGAACCTACTGAAGAAGTTCAGATGGGCGACCTGGGAACGCGTGCCCAAGGTGAGTTTGGTCCCACCATGGAAAGCCTGGGCCTACTCAATAAACAAGAAGCACAACAGCAAGCAACAGCAGATCAAGCTGACATGGCAACTACTGTGAAGCTTCCTGTTCGTAATCGAGTTCAAGCTTTCCGGCAAGGCGGAATGTAATGGGACTTGACTCCTTTCCTTTAAATCTCAATCGAAAGACGGGACATTTAGTTAGCCAGGCTTTTGTTGAAGTACCAGCAGGTACTGCAACAGAGCCTAGCTTGTCCTTCACTAACTCTTTTGATAGCGGGTTACGCTGTGATACTGATGGATCTGTTCATTATGTGAAGAACAGTGAAGACAAAGGAGAACTAATTGCTGGAGGTAATAACTACGTTGAATGTCGTAATGCAAGCAACACAGTTCCCATTCCTCTTGGAACTGCCGTAATGTTTGCTGGCACCTTAGGTGCTAGTGGCCGCCTCAAGGTAGCTCCTATGGTAGCCAATGGGACTTATCCTGGCTACGTCTTTTTTGGTGTAACTGCTGAACAGATTGAAGGGGCCAGTGACGGATTAGTTGCAGTATTTGGTGAAGTCAGAGGATTTAATACCAGTGGTTTTAGTGAAGGAGCAATTCTGTGGTGCGACCCTGCTGTACCAGGAGGTTTTACAGCAACAGAACCTCAGGCACCTAACCTAAAGTTAGCTGTTGCTGCTGCTATTAACAGTAAAAATAACGGAACACTGTTTGTTCGTTGGTCTACTGGTGATCGTCTACAGGATCTACATGATGTGGAAGCCAATGGCACCAAATCAGATCTTGATATCTTGAATTGGAATGCAACAGCTAATCGCTGGGAACCTACAGATAGGTTAACATTATTAGAAGCACGTGTAACTGCACTAGAGAATCCTTAAGTAAAACTATGATGATGGATAACGATTCCCCCAAAGCATTAGGATTCTTACAATCTTATCTTCAAGGTGAAGGTAAGTACAAGCAACAAGGTGACATACCTGATGTGGAATTAGAAACTCAGTATGCTCAGGAGTTTGGTGGCCCACTGGTACAAGAAACTATGATCTCTGGCTCCCCTCTTCAAGCTGCAAATCAAGGACCAAGCACACCAGTAAAATACGATGAATCCATGGGTGGCTTTGTACCCAACCCTGGAGCTGGACGCCCTGCTAATGTGCGCTACAAAGGTACTACATTTGGTGTCTAGTCGTGCCAACACAACTTATCAAGAAGTACATCGAAGAGTTTGCTAAGTGGTTGCGTAATCAACAAGATTACGATGACTTTGAATACGGTACCGAAGTAATTCCTGGCGACAAAACGTGGTGCAAGAAATGTGAATCTTGCTCCTGTAAAATGAAGGATAAGAACAAGGAACCAGAATGAGTACGTTAAGCTCGACTTATCTCAAGAATGCAAGTAGCATTAGCAATAATATTGAATTAGATACATCAGGTAATATTGCACTTCAAGCAGGTACTGCTGCAGCACCAGCTTTACAAGCTACAGGTGATAGTAACACCGGCTTACTATTCCCTGCTGCTGATACTGTAGCCGTATCGACAGGTGGCACCGAGCGGATTACGATTAACTCCTCAGGACGTGTAGGGGTCGGCACTACGAGTCCCAGTTATCAACTTGAACTGTCTACGGACTCTGCCGGTAAACCTTCCACAAATACCTGGACGATTGTTTCCGACGAGCGCATCAAAGAGGAGATCGAGCTTGCCGATCTTGATCTTTGCTACGAAGCCGTCAAGAACATTCCACTGAAACGGTTTAAGTGGAAAGATGAGGTTTACACAGAAGATCAAGCATATGATCGCCGCAAGCTTGGATGGATCGCGCAAGACGTTGAAGCTGTATTTCCCAAGGCGGTTCGCCAACATAAGTTCAAATACAACCAAATCTTCGAGGAAGTCATCGTTCCCGCTGTTCCGGCAGAATTGGACGAAAACGGCAACGTCATCATCGAAGAGCAGCCAGAGCGGATTGAAAAGGGTGAGCTAATCAGCGAGGAGGTCATCGAAGACTGCCGAGACCTGAATAGTGATCAACTCTACGCTGCCATGTACGGCGCAATCCAAAAGCTAATCAGCAAGGTCGAAACTTTGGAAGCTGAGATAGCAGCTCTCAAGGCTTGAAGTCCCCTTCAGTACTGATCTTCCCTAGCGTTGATTTTTTAAGGGATAATCGGAAAATATCCGATTATCCCCTCAAACGGGAACATTATTCATCTTTACCTTCAGGAAGGATGGTCTTGTAGTTCTCGTATTTGGAATCAGATACGCGGATTGCAAGACCTTTAATAAAATTCTTACCTGCTTTAGAGAAGGTACGAACATCATCTAATCCCAGCTGGTTTTTACAGCAGTCAAGTAGCAAGTTAATAAATCGTTTCTGACCAACTGCTTTAGAACCCGTAGATTCACAGTACTCACAGTAGCTGGGATAGAGATGATAGCGGCTATTGAAGTAACGTTCGTTACGCTCCTTATCGCCATTGGGAATCTTCTTACCCACTGCAGTCACTACATCAGCAACCACAATCTCAGAGTTTAGCCACTCAATGAGGTTGTTACTGTTGAGGAGGATATTATTACGAACGCGGCGTAGTGCAGGTACCATCTCAGCTGTATCCAGCAGGTACTGGCGCATGGACTGTTCATCCATAGCAAGAACCCAGTTCACTAAGCCGGGTAAATAATCTTTCCATAAGCCGCTGATATAACCATTTTCAATCTTGATCATGTCCTTAGCTTCACTATTTTTATCGTAAAGAGGACGGTTGAACTCAATAGTGAGTCGGCGACGGCTCAAACCACTGGTGTTATCTGTGGTCTGAATTGGTTCGTTAGCAACCACCATGACCATACCGGTGTACACAAACGGTTCACCAATGGGCTTGAGCTTCTCTTCATAGCGAACGGAGTCACCACCTGTTAGCGCCTTGAAGTTTTGAGCAGAACCACCATACCGTTCAGAATCATTGATCAGCGTCAGACGTTTTCCTTTGATGGATGCCAACTCAAAGCGGCTTTGCTCCAGCTGGTTGAGGTTAGTGCTAGCAAAGTTCCCATGACCGACCATGGCACAGCAGAGGTTAGCAAAGGTAGATTTACCACGACCACCGGGACCAATCACCTCAAGGAACCGCTGGATTTCATTACCCCGGCCAACTAAACAAGCACGCAACCATGCCCGCAGCACATTAACCCTGGCTTCATCACCATATTGAGTGCGATAAAGCCACTCAGTAATCGGACCAGGATCAACCTCTGGCGCGTAATCAATATCAAGTCCCCAGGTAATGTAGTTTTCAGGGGAGTGTTCTACAAAGTCACCCGTGTAGAGGTTGTAGACACCGTTACGGAACGCAAGATTCTCGGAGTTTTGATCCCATCGAACCTCAGTGAGGTGGTACTGAAGAAGGGTAACGACATCAGAAATAAGATGAGTACTATGCCCACCAGGGAGATTGGTGCTTTCAAGAATGGACTGAACAGTGTGCCAAAACTCCTTGGGGTAATCCTCTTTGCTCCAGACACCTGTATTTTTGTTATATCTTAAGAAGCTATCAGAAGTTGGGTTATACCGCCAGATTGAAAGGCAAGCTTCTGGGTGATCACGGAGGTCAGCAGCCAGTACAGAAGCAGGAGGATTGCGTGCTCCTTTCTTTTCGCTGCCTTTATCTTTCTTTACAGAACGCCGATTCCTGGAGCCACCACGAACATCATCAAGGATGGCTTGCAGATCCTCAGGATACTCCTGTTCACCGTCTTCTTCATCTTCTAGTTCACCAAAGAGCCCATCAAAGATAAATGCTGGGAAGTCACCAGCTTCTGCATCACCTAGTTTCTTGTTGATAGTTTCAATGTTGGGCACAGTAAAACCGCCCATATCAATGAAGCCATCCTCCTTGGCCTTAGCTCGAAGCGTCTTGAGACCTCTGGCGCCATCAGGGTTTGGACCACCTGGAAGCCGTTCAAAGGTGCTCCACTTTTGCTCACAAGCACCATCTTCAAAGTGCTCAGATTGAGAGGACCACTCAATCCAAGCTTCTAGCAGGCTGTCATCAATCTGGTGGAGTGACATGCCAACAGCAAGCCACTCCTCATAATCATCAGCGCGTTCAACACTGAGGTATTGTAGATAGTCAAGTGCTTCTTCAATGATACTTTCAAGGAAGAATTTGCTATCGTT
>Ga0099850_1000392_pt1 | contig 19454 bp, 42 predicted proteins | sample CB_VirMetaG_5_FD_79182 | JGI IMG/M metagenome (GOLD analysis project Ga0099850, IMG submission 79182) | Freshwater to marine saline gradient viral communities from Chesapeake Bay - CB_1508_1D Viral MetaG | ecosystem: Environmental > Aquatic > Marine > Coastal | place: USA: Chesapeake Bay... | reverse complement strand
TTGCCGTTTTTGATAGTTGAAAACCCAAACAACAATAAATGGTTGCCGCAAAATTACGGCTCATATCCATATGCTGCCAGAGAATGATTGAAACGTCCATCGCAAAACGCTATACGAAGCATCTCTTGTGCAATCTCTCGTATCTCTTTCTGTGCATGTTCAGAGTTTCGTAACTTCTGAAAGTGCATGAAGGATCGAAAGTTAAAGGTCATCACCCATCTCAATTGATGCGCATAAGGAAGTAGGTATCTGGATATTTCTTTGGCTCTTCCTCTTGTATATCCCTTATCATCCATCAGAACCAGTAATGCGTGATAATGAGAATGCAGGGATTCCATACTTTCTATTGTCTGATCCTCCCAATCTGAAGGCCAATCCTCTGGAAGATAATACAAATCATCTCTCATTTCCTTGTAACGGGCCGATTCTGTGTTAATGGACACTCCAGTTCTGTGTTTCAGACAATGAATGTGGGATGCAATATCCCCTTGTACATGAAAGGACAACATGGAGTGTTCAAACGGTGTTCCGTGTTCATGTTCTGCAAGAAACTTCAGAAGTTGTGGAACCCTTCCCAATTTATCAGAAGTAATTTCCTGGTTTGTGGAGGCCCAGGCAGCCCTTGCATGGCTTAAATCCGATCCTGCAAACTCAAGAAGTTTTACAATATTTTCACATCTCATCAGTTACCCCAATTTGGTTTATCATAAGGCCAAGGATGGTACACCTCATAGAAGTAGTGGATTTCTGGAATCTCTTTAGGAGTATAGAATAAACACTCTGTCTTGGATCTGTCGAAATCCTCTTCTACGGGAGCATACAAAAAGAATGGAGTAAGAAGAAGGGGAGTCAAAAGGAATGACGATTTAATTAGAAGTTTTACTGATCTTGCTAAGTAATGAATCATAACTATTTATCCACTTCTCCTTATCCATTGAATCAATCTGTTCAAGCAATAGCCGTGCCTCATTCAATAATTCCAGCATTTTTGGAGCCTTTGAAATAAATCGGGCATTGGCAATATTTTCAATTCTACGATAGGTTCCTTCTTCATCATCCAATCCACAATCTGCAACCACCCTCATATGTTTACCTATTACATAGGGGCCTCCTCCCATCCAACCTTTTTTCTTGAGATGCCAGGGGCCGTCTGTCCTACTATGTTTTTTCTGCATTTTTAATTTTTTTCTTTACATCTACAAAAAGCGGGGATAGTCTTCTGTTCAATAACAGATTTCCAACCCCTCACAAAAGAAACCCATGAATCTACTTGGAATCAACGAAACAGCATTGGCTCTTAAAATAGGGAGGAATACTCTCTATAAAATTATTGATGAAAAAAACATAAAGACTCACAGGGTCGGGAAAAGAATAGCATTTGATAATGAACAGGCCAGGAGACTTCAAGAGGCTGTCATAGAGCACAAAAGAATGCAATCAAAAATAAAATCAGACGCAACCAAGGTCTTTTTCAATAAGGCAAACATTGATGGGGATCGAAATGTTCATACAATGAATTCAATTTGTATGAGTCTCAGGATTGGCAAAAAAAGATTGATGTCCCATATTGAAAAACTTGGGATAACCCCAAGGGATTGGGGTGTTGCCAAAATCATAACAGATGAAGAACTCAACAAGGTAAAAAAATCCATTCAAGATGAAACAGATGAAATTTATGGTGCTCCAAAAGAAAAGGCTTTTGTAGTTGCAGAAAAGGCTTCAGAAACTCTGAGAGAAAGATCACATGTTGAAAAACCAGCTTTACAAGCAAAGCAACAGTCATTCAATCTAAATAATGAAGTTGTAAAAAATAATCCTCCAAAGGATTATAAGGCCTACAGTTCCTTGATTGCAAAGGTTACAGAGCTTACTGATGAAAACAATGCTCTTGTTCAAACCTTGAAAGAAAGAACAGAAATTCTTGAAAAGAAAAAGGAGGAATTGAGGAAGCTCTCAGGAGAGATGTCTTACTTGAGGAACCAGTACAAGGAATTAAGATCTTATAAGGATGACATGGAAGTGCTTCTGAAGAATGTAAGGAATGCATTCCAGTTTCTTTATAAACTGTAAGTAAAGTCAGTGAACACGGGAATTATTGAGTTGCTAATTTGGATGCCAACTCACACCATGCTGGTGCCAAAGGAAATCTAGTCTGTCGAAGACAAATTGATATGGGATAATTCCTTCAGTGAACCAATAATCATTTTTAATGAAAAGGTGCTGACTTTATGAATTGCTCTATGGTCAGACAGGAGGCCGTGCCTTCGTGTGTGGCCCTTTTGGGAGAAGGGGAACTTGTACTACCACACATCTCACCATAGGGCAATCAAAGTGGAGGGGCAACCCTGTTAGATCTGTAACCACTTAAAACAAACACAGGCGGGATTGTGGAGACTCCTTCACTAGAAACTCCACACTTTCTCTATGGGGGCAAAATCCTTGTTTGCAGATTCACTGCACCACGTTTAGGGGTTCTTCGTGGCAGCTACAAGGTAGCCCCCTCCAAGAATTAGAAAATAGAGGCAATACTCTTTAGGATTTTCCTCATCTTACTCCCCTCAGATTTTCTTTCCTCCAAAATCCTGTTGAAAGCATATTCTGGATCTCTTTTATATTCCAATTGGCAATATTTCCAGAGTTCTTTTTCATGGTCATGTCTTGTATCAAACATCATTTTTCTCTCCTATATAGGTTAATTGCAATTTAAGTTGCGAAGCCTATCCATTATAGAGAGATTTTATTAGGATTCAATTGGTTTTTCTTTCGAGAAATCTATACTGAGTCATTTCATACAGAGATAATAGTCCACCCTTGGATTTATCTGTGCCCATTCCATTTTCTCCACCTTCCTGCAGAGAATCCCCTTCTCCTTCTTCTCCATCTGACATAGTACCCTCCACCATTTTGCCATCCTTCATCATTTTACCACTGTTCTGCAGGGATTTATGATCTTCTTGAGAATAGGGAATGATTACTGCAATCGGCTTATCTTCATTTGGTATAGACACCCAAATATAAATTTCAGATTCATCTTGAGGAATATTGTAAGCCAGAAGTCTGAATTCTTCTGTCAACACCTTTTTTGCTGGATACCCCAACACTGAATCATAAAAATAATAAACCCCCATAAAGAAAGAAAGAGTTGCTGGAATAATATAGATCAAATGAATGCTTCTTTTCAGTTCAATCAGAATAATCAAAAACAGGGTGATCAGCATCATCCCTGCAAACATCAAATAAATCATAACCCACCAGGATGTCTTAACGAAGGAATTGCAGAATCTCCACTGTTCTTATTTTTATAAACAATGGTCTTCTTCAATTGGTTAATATGTGAATAATTCCCTTCACCATCCATTGTGAATCGAACTATTGTCTCCTCTTGCCCTCTTTGTATCAGTTTTGGAGAAGCCTCATATACCACAGAAAATGGATTCAGTTTAATCACTTCCACATTTGCAGAAACCTCCTTATAGGCTTCTGGCCCACCATAGTAATGAATATTTACTACATATTCTCCAGAATGAAATCCTCTGATATTGACAATCTCCCTATTTATTTTTAGAACTTCTTTTTCTCCATCAACCCAAACATAATCATTTCTATGACCAAGATCGTCCTTATCCAGATACATAAAGCCAGAAACTGGAGTTTGGAATCCAACTACTCCAGAAGGCCCATGAATCCAAAGATCAATATCCACATCTGATTCTGAATCCCATGAAAGAATAACCATGTATTCTGCCATTGGCTCAGTATTGTCTTCTAATTTTGGATCATTGATCAATAAAAAGGAGATAATAAAAAGGAAGGATATGCCAACAATTAAATTAAAGAGGAGATCAATAAAAGCGAAATTGTTAGCGTATTTTGTCTGAAACATGAATTATTTTTGAGCAATGACCAACTGGAATTTCAACAGAACACTAGTAACCAATCCAACCAAGGTAGTCAACATGGCAGTACTCATTCCATTTGCCATTTCAGCAAGGGCACTCATTGTTTTTGCAGCATCACTAAGGTCAATATTGGAAAAAACAGAAAACAGCATATAAATAAATCCAATCACTGTCCCAATCATTCCTATTGTTACCACAGCATCACTACAAAACCACTCAGTCTCATAATCATTGGATTCTCTATAAATTTTGGTTCCAATGGATACAGAACTTATTGAGAAAATCAAAAAATTGATCAATCCAAGTTTTGTGAAATCATTTTCTTGTAAAAAATGGAAGAATCCAAAATTCCAAGAAACTGAAAAACCAATGATGATCAGGATGATCAATAACCACCATTTTAAAAACTGATCAATCATTTTACTTCTCTATGAGAAAAACACATTTTACACCAAACTTACTACAAGCATTACATATCAATTCCCAAGAAGATTTTCTTGGTTTTGCAGATCCATACAAATATAACATTTTTTTGTGATTTGGATAATCTATACTATATACCAATAGTTGACCAAGTGCATGTTTCCATGATTTATATCTTTTTACCTCAATAATAGAATCTTCTGTCAGAAGATCTATTTTCCCATATCTTGAGCCGACTTCAACTTCCCCACCTATTTCCATCATTAGTTTTTTAGTAATCACCCACTCGTAAGTTTCAGTATCACTGAGACTTAGGCCGCCTTTTCTAGGCTTTTTCTGATTTCCAAAAATAACATTGGAAGCATTTATTCTGCTTTTCAAAAAAGCAGCTTTTTTAGATAAATTTTCTCTAGGCAAGAAACCCCATTATTCTTTTGTTTTTACAAATGTTTAATAAACGCAGTTTCTTTAGGAGGATGAACCATATAAACATCATTCCAACCAACAAAAAATCTTTGTCGATTGCTTTTTTTGCATTTAAAGAAATGCATTAACCCTTCTTGACGAACACGATGACTTTTCTTGCAAACTGGACAATCTACTCTATCTGGAATTACAGCAGTGATTCTTTGAGAAATTCGATATTCTCGTTCAAAACCATCCATTTTACCCCTTATGGTTATTCATCCCAAGTGTAATCATCTAAATTATCAAATTTAACAATCTCCAATTGCTTAAAATAACTTTTCTGAGAGATGTCTCCTGACAAGTGTTTGTCGAGAATATCAACCCAGAGAAAATCTCTTTTAAGACGATCCATCAAGGTTTTCATTTCTTCAACAATTTCATCATTAAGATCCTCAACATTTAGTCTACTGTTGGAAATCCTCATCTTTTCATCGACACCTGTCACATTTTCATATTCATCAATCAACTCAGCCATGATTGAGACTATTTCTTGAATGGAAAACTGTTGCCAATCAAAAACACCTCCGCTCATGCTACTCCTTCATTTTTTCTAGAATGGATCGTTTCTTTCTCTGAACTATAGCCAATTCCCATCTAAGCCCATCCTTGAAGGAATCAGAAATGTTGCTCTGTAAACAAGTCAATATATAAACCTCCCTACCTTCTAAGGTTGTGTATTCTTCATGACTTTTATCCTCATAAGGGGTATTTACCCAAGAACTATTGTCATCAAAACTATAGCTCATTTAACATCCTGCTTTGTTTTTTTATTTTTTGTACCAACCATGCTGGAGGATGCAATTCAATGATATTTTCCTCAGAAAAATCATCTGCAACACCATTTTTCAGCATATTGGAAGAACGTTCTAACCACTTCAGCAAAAAAATGACATTCTCATGATATTGAATTCTTCCAATATCAATGGCTTTTGGAGGCAAATGTACAATTTGCACTGAATATGGAGGTTTCTTCTCCACAAAAACAAAGTAGAATTCCCAAGAATCATCTCCAAGAATGGCTCTTGCTCCATCTGTATAAATAGCTGCCTGTACATGATAACGCAAATCTGTAGACCAAAGATCACGTTCCAACTTGTCAGGCGTTGCGTCCATTGTGGACTTCAAATCTATAATGACCTTTTCTTTGAAATTTCTAAAGTCACTTCTCCCTTTCATCAGAGTTCCCAACTCCTGGTCATTCCACATCATGGTTTCTTCTGCGGCACCAAGTTCTGGGTTCAGTAAATGGGAAGCCAACTTGTGATTTGAAACAGAGTCCTGCATATGATGGATCATGTCCCAATCTGAAATGGAGATCAGAGATTTTCCATCATTTTCATCTTCTGCTTCTTTCCATGCCTTTTTACCTGCAGAAGTTCTTCTGTCTGTATCTGGGCCACAAGCATAGTATTTCTCAAACTTGTCAGGCTCCAAAACCAATGTATGAAAGGCAGTCCCTACCCTCATAGCAGGAGTCTCCTTATCATAATCCATAAAATAGTGCTCTATGGATTTATTGATTCGATCCAGTGAGCTTTTGGATAAGCCCATGCCTTTGTATATTTTTCTTTCTTCATCAGAAAGAAATCCGCTGAATTTGTCATAAAGCCAAGCAAATTTTTGAATTCTTTCCAAAAGAATTTGTTCCTTATCACTCATATCAATACCTCATCTCATTGATCTTTATAGAAAGGATTTTCTTTATTCCATAATTCACATTGTGAATATCATCTTCATCAGTATCTTCATCCTCATCTTCTATAATTGCATCAAATGGTTCCAGCTTCTTGATTTCACCACCTTTTTTCAAGAAGTTTTTGACATGCTCATCTATTTCTTCTTGAGTAATAGTTTTTGGCTCAGGTTTTTTATTCATAAATCTTTCCTTTTTTGCCCTGCTTTGAGCAAACCATTCTCCCATCTGATGTCGTATAAGCTCCTTGCCTAGATCCCTGCCAGATAGTTCTTGATTACTTTTCTTGATTTTTACTGTCATTGCTTTCTCCTAGATTGCGAATGAACATTCTTAATACACGCATAATGTATTCGTTAAATGTAATTCCAAAATTGTGGGCCTCCAAGGACAAATCCACAAATAACTTGGTTGGTAATTCTATTTCAATTTGCTCATAGCATTCACAAGAATCCCATTCATTGCCACACTCCATGCATCTAGACTCCAAGTCTTCTTCTATTGTTCTTTTTGCAGAACTCATGATCAATCCCTTTCCCCATAAGCCAAGTTAGAAAATCTGGTACAGTCCTTGTCAAAATAAACCTGAACCTTCCCAGTTGAGGAGATCTTCCCCTTCAACACTGAAATCTCAGCAATTCCTTTTTCCTGTGAATCATGGTTGTAATAATCGTCACGATAAATGGCAAACACTCTCCAGGCAGCTTGTTCAATATTACCAGATTCTCTTAAATCTGATAGAGAAGGTCTTTTGGTATCTCTGGACTCAACACCTCTATTTAATTGTGAAAGGGCCAGTATGTTGATGTTCAGTGTCTTGGCTGTATAAGCTAGTAAATTTACTGCATATCCAAGTTGTTCATCTCTTGTGCCAAATTTACCAGAAATAGAAATCAGTTGCAGATAATCAATTACTACAAATTTTACATTATATTTCCTTACACATCTACGAATGATGGCAACCATTCTATGCAAATCTTTTGTAACATCATCAATAAAAATTCCTGACTTTCTTGGATTGTTGGGATTACTGAGCATCCTACCTCCAACATCTACCATTGTCTCCCAATCTTCTGCATCCAGATTACCATCAGCAATCTTTTTATAGGGAATCTTGGCCTCATTGGAAATCATTTTATCCATGATTTCTTCCTTGGACATTTCAATGGAAAATATCAAAGTACTCAAATCTTGCCTCAACACAGCATTGACGGCCCATTGAACAGCAAGAGAAGTCTTCCCCATTGCAGGTCTGGCAGCAAGCACATCAAAATGCTGGAATTTCAACCCACCTGTCAACAAGTCATCCAGATCCCTGAGTCCTGTAGAAATTGTATTGTTTTCAACCAATCCTTCAGATTTTTTTTCCAGCACATTCATTCTGTCAATAAATAGGGATTGAAAGTCAAAAACTGTTTGATCCATTGCCTCAGATCGTATGTTTTCCATTCTGGAAACCACTTCTGCAATTTTGGACATAGGATCTTCTGAAGATTCAATCTCCTTTTTTGCAACCTCCAATAACCTATTGGCCTCCCTTCTGGAAAATTCTCTTACAATTCTTTGTGCATAGAATTCTATGTTTGAGGGGGCTGGCGCACTGTTTGCCATTTCTTCCAGTTCCGCCTCAGATACATTTGTATCTGGGTAACAATCCATCGTCCTTTTCGATAATGATAAAGGCTCCAATGGCTCATTGTTCTCATACATCTTTTGCATTGTAGAAAATATCCTCTGACACTGAGGGTCAAAGAAGTCATTCGGACTGAGGATTTCAAGTGCATTTTCAATCACCTCATTGTTTAGAAGAACACAACCAATCACAGCTTTTTCAGAAGCGACATCAGAAAAATTGCTCATTTTAACCTTTGATTAAATAGTTTGAACAGCAGGAGAATACCATGCAGGAGGTGTGCGATTTGTCCATTTTTGGGGGAGGGAAGATTTTTCCATGCAATAATAGGTACGATAGGAAGTTATTGCACAGTTGGACTTGCAGTAATCTGGCATTGCCAGTGCAAAAGGAGTTCTTGGAATGACAGGTATGTTGATGGGTGGATTTCTTAAGGCAACCAATAACTTAGTTGCACAAAGGTGGGATTTTTTATAGCGATGAGTGTATTCAGCACAAAGGGCCATAAAATGGTTGTAGAGCCAACGATAATTGTAAATACTTTCTCTGGCCCAAATAGAGCATGGATGATTGACATGTGCAGCTTTATAAAGAGGAGTCCCATTTATATTATCTAAATTGTCCAACACACGATGGGCCGTACACAGCATTTGTGCAGTTTCTAGCACCATTTTTACTGCATGTTTGTCCAACATCATTCTAGGAATGGCAAATGGATTTTCATCCAAAACAAAAATATTCATAATGCCTCTAAAAGAGTGGGAAAGTATGCGCTGAAAAAACATTTTTCAACGCATTTTATTGAATGCAGAAACTAGTCCAAAAGGACGTAATATTCCTTGGGATAGTGTTCTTGGAACCAAGAAATTCCTTTTCTCACATAATCCCATAAGTAATAGGATGGATTGTTCATTGCGACTTCCATGCAAATCCTGTTCATTCCAACTATCACTTCATAAACGGCATATGCCTCTGCAGTCAAAGTGCAAACTTGCTTAGAATTTGGGTTTATGGCCTCCATTCCTTCATGGGCCTCACTGACATAGCAAGGAAATGGTAATTCATGATGTACTTCTCCTTTTTCTGGAGTCATAGTCATCACTGTCCACCCATTCTCTCTTTTAGTTTCTACTGGCATTTTGCTCCTTCCCAAAAGAAATTTTATCTACAGAGACAATTTCATTGTCATTTTGTTTAATTTCCCAATACTTTTCCATTGCCTTACTCTCAGAGTCAAAGACCCAACTCTTTACAACCTCTCCTGTGTTTTTGTTTTTGATGGACACAGCATAAACTCCTGCACTCATTTCAATCTTCTCCATTAGATTTTCTGCTCAATTCTTTTGCTCTGAAAAGAATATTTTCAAAAACATCAGAAGGAAGCATAATTTTAGATATTTCATAAAATGAACTAAGCAAGGTTTGCCCTCTTTCTAACCTTAGATGATTGTTTAATATTTTCTTTTGACTCCTTTTTACACCAATCTTGTAATTCACTCTCTTTAACCAGTCTGGATCAACCTCAATCCCCTTCGCATCACACTCACTAAGAACTGTTTTTCTGGATAATTCACACTCACTGATAATGAACTCCAAATCGGCAAGGATTCGCTCCTTATCTTCCAAGGATAGATGAGACAATTCTGAAATGGTCTTGAAATTAAAGTCTGGGTTTTTTTCAATGGAACTTTTCTTTCCCATGCTTCTCCAGTGTTAAGGAGGCACACAAGGTATGCCTCATTATTGTTATTTAAAAAGGAACTTCTTCTTTTTGAGTATCACTTTTTTCATCACACATTTCTAAAATCTTGTTTTGAACATAAACTTGCATTTTTTCATCTACAAAATTTGAAATGGCAGATATGGTAATATTGAAATCATCATCTTCCATGATTCTGTTCCTGACATCCTGCATGGAAATATCATGCTCCAGCATTTTAATCCGCAACTTGGAAACTCCAGTAGCTCCTGCTGGTCTCTCTTTTCTTCTTTTTAGGGGTCTTGCACTCACAGATCATCTCCGGTACTAGGGTTTAGAATTGAGTTTCTTTTTGCACCAAGGAGGGATGCCAGCTTTTTCCTGTCTGCCAACTTGTTGGTTCTGCGCATCAAATCATCCCACTGAGCATTCAATTCTTCAACAAAGTTTTCTTCAGAAACAGATTCAAGGAATTCCTCATAAATATCTTCTGGTTTCTGTCGAGGGCCACCAATGGAAGCGGAATTTGCAATTCCATGATCCATTGCCATTTCTGCATCATCATCCTCACCACCACAAATCCCTGCAATGGCCTGGGCACAATATCTTCTGGCATAAGTAATGGCAGAGCCCATTTGTTGTGGATCTTTTTTGATGGCGCTGATGTCGTAGGCAGACATAATCCATTGTCCAGATTCATGCTCAAGTCTATTAATCAACTGATTCCCAGAAGGCCACTGAGAAAGGGCCAGTCCGTGTTTTGAAAAAACAGGATTGATCTTGGTGAGCGTTGCTTCCAAGGAGGCAAATCTGTTCTTGAAATGAGGATTTTTGGAATCATATTCACAAACATTACCCATTTCACCCTTTGCCTTGATCCATGCTGCTGTCAGCAGATGTGTCTGGTTGGAAAAGGCCATATTTTCTGTAAATAGGCCATAACCTCCATCCCATTCTTGGGTGGCTTCCATTGTTTCAGACATATACCTCTTTTGTAAAAAGGATTAAATTGTTTGAAGAACCATTCTCCAAACGAGATAAATACTATATTAAATTAAAATTTAAACTTATTCAATGATAAAATGAGATTTTAATTTTTTTATTGATTTCCGAGCTATTTGCACCTATGCTCAAAAAGTGGGGAGTCATCAAAGTTTTATTCTTTTTTTTATTATTAATCTGTGTTGTGGCAGATTGATGGTGTTGACAGAAAGGGATGAGCTCTTGAGATGAAAGCGACCTCCCCACACAAAAAAAAAGGAGTTACTATGTTTGAATTTGGATTGGGTCTTGGGTTTTCTCTTGGATTGATTGCTGGCTTGCAATTATCAAGAGCCATCTGGCCTGAGTATACAGAGTCTATTTGGGATCGTAAAAAAAGAGAGAATGAAATTGCTCAAGATGCTGTTGAGAAGTACAAAAGGAGAAACAATGGAGATGATCAACAGGAACAATGACGGTATTGTTCAATCATTGATTAAAAGATTTTTGAGCAGATCAGCCAAGGGCATTGATACTTATGGGATGACTCTTGAACAAAACAGGATGCCCATCAAGGACTGGAATCTATACTTACAGGAAGAGTTGATGGACGCCTCTCTTTATTTGGAAAAATTAAGAACCGTCCATGATGAAACAGATGAAAAAGTAAAAATTCTTTCAAATAAAATAAGAGAATCCCAAAACAGAACAAACTCTATTAAAAAAGAGCTTGAGAAAATTATGGATGATGTGTTGAGCACAGATCTACAACCAGAATTTCTAGATTTGATCAAGACAACAAAAAACAATATTGAAAATTTAGAATTTCAACTGGAAACCATTCACACCTTACTTAATTCTTCTTATATGAGAATTCTAAATATGCCTCCATCATGAGAAGAAAAATATTGCCTGTCTATAAATTCACAGACAATGATGATTTTTTTAGTGAAATTCCTTATCCTGTTTATGTGGAAGCACATCAATGGATGAAAATCAACACTCATCCTCATGATGGTGGGCTTTTTAGAATTGTTAAGCCCTACCTAACCAAGTTTAAAGAAAAAGAGGACTGTAAGGATTGTGAGCATCCCATAGAAGATCATGGTGCCATGAAAATAAAGGATGTTGTTGAAAAGGTGTCCTGGATCAAGATTTGCCCAGGAGACTGGATTCTTCTTAATAATAATGAGTATTGGCCTTGTCCTGACTACTTGTTTCACGAAATCTACAAAATCACACCAAAGAGAGAATGGTATGAAAACATCAGATGTTCTTCCCAATCAAAAAGTAAACATGGCCTTAAATGAGGAAGAGATTGTTCAGTTTATGAATCTTTGCAAAATTTGCAGAGAATCCTTAGAGATGTTCTCCCCAGAAGATTGTTTACAAATGGAGTGGGTAGATATTCTTGAAAAGAAACTTTTGGAAGCACATCAAAATTTATGGCAAATTAAAGAAATCAAAACAAGGAAGAATTCTATTCTTCAACACATGGACTTCCAAAAAAAATCCTATAATCCTAAACTCATGATCCAATAAAATACTATGTCTGAAGGAATTGGTAAGTTTGAATTTGGCAAAAAAAAGGAGGTTTCTTCATTTGCCTACTTTTTGGCATTTGCCTTCTGGATGCCTCTGGTTGTCACTGCCGTAAGATTTTGGTGGGATTTTTTCAATTGGCTCTTTGTGTAAAATGACAAAAAAGAAACCCAGTACAATTCCATTTCTTGATCCTTACGATGATCCTGTTTCTCCAGATCAAGAAAAGGTGATTGCCAATGTTCATAAAATCTCTCAAAGGATAGAAATGGTCAGAGAGGAAAGGAACATGAGCAGATCTGCCTTTGCCAGGAGCATTGGGATGACCCCACAGGGTTATCAAAGCATGATCAATGGGAATTATTTACAGGGAAGTGTTGCTCTTGCTATTGAATATCGTCATGGCTTCAACGCTGAGTGGCTCAGTACTGGCAATGGGGAAATGATTGTTGACCAATGGGATAGAATTAAGGGGGAAGTGGAAGATTCTTTTTTGAGAGACCTTGAAGTTTTCTTATTGCAAAAACTCAAGAGGACAAGACCTATGATTTATAATAAGGATAACAATGCAAGGCAACCTAGAAAGTAAATTACCTTGGGAAATTGATTCTTCAAACAATCAGGATGTTGCAAGTAGAGGCAGAAAACCTGGACAGTTAAAGGGAATTAGTTACAATGTACCAAAAAGAAAACAAATCTCAGTGTCTCTTTTGGAAAAAGATATACAAAAAATTGATAAAATAGCTAAAGAAATGAATGTTGCCAGATCTAAAATTATTGGTGAACTCATTTCTACACACCCCAGGATGGCTCATCAAACCTAGGTAACTATGAAAAAGTTTTTCTTGGCTTCATTGTTGGGTTCGGTTTTTTTTGTAACATTTTGTTCAGTACCATCTCTTGCACAATCCCCCCTACTGGGGCCAGTTTTGCCAGAAGAACTAAGAATGCTTGATAAAAAGGAGTACTCTTCCATTACAATTGCCTTGTTTATGGAAAAATGCATCAATAGCATGGTTTCTGTGTTGATTTCAAATGGAATGAATCCAACTTTTGCAAAGCAATCCTCCTTTCAAGTCTGTGGTTGTGCAATGGATCAAACAAGATTGGATATGCCGGAATATGCCTATTTGGACATGTTTATGAATAGAAAGAAAATGGGACAGGCCATGATTCAATCTAGCATGGAGATGTGTGGTGAAATGTATGGCAAATATTATGACAAGATTTCCAAAGAGCAACCTAAAAATTATGAATTGTAATAATGAGAATTAAAAGAAAAGAACCAAGAAAAATTACAAGAAAATCTTCTGAATACTGGACTCAGAATTGTGAAATAGATTTTGTCCTTTATGATTTGCCTGTTGAATGTATAAAACTTGGATTTAATTTCAAGGACACTGTATATAAGCACATCAATGGTTTGAAAAAAAGGAAGATGCCAGAGGATTGGGATCGGGAAGGGATTATTGAATATGCAATGTATGCCTATAAAAATCCTCCAAGAGTTTGGAATATTGGAGAACTGAAAGAGGGGAAGCCAGGGTTTCAGTGGGGAATCAAGTATCCTAACAGAGATGTCGTTGAGTATACTTCTTACTAGAATGCCAAATTGACCAGAAAAATTGATTTTTCCATTGTTGGAGAAGAGTTTGGAGAACTTACTGTTCTTGGATTGTCTGAATATAGAACTAGTAAGAATACTTATTGGGATTGTGAATGCTCACGTTGTGGAGGAATAAAGCCTATTCCTAGATCAAATCTTGTTTCTGGAAATACCAATTCTTGTGGTTGTCGATTTGGATCAGCCACAATGGTTGCAAAAAAGGCCAAGGTCTCCCTATCTAGTGTCTCACTTGTTATGAATAACAAATGGAAAAACAAATTGACTGAAAAAACTGCAAATCATATCAAGAACATTGCAAAACAATTGAATTATCATCCATACTACAGTAAAAGATAAAAATGTTTGAGTTGAGTTGTTTTAGATTTGCTATTGGAACAGGATGGTTTGAGGATCATCCTGGTTTTGATTTTGAAATAGAAATACTGACTTTAGCCTTTCATTCAAAACCAAAATATCTTCATGGATCTTTATTTGCATTTTATATAGAATTGTGGAAGGAAGATGGTAAAATTCATAATGAATTTAATTGGGATTTTCTTTATTTGAATCAATTTTTTAAAAGGAGAAAGAAAAATGGCATTCACAGTAATTAAAAATGATGAACATCACGCAATAGTTAAAATTGTTAATGGCACCACCAATATTATTTCCTTGGCTTCACTGACATACCAGGCAGTTGCCCCTATAGGAGCAATGATCAAATCTGTTTTTTATTCATCTGATCCAGGTGATGCTATAGAAATTATCAGAAATACAGCAGTCCCTGATAATGTTTTGGATTTATGGGGATCTGGGTATATTGATTTCATGGAAAAGTTTGGATGCCCTATTGCAGAATCATCCAATCAAAATATTGGAGTTAACCCCAAAAATGCATCAAATACTCATTTTACGATCATTTTGCATTTGGTAAAACAGATTTAGTCTCCAATTAAATTTTCCAAAGAGATATGGCCTGGTTTCTCAGGCCTGTCTCTTCCTGCCGTTATATTCCTCTGTGCCCTGATTTTTTCATTGGGAAATGTCCAGCATTGACCATTGGATTGAAGAAAAACTACCCAATGAATTGAGTATTCTGGAGAATAATCAATCACTATTTGGGCCAATCCTTCTCCCATTGGAGTAACTACTGGAATTGGAGGGTTCAGTTGAAGTAAATTCACCAGCTTGTTATTTTTGAGAAATCATAATTGATTGGGATGAGGTCATCATTTGATAAATCATCTGGATCAACCAAACTGGAATCTATTAGACACAACCTTTCATACAAATTCCTATCAGAAGACCATTCCATTCCATTCCAAAATTCAAAACCTGGGAATCTGGATTTCCAGATACATGTATTTTCATAGCCTGGACACACATAACTGTGTGTATAGACTCCTAAACTTGCCAAGTATTCCAATTCAAAATATTGACAATGAATTCCCAGGGAAAGCTTTGGATTGTGATATGTCCAAGCAAATTGAAGGGATACCGGAATAGGCTCCAGTCTAATTACTGAAAAGGCTACCAATTCGTCATAGTCATAAACTTCCACCACAATTTTCTTTTCTGGATCTAGCTCAAAAAGTCGATCCAGAGACTGATCCTCATCAAATCCCTTCTTTTTTAGATACTCCTTCCAAATTTCCTCATAAGCCTTTAGGCTTTTTAGATTTTCTATAATTTGAAAATCAATTCTTTTGGGAATTTTGTGTTTTTTTCTTTGTAAGGATTCTGCTAACCTATAACGAACTTGTCTTGCTTGAAACCAGAGTGGAGGGTCATACTCATGAGGAAGCCAGCCATTGTTGGCTGCTTTCTCAAATTCTGATTTTTCAAACAAGGCATACACTGGAGTGTATTGCCAGTCTGTGCGAGTAATCCTACCGCAAAGGTGTTGGAAAAGAATCTTCATAATTTACTCACAGTAGGAAAACAATGAATTCGTCAAAAAAAGAAGAAGTATCCTCCTATATTATAGTTTTTCCAAAAACAGGTGATTTTCAAGGTGGAATTACTAAAGCTGTTCTTGGAAGAAGGCCTAAAAATTAGTAAGAATTCTGTTCAGTAATCTGAATTTTAACAAATTCAAGAATTCCCAAAATTTTCATTGGATTGGTTTTGGTTGTATAAACCGTTACCAGACTATTGGTATCTCCATCAGAATCTGGATTTGCTAAGATGACAATGCCTGTGGTTGCATTCAAAAGATCAAAATCAATTCCATTTTGAAGATCACTGGCTACTACTCCAAGTAGATCTAGCAAGTCTTCTCTTGCCTCTACTTTTGTATCCTTTTTTGCAAAATTCAAAACTTTCAACTCAGATTTGCCAGACCCCTCTTTGGTAGTCGTAACAGTGCGTGAGTTCTTCTCCTGTTCTGATTTCTTGGAGGGTGGTAATTCTTCCATTTTCATGGTGCTCACAGTTAGGGTTTTCTGAAGAATTCAGAAAAAAGGATACATTTAATTGGTTTAGTGTCAAATCGGGAGTCCACAAAAATTCATCGTCACTATACAAATAGTCCAATGCCATTTTTTGAACTGCAGGAGGGAGATGAGGTAGGCAGGAAATAGGAATTTTTCTAAAAACATTCTGACAATCTGGGAAAATATCACAGAATGCAGGAATATCTCTGATGGCAAAAACGCCAACTCCATGTATGGGGCTTGGAGCCAATCTTACCCAGGTATGCCTTTCTGCATACCTGAGAAAAACATCTGAGAAGGTCATGCTTCTCTTAGAGATTTTTTATTTTAGAGAACGTCCAGGCTTATTTCTGGCACGGTTTTTTGAGGCTTTTTCATTCACAAGTCTTCCATTTTTTGTATGGGACTTATCCATTCCCTTGCCATTAGGATTTTTACGATTTGCCCTAAGAAGCTCTGCCCTGTACTTCTTTCTCTCAGGAGTTGCATGGTAGGCCGCATCATATAATTTTTTTGATAATGGGGTTTTCGACTTACCCTTGCCAGCCAAGCCATTCCTTCTTTGAGGAACCCGCTTCACTCTTTTTATATCTGCTGCTGTCACCTTTCTTCTGTTTCTCATTATTACCTCTCCTAATAACTCCAAATCCAAGGCCTAGGGCCATTTGTTTCTTCCTGATCTAGCAGATCAAGATGGATGAATCTGGAAGAGTGAGCACCCTTCTGAGCAATTCCAATCCCTGAGAAGTCATAACCCATTGCTACACCAAGGAATAAATGAGCCTCTTTGCCAGACAATTGAATATCAATAGCCTTCCCAGAGGTGTGAGGGCCTGTCATGCCTGTTGAAGATACGGCACTGTTGTGTTCTGGACAACGATACGCTGAACTTACTTTCATAGGCATATTCCAATCTGGATCTGTTCTTACGGCCTCCAACAAGTCCATAAAATTGGAATCCATCCCTGGAAATTCACAATTGCCACACTTGCATTTAAGCTCTGATTCAGAAAAATGTTTGGATGATTTTACTTTCATGGTTATTTCCTAAATAACTTGGTTGCACTACGAATTCCAAAAGATGCAGCAATGATCACTAATTAAACTTGCTTAGAACATCTTCTGTTGTTTAGTTGTTGTTTTGCAGTTGCCCATCTTAAATTTCCTGGGAAATATCCAGAATTGTTATCAATTCTATCCAGTGAATAAGATTTGTCAGGTTTTTCTCCAAGATTGTTTTCAACCCAATCTATGAAAGGTTCTGGTGAATTTGTCCACTCTTCAAAAACAGATATTCCTCTTCCGCCCCAATATTTAAAATCCTTGCCATCTTGATTATAGCACCTATACATCATTCCTAACCAAGTTTGATATAACCAATGATTACTCATTTTATGAGTTTCACGCAAACAGCCACAGCTTTTAATATATCCTGTGGTTAATGAATGGCCTCTGATAACTTTATAGGTTCCACAATCACACAAACATTTCCAATAAGGGAATTTCTTACCTTTTTCTGACCCACTATTGTGAGAATATTCAACAACTTGAAGTTTTCCAAACCTCATTCCAGCTAAATTTTTTCTTACCCCACGACATTCACCACTTCCACAAGTTTTTACTCCATTCTCCTTTTTTAAATGATGTTCCCTAATTGACTTTTCTTTTCCACACTTACATAAGCATTTCCAATAGTGGTGATTGCCGCTTTTTTTATTTGTGTCATAAGACATTACTGTTAAATCACCAAAAACCATACCTGTTAGATCATTCATTACTTTTTGACTAATTTAGAGATTGATTTAAAACCAAATGCTGCAGCAACTACTGCTGAGAACATTAGCTTATACCAATCTGGCACTTTGTCAAGTTGTTCAAATCCATTTCTTACTACCTCTTCCATGCCTGGAATGAAACATAAAATTACTGGGATACTCAACAATATTGTTAAATATTCATCTTTCCATGAGTTTTGAGAACCCTTGATGGCCTCCAAGTCCCAATCTATTTCTGCAGTGGCTTTTTTTTCATAGACAATGGCTTCTGCATTTTTAAGGGCAACTTCTGCAGCAGTCTTGGCCTTGGACTTCTCTACACTCCCCTCTAGCCATGTAGTTGCCAGACTTGCCAGTGGTGCTAAAAATTGAATCATAATTCCTCATTTGGATACCTTGGTAGAACAGTAGAAACTACCTCCATTTCTTCCAATTCATCAATAACATGGTGTTGCAAAAACAAATTAAGTGAACCCCAATTGGCAAAAGTCTCATCTACATAAGCAGATTCCACAATCCCATCTTCTCTGAAGAAGATGTTCTTTACCAACATATTGTCATCACTTCTTCTTATCATTTCTTCTACACACTTTTTGGAAAAGTATTTTTGATCTAAGTAAAAATCTTCTGAATTATTTCTTTTTCCCTCCTGACATTCTAGGAGCCCTTCCTTTGTCTTTTTTGTATAATCCTGCATCAGCAATTCTAGCCTTTCCCTTACCAGTAACAAATGAACGTACTCGGCCTCTGGCCCAGGCTTCCATTGAAGCATTTCTAGAACCAGAACTGAGGTACGCCCCTTGCCCCTTACGATAGACAGCCGTTAATGTTGATGTCTTGAATCCGTATTTCTTTGCAGCACTCTGCAAGTATTTCTTAGTTGCCTCTGAGAGTGGTTTTGGACTATTTTTTCCTGCCATTTTTCCCTTTCTTCTTAGCAAACATTGGATTTGGTGTATATTTTTTTGCTGCCTTCACTCTTGATTCAGACACCTTTTTTACATCAATAGGCAACCCCTTCCTATATCTTTCTGCCGTATCCTTGATTTCTTGGGCCTTTGCACTCTTACTCTTGGCCCCAGAAACATACTTCTTAGGAACCCCAAGTTTCTTATCCTTTGGGACATTGGCATATTTTCTGGGAATTGTTTTCTTTTTCTTTTTCACTTCATCCTCTTTTTATAGATCTGGAACATGGAGAAATGTTTCTAGGACAAAAAGCATTAAGAATATCAATGAAACGGACAATATCCACAGTGCTATATTTTTACCGTCATTCATTGTCAATACTTTTTGAGGA
>Ga0099850_1000387_pt1 | contig 19534 bp, 22 predicted proteins | sample CB_VirMetaG_5_FD_79182 | JGI IMG/M metagenome (GOLD analysis project Ga0099850, IMG submission 79182) | Freshwater to marine saline gradient viral communities from Chesapeake Bay - CB_1508_1D Viral MetaG | ecosystem: Environmental > Aquatic > Marine > Coastal | place: USA: Chesapeake Bay... | reverse complement strand
GGCTTCATCTTTGACCTTGCCCCAGACATGACAAAGGCTGTGGCTGCGAACTACATCGGTGGGCCTAATCTTATGGCAGCAGTGTTTGGCGCAGAGTCCATGGCGCAAACCACGGGTGAGTACGCGTCAAGAGCAGATGTAAGTGGGGTTGAGGCATTGGAGGTGGGTATTCGAGCTGGCATCATCGAGGGTGGTGTAACTAGAATCTTCCCCGGTCTACAGAACTTGCAGGCTGGTGCTGTTAAGAAGGGTATTGACTTGACTAAAGAGGTCGTGTCTGCCTCTAGCAGAAAGGCAAGAATCAAAGCTGCTCGGGACGGGGTGAAGAAAGTCTTTGAGTCAGAGAAGGGTCAGGCCATTAAGTCTTGGTTGGGGGAGGGTTCTGAGGAAGGAATTATTACCACACTAGACCAACTCAACAGAGTAAGCGCCGAGGTTACATCCGGCAGGATGAGCAGTCAGGAGGCGATTGATGAGTACTGGAACCCATATCAGATTGCAGACTCTTTCTACGCAGGCTTTCTTGGCGGTGGTGTTGGGGCATCTCCCTTCATTGCAGCCAAGGGCGTCAGCGCTTTGGGCTCTAAGTTCACACTCTTTGACAGACTCGAGCTCAAGGACAGGAAGGTGTTTTTGCTTGAACAACTTGAAAGGGATGACCTGAGCGCAGAAGAAAAGAAGGTCTTCCGTGCTGAGTTGACAAAGATTCACGAGGACGCAAACAGACTCGTGAGGAAGGATGTGGACTTCTACTCTCAGATGGAGAACGAGGACATGACGGAGATTATCCGACTGAACCAAGAAATCTCCAACAAGAGAAAGAGAGCGAGAGCTCTCGCAAGAGCAGAAGGTAGAACAAACCAGAAGCAGCTCGACGCACTGGCCAACGACGTGCGTAGTCTCATGGCGCAGAAGCTGGAGATTGAGAACAAGTACGAGTCGGCTAACGCTGGATTCGACATGGACGTAGAGGCTCAGACCCGCAACAACCAAGAGGTAGAAAGACTTGTGGATGACATCATGAATGTGGACCGCAAGTGGGACGACGTAACAGAGGGGCAGGGCAATACTGGTGCAGGCAAGATTGTCTTGACTGACAACAACACAGACACCATTCTATCTCGCCTTCTTGCTCAGGGAATTAAGGGGACTAGGTTTGCCACGGCAGAACAGATTCGTGACGGCATCATTGGGGCGTTCAACATGGCCAAGGCAATCAAGGCAGACAACCCAGACGCCGAGGTTATTTTGGTCAACAGCAAGGAAGCGTTTAGGCGAGAGGTGGCGAAGGCCGGGAATGTATCGCCAAGCAAAGTGCAGCTTTCTCGAGGCATGCACATATCTAGGGACGGTGGTACTGTAGTCCTTTACGCTCCTGCTCTCAAGACGAACACAGGATACCACGAGGGATTTCACCAATCGGTGTACCGTCAGATGCTCAAGGATGGGGTGGACCGTGGCGAAGCCATGATTCGTTTGGCATCTGCTTTGCGCAGGGGCATGACCAAGGCGCAGCTTGCCAAGTACGGTGACTTTGTAAATCAATACGGTAACGTATCTGAGGCGCTCAAGGCTGAGGAGTTTTTGGCTGAGGTGTTTAGCGACATGGCTGATGGGGAAATCGACATTAAGTTCCACAAGGGAATTGTAAGTGGTTTCGCACGTTTTGTGAAGCAAGCGCTTAGCGTAAAAGGGGTCAAGATGACCAACACACCTGTGCTCCAAGACGTAGCCAACGGCCTTCGTGATGCAGCAGAGTACTTCTCAGAGGGCGAAGGAGGCGCTCAGGGGGCCCTTGCTGCCGTTTTAGAGGCGTCAGGCAGGCTCAGACCCGGATTGGGTAGAGAAGGGCTCGCAAACAGGCTAGAATTGCGTCGTCACAGAAACGCTCAGACCAGAGCTCAGGCGCATCAGCAGTCAGATGACCTTGATTCTACCGTAAAAGCACAGGACAGGCTCAACGAGCCTAGTGTCTTGGGTGACTGGACTAAGGAAGCAATGACGTTTGACAGCAATGGCAACGTCAAGCTGCTTCATGTCGGGCCTCAGAACTTGGAGGGTGGGTTCATCGACCCGCGTAGATTTGGACAACAGCCATACACCACAGACAAGCGTGGCGACAAGGTTGCGATGTTCTACGTCAAGCCCGAAGACCGAGAGAGGATGGTAACTGGAAGGCCTTACGAGGTTACGGTGCCACCACAGATGCTGTACGATTTGTTCAAGGACCCGCTCAACCTGTACGACAAGGCCTTGAAGGCATTCAGAGATGCGGGCAATATCATTGCCTTTGATGGCAACAGACAGGCAGAATGGATTGGGTACGAAGCAAGGAAGATGGGCTTCGATGGCATGGTCACCAAGTGGCGTGACACTGCGCGTGTAGACATGTGGGTTCCTGTGCGTCCTGATGAGAACGGCGGGTACTCACCTGCTGGCACGCGAATGACGGAGGCTGACATCTCTAAGGCTAGAGGCGACAAGTATTCTGTTCAAGCCATCGCAAAAAACATGCGGGAGGCAATCGCGGCGCACAAGGAGAAGGGGACAGGGGTTGACGGCCAGACAACGCCACTGAACGAGGAGACCATCCAACGCATGATGGACGAGGGCACTACGTTCTACGTCGGCAACAACAGGCTCAGCTCGGGTGTCGTGTCCTATGTGGACAAGGACGGCTACATGGGCGGACTCACCAAGCATCCAGACGTACCACTTCGTGGGGTGCAGGCTGAGATGCTGCGTAAGCGTATCGAGGATGGGGGTAACCACCTCGAGTGCTTCGACACCTACCTTGTAAAGAACAACATTGCTGCAGGCTTTGTCCCTGTGGCTAGAATCCCATTCGATGTAGATAGGGCTCCCGAAGGATGGGATGCACCTAACTCAACCCTGCGTGACAAACCAGACCTAGTCTTCATGGCGTACGACCCTGCGGCTGCGCTTAACGCAAAGCCCGGGGACGGCGTCAGAGCCAAGTCCTACGACGAGGGTCTTGCCATGGCTCGCTCCAGAGGGGAGGGTGCTGTGGATACTTCGGATGTTCTCAAGCGCCAAGCCACTGAGTTTAACGCAGAAGACGCGCAGGCAATCAAAGAGAACGATGGCGAGGCTATCGGTAGCTTCTACGAGCTTCTTGCAAAAAGAGCCAAGGAAAGGGATGGTGGTGTCTTCAGGTACAGAGGATTCTTTGCAGGCATGGCTCAAGGCAGGATGGTTTTTGTCGACCAGCAAGTACCTAAGAACCCGGACGGATACCCAGATAGGCGCATTGAGTTTGTCTTCAGACCGCTAGACAGCGGCAGAATCCTTGACGAGCAACTTGCCGGGCGAGAGCCGGGCGAGGATGCAAGGCCAATCCCACAGAAAATGAGGGAAGGTCGTGTGATTAAGCTTGACGAGTGGTTTGTTAGCAAGCCTATGACCGACGAGGGTAAGATTATCAAGGGAGCAGAGAACAGGGGTAGCGGACTTGGGACTCGCTTCCTGACCATGGCGCTAGAGGTGGCTGATGAGCTTGACATTGACATCGAGCTCATGGCCTACCCGACTAGAAACTATCAGGGCACAGAGCGTCAGAACGAAGCTGCATCCAATAAGCTGACAAAGTACTACGAGAAGTTTGGCTTTGTACAGACGTCAAAGTACGGTCGCACAATGATTCGTGTGGCTCAGCGGAACCTTGACCAGCTCAATGCTGAAGAGACACAGGCAACTCAGGACTTGGGTGATGCAACCAAGGCGCAGGCTATCGAGGCAACCCTGCAGTTTGACACGGGTCAAGGCAGAAACTGGGTTGTACGTCGAAAGTTTAATGACAAGAACCATGTGCGGAACTTCATTGACTATATCTCTAGAAAGAAGGGATACACGTTTGACGAGGTGTGGTACCACGAAACGCCACCCGACGTCGACCCACCTGAGGTTACTGGAGTCACCAAGGCACAGCAACTTGCCATTGACGCCATCAACTCAGAGACACCGGGTGAGCTGACCCAGAGCATTCAAGTAGCTCGCGCACTCAATAAGTTTGCAGGTGAGCCTGTGAATAGCGAGGGTGAGATGATGACACGCTTCCTCAACAACGTGTACGAGGAGGCCGGGTTCTACCTGAGTCAAAAGGATGCGCGTACCGGAGGTATCACGTGGTACACCGAGGATATTCAAGAGGCCAAGCAGAAGATGGGGATTATCTTCCCTGCCCTGCAAGGCGAAGCCATGGGCAGTATTGGTTCAGCATTGCTTGCTATCGTGTCTCCGGGCAACAGCCCAATCGGAAACATGACTACGCTGGCTGCCGTACTGCGCAACACACCAATCGACCAGCAGCGCTCAGGCAACTTCTCCCGCAACTGGGGAGGAGACAAGATGAGCTTCGTTGACAAGAAGGGTAAGTCAGTGGCGTCGGGCAGAGTTGTTAAGGAAACCAAAACGCACTTCATCGTTCAGGGTGTGGATGCCTTGGGTCGAGACAGCAAGTACAGAAACGGACAGAACTTCCGAATCAAGATTGCCAAGAATGACCTGAAGGCTGGATACCCCAAGCCCACTGGATACACGACTAGGGGTAACATTGTGACCAAGCAGCTTGACAAGCTTCAGTCTTTGTTCGAGAGATTCAAGACACCTGAGGCTGTGGTCAAGTTCCTTACGACAGACCAGCCAATCGAGGTGCTCAGAGAGTTCAACAAGTCCGTGCCTGACACCAAAGGCAAGGTCAACAAGAACCCTGCACCCGGGCGGCGCAAGGGAGCGTACATCTTTGGAGAGAAGGTGGGTAGCTTCTTCCTGAACATGGAGGGCTTGGGTGAGTCGCTGACATCTGACCTTTGGTTCAATAGAACTTGGAACAGATACGCAGGCACCATGATTGACACGGTGAGCGGTAAAGAGACCATCGTCGAGGTTCCTCGTAGCGAATCAGAGCGCAGGCTTCAGGCCGAAGCTGTGACTCAGGCAGCCACTGAACTTGGACTGACTACTGCAGAACTGCAGGCAACCATGTGGTACTTCGAGCAAGAGCTATGGAGAAGCATGGGTGTGAACACACGGAGTGAGAACTACGCGATGGCGATTGACAACGTCGCCTCGAGAATGGACCTAGACAATGATACAAGACAAAGACTTGCAGCAGCTGGAGTCAACCTTGACGCGGCTGAAGCAAAACGGGAAACTGCCGTCAGTAGAGCAGATTCTAAAGGCATTGAGAAATACCGCGCCCCACAAGAGCCGGGCTCAAAAGTAAAGGCGCAGCCGATAGACTCGCTGCCTGAGCCGGGACAAAAACCTAGTGCCACTTGGAAGTTGCTTAGTGACGCTGGAATCCTGCTGCACGGAACACCGGAGCAGTTTACTCAGTTTGACAATGCCATCGCTTTCCGACCAAACACTCCCGGACTACACGGTCTTGGTACATACCTCACAGGTAATGTAAAGAAGGCAGCTTCGTACGGGAAGAACGTTGTGTACATCGACTCAACGGGACTCCGCCTTGCTAACATGTACAACTTCCGTATGGGTGCTTTGGTAACCGAAACCCTGAACGGACTCAATAGGGGTGGTGTGGAAGCAGAGGTTGCAATTAGAGAGATTGCCAAAGCCACTCGTCGCTCTCGGTATCAAAGAACTGGCAGGGCTTTAGGGCTAGAGGGAATCATCGCTAGAAACCCAGAGGGCTTTGTTGAGATGGTGATTACCGAAACCGCAGCTGCAATGCGTGACGCCAACGTGCAGCTTGGTAATGGACAGACCACCATTGCTACTCTGCAGAAGTTAATGTATGGAGACGAGGGCTTTGAGAGCCCCGCCGTTCAGGCATTGATTAGATTCTCTATGATGGTAAACAGCACGGAGATAGAAGACTCGAGGTTTACTTCTAGTGCAGAATCAAGAGCAGCGAACCTTCTCACTGGCACAGACATGTCGGAGGCAGTGCTTGTGGCTAGGATGGCGTTTGCAGAAATCATTCGCCTTTCCGGATTTGATGGGTATTACTTCTCCAACATGCTGGATAACGGCTATCAGGGATACGCGAGAAGAGCCAAGGAGGGATTCCCAATGCTCAAGGAGGTTGAGGATGAGCTTGGCAATACAGAGAAAGCTCACGCCACGGACCCATCTTTGGAGATGGCCGGACAAGATGTTGGCTCAGGACGCACGGGGATTCAAGAGGCAGTCATTGTAAACACGGACAGACTCAACGACCTCATCATTCCTGCAGACAAAGTCATCGAGGCGGCTGAGTCTAGAGTCCTCAAGGCGCAGCCACTACAAGGATACCTCGACGATTACGACGCTGACATGGACACGATTCGTGGCGAGAAGCCGCCAGTTCGTATCGACAGAGAAGCGGAGATGAGCAAGGTACAGCGTGCTATGCTCGGCATCATGGAGTTTGTGTACGACAAGTTCTACAGAGCCATTCGCTACCAGCGTGACATCGAGAAGTCTATCGGTGGCAGGGTAATGCAGGAGCAAGACTATGCCATGGCGCTGTCGCTGCTTGACGGTAAAGCCTCACGCAGGCTGCAGAGTGTCGACATGTTTATGCAGGACCTAGCCTCAGTGATGAACAAGTTCGGTATCTCGCACAAGGAGCTGAGCGACTTCCTGTATGCTATGCACGCAGAGAATCGTAACGCTGTACTGCGTGAGCGCTTCGGTAACAAGAAGCTTTCTATCATGGAAGCGATTGCCAAGCAGGCAGCGCTCATCAACGACGAGCAAACCTCTGACACGGCCAAGCGTAAAGCGTCCAAGAAACTTGCTGACCTGCAGGAAGAGCTGGCTGACGTAGAGGCTAAATTGGAGAACGACAACTTCTCAGGTAAGACCGACGAACAGGCACGCAAAGAAATTGAAGAACTCGACAGCGAAGGCATGCGTCAGGCCTACGACATGGTGATGGAGTTCCAGAAAGAGACTCGCAGATTGATTGTAGAGTACGGACTGGAGACACAGGCCACCGTCGACAAGCTTGAGGCATTGTACCCAAGCTACGTCCCGCTCAGCGGATTTGCTATTGACGAGGACGGAGGCAGCGAAGCACGTGAGGCAGGCTACCTGCACATGCACCAAGCAAGAGTGTTCCGTGGAATCAGAAGAGCAGAGGGTCGTACCAGCTTGGCTGACAGCCCGCTCGACTACATCTTCGAGAGACGGTACCAAACAGTCATGGCTGGCGAGAAGAACCTTGCCAACTCTAGACTGCTCAACCTCTTGGCTGACAACCCGGACAAGGACCTGTACAAAATCTACGGGCCGAAGGATGCTACGCCAGTGCTGAGGGGCAAGCGCCGTGGGATGACCCGCGACGAGATGCGTAACAACGACAGGTTCGTCGAGGTTGTCATCAACGGTGAGTCGTTCTTTATGGAGTTTTCCAACTCTGCCGTGGCTCGTGCAGTCAACAAGCACAACATCCTCAAGTCACCCGAGGGCTTCCCCGGCATGATATTCAATGCCATTCGTGGCCTTGGTAGATTCCTGTCAAGCACCTTTACAAGCTACTCCCCTGACTTTATTGTGGCCAACTTCACACGTGACTTGCAGTTTGGTTTAGGCTCGCTACTGGCTGAGCAGGAGATTGAAGGGGGTCAAGCGTTCGGAGAGAGCCTTGTCAAGTCTACACTCAAGAAGCACCTCCCATCTCTCGCGTTCCTGTACAAGAACCTACAGGGTGTGGAGGATACAAGTCACCCAATGTACAAGGCGTGGCAGGAGTTCCAAGACGCAGGCGCTATTACCGACTGGCCATACGCCAAGAACAGAGACAAGCTGCGCTCAGACCTCGAGACCCTGACTAGAATGCAGGAAGGTGGTGCTGGAGTTACTGCTGTCAAGGGGCTCAGGGCAATCGCTGACTACGTGAACAACACCAATATGGCAGTTGAGAACGCAATCAGATTTGCTGTCTTTCAGTCGGCCAGAGAGGCGGGCATGAACACAGAGCAGGCAGCGTACTTGGCCAAGGAGCTCACCATCAACTTCAACAGAAGTGGTAGTGGTGGTTCTGTGATTAACGCCTTGTACCTGTTCTTCAACGCAGGCGTTCAGGGTACAGCCAAGTTTGCACGCACAATGCTGCAGCTCAAGAAGGTTCCTAACGGACGTGGCGGATACTACAGAACTCTCAACAGCTCACAGAAGATTGCCTTGGGCATGACGCTGTTTGCTGCCGCTCAGGCTGCGCTGAACCAAGCCATCTCTGACGAGGACGAGGACGGCAGAACTTTCTACGAAAAGATTCCTGACTACGTCAAGGAGCGCAACATGATTGTAATGATTGGTGGCAAGGACTACATCAAGATTCCTTTGCCCTATGGATACAACATCTTCCACAACATGGGCACCATGTCATACGAAGCGGCTACTGGCATCAGAACCGTAGGAGATGCTGGCTCGTTCATGGTCGGAGGTATGGTTAACTCCTTCATCCCAATCTCGTTTGGTGAGTCAAGCACGCTTCTGCGTAAGGCAGGTAAGGCGTTCACCCCTACGTTCCTGAGACCGTTCCAAGAAATCTACATGAACGAAAGCTACTTCGGAACTCAGGTGTACAAGGAGAATGCGCCCGGGCAGAACATGCCTATGTCCTCGCTGGGCTCGCGCTCACCTGAGTGGCTGCGCGATGTCACCATGTTCTTGAACGAAGTGACAGGTGGTAACGAGTTCGAGAAGGGATACCTTGATATGTCTCCAGACCAAATCTGGCACGCCTTCGAGTACTACGGTGGTGGTGGATACAGGTTCCTCAAGAACACCTACAAGTCTGTCGAGACCCCAGTGCAGCACCTGCAAGGATACTCCGACGACAAGGACGAGGTAGCAGGAAAGGTGCTCTCTACGATGCCGATTGTGCGCGTGGGTTACGGCACCTACAACTCTCGCGTAGACATGGCCGACTACTACAAGTTTAGAACTACTGTTAAGCAGGCAGTCAAGGCTAGAGAGGAGCTAAGTATTGACGAGCCAAGAACGCGAGCAGCTGCATCCCTCGAAGCTGAAGGCAGGAAGATTGACAAGGCCTTGCAGAGACTGCGTAAAGACATCAGAGCCATCAAGGATAGAGACATTGACCCCGCACTCAAGGCGAGAGAGGTCGACAAACTAGAACAGGAGATGCTCAGACTTGTGCTCTCATTTAACAAACAATACTTGGAACAGTATGAAGGAAGGAAAAAAGATTAAAGATACAGGCCTTGGCAAGTGGCTGAAGACCGCTGCCCCCGGTGTACTCGACAAGGTTGCTGACTTGCTCCCAGACCAAGGGGGCTTGGGCATCGTAAAGAACCTGCTTGACAACGAGCCAAGTGTTGACCCAGCAGAGGCCAAGGCAAGAGTAGAGGCTGAGGTACAGTTTCAGAACAACGTCACCGAGCGGTGGAAGGCCGACATGGGTAGCGACGTGAAGCTGGCAAAGCTCATCAGACCAGTCACTTTGATTGCGCTTATGTCGATGTTCATGGTAACAATGGTGCTCGACTCGCTTGACAATCTGCCATTTAACGTAAAAGATTCCTATGTATCTTTGCTCGAAATCCTTATGCTCACAGCATTTGGTGCATACTTCGCAGGTAGAACCATTGAGAAATCTAAGAGATGAACGAAGAAGACTTCGGAGACATCAGCTTCCTTGACCAAGGCAAGTTAAAGAAACAAGAAGAGAAGATTGAATCAGGTAAGATTACCTGCAGTATTGACAACCCAGAAGACTGCGAGTCTTGTAGCGGATAAGCCATGTTAGACAACTTGACCCACTTTGAATTTTTAACAGTAGCCGGTGCCCTTGTCATGGGCTGGATTAAGTTCCAAGCTGATTACAACAAGCTCAGCTCCAGAGTGTACGCCTTAGAGGCAGACAATAAGGAGTTCAAGGATAACGTAAAGCAGTTGCTCAAAGACATCCAAGAGATTAAGTTGTTGCTTGCTAAAAACAAAGTGGAGTGAAGCTCGACGACAACACGAACTTTGGTATCAACATTAAGTGGTTGATTCAGATTGTTGTTGGGGTAGGTGGCGCTGTGTGGGTTTACTTTACAATCATGTCAGCCCTCTCTCACCTAGAGATTGAGACCATGCGTCACAACCAAGAGATTGAACTTAACTCAGAGTTCAGGGTCAAGTGGCCACGCGGAGAGATGGGTAGCCTGCCCGATGACGCAGAACAAAACCTTCGTCTTAACCACGTAGAAAGAGACGTAGAACAGCTACAGGTTCTGGTGGACGAACTGCGCCAAAAAGGTTGTGACTAAATAACTTATATTTGCAACATGGCAAACGAAAAATACATGCGCAAGAAGGAGCTGAAGGCTCCAGAACCAATGGCTGATATTGGCCAAGTGGGCGACCCTTTGTCCAATAAAATGAAGAAAGACTTCCAGCAAATTAGCCGAGGAAGCATCGGTGACATGCAGCTGAGAGCTGCGGGTTCTTCAACAAAGGAGTTCTTCGACACTGTTCAGAAGGAGCAAATGGTGCCAAACCCAGCTCTTGGTACAGTGACTAAAGACTTTAGCGCAGTGGGTGACCACGAAAGAAGTTACAGCGCTGGCAACCCCGGAGGTCTGAAGACCAAGAAGAAGATGGACGACATGAAGAAGGGAGGCATGATGTACGAAGAAGGCGGCGAGGTGAAGTCCGAAGTCATGAGCATGCTCGATAGCATGGAGGACATGCCTGCTGAAGCCGAGGTCGTCAAGATGATTGTCGAGAAGCACGGCGTCTCAGAGGACGAGGCCAAGGCCATGATTGCTGAGTACAAGCAAAGCAAGATGGGCGGAGAGGCAGAGTACGAGGGAGGCGGAGCTATGAAGCTGATGCGTGACCCAAAGGACATGGTTGGTATGACCATGGCAGGGGGCGCAAAGATTATCAGCTGATAGACTCAAAGAAGTCTTTGTCCAAGTCTTTGATGGGGAGGATGAACTGCTCGTAACAGTAGCGGTTCACCTCCTCTTTCTCTTCTGGGGTAGTTCCTGACCCAATGTTGTGCGCTTGATACGACGCGTTACTCTGAAGCAAGCTGTCGATTTTCTGTCTCAAGCAGCGACAGTTCCGATACGTTTGTTTCATTTGATGGGTTTAGAAGTGAGAGTGGGAGGATGCAGAGCTTGATAAAGCCAGCCTCCTTATCGTTTACAAGCTCGTGCACAGGTGGTGTCCAGCCATTCACGTTGCCGATTCCGTGCACCACAGGCTTGCGAATAGGGAATCTCTTGAGCTTGTGTGCGTCCCAAAGATAATCACGCAGCATCTCCAAGTCAAAGGTGTATGCGATGTGAAGGTCCTGCGGATTGCGCACGATGTACACCAAGTACTGAGCGTCAGTCTTCATAATCCCACAGGGCTTGTGGGTTTTTACTGTCTCGTATTCGAGGAACAGATTGACTGGCTCTCCTCTTTTCTTGGCCCAGTAGTGCGCCTTGATGTCCACCTTGACCTCGTAGTACACCCCGGTGGTTTGGTCGTACACATCCCAGTTGCGCGTCTCTCCATTCTCAGTTAGCCCGTTCTGAGAGATGACAGCGTCACCCCCCTTGGCGTTAATCCATGCAGCCCACAGCTGCTCCCCGAGGTCACCGAGCTCTTGGTCTCTAAGGAAGTTCTTGCTCATGAGTGGTTGTATTCAAGGCAGGCATCCTTGACAGTTGCCACCTCAATGTTGACCTTCATGCGGAAGTCCTTGACCAACTCCGACACCTCCTCAGTAGAGGAGATGGGGTTGCCTGCATCGTCATGCAGCGACTCGTACAGCTCTGTTGTGAGCCTCTGAATCTCCTGCGTGGAGAACGAGTACAGTTCACTTAGCTTTCTTAATTTCATCCTTGATGATTTGAATGACTTTGTCTACTTGTTTGCTGTTCTTTGGCACGAACAACATGTAGTCGCCATTCCCGGTCTCAACCATCTGCTTTAAGAAAAGCTTCCACCTAAGTGGGAACCCGTGCTGAGTGCGCTGGTACCCCTTGGTTTCGATGATGAACTTGTGCTCGTGAGACACAAAGTCCGGTGTGTACTCCATCTTCCTGACCATCTTCCCCGAGTAATCCATCATGTCAGGTCGCCTGTTGGTCGACTTGAAATAGATGCCGGGGTAGATGAACTTGTCGACGAGAGTAAAGCTCTCAGGCTCGTACTCGAACTTGAGCTTAGCTTCTTTCAACTTGTCGTAACAGTAAACCTCAAGACCTGACTTGAGTTTCTTGCCACCACGGTTCATGCTTTTACGCCGTGCCATGATGCAAGTTACAGGTGCATTGGGGTTATTACAACATCAAAGCTTCATCTGTTTTCCCACAAGCAATTCACACAGGGGACGGAACAGGCGTGGCCCGGGGCTCACGAAGTTGAATCCTGACTGCTGCTTGCTGAACTCGAATCGTAGTGGATAGTCTAGTGCGGTGGGGTTGCCACCCGTCTCAGTCATGCGGACCTTGCGTACGTGCATCTCCACGGTACGCCTGTCACTCCAGTCCTCTGCTTGTGTCTTGCGGTGCAGCGTAATGAATCCGTCGGCACGGTTCACGAACTTACCACCGCCCTCTGTATCCTCAGCGTAAGGAGCAAGCGGCAACCCATCGGGACCTTTCCTGCGCTGTGCTTCGGTGAAGGCGTGGGCGTTTACCCACACTGCAACCTGATGCTTGTTGCTAAAGGTGAGGAACTCGCTGGCTGCCTCGTAGTGGTATTCGTGTGTGCTGAGTCCACGGTGTGAGCTCAGGTCAATACGCAGTGCGTTGTAGGGGTCAACCAAGATACCGTCGATGCCCTCGTAGTTCTTCATCTTCTCTGCGAAGACAAGGATGTCGTGAACACTGTAGTTCCTGTGGTTGTCAACAAACGTGAAGTGCTTGTTCACCCACTCGTGTGCAGCCGTAAGTTCTTTGTGGTTCATGCGCTTGATAGGCATGTCCATGCAGAACTGCATCACCTTAATCTTATTGGCCCATGTCGGGTTCTCTGCACTGTAGACAAGCCACTTCCACCCATGCAACATGGATGCAGCGACCATCAGCCACAGCGTAAAGGTAGTCTTACCCACGTTGCTGTGTCCGTTAATCATGAGGAACTCACGCTTGAATCTGAAGTACTCGTCGAACTTCTCGTTCTCTGTACCGAGGCCCAGCTCAATCTGTCCTGCGATGAACTTCTGAATCCACTCGTAGTCCCTGTCGTCTGATGTGATGAAGGACATGTCCCCATCGTTCACCCGCATCTCGTGCCTGACCTTCTCGAGCTCACGGGTAATCTCACCAATCGGTGCGAGCTTGCCCTGCTCTATGCCATCGACGATTGTCTTGCGGGCTTGGTCAAGGTCGAGAGGATTCCGCGCTTCAATTTCACGAACGAGTACACGAAAGGCTTCGTCCTCTTCGACCCGACCAGCAGCAATGAAGCCACCCATCAGGTAGGAGGCACGCACTAAAGCTGCATGCTTGCCCCCATCGGGGGCGTACCGAATCATTTGAGCAGCTATCTGAAGCTTCTCGTAATCAGTACGCCCCGTCGCCTCGGTAGGGCTTGGCTCTGCAGGCTGCTCCGATAACATACCGCCGAAGCGAGTATGTGATGCGTTGATGCAGATGTCGCTGTCGTACGATTCAAAGCACGCACGAGACTCGTTGATACCCGAGGGGTCTACCTCAAGGTTGTACTTGCGCTGGAAGTAATCACACAGGGAACGGAAGTGGTCACGATGTCTTTCGGGATTGCTTACCTCTACGATTGCCTTCACGCCATCTCCACTTGGGGATGTCCAACATGCGAGAACATGCTGGTCGTATGCCAAGCAGGACTTGGCTTGGTTCACATCTCCAACGTGGTCAAAGTCTAAAACGATGATGCCGCTATGTTTCTGCAGCGACTCGTCATTGCGTTCATTAAACACACCGCTCCACAGCACGATGGGCAAGAGCTTCTTGGCTTCCTTGTCCCCGCTACGGACACGCTCAATCTTCTTCTTCTGTTTGCCAGATTGGATGCGTTGCAGTGCTGTTTCCACTGTGATGTACAGCGGTGCCTTGTTGTAGATGTCCTCGAATATCGTTATCACCTGTTTCATGTTTCATGTTAATCCTTAGCAATACCAAGTAGCCCATCAGGTCTAGAAGTGTGTCCTCATCCACGTCGTCTGCACCCCAGTTCTTGATGCGGTTCAGCTTGTCGTCGATGCGAACCAGCAGTTGCTCGTGTGAGGTAGCCTTGCTAAAGATACGCGCTGGGTTGAGCGCAGCGTTGCCGTATCGTTCGTTCTTGGCGAGCAACAATCTACGGATAGTTCTCAGCTGCTTGCGCACCTCTTCTTCAAACATGTCAGGCGTCAAGTTCTGCGACATACTGCTTGATATTTTCTTTGAGTCTCATACCCAAGGCTGTACTCCCCACCTCCAAATGGTAGATGCAGGTAGCTGCCTCCTTGAGAATCTTGTAGAAGTCGTAGTACCCATCGTAGAGTGATGAGTTCTTCACGTAGTAACTCACGCTGCTGTGGTCTTTCTCAAGAGCCTTGGCGATTGACGTGATTGTGAAGTAGTGGAACATTGCCTCTGCAAACGCCACCCGGAAGATGACGTTGCGTTGCTCTCGGTTATGTGGGTCGAACGGGTAACCAATAGCTTGGTAGTACGAGTCCCTCACCTTGATGAGGTCGCCGACATCACGGCGCTTGACTTCGTACTTTGGAACCCACTCTCTTCTTGGAGAGTATCTCTTCAATTTTGATTTCGACTTTGCCATCGTATCTAGGTCCGTAGTACTTGCGGTGCATCCTGTCCCATGTGTGCCCCCTGAGGATGTCCTCTTCAGTTTCCGCACTGGTCACAGCATAGTCTTTCGCGCTGTACTCTCTGATTACCTTCTTGCCTTTCTTGTACCGGAGCTTTAGTTCGTAGTAGTAGATGTCTCTCATGAGATGAAGCGGGGGCAGCCCTTAACCCAAGGCCACCCCCTAACATCATGAAACAGTTTACCCTTTAGAACGGTACGTCGTTCGACTTGGTTTGCTGAGCGCCTTCGGCACGTGGGTCGTAGACGGATGCCCAAGCGTTCGACTTTGAGAAGCGCTCCTTGTCAGGAGTCAACACGACTGAGACATAGACAGCGCCTTTGTCTGTTGCGTACTTCTTCATCTCTTCCAACTCGGCAAGGGTGAACTTGACACGAGCTGATGACTTGACTTGCGTTACATCACCGATGAAAACGCGGTCTGCTGGTTTGTTGTTTGTATCCATGTGAATAGAATGTTGAATTAAATTTCTTCGTAAATGTAGTCATTGACTACGGGTTTGTCAAGGAAAAGCCAATCTTTTATTTTGGCTACGGCATGCTCGAACTTGAACTGCCCTCTCAAAATCGTCTCTTCCTTAGCCTTATACACAGCCACCGGGTACGGGTACGTCTTTTCCTGAGCAACCCAAAAAAAGTCATCAGTACCCGCGACCTGCGTGTAGATATACGCTTGAATGTCATAGGAGAATTTGTTTACATCGTACTTGAATCCCGGTATCGAGCGCGTGCTCTTGCTGTCGGACACGTACTCCGCTCCTTTGCAGTCGAAGAAGCCACGTACTGGGATGTCGTCGATGAACTCGTTGAACTCAACCTGATAGTCACCCATCAGGTATCCGTCCTTGATGCCTGAGTCAATCAATCGCTTCACCATGAAGTGGGCTGTCTTCCACTCTGACTCATCAACTAGTTGCTTGTCTCCCTCGATGGCTTCAGTCATGAGCTGTTGCACTGCTGCCTTGTACTCTGATGAGCTCTTGGGATTCTTCAGGTCCTTGACTCTGTCGCTCATCTTCTCCATGATTTGGTCATGGTCGATGACTTGATAGGTAGCCTTGGCCTTGTCGGGCTCGAACAACATCATGTCGTACATCGAGCCGAAGGTGAGAGCCGGAGACTCCTTCGTCAGCTTGCCGGCCATGTACAGCTCGAAGGCACGCATGTCAGTGAGCGCATTCTTGATTGAGCTGTATGACAGATAGCTCTTGCCTGTCTTCTCCTGTAGCTTGAGAGAGAACTCCATTACTTCTTCGCTCTGCTCTTCGCGCCCTTAGCCACGACGGTCTTATTGACTGTCTCGAGCAGTTCGGAATCTTGCTCAGGTGTGAAGGTGTACTTCTCCACGGACATGGCGTAAGCTTGCTGTGGATTCTTTGAGTTCTGGATGAATGCGATTGCCTTCTCCATAGTCTCATCATCTACCTGAGGTTTAATCTTTCCATTCTCGACAGGAGGTGCCGTGATTCTTTCAGGCTTGGTGTAGCTGCCATGCGTGTTGGTAGCATCGCTGTCCTTACCATCATCAATACAGAACAGTCCGTTCAGCGCGTACTTTCTCGCGTACGAAGAGGCAGCTCCCGTGACTTGCGAGCCATCCATGCCTTTCTTGTTCTCTTCTTCTCGAGCGAATCCTGAAGCAGATACTTCTGCCTCGCCATCAGATACTGTCACTGTAGCCTGCACATACACTCTGCCACCTGTCTCTACGATAGTGTCACTCATCACGAGAGCGAGACCATGTTCTGTTAGAAGGGGCTTTACAGATTCTACAATGTCCTCGCACGAGCGGTACTTGTATTTGCCAAAGGAATTGAATTGTCCCTTGGGTGCTTTCAGTCGTGCCTGCACGTCAGAGAGCTTGTGAATGATTGTTTTCATGTGAAATTGAATTGTGTTTTTCCCGATTTATCGGGGTAAAGTTCGGAATGATTTCTGACAAAGTCAAGGATTTGACAGCAGGATGCGAAGAAAAGTTTTCAACACATCACTGCCATCGCCACCATAACATCTTGATAATGAACGAGATGTATAGCGTTAGTGCAACCCTTAGTACAAGCAGATGCCTGCGCCATTGTCTCTTTGTCATCGAACTGTCACCGAGTTCTCATGGATGATGCGCATAAGCTTGAAGTACAGCTCGCCGTCAACCTCATCGTGGAACAGCATCTTGGACATGACAAGCACAGCTGCGTTGCGCTCCTTGGTGTTGAGCGTGATGCACTTGCGGTTCTCGATGCGGAGCTGAGTCATCTTGGCACACACCGCCTCGGGTGAGCGTCCGATAATCTTAGCCACCTTGTTGATGGTTGGGTTGTTGAATGTGAGGGGCACGTCGTTTGTGATGTGCTCCGTAGCAGTGGCCACTTCCTTCCGTGACCAACGTCTCTTGAAATTAGACATGTTGATTTGAATTAGGGATAGATTTCTACGTTGTTCTTGAGGTCCCACACACACTTCTCCCCAAGGAGTTTGCATCTGTCTAGTGCTTCCTCCTTGTCATCGAACAGCTGTGAGATGTCGACCTCGGTGTCGCCCTCCTTGTTGTCCCATGTACCTACATACATCTTGGACCTGAGGTTGTGTTGCTTGAGCTTGGTGATGGCGTCCATCTGCATCGTCCATGCAATCGCTAGGTTGGACACGTATGATTGACGTGGTACTTGGATTGCGGGAAGGTCAAGCGCAGCCATGTCAGGATTGTAGACTGACTGCACTAGGATGGTTTCGGATAGGTCACTACGCCCAAGCATGTATCCTTCTGTCGGCACATGGCTGTTCCATGGGGACACGGTCGAGCCTCCGTACATGAAGTGCATGTAGCATGCCTTGTACATTGCAAGTTTACTCTGCGATTCCATACAAGTTTCGATTGTGTACAAGCATCAAGGGAACCACAGCGTTGTCCTCGTTGTCGGACACACCGCTTACCCAGTGTGGGTGCTTGCGCGGATTGTACATGTACCTCTTGTCGGTCTGACCCATCAGGATGCGGGGCAGATGCTCGCCACCTACCAAGTGGTAGTCATCGAACTCGACCCATGCACAGACCGTCTTGTTCATGCCATCGTGGATACGCTTGGCTACTGAGCCGTGGTTGCGTAGTTTACAGTTGTGCAACAGCGCAACGAATCCGTCAGGCCTGTGGTATTCTGTCGCCATAGCGAACTTGCCCACCGGAGACATCTTCTTGAGCTGCCACTTCTTGTAGTTCCTGCCGCGAGCTAGGTGGTATCGAAGTGTGTAGTGCCCTGTCATACCTCGTATGATTTGGCGTTACCCACCACACCACCATTGGGTGCGACAACAAACAGGTCTGACGTGCCTTTGAGTGCGTTGATGCTGTATCCCTTGTGCTCGGTCGGCACTTGGCACAGCCACACCATCGTGGCGTAATCCTTGCCGTCGTCAGACCAACCGACAAGGAATCTGCGTTGCTCAAAATCTGTCATTACTTAAATGAATTTAGGTGTTCTAGAATCTGCTCCTCGAGAGCAGCGAAGTCCATGAGGGTGGCGAGGTGGAAGTCCGTGATGTCGATGGGTTCCTCGGGCACCACGTTGGGCTCGACAACGGGGCGCGTACTCTTGATGTACACGCGGTCAACCTCCACGTACTCAGGGTTACCGGGGTCGACGTCACTGTCAGGACGGTACGGATGGTACTCGTATGTGACGAACACAACGTACTGATTGTCAGTGTCTTCCTGTAAGATGTACTCTTCCATGTTGATAAAGTTAGTCATCGGAATCCATAATAGCAAGAGGTTCCTTGCCTTTCTTTGCTCGATGCTCATTGACAAGCGATGTCGACAGGTATCGAAGCGTGTTGATTTGCTGGTTGATTCGGCTGTTGAACTTGAAATTGTTTTCCGGGTCAGCCTCGTGCTTGGAAAGCTGTGCTGACCTGCCGATGTGCAAGGCATTGGACAGAGAGATGAAGTCCTTGTTGCCCACCTCGATACGCACCCGCATGCCGGGCTCTCCTCGCAGGTTGGGGACTCGCTTGATGTACATACCGCCCGAGCGGTAGTCGAACTCTTCACGAGTGTTGCGTTTGAATAGATTGAAAATCATGTTAGTTGATTTGAGATTGAAACTGTTTGTAAGTGATGTACCCCCCTAGTGCAGGGTTGCTTTCTGTTGCGGCCTTGGCCTTCTCTGGTGCGGTGTAGTAGTACTCGCCGCTCTTGGTGTCAGGGTTGGAAGACCGAACGACCTTACCCTCTTTCCACAACCGAATGAGTGCGTCCTCAACGGCGTTGTAGAGATTGTCTTGTCTTTTCTTGTTCATGATTGGTAAATAAATTTGAAGTTGTCAATGATTGCTCTGCCGTATGCAGTGTGGAATCCGTAGCTGTGTGTGCCAGTCATTGGTTCGTTGGCAAGCACCAAGCGAAGGACTCCCCACTCGTCAAGGTCAAAGGTGGATGCGGTTTCCTGTGTTGCTTCGAGGAGCATTTCAGGGTCGTGACGCAGGGGTTTGCCGAGGTCAACCTCGATGTAGTTTTGGATGTCTTTACTAGTCATTGCCTTTTCTTTTTTGCTTCGATTAGAATTTCATATTCACCCCATTTCTGTCCACCCATGCTTTCGATAGGCTCGTATACATGGGTTACGATGTTATATGCTTTTGGCTCTGCCGTAACTACAAGCCCTGAACCAAGGTCAACCCTGACAGATACAACCGATTCGTCAGGCAATCCATTGACGTATTCAAGCAGTTGTTTCTTCGTCATCGTCTGTAAATT
>Ga0099850_1000382_pt1 | contig 19571 bp, 14 predicted proteins | sample CB_VirMetaG_5_FD_79182 | JGI IMG/M metagenome (GOLD analysis project Ga0099850, IMG submission 79182) | Freshwater to marine saline gradient viral communities from Chesapeake Bay - CB_1508_1D Viral MetaG | ecosystem: Environmental > Aquatic > Marine > Coastal | place: USA: Chesapeake Bay... | reverse complement strand
GACGACAGACTTCACATTAATTGGTGCGGGGGCCAACACTGTTGGCACAACATTTACTGCCACTGGCGCGGGAACTGGAACAGGTACGGCGTCTGCGAATGCTAACTACAACACGTTTGTTGGCTACCAGTCAGGCGACGAAATGATTGGCGGTTCAAGAAACACTATTATAGGTAGTTTTAATGGCAACCAAAACACTGTTGATATTCGTAATAGTGATTACAACATTGTAATTTCTGATGGGAACGGCAATCCACGCATGTTCTACAACAACAGTGTGCCTGAACTTGTGTTTAACGAACAGAGTTCTGACGTAGACTTCCGCGTCGAGAGCAACACGAACACCCATGCGCTGTTTGTTGATGCGGGGAACAGTCGCATTGGCGTGGGAACAGGCACCCCCGGTGCGACCCTCGACGTTGCCGGAACATTGGTCGCTCAAAACGCTACTTTTAGCGACACTACAGATAGCGAGACTCAAGTTGCTGTAGTAGGCGGATCACAAATTCTGTATTTGCAGGCAGGCTCTGGTGTTGGCGGAATAAAAGTTTCGTCGAACAGATACGTCCCCCAGCAGTATATAACATATGACGCAGATATGTCGTTCTCTATTGACAACGGGACAACAAAACATCTGCATATTGATTATGCTGGAACGAGCCAAATATCAACAAATGGCATTAACTTTACCCACAATGAAGGTGGTGGCGACCACGACTTCCGCGTCGAGAGCGACACCAACACCCACATGCTGTTTGTGGATGCGGGTAATAACACCGTATCTCTCGGCACTTCAAACGACCCGACTGCGGGTACGTTTTTAGCCCCCAACTTGTACATCAAAGGCAAAGCTACGGGCACCTTCAGCTTCATACACCTAGAACCCTCAAGTGATACGAGTGTTTTAGGAATTGGTTATGACGGAACAAACAACGAGTTTGTAGTTAATTCCAGCTATCGTACTACAGGTGGCTTTAGAGACTTAGTGTTTCAGTATAATGCTACAACGGATGACATCTTCAGAATCCCAATCGGCTCTGGTACGGAGATGGTCTTTAACGATAGCAGTAAAGACCTAGACTTCCGCGTCGAGAGCGACAGCAACGCCAATATGCTGTTTGTGGATGCGGGGAATAATAAAGTTTCTGTTGGGTCTGGTGGAATAACAACGGACGCGGTGTTTGATGTAGATGGACGAACATATATTCGTGGTAATTACACGTCTGATATTGCGTCTCTTACTATCGAAAGCACGTCAACCACAGCCACTGGAGCTGTTCTTGATATTTGGCAGAATAGCGCGTCTCCCGCAGACGGAGATGTAAACGGTATTATACGTTTCTTTGGGGAAAACGATGCCAGTTCTCGCATAGAAATGGCAACTATAACGGCTATATCGGATGATGTAACGGCTGGTACGGAAGATGGCCGAATTACTTTAAAAACGGTAAGCGCAGGCGTTTTGAACGAGCGGGTCAGAATAGGCTCCCTTGAATCGGTTTTTAACGAACTCAGCGATGACTACGACTTCCGCGTCGAGAGTAACGACTACGCCAATATGCTGTTTGTGGATGCGGGTACAAACCAAGTTCTGATAAATGGAAGTACAGGGGCGGGTGTTCTAAACATCAACAAAACTCTTCACGCTCAATCTATCGGGCTTAATATAGTAGACACGGAAAGCGGCAACGGCACAGAAACTTTGCTTAACCTCACGAACAACAGTGACCAAGACATACAGTTTAAGGTTAGCCAAGTTGGCGCAACAATCAAAGCAGCATACATTGGGCCGTCAACAGCCACGCAAATGAACTTTGCAACAAGTATCGGCAGCTTAAACCGTGACTTGTATATTGATAGTGCTTCTGTGGTAGTCAACCAAGATAGTCGTGATTACGACTTCCGCGTTGAGAGCAATACCGAATCTCATGCGCTGTTTGTAGATGGAGGCAATGACCGTGTAGCCATATGTAAAACAGGTGACGCCTTTAACAGTGACTATGGCGCTATATTCTTTCATTATGGCGAGGAATATAAAGTTGTGGATAATGCCGCTGCCCTTAGTATCAACCGCATCAATGGTGATGGTAACTTAATTCAGTTCTACACAACCCCTTCTCCGGGAGGAACGGCAACCAATCAGGGTAACATTTCGGTTTCTGGTTCTACTGTTACTTATGGCGGTGGCCACTTGGGTAGATGGTCGCGCCTCCCTGATAACAGCGTTAATCCAAACCTGCTTAAAGGCACAGTAATGACTAACCTTGACGCAATGGTTGTTTGGGAGGGTGAAGAAAACGAACAACTTAACCAAATGGAGATTTCATCCGTTGAGGGTGATCCAAATGTTTCTGGTGTTTTCGTCTCTTGGGACTTTGAAGACGATGGTTACAATGACATGACAATTGCTATGACGGGTGACATGATTATCCGCATTGCACAAGGCACAACCGTGCAGCGTGGCGATCTGCTTATGTCCGCAGGCGATGGCACAGCAAAACCACAAGGCGATGATATTGTTCGCAGCAAGACCATCGCAAAAGTTACTTCAACGCACGTTACTTGCACATATGACGATGGATCATACTGTGTGCCTTGTGTGTTGATGGCCTGTTAACCCACAGCCATAAAGGAGAAACAAACAATGGCTATTACTTGTACTTGGAGCGTCAACAACATGACGCATAACGATGCAGACGGTGGAGTAATCCTCGTCTATTGGTCTTGCGTAGCAGCAAGCGACGGTACTCCGTCCTACACTGCTACAGAGGGCGGCAAGCTGCGCTGTGAGCCAGACCCCGCAAGCCCGACATACATCCCCTACGCCGATCTGACTGAAGCAGACGTGCTGAACTGGGTGTATGCAAGCCTAGTCGAAGGCGACGAAACCCCTGCGGAAGCAAAAGCGCGTGTCGAAGCAAACCGCACAGCAAAAGTTCAAGGTCAGATTGACCGTGCAAACACACAGTCTGACGGAATGCCTTGGGCATCTTAATTTTAACACTAACATAGGAGATCACGATGGCTGAGAAACAAACAAAAACCGTCTCGATCAACGGCACAGAATACACTGAAGACCAACTGACAGATCAGCAAAAGGTTATGATTAACCACGTCGCTGACCTAGATCGTAAAATTGGATCAACTCAGTTTAATCTGGACCAACTGCAAGTCGGCAAGCAAGCCTTTATGGACATGCTGACAAAATCTTTGGAAGATGCTACAACGGATGTAGCCGCCGAATAAATGCTGGGAGTAACGAATGCCGCTAACCAAACTCCAGTTCCGCCCAGGAATTAACAGAGAAACCACGTCCTATTCTAACGAGGGCGGTTGGTTTGATATGGACAAGGTTAGGTTTCGGTTTGGCTTTCCAGAAAAAATAGGTGGGTGGGAGAAAACTTCTTCCACCTACTTTCTAGGTACATGCCGTGCATTGCATCCATGGGTTGCTTTGAACGGTGAACGCTACCTTGGTGTAGGCACACACCTCAAGTATTATATTAATGAGGGTGGTGGGTATAACGACATTACTCCAGTTCGAGCCACCACGGCTGCGGGGGATGTGACATTTTCCGCTGCGGCTAACACCTTGGCTGCGGCGTGTCTTATTGGAGATACCACTGTGCAGCTAACCAGTTCCACAGGGTTTCCTGAGACTGGCGTTATACAAATCGACAGTGAGATTATTCGTTATGCTGCGATCTCTGGCAACAACCTAACAGGTTTGACCCGTGGATACGATGGAACAACTATCGCCGATCACACGACCTCGACGGCTGTTTTGTGTTCCACGTTAATCGTTACAGACGCCGATCACGGAGTTGAAGATAACGACTTTGTAACCTTTTCTGGTGCGGTCACACTGGGCGATGCAATTACCGCAGACGTCTTAAACCAAGAATATCAGGTGTCGCATGTTGTAAGTGCAAACATCTATTATGTGGAAGCCCGTGCGGTTGCCACATTGAACGCTATCACAACAACAACTGGATACACTCCAACCTATGTGTTTGCGACAACAAGTGACACAGGTAACGGTGGAGCGTCTGTTGTCGGCACATATCAAGTTGCCACGGGTCTAGACACCACAATTACTGGCACAGGCTGGGGTGCGGGGGTCTGGAGCCGTGGAACGTGGGGCAGCGCAGCATCACTGATTGCCTCTGGTCAGACGCTTCGTATTTGGTCGCACGACAACTTTGGTGAGGATCTTTTAATCAATGTGCGGGATGCGGGTATATACTACTGGGATAAAACAAACGGCACATCTACTCGGGCTGTAGCAATTAGTGATCTAGCAGGGGCGAATACCGCACCAACCATTGCTAAGAAAGTGCTTGTTTCGGATAGAGACAGGCACGTTATAGCTTTTGGCTGTGATTCACAACTCGACATTGGTACGCAGGATCCGTTGCTTATACGGTTCTCGGACCAAGGCTCAATAACCGATTGGGCTGCTACGGCGACTAATACTGCTGGGGACTTGCGCCTCGGTTCTGGGTCCGAGATTGTTACGGCTGTTGAAACGCGGCAACAGGTTCTGGTGTTTACCGACGTATCGCTTCACGCAATGCAGTTTCTTGGGCCACCGTTTACCTTTGGCATAAACACGGTGTCGGAAAACATCACGATTGCTGGTCCGTTAGCAGCTATTGCAATCGAGGATCAGGTGTACTGGATGGGTGCAGAAGAGTTCTATGTGTATGGCGGTGCAGTGCAGCGTTTACCATGTACGGTGCGGGACTTTGTATTTAGCGACATCAACACTGACCAGCTTGAGAAAGTAACGGCGTCCACCAATACGGCTTTTTCTGAAATCTGGTGGTTCTATCCTTCAGCTTCGAGCACAGAGTGTGACAAGTACGTTGTGTACAACTACCAGCAGCAGATTTGGTACTACGGATCTCTGAACCGCACTGTCTGGTTGGATCGTGGCGTTGAGAACTTTCCGATTGCAGCAAGCACAGACCATGCGTTGTATTATCACGAGCGTGGGTTTGATGACGGGTCGACTGCTCCTGTCACGGCGATTACGTCGTTCATCGAGAGTAGCCAGATGTCGCTTGGCGAAGGGGACAACTTTGTGTTCTTACGCAGGTTGATACCAGACTTGACGTTCCGTGATAGTACAGCGGTAACACCTTCGGCTACGATGACGCTTGAGGCGCGAAATTATCCAGGCGGTGCGTATTTACAAACCAACAGCAAGACTGTGACCAAGACCGCGTCGGTTCCTGTGGAGCAATGGACTAATCAGGTTAACGTTCGACTGCGTGGTCGCTCGTTTGCGTTTAAAATAGAAACAACGGAGACAGGTGTAGGATGGAGACTGGGCTCTCCAAGAGTAGACGTGCAGCCTGACGGGATGCGGTAATGTCTCGAAACTTAAACCTTCCGTTCTTTCCAATTGCGCCTCCAAGTTACGACCAGCAATACATTGCGGAGGTTGTTCGGGCTTTTTCTGTTTATCTAGAGCAGATGCAAAACCCAGGTGAAGGGCGAAACACCTTTGCCGTATTTACCAATTTACAAACCGACGACAGCGGTCTAGAGCCAGGGGCTATCTTTAACCATGATGGATATGTTAGAGTGCCGTTAGCGCATTCTCCATACGTTCGTGGATCTCAAGCTACGGGCGCTGTTGGATCAGTAACAGTGAGTACACCATGACCGATACAATTATAACTATGCCCGACGGGTCACGCTGGAAACCTTCGTCAAGTTCTGATACAGTGCACTGTGTAAACTGTGATAATGCGGTTGACACGCCAGAAGAAGTCGCAAGCTACCCCGATGGGAACTGTCCAGATTGCGGACAGTCTTGGACAGGCGCAGAAAAACGTAGCACCAGAATTACTGTGACTGCGCCTGAAGCTATTAGAGGGGAAGCCTGATGAGCCTTGGTTCTATACTTGGTGGTTTAGCTGGATTACTTATTCCAGGTGGTGGAGCTATTGCCGCTGCGATTGGCTCTGGTTTGGGCGGCTTAATTATTGACAAAAAGAAACCAAAGGACGCAATCAAAGACGCGTTGATTGCTGGGGTAGGAGCCAAGTTCTTTGGTCCAGCCATTCAAAACTCTGGCTTTGGTTCAGGCATTACATCGCTGCTGGGGTCCGCAGGCATTAACCCACTCGGCGCATCTGTTGGCGCTGCTGGTGCTCCTATGCAGCAAGCTGTTGGTGGTGCGTTGACGAAAGAAGTCGCAACCAACCTTGCAACACAGGGTGCGCAAAACGCTGCTGGAAAAGGAATTGTAAGTCAGGTTCTTGGTGGCAACCCCTTGATGCTATACGGGGGGCTCACGGCCCTTGGTGCAGTAGAAGAGTTAACCAAGCCAAAAGGCGAATTTAAAGAATTATATGTAGATCGATACACGGGCCGTAGGTTTAGTTCACCAGAAGCCCGAGACGAATACGAAGAAATGTTTAGGCAGAAACACGGGTTTGAATATCCAGAAGGTCTTCCTCCTCGGTCCGCTGGGTATGCTATGGGTGGCTATATTGAAGGGCCAGGAACAGGGCGCAGCGACTCTATACCTGCGCAGATTTATCAAAACGGACAACCTGTACAAGAGGCAGCGTTATCTGATGGCGAGTTCGTTATGACTGAACGCGCTGTAAAAGGAGCGGGTAACGGAAATAGAGAAAAGGGCGCAGCTAAAATGTACGCGATGATGCGCGAGTTTGAGAGGGCATAATGACAGAAACAAACACACAAGTCGCCGTACAGGATATCCCAGAGTGGATGAAAAATTACATGGCTACGGCGGATCCCAACTATACAGGGATTCTCGACGAGGCTATGCGTCAATACCGAGCGCGTTCTGGACAACTGACTGACGCTCAAATTGCCGCTCTTACACCTGCCCAACTACAAGTTGCTGGACGTACCCCACTGCAAACGCAGGCGGGGCAACTCGCTGCTGCTGGCGTTGGTTCATATATGCCTATGCTGCAAGCGGGTGCCGGAACCGTTGGTGCGGGGGTCACGGGCCTTGGTACTGCGCTACAGACTATGCAGCAAGGGTATAACCCATTGGCGGCGGCACAAACTATGGTTACGGATGCCTATCAGGGTGCGGTGCCATATCGTGATTTTGCAGTGGGTCAATTGCAAGCAGCAATTCCCGAGGTGCAAGCAGCGGCTCAACGTGGAGAAGCGGCGTTAACGGGAGCCGCACGGCGCGGGGAACTAGCAGCGGCTGGCGGGGTTCGTGGTATAACGGATGCGGCTACGGCTGGAGCTCGTGCCGGAGAGCAAACAGCGGCGAATATCTTAGGGCAAGTGGGCGCGGGTCAGCAAGCTCTGACGGGGTCGGCCTCTGACATACAGGATATTGGTGCATTAGCACAACGCGCAGGCTTGGGTGCAGGGGCAGACGTGATGAACTTGGGTCGCAAGGCTGAGAGCGTTGGACTTGGTGCATTGCAAACACTGCCGGAATACGGAGCCCGTATGGAGCAGCAGGGGCAAACCACTGCTGGGAACATATTACGGGCTGGTAGTGCGGCGGATGAGCTTGGTCAGTATGGCTTGACTGCGGCACAGGCTGGCATTGCAGGGTTGCAGGGTTCAGCGGCGGAGTTTGATCCGTCTTCGATACAGAACTACATGAACCCGTATGAGCAGTCTGTTATTGATGCTGCTATGCAGGACGTAGCACGGGCTGGTGCGATACAAAGAAACCAGATGGATGCAACTGCGGTGGGTGCGGGTGCATTTGGAGGATCTCGTCAGGGTATAGAAGCAGCCGAGCTTGGACGAAACGTATTAGAGCAGCAGGCTAAGACAGCGGCGGGGCTAAGACAGGCGGGGTACGAAAGCGCATCGCAACGAGCGCAGGCCGCATACGAATCAGCAAAGGGTCGGCAGCAACAGGCCGCAGGACTTACTGGTCAACTTGGACAGGCGGGTGCAGCCACGGGATTACAGGCGACACAAACTGGAATGCAGGCAGCGCAGGCCGCAGGGCAGGCAGCGCAGCAAGGTACGCAGGCTGGAGCCAACATTGCAACACAGGCTACGCAACTTGGACTGGCGGGTCTTGGACAGGCGGCAGCGAACAGAGCCACAAGTGGTCAGCTTAATTTAGCTGGCACAGGGCAGGGTATGCAGGCAGCGCAGCAAGCTGGAGCCATGGGCGCGCAAGCCGCGCAAATGGGTATGGGCGCGGCACAGCAAGCGGGTCAAGCTCAAATGCAGGGCGCACAAATGGGTATGCAAGGAGCGCAAGCAGCAGGACAAATGGGACTGGCTGGGGCGCAGGCAGCAGGCCAGATGGGCGCACAAGGAGCGCAGATGGGTATGCAGGGCGCAGGTCAGGCAGCGGGTCTTGGTGCGCAAATCGGTCAGATGGGCCAGCAGTATGGTCAGTTTGGGCTGGCAGGCGCGGGTCAAATGGGCGCACTTGCAGGTCAGTACGGACAGTTGGGCCAAGGTATTGCAGGCGTGGGTCAGGGACTGGGAGCCTTGGGCATGCAGCAAGCGCAGCTTGGAGAGGCGCAACAGGGCCTCAACCTCAACGACGTCAACACACTTCTGTCCGTCGGCGCACAAGAGCAGCAGCAACGTCAGGCAGAACTGGATGCAGCATACGCAAACCAGATGGCTCAGTACCAACGTCCGATGCAGGAGTTGGGTTTTTACTCAGATATCTTCCAAGGTATGCCTATTGGTCAGTCAACGTACTCGCAAACCACTACTCCGGCTCCAAGCACTATTTCTCAACTTGGCGGTCTGGCTGGCGGCTTGTATGGAATGTACCGCGCAACACGGTAAGGAGTTATTATGAACGTCGAAAACAGAAAGCTCTTTGTAAATCGGGACGCACGGAAACGTTTAAGCGAAATGGGTGGCATCATGGCTTCCTCGGGGGAGCTTATGAACGAGGTGCAGAAGTTTGCACCTGGCGGAGAAGTTGTTGTTGAACAGTATGTTGCGGTTATACCTGGAATAAACGGGGGTCGTCCTGTTCGGTTACGCGGTGACACGCTTGCAAGACTACAGGATCTCGCACCTGAGATCATGCAACAGGCGTTTGTTATGGACGCTGCTACTGCGGCTGAACGTGGTGTGGATGTAAACAGACTTCGTCCAGGTGATGCGTTTGTTGAGCGTCAGTTATCTTCTCCTACACCTAGTCCTGTAGTTCAGGATTCTGTGGAGGACAAAAACTTTGGACAAAGGGTCGGGGACACACTACGAAGTGCGCTGCAACCTATTGGTGAGACTTTAAGAAATGTGGGCCAGCCTATTGGTGAAGAGATTCGGGCTGGATTGGAATCGTCATATAGCTACAATCCGTTGAGTGGAAACTTTACTGCACCGGATATTCCATTTCGATCTCTTGAGGACCCCACCAACCCTATGGTTAGTTTAATTGAGTCAGGATTAAAATCCGCAGGCGTCGAGGATCCAAACGCAGCGTTAATTGGGCAAGTTGATCCTAGTCTCGTAGCTCAACTTTCGGCTCCTCCCATGTATGACATGACAAAGTTTAACAGACCTACGAGTGCGACAGAACCTGACATGACCGCGTTGGAGGCTCTGGAATTACAACGGGCCTCGGATCCGCGTTCAGATGAGGGTATCCGAGCGCGTGTTGCTGAAAGTGCGCAGCGCGGCATGAGAGCGGGTGAGATTGCCAACATGCTTGGTCGTCCACTTTTAGAGATTTTAGATATTGGTGCAGGTTTAGCAAGTGCAGGTCTGTTAGAGGGTACGGCGTTTGCTTCAGATGTCATGTCTGCATTCCAGTCTGGTGTAATGGGGAATACGCAAGCTGGCGAGTTTTATGCGGGATTAGCAACAGACATTAAAGATTTGTCCGACGAGATGTACTACAACGAGGGGGAGGTGCTGCCTCGTTTAACCGCAGGTTTGGACAAAGGTTCGACGGAAGCTGAACTACTTGAGCAGAGTCGTAAGGACATTGAATCTCAATCTTTGCGGAATATGTCGGATGCTATGTTGGCGAACGATCCATCGTTGTTTGCTGAAGGATCTGTGTCAGAGCGGTTACCAGACATCCCAGAGTCAGTTATCCAAGCGCGGAAGGGGACAGGTCCTGAAGTTTCCTTCATGGGTCTTGCTGAAGAACCTGGTGGTGCACCACTTGGGCGTGGTAGTTCGGAAACAATTAACTTTACCGCATTGCCTGAAGAAGATGTTCTCCGTAGTAGTCCATCAAATTTACCTTATCTTGACACAAGCACGGGTGTGCCTTTGACTGTGGACGAAATTGCGGAACGACTGTTAACTGAACGAATCGAGGCAGCAGATGCTGGCTTAACAAATATTCAAGAGCAACCTGATCGTTTCCCAGCAGAAGATGCGTATCAAGAGGCGCAGCAAGCCGAAATTAATCGCATATTATATCCAGAACGAGCACGAAAGTTTCGTGCAGAAGAGGAGCGCCTTGCGGGAAGAACAGAAGGTATGACTGATGCCGAAGCAAAAGCCTTTAATGAAAAAGTTCGTGCAGAATTAGAGTCTGAAAAGGCAGAGGACGGGGCACAAGAACAAGTAGCTACAACAAAGGACGGCAATGGTCTTGACGAATCTCTTCGTCCAAGAGCTCGACCAGATTTACCATCCATTGAAAAGATAGCAAAAGACCCAAAGTTATCGCCTGAACAAAAAGCCAGCGCAGCATCTGATCAATTGTTTTCTGATATAACAGGGCAAAAAATAAGTATGTCCGCCAAAGACTCTGTCAAAGCGTATGAAAAAATGTTTAGCGAAATGCTAGGCATGGACGATAAAGACGCCGAAAAAGAAATGTGGCACAACATGGCAATGATCGGGTTTGCCATCGCCGCAGGAGAAAGCCCTAGCGCATTACAAAACATCGCCAACGGTATGCTGGCTGGTACGAAGATGATGAAAGAAGATCGTGCCACTAAACAGAAACGCGAAGACGCCGTCAAAACAATGGCGATTGAACGGGCATTTAAGTTGGAAGATGACGCTGCCAAGTTTCAAAGGGATCTTGCTCTTGCAAGGGTGCGCGGCTCTGGCACAGATAAATACACAACGGAGCGAGAAAGAAGTCGTCTTAAAGAAGTTATTCTTCGAGATCCCTACGCTTATCCAGGTCTTTTAGGCGACGACGGTCAAATCGATCCGAATAGACTAAACACATATCTTGATAGCGTTGTCACAGGAGACATTCCCGAGAAACCTAAACTTAGTCAAGAAGAAGCTATAGCTCAATACAACAGTATTCTTGCCACCAGACCAGAGCTAAAAAGCGTTATGCTAACACGACTTAGAAATGAAGGTTACGACACAAAAGGGTTATAGTAGTATGGCAGGGTTGTTCGACGACTTATTGCAAGAAAACAATGCTCCACCGCCCTCCGCCCCCAGTGGTGGGTTGTTCGATGATCTTTTAGTGGAAGAAGCTGAAGAAGAATCAGATCAAACGGTTGTTGGTTCTATCGGTCGAGGTGTACCCGCTGGTTTAGTTAACATCGCACAGGGGATCTCGGAACTTGGTGCGGCTGGGTTAGAAGCTGCGAACATCGTAGACGAGGGCAGTCAAGAAGCAGTCACACAAGCCTTTGAAAACTTCAAGGATGCGACAGGGTTACGACCAGAGCGCACTGCGGGTAAAGTCGCAGAGGTTATAACAAACTATGCTACACCTGGCCTTGGCGTATTTAGCTGGGTATCTAAAGCAGACAAAGCACGGAAAGCTATACAGGCTGGAGCCCCGCTACCCAAAGCAAAGACTTGGTTTGGTAAGTCCGCTGTTAAGTTTGGGGAGAAAGCACCCAAAGCATTGACGGGCACACGCGTAGGTCGCGCTGCCTTGACCACGGTAGGCACTGGAGTTGCCGACGTATTGGTGTCACCTAGCTCGATGACTACGCTTGCTGATAGTTGGGATGCAATGCCCGAGTTTATGCGGACGGAAGACGAAAAAGGCTTGACAGGCAAAGAGCTCACAGGTGTCCGTCTGCGCAACAAGCTGCGTCTTGGTCTTGAGGGCGCTGGGTTTAACCTTGGTGCAGAGGTTGCACTCCCAGTGGTGGGTGCGACTATCAAAGGTATTGGTCAGGTTCCAGGTGTGCCAGCCATGGCTCGGGGGCTGTCTAATGCGTTTGACTACATGGGCAACAAGATCCTTGAAGCTCCTGTCATTGGACGTGTTACTAAAAAATATCTAACACCAAATGGCCTTGCTAACAACGAAGTCATGACTGCGTTGCGGACAGCGGAGGGCATGACCGAGGGTCAAGAAAAAATTGCCAGTGATATTATACGAGACTATGACAAGGTTGTTCGAGACTTAATTAAGTTTCAGGGCGTCAGAGGTTTGTTTCGTTCGGGTCGAGAACGAATACAGCGCACATACAACGATACCTTTGATTATCTAACAGGAGAAATGGCTCCTGCGGATTTCCGTTCGGCGTATGGCTCTAAAGTTACCAATGCTGCGGATAGAATGCGGGATCAGATTACAGATTTGAGCAACGCCTTTCGGCAATCTGTCGAAGAATCTAACCTGCCAAGAGAAGAAATTGATCGAATTGTAGGACTGTTTGATCAGAACCAAGCAACATATCTACGTCGGGTGTATGAGATTCAACTAAACCCTGACAAGTTTAAAGGCGTGGTTGTTAGAGACTTACCTCAGTACAATGCTGCTTTGGCGCAAACCGAACAGGCAATGCGCAACAGAAACATGCGGATCCAGAACGGCATTAACAACGGCACCATTCGTCCTGATGACCCACAGGTAGAGCTCCTTGTAGATGACCCTAGAGCCGCAGCCGAATTGTTTATAGATCAACAGTTTGAAAATGCTGGCGTTACGTTAGGACAGTTTTCTTCAGATGCGCCAAGAGCTTTGCGAGAAGAATACGCAAAAGGGAAGAAAGCTGTGGAGAACGCTACGCGTGGCAACCTATTTAACCTGTCTAGTGGAATGCTGAAGGACAGGTCCTCGATCCTTGATGAGGCCCCTCTCTTGCAAGAGATGATGGGTGTTGTTGACAATCCCAAGGACGCATATCTTTACACGATCAACAACTTATCAAACACTCTTGCCGCTCAGAAACTATACTCTGAGGTACAAAGAAGTTTAGGTAAAGTAGACTATCAAGCGGCGGCTCCAAGGTTGGCCTCTGGGACATATCGTCCCACCATCGATGGTAGCACTGTGCCTGATGACGCAGTGGCAAGCCTCACAGGGTTGGGTTATGTCAAAGCTGGGGATGCTGTAAGAGCTCAAGACAATGCTTTTGGTGGATCCTTTGGTGCTTTGAGTGGGGACTATGTTCCTGCTGAAGTATACAACGCTTTAACAACGCCCCTGCGCTCAAGCTCCTCGGTCCAAGAAGCTCTTGCTGTATCCTTGCAACTCAAGGGTTTGTCGCAGATGTCAAAGACGGTGCTCAATCCACTGTCACAAGTTCGAAACTTTTTGTCCAACACATTTGTTGTGGGGGCCAACGGTTTGCTTGGCAGAAACATGGGCATATTTGAAAGTGCAGACGTGCTCTTGGCAAATGCTGTCGATAGTCCCGAACAGTTCAAGTTACTTCGAGCCATGGCAAACGAGGGTGCGATTGGTCAGAACATTCAGATCAACGAGATGCGTAGACTTCTGCAAGAGCAAACAGAGCTTGGTGTTTCTTCTAGATTAAACAAGCTCGGCAACTTTGTTGTTGAGTCAAAAGCTGGTGCGCCAGTTCGCTTCATGCAGAAAACCTACCAACTTGGCGATGACTACTGGAAGGTCGTGGGCGCGTTGGGGGAGAAAGCTCGATACGGCGCGGCTCTTCGTAAAGCTGGTGTTGATATCGACAACGTGTCACCACAGGTGCAGCAAGCTCTGATGGACGCGGGTCTTGTGCAGAGAACACGTTCGATTGCCGACACGGATTTCGGTGACATGCTTGCTATTGATCTCGTAAAGCAGACCATGCCTACATACTCCATGGTTCCCGAAGCTATCAAAGCTATTCGTCGGATCCCTGTCGTTGGTAACTTTATGGCGTTTCCTGCGGAGATTATTCGTACTTCTGGCAATATCGTAAACCGCGCTGTCAAAGAGATGGGGTTCAAGGCTACTCCAGAACTGATCCAAGCTCTTGGTGAGCAGCAGGCTCGTGCTCTTGCGCGTCAGATCCGTGGGATCGGGGCGCAGCGTTTGACAGGCTACATCTCTATGGCTGGTGTAGCGCCGATTGCAATGCGTGACGCTGCCCATAGCGTTCTTGAAGTAACACCAGAAGAAGAGCAGTTGCTGGCAGAGAACAGTCCGTACTGGACCAAAGGCAACACGCTTATGTATTTAAGCAAGCTCAAGGACGGCGAGGCCGAATACGCTGACCTGTCCTACATGTTGCCCTATGAGTTTATGCTGGCCCCTGCCCGTGCGGCACTACAAGTGTACGGAGAAAAGGGTGAGGTTGGAGCCAACGAAGCAGAACAGATCTTTGCTGCATCTTGGGAAGGGTTTAAGAAGTTTGCCGAACCGTTTGCGTCAGAAGCACTGGCAGCAGAGCGTGTGTTTGACGTCACTATGCGAGACGGTAAAACCCAGACGGGCGCAGAAATCTATGAGCCAGGTGAAATGTGGGGGGATAAACTTTCGAAGTCCTTGGTCCATGTAGCAGGCGCATTTATGCCAGGTATTATAGACCAGTTTACCACAGTCAAAGGCGGACAGTTTGTTCCTGGTCGTGCCACACGCGCAGTCACAGACATGCCGTCCAGAGAAGGCGACCCCTACACAGTAGCCGAAGAAGCAGGGACCATGATGATTGGTGTGCGTCCCATGAAGCTCAAGGTGGATCGGAGCCTTAGTTATGCTGGTGGAGAGTATTCTGCCAACCGCTCAAGTGCAGTGCAGATCTTTACAAAAGTTGCTGATGACAATGATGCTACTGCGGAAGACATCGTCAATGCGTACATCAAAGCAAACGAAGCGCGTCGTCGTCACCAAGCGGAACTACGGGACAAGATCGAGAAAGCCAAAGCCGCAGGAATGACCATTGGTCAAATCTATCAAGCGTTTAAAAATACTGGCGTGTCGCAAAAAGAACTAACGCAGATTATGAACAACCGATACTCTCCAATTGAGGTCAGTCGAAGTTTAATTAGGGAAGTTAGCAACGAAGTTAACGTTAAACGTGAGAGCCGAATCTTAAAGAAACTACCTCGCACTGAAATACTTGAGGCAGCGAAAGCATTTAGAAACGCTCCAATTGTAGGGGAGCAGCAACCTGCTCCTACTGCACCTGCTTCTGGTGGGCTTTTCGATGATCTATTGCAAATGCCTTCACAGCCACAGCCCACGGTCCCCGAACCACAGCCCAGCGAAACCTTTATCGGTCGTGCAGCAGGCTCGGTGATGGATACAGGGCGGGGGATCACACAAGGGTTGGTTGACCGTGCTCGTACCATAGCCCCAAGTTTGTTGGGCAGCGACCCAGCATCTCAGGCGGCTAACCAAGAGATCCTGAACCGCCGCGCAAATCAGTAGTCGGCTTCGATAAACACTCGCACACCATTGCCCCCGAACATTCTAACGAGTTCGTCGGCTGCGATTTCTGTTTCTTCTACGATCTCTTTGTCATTGGTCAGAGCAGCTAGGTTGATTGACATCCCGATAAACTCCATCAGTGCTTCTATCTGAGCAGGGTGCATTTCTCTAAGGCCAAGGCTTTTCATGTTTGGATCAATCATTCTATTTCTCCCCAATCTGGTTTGATATCTACGTCGATTTTAGAGGGAACCTTGAGTGGCACTCCTGTTTCCATGATCTCCTTAATCCTGTCCGCCTGCTCTTGGCTCTCTATGTTAAAGCATAACTCATCATGAACCGTGAGCATAGGAGTAAGTCCCTCGTTGTAGCAATCAAGCATTGCTTTTTTTGTTTGGTCGGCTGCGGATCCTTGGATCAATCTGTTCAGCGCCTTGTATGTAAACGCCCGTTTGATCTGTTTGCCGTACTCCTTCTGTGCTTCGTCGTGAGGTAGGGGTTTGCCTACCCCGAAGGTGACAGGCTCCCAAAGCGGAAACCTGCACTTACGGCCCAGCAGAGTGCGTATCTGACCATTCTCTGACGCCTGTTTGGTAGCCACGTCCGCAAGCTGCTTAACAAACGGAACCTTGTCCCGATGCTGACGGATCAAAGACTTCGCATCATCCGCTGGAATCCCAAGTTGATCAGCTAGTTTTGCTACCCCCATGCCGTACATAATCCCAAGGTTTACAGTCTTAGCTTGCTTTCGTGTAATGCCAGCAAGGTCCGCTACCATCTGGTGCAGGTCCACGTCCCCCGTGTTGAACTCCTCAACGATGTCATCAACCACATGGTGCCTCATGTAATCAGGCATGGACGCCGCAAAGTGCACCAATAACCTCGGCTCTTGGCTCGAATAGTCAAACGATCCCCACTGGCATCCTTCGTTCGGCACAAACAAACCACGGATCATCTTCTTGATGTCAGGATCTCGCGCAGGAATTTGCTGGAGGTTTGGGTTCGAAGACGAAAACCGCCCTGTCACCGTGCCACCTTCGTCCCGACGGGTAGAGTGGAGCTCCGTATGGATGCGTCCGTTGTGCTCGTGGCGCAGGATACTGTCGATAAACGTAGAGTCGGCCTTGTCGAACTCGCGCAGCTTGACCAGTGCCTGACAGACTTTGGATGGGTGGTCGTTCAGAAACGATTTCGTAAAGGATGGCGCACCCTTCTCCGTGGTCTGGTATTCCATACCCAGCTTGTCAAACATCTTCTGGATCGACGCCGATGCCCAGATGTCCACCTCCATGCCAGCCTCGCCTTCGATATACTTACGCAGCTTGGACGTCTGCTTACGAATCAGCTTCTTGTTTCGGTCAGCCTTGTCCAGATCGACACGCACTCCATTGCTCCGCATGTCCAACATACACGGAATCAAACCCGTCTCGATGTTCCAGATATGCCAAAGCTCCTGCTCTTCTAGCTGCACCTTCAGTGCGTCCCACAGTTTAAGCGTTGCCACGGCGTCCTGTTCTGCATAGGTCCCCACATACTTGGGCGGCAATAGATACATGCCAGACTTGGGATCCACGCCCCACTCTTTGGCTGCGGCTTGCAATAGCTTTTCGTCCTTACGCAACGCCACAAAGTCCCGAGCCATAGCATCAAGGCCAAAGGACCAACGGTTCTCGTCTACCAATGCGCCAGTAATCATGGTGTCGATAATCCGGCCCTTGATCTCTACGCCCTCGGCCCGTAGCCACCCCGCATCGTAGGTTGCGTTGTGCATGATCACGTTCATGTCTGGTACAGACAGTTGCTTCTTGATCCACTTGAGCGTGAACTTCGGATCAAGGTTGTGTCCGTTCTCGTGCCGCATTGGGAAGTAACCTTTGTACTCCCCCGCTGCCACGGCTATGCCTATGATATGACCGTCTTTACGCGCCCATCCTGGTCCCAGTGTTTTGATGTTGGGATCGTATGTCTCAAGGTCCACAGCCACATCTTTGTAGCTGGTTAGATCCGGATAGTCCGGCGGGATATTCCAATCTACATCTATCAAATCTAACTCTTGTTTGATCTGATGATGTAGGTCACTCCCGAATAGATTTTTCTGCATGCTGTCGTCTGCTCTCAATGAATTTATCTTTGTTTCTTTCTACTTGCTGCCAACGCACATGGGCCGATAACTCTGCAAGTATGTGAACGAACTGACTCGGTTCGAACTTCGCTACTCTAACACCATCCTCGTACACATTCATCCCATCGTCGGTAACTTTCCAAGTATACATCATTTTTCTCCTCCCAAGGCTGCATACCCACAGATGTCCACCCATCCGTCCATGTGATTAGACTTCATCAACCGCGAACATTTCATCAGGATCATACACACTGCCACCTGTTCTCTCGTGATCTTCGTACCAAGGAACACGGACCATAGGTCTGCTATGTCTTGGAAGTTTTGTTTGGCGTCACCGTAATCTTTGTTACGGTCCCCGTTGATAAGGTTCTCTGCCTGTTTGAGGATCTCATCTCGTTTCATATCGTATACCTGTAGTTATTGTTGCTCTGTAGAATATAGAGATTGTGCCTTGCCCGTGTGACCGCAACGTAAAACGCACGGTGCTCATCGTCAGGGTAATCGCTCTCCACACACGCCTTGGTTGACGCAAGGTAAACAACGCAGTTGTCATCCTCGCCTCCCTTCATCGCATGGAAGGTAGACAGTTTTATTCTTGGCTCTGACAGCAAGTCGTCACCCCGTCTTTCCATCGCATCGATGTAGTCTTGTTCAGCTCCGCCTACACGCATGACCTCATACGCGCTCTGCTCTGGCCCAGCCAACAATCCAAATTCCTTTTGCAATCGATCCATGTTGAGCTCCGCATCAGGAGCCAACAGATCCAGCATCTGTGTCGAACCACGTTTGACCACAGCATTCTGCCCCTGCTTCGGGACCGACGAGTACAGGTCCTTGATCCTTTGCCGCCCCACAGATTTACCCGCACACAGGTCGTCCCATGTGTATAGGTTTGCTACAAGTTTCTCCGACACACTGGGTCTGCCCTTCAAAGAATACTTGAACCCCATCTCCTTGACCCGCTTTGCCAAGTCGTGAACGTACCCGTTGGTCCGAGCCATGATAGTCCATGACCCCTCGTGCAGCGGTATCTCATCGAGGTACGTGACCCACTCAACCGTGCCTTCCTCTTCTCGGGGCTTAAACACTTTGATGTGCCGATCATCAATCCGCTTGGCAATATCCACGGCTAACCTATGCACAGATGCAGGGATCCTGTACGATTGCTCAAGCACCTCCACTTGGTTGGTGCATGTGTTAAACACATTAACATCCACGCCCGTCCAACGGTGGATGGCCTGATCGTCGTCGCCAGCAATAAAGACTTGGTCAGATGCGTCAGCGATTTTTGCTGCCATCTCCCACTGCAACGGCGTGAAGTCTTGGGCCTCATCGATAAACAAATAGTCAAGGGCAGGGGGCTCCCCCACCTGTATATACTTGTCGATCATATCAACGTAGTCGTACTTGTTGACCGCACGTTTGTACTCTTCGATCTGTTCATGCAGTTGCACCAACTTGGGATAGAACAAACTACGGTCAGCCGTCTCGTTGAACTCCGTGTCCAAGTCCACCATCCGCAACCGTGCTCGGCCCACCATCTGTAGGTACACGGCCCCCGAACCTCCAATCGAAGGCAGGGACATACCGTCCTCAAGGCTATTGGTCAGCTTGCCCTCGAAGGTCAAACCCACCATCGCCCCGATGTTGTCGTAGTCTTCTTTGTTCAGAATGTCGGTAGGCTGTAACCCCAACCCACGGAATCCAAACGAGTGACTTGTCCGCATAAACGGAAAGTCTTTCGGCTCCAGTTGGAACTCGGCACACGCCCGTGTCACCATCTCCTCGATAGCCTTACGGGTAAACGAAATCACCCCCACCCGTGACGGGTGCGCCCCTTGTGCCAGTGCCTCCTTGATCTCCTCAATCAAACGGTAGGTCTTGCCGCAACCTGGTGGACCCAGAATAAGTTTAGCCTTCGGGATCATAGTCTTTGCCTCTTGG
>Ga0099850_1000381_pt1 | contig 19583 bp, 25 predicted proteins | sample CB_VirMetaG_5_FD_79182 | JGI IMG/M metagenome (GOLD analysis project Ga0099850, IMG submission 79182) | Freshwater to marine saline gradient viral communities from Chesapeake Bay - CB_1508_1D Viral MetaG | ecosystem: Environmental > Aquatic > Marine > Coastal | place: USA: Chesapeake Bay... | reverse complement strand
TGACCGGGAACTGTGGCTCACCAGCGTGGGCCGCAGTCTTGCCGAGAACATTGTGCCCTTCGCTCCCATCCCTGATGACTGGCACGTCAGCTGTGGGTGGGCGCCTAAGTCTGCGAAGAAGGTGCTGGGTGTGTGCTTCAAGCGCAGCGAGTCTGCCGATGGCACCAACCAGATCTTCATCACGCCGAACGAGAGCGACCCTGTACGGGTGGCAGCCATCCTCCTGCATGAGCTTCTGCATGCTGCTGATGACTGCGCCTCCGGGCACCGTGGCGACTTCGCCAAGTGGGCCCGGGAGGCTGGCTTCGAAACACCCCTCACCAAGCTGCACATGAGCGAACGATTGACCGAAAAGCTGCAAGGCGTAGTCAATGCACACGGCGCCTACCCTCACCCAGCCATCCGCCGGGTGGACGAGAAGAAGCAGACCACCCGCATGCTGAAGGTGGAGTGCGTCGAGTGCGGCTTCCTGTTCCGGTGCAGCAACAGCCAGCTGCAACGCTTGGACGAAGGCGCAGCTGTATGCCCCTGCTGCGGCGAACACTCCCTTGAATATTGACGGGCAGTAAAGGAGAATTAATATGTGGCTTTGGAAAATAACGCCGCACAACGGTCCAGCTTTCCGGGTTGAGGCGGCGAATGTAGAGATGGCAATGTCGATGGCGCGTAAAACATTAGGCGCCATCGACATCCGATCCATTGTTTGCTTGTCCGAGACAGCAACGAAGCGCGCCATTTACCAGCAGCGCTTAGGCAGTGTGTCTGATCATGTGTGGGCCGGGTACCGGGAGGCCGAGCGTCTCCTCGTATTTGTGACCGAGCAATTTCCTGAGAAGACTCAGGCAAAAGCAGCTGATCTTTTGAGAGCCTTGAAGCAGGCAGGGAATATTATCTCGGAGATCCACGGCGACCAGCCGAAGAATTGAGGGGGGCGGACGTTCTCCTAAGCCTGTGGCTGCACCCAGCTGCAGGAACCGGCGACCGCGACCGTCGAAACTGTTGATGTCTCCTGCCGGGGCCCCTAATTTAATCCCCCGGCAGGCAGGACAGGTACCTAGTCCGCCTTAAAAGTCGAAGGTGAATCAACAGGAGTCGCGGAATGTTTTTTAAATGGGGGTGTGGATGGGCTAACTGCAAGCACATCCAGAAAGGGGAAGCTGAGAAGTACGGTGCAACTATTCTTAGTTGCCGGAAATGCGGCAAGGAAAGCAGAGCTTTAATTGCTGTTAGACAAAACGATGGATCCTCCATCGCTGTAGATGTTTTACCTGTAATCCGAGACAAATAAGAGGAGAGTCTCATGAAGCAAGAAATCGTCACCGCAGCACAGCTGCGTTTCCATTCTTATTTTGTGGAGAACGAGGAGATCCAGAAGGTGATGCGCCAAGCATCCGATGCACTGGAGAAGCTCGCCACCAATAAGACCGTCACCGTCCCGGTGAAGCGCCGTGGCCGTCCGAAGGGTAGCACCAACAAGAAGGCTGCCAATCTGGATAATCCGCTTTGGCTGAACTTCATCGACGCCCTGCCCTCCCGTCCCGGGAATGCGCTGCTCCGCCACTACGGGAAGCGCGTATCGTCCGTGAAGGAGTGGGCATCCAAGCTCGATTCGAAGAAGCTCCTCGCCATCCCCGGCATGGGCGCTGGCTCCGCTGCCAAGGTGCTGGAGGAGCTGAAGACTCGCGGCATCGAGATCGGCGGATGAACCTGTACCGCATCGCCTTCTATGTTCTGGGCGACGAGCCTGCGGTAGAGAGCTTCATGCTCACACCCTCCCCTCACCTCGGGGGGAGGAGACCCGTCACCTTTATACGGGACAACGATCCGCTCCCGGTGCTGGACATCCTCAAGAAGATAGACGAAGGAGAAATCGATGGACCGTATGGTGCGCGAGAACCACGTCAAGCGTTTGCTCGGGGACTCATATCTGAATGCCTTGGAGAGTCGGGCGCTCAGTGAGATCGCCGATGCAATGGAAGACAAGACTAATCCCGAAGCCTTGAAGAGGGCGCTTGAAACTCTGACCAAGATCCAGCACGAGATCCTCGTGCGCTGGGCGAAGGCGGAGGATCCAAGGTACGGGTCCATGGACTGATGAGATTTGAGGCGGAACTGCGCCGATACTTAGCCCTCGGCATGGACCTGCAGCATCGAAGACTGGAGTGGATTCGGCTCCTGAAGAACGGCGAGCCGTATCAGGATCATTACGAAGAGCGCGTGAAGTGGAAGCAGGAGGTAGTCGTAAGAGTAGATTCGCACCTGATGCTGCCAGCAACGTGGGACTTTTTGCCCACCTACTTTTAGGAGAAGAGCATGAGTGAAGGACAAGTGAAGGCCATCGTTGATGCGATCACGCATCTGGCTCAGGTGATGGAGCAGATCTCGGACGACATCAATGGCATCGATGAGTCGATCCGGGAGATCTTGTCATTGGCCCATGAGGAACTGGAGACAGACTGATGACCGACCCTTTCGCCAAGGCCCTCATGGACAACCTTGCCAAAGGGCTAACGCTTCAGCATCGCCGAGTGTCGAGAGTGCTCGGGAAGAACAAGAAGGTGGAATGGGAAGCCACCTTGTTCTGGAAGAACCCTACAACGTACGTACGCGACACAAACGCTACCGATATGTGGGGGAACGTGTACGATCACGCCATTCCATGGAGGATCTAAATGGCAACAGGGGGAGACCTTCGATACCAGAAGGAGTATGACGAGGGGCGGATCGCATACTACTGGGATGACTTAGACATTGAATGTCCCTACTCAACCAAGGAGCTTGGCAAGCGATGCGCTTGGCTCGGAGGATGGTGGGATGCACAGCGAGAGGAAGAAGGAAATGAATGAGTACGGCCCGATGAAGGACACCATGCGCCGCGTCACTGCATATCAGCAATGCGACATCAAGTATCTACCCGGATACGGCACCCACTTCTACTCAATCGGGATCGAGGAGAATGGTCAGCGCTTCTTCGATACCTTCGAACTGAAGAACGACAAAGACGTTAACGCCGCACTAAACGTCCTGTATCACCGGGCAACTTCACCCAAGTAATCCGCTATCCGGATTGCAGCGAGGAAGAAGGGGGCAGAAATAACAAGGCCGGGCAGTACGATCAGTACCCCGGCCCCTGCCATCCCAATCATTACCCACATCAAAACCTTTTCACTTTTCATCTTTCTTCGGCACCGACGCTAGTTTAGGGGTGTCGTCCACCACCATCCGGAATGCCTTCCGGGCCCGAGCAAGGAGGTGGGGATCGTTCGATATGATCGCTAGCGTTATCGAGACATCTCCATCCTGATCCGGCTCCGACTCCTCCCATTCGATCCTGTACATATCGTCACCTTCGATAGTCACGAATCGCCTCAATAACCTCCTCGTCCGGACGATCTTCGAAATCGTTTAAACGAAGAAGGACCCTCTCAAACAATTCCTTTTCCCGAAGTTTACGCTCTGGGTGTGAGTGTATTCCACCCGGCCCACGATGCTGTTCTGTGGACAGCGGAAGGATCCACCAGTGACCTATGTGGACCTTGTTGTGGGAGCCTGTGCGCCCGACACAGTGATGGATCTCGGCAGGCATGCCGGTGATGAGGCAGCCAAGCTCTCTGACCGCCTCACGCCACCGTAGCTGCGTTGCCGAGGGAGCGCTTACCTTCATTGGTCTATGAAGTTAACGATCTTCTGGCGCTTCCTATACGTCCCTGTGGGCACGTCATAACCAAGGTCTGCCTTGCCTACGCTACCGCACCACTTGAAGCGACACTTCCACACGTGGACCTCAGGCCCCTCCGGGGTCCGGTGTACCGTCACCCCCATGTCTGCCTTGGCGAACCATGCAGCGGAGCCAGAGATATCCATGCCCCCGGGCACCCGGCTCCGACCAGACTGGTCCGGGTACATCTTTGCAGGGTGGGCAACGAACCACACGTGTAGCCCATGAGCCTTCGCAAACATGATCACCTGCGTGAGCATGTCCGAGATCGTGTTGTGCTCCTTCTCGGTACGCACGTCGAGGTAGTTGTAGGGATCGATAACCAGACCCCGGACCCCGAGGCGCATGACCGATTGCTTCGTCCTGTCGATGATCGACGCCACCGTAGCGGGGGCGCCATCGTGGGACTGCAGGAAGGCGAAGTGTTCGCCGATGAAGTCAAGCGCCTCCCGCTTTTCTTCCCGCGTCATGCGAGGAGTAGGGCCTTGGAAGAAGGGCTTGCCGACCACCTTCTCAGCCAGCTTGGCAATGTGCAGGTGCGGTGGGTTCTCAAAGGATGCATAAGCGAAGCGCCAGCCATGATTCTTGGCGAGGTTTACGCACACCTGATCGACCCACTCTGACTTCCCCGACCCCGGCAGGCCTGTGACTACAGACAGCTGGCCCGGCAGCACCGTGTACAGCTCGTCCATCTCCGGGATGCCAGTGGATACGCCTTGCGCAAAGCCGTTGTCGTACAGCTCGTCCACGTCCTCGCCGTAGTCCGATGCAAGGTATACACCCTCAAGGGGTAGGGGCTGCGCCTCGTCTATGGCTTTCTGTAAAGCCTCAGCGCCATGCTCCAAGAGGGTGTCGTTCGCATCCTTCCCGGGGAAGGTGACGCGCCAACACTTCGCCCGACCTATGCGCCGAGCTAGCTCTTCCGCCAGCGCTTCGCCCGGATCATCCATGTCAGTAGCCAAGATGATCCTACTTGCCTTCTCAATCGTTTCCCTTGCCGCCCACACGTAGCCGTACTTCCCGTCGTCGGAAGGATCGACCTGCTTACGGGAGACTTTCTGTGGCGCCCCGTTAGGGACAGAGACTGCGGGGATGCCGATGGAGTTAAGGGCAAGCGCATCACACTCTCCTTCGCAGATGACCAGCTGGTCAACGTCTTTAGGTAGCTGATGAATACCGTAGAACTCTTGGGCAGCGCCGTCCTGTGTAAACGCTTTGGTCTCAAGGCCGCGCCACTTAACTGCAGTGATCTCGCCCGGGGTGCCATAGACAAAACCGACAGCTTCGATCTCGTCCTGCTGGCCACGGAAGAACTTGCGCCCCCCGATGACCGGGTATGACATGACCTTGCTGGGCTCGATGCCCCGGGATTTTAGAAAGCGCTCAACGAGGCCGGGCTCGGTCTCGGGAGGAAGACGGACTGGCTTGATCTCGCGGATCACGGAGCCAGCATAGGGCACCTTGCCGGAGGCTCCGCAGTGATGGCAATGATAGACCTTGCCATTTTCGGTGATGGTTACAGATAAAGTTTTGACGTTCTTCTTCTTTCGTTCTTGGCTGCATTCTGGACAGAGCAGCCTGCAGTCCTCGTTCACTGAACTGAGGACGTTCTCAAAGCTTCCCATGGTGATCTCCCTTGCATCCCCCTGATCATACGCCAATGGGCTGGCGCATCAATCAATGAAGTGTTTCTTCCGGATTTCCTTCACACAATGTCAGCGCAATGCTGATCCCTAAAGAATTTGCGAGGGCTGCCGCTTCGTCTAAGGTGATGCACAGAGGGTTCTCCATGCACTGCCTAATGCGAAACACACTGACCCCGCTCATGGTGGCCCACTGGCCTAGTGTGATCCCATTCTCCTCTGCGTACTGGGCAAGCGCCGCAGTGAAGCCGGGATCATTCGTCTCGCCATATGACTCCATGCTCTGCTCCAAAGGCCATCATATATTCGATGGCTTCTGAGTAGTCCTTGCGTGTCCACCTCGACGTTGATGCTAGCAGCTCAACGACCTCCCCTTCCAAGCCAGCGACCACATGGGTCTCTCCATCTCTGATGTGATGGATGGCAGACTTGACGAGCATCTTCCATTCCTCGGCGGTGCGCGCCTTTCCTCCCCATTGTATCCCTTGCTGGGCTAAGTCGCGGCACATAGCGTGGAACTTGTTCTCCTGCTCCCGAGTTTTCGACCGATGGTACGGGCGCAGCTCAAACATGAGCGGCCCGGAAACAGGTAGTGCGCCAATGGTTCGCATCAAGCGACCCATCTGATCTTTGTTGCGAATCACAACTTTCATAACGGACCCATGTCATCGAAGTCTGAAAGCGGGATGTCAGCCAAAGGCTCTCGCTTGTCCCTGCTGTTTCTCCCTCCCCATCGATAGCCAAGGCTAGCCGTCCCTACCCTGTAGCAATACAGTCTTGGCGCCCCGTCCCTGTCAGGCATGCTGATCAGGAAGAAAGCAGGGATCCCCTCCTCTTCAAAATTTCTGCACATTTTGATCTTGTAAAAACTTAATATCACACTGTGATATGCCTTCCTGCGGTGCTTCACCTCAAAGACTGCGCATACCTTCCCTGCTGGATTGATAAGCGCGTAGTCGAGGATGAGGTCTACCGGCATCTTCTCAAGGGTGTAGTGGTCCCTGTTGATCCGACGCAGGTACGCAGTCATCAGGGCCTCCTCGTTACGGAGGTCCTCGTCTGTCTCATACCAAATCATTCCGCCCCCGGAAGGGCCCCGGGTTGCCCCGGGGCATGACAGTTAGAACGGGATCGAATCGTCCAGATCGTCACCGTGATCGACCGGAGCAGGCTTGGCCTTAGCCCGGGGCTTGGAATCTTCCTTCTCTTGGAAGGAGATGGACATGAAGGATTGACCGGCCCGGTCACCCTTGCCGATCTGCTTGATCCATGCAGACATCCAGTACTGGGTGCCTTCGATCTCGCAGGACCCACGGTAGTCGGGCTGGTTCTCACGCTGCTTGTTGTCGTTTTTAAACAACGCGCCGCTGAGGTTGTCGTCGTACTTACCTGCCATGTTATTACTCCTTAAATTGCTTAGAGATTTCTTGATACCCATCCATGAGCCGCTTGTGCTGCTCAGGGAACTTGGTTTCCAGCACGGACGCTACGTTCCGGTTCTTGATGTAGAACTCCCGAAGCTCTGCCTTGGATTCGCAGAACTCTTTTGCTATTTCTAGCGTGTGGCTAACGACAGCAAAGGCGCCTTCAGGAGTATCGATATGATCAGTTTGATCGGCTTCGTTCACCTCCTTCTTCGGTTCTTGGGCAGGCTTCTCCGGGGCCTTTTCAGGTTTTGGCTTTGGCTGCACCTTGGGTTTCTGCTCAGCGTGATCGTCCTGAGTAGGCAGGTCTTCGCCAGCGTAGATGTAGTGCCCGAGCCCGTAGATGGCGAGGCACTTCACGAGACAACGCATCTTAGCGTCGCTTATCTGGCGAGCGTCCGGGTTTTCGATTGCCCGATTGCGATGGTCCATCACCGGCAACCACATGACCCGTTTCACGTCACCTATCTGAACTTCGCAGGTGACGGTGACGGAGTGGTCTGGGTGAATTTCGTTCTCCAAGAAGTAGTAACGAGCCTCCGGGTAATGCTCCATGAGCACCCCCCATGCCCAAGCCCATGACAGGTAGGACAGGCCAGCCTTCTTCTCGACATGCTCAGAGACATCAACCCTGCTTAGGGTCTTCCATACTTCAGCTGCTGTGGTCACATTACTCTCCCTTGATGAGACTAACGATCTTCTCGACGGGTGTGGCCATGAAATCATCCATGCACATTTCGAAGAGATCGCCGTCCGCTTTCACTGCTATCACCTGATCCTCTTTGACCCGGAACGATGAGCCGACATTGCCGCCCACCTCGTTCCAAACAAGAATCATCTTCTTGAAAGGCTCAAGCCCCTGCATTTAATGCCTCCTGATATTGGCTACACCACTGAGATACCCGGCACCAGTCCTGCGCACAGCGGGTGCTTTCCCCTTGGCGGACATCAATCACCTGCCCTTCCTCAAGAAAAGCCTCAGCTTCGTCCATTGATTTAAATACTCGCACCGCTCGCTTCTGAGTCTTCTTCCGCACGGCGTAGGTTGTGGCCTTCTCCCATCGCTCCTCAGCAGAGCAGAGAGGCAGCTCGTCCCCTAGCACCAGATTGGATTCGGCTTCTTGATGAAGGCGCACACGCTCGGTGACATAGCGCTCCTGCTCCTCAACAGACCAGAGCTGAATTGGGATCTCCATGATCGGGCTGGCAGGGTAGTTGTCCTTGCCTGCCTCACGGCGATTCCAATCCCGAAGGATCGCAATGATATTGAGCGCCCCAACCTTCTCGCCCTTGGCTTTCCAAAGCAGGTAGGCGTAGCAGTTTAGCTGCGTCTCCCATGAGCTTTTGCCAAAGATGACGGACCATGCCGAGGTCACCTTGTAATCGTACAGAGCAAGGACGTTGCCGTGCTTCTGCAGATCGATGGCGCCGGACAGGACCCAGCCTTCGACCTCTGCGAAGAGCCGCTCCTCTACGGTGTAGCCTTCGTCATCGGAATCCTCAAGCACCTTGTGGGCTGCTCGACCGAGGACCGACCACACCATGTCAGAGACATCCTCTTCGATCTTATCGTCGTGCTGCTTACGCAGGAGCCGCACCCGAGGGGAGTCGATGATCTGCGTTACCGACAGGTCAGCCTTCCCGCGAGAGTAGTCATCCTTCGTTAGCGCCCGAACAATCGGGGCCGGAAGATCAAAGCGATTGGTGATTTTCATTTGATACGGAACACCCTGATGTCGATGTCTTCACGCACAACGCTGAAGACCCAGTCAGGCAGAGACGACTTGATGCGCTGAACCCGAGCCCGGGCCGTGGCAATGCGTCGCTTCTGGTCTTCTTCGTCTTCACACTGGATCAGGAACGATTCCCCCGGGCGCATGTCCTTCAGGGGCAAGTCGCCAAGGGTCTTACGCTTCTTGATCGAGTCAGGGACGGGTACCGATTGCGTAATTTCGTACACGCTTTTTTCCTCGTCATACCAGAGAGTCCCTGCTTCCTCTCCAGAAATGATGTAGTCTCCCATTCGTGACACCGTGACCTCCTATTGGTTGACGGCTGAATGAGTATGCAGTGATACGGATGGACGTGTCAACATGGTTGAGCTAACAATCTTCGGGGAGCCTGCAAGCAAGGCGAATAGCCGAAGGCTCGTTACCATCAAGGGCCGTCCGCGCTTCATCAAAAGCCAGAAAGCTCTCGACTATCTGAAAGCCTTTGATCAGCAGTGCCCAGTGCTGGACGAGATGCTGGAAGGGGAGCTGAAGGTCACGATGACGATCTACTACGCATCGCGCAGGCCTGACCTCGATGAGTCTGTGATCCTCGATGCCATGCAGGACCGCATCTACGGGAACGACCGGCAGGTCCGAGAGAAGCATGTGTACTGGGGTCTCGACAAAGAAAACCCTCGCGCAGAAATCAAGGTGGAAGCTATTCGGACCTGACCATTCCGAAGCTATACTCCTTTACAGTTTGTATAGGAGGAAGCATGGAACGTGTTACCAGCCTGCTGCCGCTGATCAGGTCCCATATAGGGACGCAGCGTGGCGATATGTCTGCCTTTGCTAGGAACCACGGGGTTTCTCTGTCCTATGTATCGCTCATCATGAGCGGCAAGAGGACGCCACCTATGTGGTTAATCAATGAGATGGGAGTGCTTGTGAAGGTGCGAAAGAGTCCTTCCGGTCCCGCCATGACCGAGTACTACATTGACAAATAGATGCTTGCATAACGTTTATACAAAATATACATTGGACCCAGCTGCACCCTTCCCCCTGCTTTGGTGTGGCTCCCCGCTGTAGGGGGCGGCAGGTAACTCTCCCGCCTGTCGCCCCCTGTCTTACTTGGTCCGACCTACCCGCTCATCGAAGAGCTTGTTGAACTGAGCGTACTGACGGTCAATCTCTTCCTCGATACGTTCGATCCGATCCTGCGCCCGGATGGCTGCCTCAGGGCTTTGTGCGGCGAAGCCTTGCACGTCCCTCAGCTCCTTGCGTAGCCGGGTCAGACGGGAGTCGAAGTTCTTGAGGATACCTTCCATGCCGAGGTAGTCCCGGTTCTTCTGGATGTACGCCACCCGCTCTTGGCCAGTGAGCACGTCCTCTGCCTGACGGACCTTCCGCTGGATCGACTCCTTCCGATCATAGTAGTCCTCGATAAGCGGACGGACCTGAGGCTCGCCAATGGCTCGGCGAAGGAATGGGATCTGGTTGTACTCAACATCCTCGCCAGTGGTTACGCGGCGCCCGAACTCAAAAGCGCGCATAGCCGTGGCCCCAGCGCCACCCAAGGCGTACTCATACATGTACGACAGGGAGTCCGGGGAGATGTCCACAAAGCCCGGCTCCGATTCGTTCCCGCCAGACAGGGAGTTCAGGAAGCCTGCCATGATCTTGAACGCCTCAGGCGTCGTCGAGAACGACAGCTGGCTGTCCGGAACATTGGTGCCGAAGGGCAGGTTCTCTCGGTAGATGGGTGCCCCAAAGAAGTTCTCGTTCGCCAGCAGCTCGACCACCGGAAGACCCGCAGTGGGCACCCCGGTCTTGATGACGGAGGTGAAGAAGTCATTGGAGCTGGAGAACCCAATCGGGTTGAACGACCCAAGGAACGCGCCAGTGGTCATGCCTGCAGCGTTGGCGTTAGAGCGAATCCCAGCGTTGGATTCATAGAGCATGGCGCCAGCCACATGGAACACGTTGTATCCATAGGGCAGCGGGATCGTGTAGTAGTGCTGCTTGCCATCGTACTCGTCCCCGTTCGCATCGACGTAGGTATTCTTGGTGTTGGCCCCAGCACGAGGAGCCATGATCACAATGTTCCGCTCTTTGATGTAATCAGGGATCAGCTCGTAGTACGTGCGGCCAGACTCCTCGTCTTCGTCCGACATCGAGTGCGCGAGCATTGCGCTTAGGGCGCCGAAGCCAACCATGCTGCCGACCATCGCCTGCTTGGTCCGGGAGGAGTCCGGATCAAACACGTTGAGGCCCCGGGCGAAGTTCACCGTACCCTGTACGGACGCATTGAAGAACAGGTAGAGACTATTCAACAGGTTGCCCTGCATCCCCTTCCGGTTGAAGTTAACCGTCAGGTTCTTAGCGAGAGTGGCTGCCCGGGCAATAGCTTCGGCTTCCGGGACTCCTTCTTGAAGGAAGGCATCCCGAGCCTTCTTGAAGGAGGCAAAGCGAACCCCGTTTTCAACCGCTGAGTTCATATCATCAATGAAGTCTCGGGTCTCGGAGAACGCCTTCTGGAAGCCGCCAGAGAGGGTGCCCTTCTGCATGTCGATCATGGACTGGAAGGTGCGCGCAGCCTCTTCCGGAGGGCGGCTGTGGAACCAGTCAGCCTTTGCACCAGCTGCCATGAACTGTTCAAAGTCCCGACGATCTTGGCCGGTGAGCTTGTTGATATCGGTCAGGCCACGATAGAACTTGCGGATCGAGGGTAGCGTGTCCGCCACTACCTGCTTCACGATCTTCTTGCCCTCAGCCCGACCGCCAGCCATGGTCTCTTCGGCGACGATGTTGTACACCGCCGTCTGGATATCCCGGGCAAAGTTCCCGATAACGAACTCGGGGTTGAGCGAAGTGTTCACCATGCTCAGGAATCTGTTTAAACGACCAAGGTTGTTGACCAAGAAGTTATTGCTGTCGGCATCGAGATTCATCAGGGCCTTGCGTAAACGCTCGTCCCCATTGATTCGTACGAACCACTGCTCGCCGCCGATCTTCACCCCCATGAACTCGCCATCCTGACCAGCAAAGTCAGGAGACAAGCCGCGAACTTCAACGGTCTGATTCTTGGCGTTGAGCATCCGCGTGTACACGGGAGTGCCGGGCGGGAAGACCTCCCAATAATCCGGGGATGGGTTCTCGCGAATGAACTTCACGAGCTTCTGGCCGAACTCTTTGTTCTTGGTTGCCCGGGCGATGGTCCGCTCCCGGTCTGCAATGATCGTTGCAAGCGGGGAGAAGGCTTCGCTCTCACGACCCATGGCCCGACGCCCTTCAGGACCACGGACATTCATGCTCCCGCCAGCACCGGCAGTACCGGGGCGAGGGATGTCGATGGGATCCTTGGAGTCTACGTTGAAGCCCTTGAGCGGCACGTAATACCGATAGAAGTTCTTGAGCAGGTCAGCATCTTGAGCGCTATACAGGCCGCCTTCCTTAGCGCGATCAATCGTTCGCTTTGTGATCGATGAAACTTCCTCTGCAACGCGCTTCAGCCGTTGCCCTTTCTCGTTACCGCCAACCCAAACCCCGTTTTCATTCAGGGTCATGCCGTATTCCTGCGCCATGCGCTGCTTCACGTAGGCGTCAGTGAGGGCTTTGCCATTCAGGGACCCGGCGCCAGCATCTTGGATATCAGGATTTACGCGCCGAACCTGAGCGTTACGCTCGATAGCATGGCGGAGGATAAGGAACTCATCGACCTCCGGCAGGGAGAGATCGAGTTCAACAATGGTCTCGACAAGCTTCTGCTTCTCGCCTTCGTTGAACTGACGAACCTCAAAGCCCACCTTCCCGGGGATGCTTTCCTCTCCTTTGTACGGGGAGGCGCTAGCTTGGAGCGGAGGCAGGCCAGCCTCTCGACGTTTCTTGTCGATTGATTCCTCGATCTGCTTGAGACCAAGGAACTTGTCGGCAATGTTGAACAGGATTCGATTCCCGATCCCGTAGGTGGGAGCCTGAAACCCAAAGAACTTAGGTTCGTTTTCCGTCAGCGCTTCCATCTCGTCGCCGATGTTGTCCTCAAGAGCGACGCTCGTGAGGGCTGCCTCAGTGCGACCAGAGGTATTTTGTTGCGTAACCCGAGCGACCTCCCCGGCTGCTTCGCGGCGCTTCTGCTCAGCAATGCCAACACGATTTCGACGGGACGCAAAAAGCCTTGGCTCAGTGGCACGAGCAGGATCGAAGTCTGCATCGATAGACCGAACGCTGGGCAGATTGAACACAATCCGGTGGAGCTGCCCCTCAACGTGATCCATGTTGGGGAACATGCTGCCGGGCGCCATATCGACCCCGTCGAACCCAAGCTCCTGCAGGGTCCGGGCAATGAGATCTCCGCGAACATCGCCCTCTAAATACTGCTCAGCCTGCTGCCCCACACGATTGAGGAGCGCGTCCTGTTCTTCGGGATTGAGCGTTACCCCGCCGCCAAAGGAGTTACGAAGAACCTCATAAACCTGATTGGTATCCATGGGAGTACCATCAGCTTCGTATTGCTCCATGTTCCTGAAGAACGTGTTTATATTGTCCGGGTTTTCTAACGTGTAGCTTTCGTCGATCAGATCAACCACGATCTGCGCAAACTCTTCAGGGCTTACGTCGATTTCTGGCGGAGTGATAAAGCGCTCAGCTCCCTCCATGTATGACTGATCAGGCTGACCTATGACTGCAAAGCGCCCCTTCGTGTACAGAGGGAACACGAGGCCGTCCGAGTCAAAGCCAAGGGAATCAGCCGCCACTCGGTCTAGCGCAGCATTAAAGATATCTGCATCCGGGCCCTGATAGCGGAAGGTATTGCTAAGGAACTCTTCGACTTCAGCGGGATCGATGTCCGCCTCAAAGTCAGCGGGATCGTATTCGCGCCACTTGTCCCCAATGTTTTCAATATCTTCCCGGGTGGCGATCTCCCAGTCCCCGTAGATATCGTCGGCAGCCGCCTTTATTTGTGCCGCTTTATCAAAGAAGCCCAAGGACATCTCGCCGGGCTCGCCTTCCAAAACTTCTTGATAGATAACGTCGCTGACAACGTCCCTCTCGTTGCTAATCTTGTTAGCTTGATCAGGGCCAAGGACGCTAGCGTAGTTGTTTTCCGCATCATAAATAGACGACGTGAGATAGAAGCCCCGGCCAAGGAACCCGGTGGGCAGTCCAAGGCGAACCTCCTCATCGATCAGGCGCTCAGTGAGCGTCCCGTGATACCACGTGAAGGTGGGATCAAAGCCTGCCTTCTCAGCCTTCTGCTTCTGGGTAATGGGATCTTTGTTGAGAGCGAAGACCCGAGCATCTTTCGTCCGGGGAATCCATGCTGGGACCATGTTGGGGTCCGCAGGAGAGACGTTGCCAGACTCGACCTGACGCTGAACCCCACGGTTAATCATCTCTTGAACCGCCTGCTGGTCCAACGTTCCTTCTGCCAACGCACGGTTGATGTCACCGCTAAGGCGGGTTGGCACAAGGCCTGCTGCCTGCTCGGTACGCAATAGCGTACGGATCTTCCCGCGCTCCCGGCCAGCCACTTCGCCGGTCTCGATGCGCTTGATCACACCCTCAAGGGAATCAACTTTGGACATGCCAATAGCCGACCCCATGTTCTTGAAGAACTCCACGATCCGCTGGATCAGGGAGCGGGGGCGCCCAGCTACCGGGAGCCGCCCTTGGAGGCCGTCCCTTACAATTTCGGAGACAGCCTCCTCAATTTGCTCGGTGGCGCTTAGCTCAGGGTAGTTCGCCATGGCATAGTCGAGGTACGTCCCAGCCCCATCAGGACGCTGCAGGTTGACCGCTGCGCTCTCAAGGCTAGACCACTCGTTCTGCTCAAAGAGATCGTACTCACGCAGCGCATGTAACGTCTCATGCCCCATCACGTCCGCAATGCGTTGGTTCCGGGTCGCCTCATCCAAGGTGCCATCAGGATCGATGGCCTCAACGGCTACAGAGATCTGCTTGGCAACGGGATCAAACTGTCCTTCAACCCCTTCCTCAAGGCTGCGGACAATGCGAACCCCAATGTCCTTGAGTCCCGCCTGATCAAGGTTCGCTCGTGCTGCGTCAACGAGACTCTTATAGTCCTCGGGCGCAGGTAGAAGGAGAGTTGGGCTAGGCTCAAGACCTTTCGCCTTGACCGCCTCAATGATCGCCTCAGCCTTCTTAACCCGATCCGGGTCGGTTTCAGGGATGCGGGCAGCTTCAAGCACCTCGTCCACAGTAGCGGGGGCGCCAGCATCAATCACCCGGTTGACCTGCTCTGCCGTGAAGATCCGAGGCTGGAAGTCAGGCAGCTTTTGAGGTTCAGCGAAGCGGGGCATCTGAGACAGGCGCTGGTATAGGAGCGCTCGGTCATTGCCGTTGAAATCGGAAAGGCTTTCCTTGCCAACTAACGCCTTAAATACCGGCTTCATTTCCGGCGCGTTGAGGTCAGAGGTAATGTTCTTCGACTGGAGCAGACGACGGATCTTATTCTCGCCTTGCTTCTTCTTGGTCAGGACGCTGCGCACCCCGGGCGACAGCTTAGCCCGGTCCACAAGCCCACCGATCTCGTCACCAAGGACAGAGCGCACCTCTTCCATGGTGAAGTTGGTGGTCTCCGGCAATCCTTTCTTGCGGCGCTCAGCATTTAAACGCTGTTCTGCAGTCAGCTTGCGCTTACGGCGACGGGCTTGTGCAAGGGTGGCTGCGACCGGCGTACCGTCCTCCTCAAGGACGAACTCAAGGTACCCGTTCGCTTGGGTAGTCCCGGCCAGATCGTTCAGAACAAGGCCGTTCACGGTGTTCTCAGACGGGGCGAGGACACGGCGCCCGTACTCAAGGGCCGTGCTCATGTTGTCTTCGGGAACGTTAGCGTCGAGATCAATGGCAGTGAGTACGTTATTGCGTACAGCCTGATCCACCAGCTGCTCATTTAGCTCACCGGCTAAACGGAATGCTTGCTCCGGGTCCGGGAGCATTACGCCGTACTGAACGCCGTTCTCGTCCACCACCATGGCGCCATCGCCAGTGGCTTGTACGTTAAACCGTACACGCTCTGGGAAGGAGTAGCCCATGGTCCGAGCAATATCTATGGCGTACTGGCTGATGCCCGAAGGACGGGAAAGATCTTTGGGCTCGATAGATGCCGGATCGATGGAAGCAACGGACTCTGCCACCTTCTGTGCTGGCGGCGTGACGCGCTCTTGCTGCATGCGAGCGATCTCGGCGTCCCGCTTCTGCCGCAGCTCCTCTTCCTTCCGGCGCTCAATATCAGTGATGACGTTGGACCGGCGCCCGCCGACAGCGGAGGTGATGAGGTCTGCCACCACACCGACCCCGCCGCCAACGGTGAAGTCCTGCGCAAAGGAGTCGCCAATGCTGATGGTCTCGTCATAGACGCCCTTGGCCACTGCCTCTTGGGCAATGCCCGCCATGGCTTCTTGGACGGCCTCGGTGCTACCAGACTTGAGGGCTTCCTTGATCGTGAAGATTGCCTTGTCTTTGAAGGCTTGAGGTGCCGTCTGTTTGATGCGCCCAAACAAGCGGAAGGGAAGCGCCACCTCAGACAGGCCAACGACCCCGCCTAGGACCGTGGCCAGATCTTCCTGCCCTTCAGATACGTCAATGCCCTGTGCCCGGGCCTCAGCAATCATCTGTTGCTGTTGCTCTGCACCAAAGCCCGTACCAAAGGCCATGCCGCCACGGGTGGCAGCTGCCTTCAATGCGTTGCCGGTGAGGCCTGCGACGCGCCCGATAACGCCGGGGGTCAGGAAGGTGGCTACGGAGCCAAGGCCTTCTGCCACATCAACTGCAAAGGAATCCGCAGCTCTCGGGTCACGCGCAAGGAACGAATCACTAATCGCTTCTTGGCCCGCACGGCTGAGCGCAACAAGGGCGTTCTCTTCGCCCGAATCAATGAGGCCCTCAAGGCCAACGGTGTTGGTTGCTGCATCGGCGAGTTCCGCGATACCAGCAGGGACAGAAAGAAGACCAGAGGCAAGTCCGCGAAACGGCGCCTTGGCAATTTCCACCCCCGTTTCCAAAAGCCCAAGCTCTTCCTGAGGCGCTTGCTCTACAGCATCAAGCTTGTCCCGGTTCATCTGGACATAGCGGAAGATGTCTCGCTCAGTAGCCGATGCAGGGTGGGTGATCTCGTATACCGACCCCCACGGTGCTGTGACCTGCGTAACTACCGGCTTCTGATCAGCCTCCTGCTCATACTTCAGGATCGTTTCTAGAGCTTGCTGCTCACTAACCGCCTCCTGATCCCCGGGAGGCTCTTGGTCTAGTGATCGGGCAGAGCCAAGCATCTCTGGGGTAATGTCCGAGCGCGATTCAATCCGGGCCATGGCAGGCAGGATGACGCCACGGACCTGCGGGTCGGTGAGGTCGATCTCGTCCTGCGCACCAATGCCAGTCTGGGACGAAACGAAGTCAAGATAGGCGCCTGAGTCGTTCTCGCTGGGAGGCGCAAAACGATTCACCAGAGCTTCTAGCGTATTGATGCCGTAGTCGCGGCCATAGGTGTTGAGGATTCTGTCTGCTGCGCGCAAGCCATACTCAGGGCTTTCGAATCTAACGAACCCTGATTCATCCCCCGCTTCACCCAAGAACCCTTGGTTATTTTGGCGAATATTCAGAGGGTTATTGAGCCTGCGGCCCAGCGTTAAATCACTGGGCGTCGGGGGAAAGATTGGCTCCGCCATGTTTACTTGATCCTTGTTGCAGAGAATCCAGCAAACTCATTATCGCTTTCTTGGCTGACATTTCCATCAGGTAATTCCCCGATATCAATGCCAAGTTTAAACGCAAGGCTGGTTGCCATATTTGCAACAAGATCCCCGATCTCATTTGCACTTGCATCCGGCGGCAGAAGACTGCTGTTGTCCTTAAGAACATCCTGAACAAGGTCAAGGACTGCTCGCTTGTTAAGGCCTTCGGTCTTGGCTAGGTCGGTCAAGCGCGTGATAGCTGCCTGCTCAATAGCTGCGGTTGTACGAGCAAGGTTCGCAAACATCGAACGGCGCTCGGACTCAATGCCACCAGCGCGCTCTGCCATTGCCGTCAGGATGCTGTTTCGGCTGTCCTGAAGGGCATTAGCTGCAGCAACCCGCCCTTCCTCGGTCTTCATATCAAGGCCAAGCATGGTGTTGAATGCCCCGTCCGCAGCAGCCCGGGCCGCGTCCATGGTAGACCGGCCTTCCTTGCGCGCTTCGCGCATGCGGTCACGAGCCTCGTCACGTGCCTTGGCGGTAATGGCGTATGCTGTAGTGCCTGCCTTCGCAAGGCCGCTGCTGATATCTCCGCCAGCAATGCCTGCGCCAAATTGAATGAGGGCCTGAGCCATAGCATCACGGCGAGCTTCTTTGGAAAGCTGCCCTGTTTCTTTTTCGGCTTCACCCAGAAGCTCTTTGACTCGCGCCTCGGCCTCCTCCATGCGGGTACCGCTACGCTCTTCGATCTTCTCCTTATACGTGTCGTAACTCACCGACTGCCGCTGCTCTTGTGCAGCAAGAAGATTCCGAAGACCCATCATGGCAGGGTCAATGCCGGGCTGTACGGCGCCCTCTATAAGCTGCTGGGTCGTGAAAGGAAGCCCAGTGCCGCCTGCGCCAGCTAGCGGTGCCGGAGCGGTCTGGCGAGGAGCGACCTGAGCAGGCGGAGCGCTTTGCTGAGAACGCGCCTGCGCGGGAGCGCCCGCTGCAACTTGCGATGGGCCCGTGTACTGAAGCCCTGCCTCAATCACATCGTCTTGAGACAGCGACGCAATGCCTTGGGGCTGAGCGGCAGCAGCAGTTGAAGCAGCCGCTGCCACCGTGGGATCGATAGTAAGACGGGACTCCATGTCTGCCAGCACCCCAAGATCCTCGCCCCGGATGCGAGCGAGGGCCGGTGATTCACGGAAGCTTCCAGCGCGGCGAGCAGGCGGTAGCTCAGATCCCGGCTCCATTTCAGACAACCGGCCAGCTAAACCAAGACGGCGTTGGATGTCCCGGCGCAGGTTTTCTAGCTGATCGATCCGCGCATACTTTTCTTCAGACTCAGGGGAAATAACTCCGACACGGCCAAAGGGTCCGAACCTGCCAGAGTACGGGCCAAGGGAGGCCAGCTCGTTCTCAATGCCAGCAAGCTGTGCTTCCAGATTAGTGATCAAGCCGCCAGACACGGTGGGAACCTGACCCATGTTCTGCATCTTAACGATGCCGCCTTCCTTCATCTGCATCGGAGCCTGCATAGGAGCGCCTGCAGGGGCGCCCATGCCGCCGGGCTGGGCAGGCATGCCCATCTGCTGCTGAGGCATTGCGGGCGGCTGCTGAGGAGCGCCACCAAGGTCTTGGCGCATCTGCTGGGGAACCATGCCGCCAATGCCTTCCTGCATGATCTGGTCTTTGACCGTGGCTTGGGGTCGTTCTTGCTGGGCTTGATAGCGGCGACGCATATCAGACCGGCGCTGGATCTCCGAGATCACAAGGAACTGGGGGACCTGACCCGTGGGCTGCTGAGCTTCCCGGAAAAGGGACTCGTCGGGCATCCCTTTGATCATGTCTTCGACTTCAAGGATGTTCATTAGACGCCCCCTCTAAGCGCGTTGTACAAGCCAACGCCTGCGATCCCGGTTCCAAGTAGCTGTTGCGTGGTAGATGGTTGCATCCCGTAACTAGCTGCAGTCGATCCCGGAGCGACCGGAAGGCCCTGAAGGATGTTGCTTAGGAAGCCAAGCTGCTCACGCGGGAACGCTTGCTGACGCAGGAAGTCTTGATAGCCAATATCCAGACCGCGCTGCGTTTGTTCGCGCCCGATCTGCCCGGCGGCTTGCTGTGCTTGCAGTCGCTGCAGAGCCATCTCTTGCTGCTGACCACCGAGGCCGCCAAGGATCCGAGCCGCGTCAAGCTGCTGTTGAATCTGGGCTTGGTCAGCACCCAGTCCTGCAAGGCCAAGCCGTGCTGCGGTCTCTTGGGCGCCAAGATTCATCTGGGCTGCTTGCTGGCTGAACTGTTCTTGCGCTTGACGTGCCGCTTCCTGCTGTTGCTGAGCCGAGAGGCCTAGACGTGCAGCCTCCTGTCGAGCGGCTTCGCCTGCCTGATATTGCTGCAGTCCAAACTGG
>Ga0099850_1000380_pt1 | contig 19624 bp, 20 predicted proteins | sample CB_VirMetaG_5_FD_79182 | JGI IMG/M metagenome (GOLD analysis project Ga0099850, IMG submission 79182) | Freshwater to marine saline gradient viral communities from Chesapeake Bay - CB_1508_1D Viral MetaG | ecosystem: Environmental > Aquatic > Marine > Coastal | place: USA: Chesapeake Bay... | reverse complement strand
CTAGAAAACTTATGGTATGGCTCACAGCCACAGGGCTTATGCTTACCGAAACACTACCTTTGCAATCAGGCGACTGGGTTGCTATTTCCTTGGCTTACATTGGCATTCAGGGGTTAGCAGACATCGCAACACAATGGAAGCACGGACGATGATGGAATTTTGGCTAGTAGCAAAGATTTGGTCTGCGAAGGTTTGGGAGTTTGCCAAGAAGTATTGGAAAATCCTTGCCGCCGTAGCCTATACTGTATTTGTGTGGGTATTTTTCAAAAGCCATGCTGATAAAGCCAAGGCTGCTTTGGGAATAAAAGACAAAGCACACAAAGAGGAAATCGAAGTACTCACCAGCACTCACCAGAAAGAGATTGCTTTGAGGGACGAGGAACTAGCCAGATACCACCAGATTATCGCCCAGATAGAAAAAGACTACGAGAATAAAAAAGAAGAACTCTCGGACAAAAAGCGAGAGGAAGTCAAGAAACTCGTAGCAGAAAACAGCGAAGACCCAAGCAATCTGTCTAAGTTATTAGCAGAAAGGTTTGGTATTTCACACATAGGTGAAGAGTAATGAAGCGGCTACTCGAAAACTGGAACAAGTTTATCAACGAAGAAAAAGAAACGATAATGTTTCCAGCAAGGTTTCTAAAATCTCACATGGGAGAATACAGAACCGAGCCAAAGTGGAGAAACTTTCTAAAACTTGGAGACGAAGAAAAAAGAGAATGGGCTGAAACTGTTGATACAAAAAGTAATCCAGTAGAAGTCACGGTTTTTATGGACGGTGTTTTTGGCTTTGGCGACGGACACCATAGGGTAATGGCTGGGAAAGTTTTAGACATAGACATTCCTATTATCATTACTTATAACCACATAAAAAACAAAGCCCAACCCGGAACTTGGGAGGCTTGGTGGAAAGAGGTAAGCAAAGGAAACAGCCCAGCCCAACTCAATCCAGAAGGCTATAACCTAAAAAGCCCAGAGCAAGTCAAGGAGTTGGTGGAGGAACAATGAAAGAGATTATAACAGAATGGCGAAAGTTCGTAATGAGCGAGAAACTAATGCTGAAACCCGGACCAAATGGCTGGGATAAGTATTGCCAACTAGTAGCCGAGGCTTATGCTAAGGCACCTAAGTTCGATCCTGCTGCTGCTAGTTCGTTCGAGGCAATGAAGCCTTTTGTAGATAAGATGTTCAAGCGGATCGAAGGTGTTGTTGATGTTCAGTTTGTTCCAGAGCACCCATACGAAAATGCGGCAGAACTAAGACAGGATGTCCAGCAAAATGGTGTTCTCAAGATTTCTACTCTTGATGCGGAACACGACATTTTCGACCCAGAAACAAATGCTAAGTTTAGAGCAATCCATTATTACATGTCGCATATTCAGCGAGGCACCGAATTCGATGCGAAAGGCGAGATTGCTTCTTATAATGCCCATTTACAAACAATGCCTCCTAAGTCTCACCCAGCACTATTTACAGAAGTGGTAGGTCAGGCTTGTTCGTTTATTGTAAATGGAGAGTTCCCAGAGCAAAAGATTGCTCTACTACCCGGCTTTGACTACGAAAAGGTAGGAGTTGTGGAAGGTTACGATATCGTCAATAAGGAGTTAGTAAAGAAATGAAACAACTACTTGAAAACTGGAACAAATATTTAAATGAAGAAAAGCAACAGCCGATGTATATTGGTTATGAGCCAAATATGCCGGGAGTGTTAATGGCTCAGGTCCTAGATGATTCGCAATGGAGTAATGTTGTAAGCAAAAGTATGAAGATTGTTTCCAAGATGTTCCAAGGACAGCAAAAGCCAGAACCACACGAAAAGTATCACCTTATTGATCGCTTTGTAAAACTTGGCGACGGCTCCATTCACAAGGTTAGAACAATGACTAGGGATGGGAAAATAGAACTATACGGCAAAGAACTTGGGCGACACCCAAAAATCTCACCAGATGATGTTGTCGCATACTCAGTTCAAAATGTTTTCCTAACATCGCCAAGTTATGAAGAGGCTATGGAAAATAAAAAGTCTTTGGAGGACTAGATGAAACAACTACTATCCATAAGCTTAGTTATACTCTTTGCTTTCCCTGCTTGGGCGCAAGAGGGAGTTATAACTCAGATCCAGAAGGGCAAGCGAGCACCTTTCACAGGTATTCTAATGGATGCCAAAGCAGCAGCCAAAGTCCTAACTGACCAAAAATACACGGCAGAAGAGTGTAAAATAGAAATGGATAGGGAACTGGAAATACTCAGAGCAAAGTTGGAACTCGACCTGAAAATCAGCGAGATCAAACTAAACTCTGCTAATGAAAAATACACAAGTCTTCTCAATATAAAGGATGAGGAGAACAAGCGGCTACAAGAACTAGCACTAAAAAGCCCAAACGATTACTCACACTGGTGGTTTGCCGGAGGAGTTATCGGCGGAATAGTCTTGTCTGTTAGTATCTTTGCTGTCGCTGTGGAGATTAGAAACTAATGGCGATTGGAAATTATAGTCATGGTAAACTAATGGCTTTAATCAGGCAGCAGGCTCAAGAAGGCACTGGTGACATCACAGGTGTTACTGCTGGCAACGGCTTGTCCGGAGGTGGTACTAGTGGAGATGTTAGTCTTGCTGTTGATATTGCAAATGCCACTGATGGAACTGGCATAACAGTCACAGACTCCGATCTTATTCTTATAGCTGATGCTGATGATGCCAACAATGTAAAAAGAGTAGAAATAAGTCAATTACAAACCAGTACTGATCCAGCAGGGGCAAATACCGAAATCCAATACAATAACAATGGCGAATTCGGAGCATCTTCCAACTTTACATTCGACGGCTCTAAGCTTTCTATCACAGGGTCTACTGTTGCCAATGGTTATTTAAGTTCTTCTCACATCATTCCTTTGTCTGACGGCACCTACGACTTAGGAGAAGTAGACAACAAATACGAAAACATTTATGCCAACTTCTATGATGGTGCTGTCTCTTTTACAGCAATCAACGATGAAGGCTCGGCAATACAAAGAGGGCAAGTCGTCTATATCAAAGGTGTTTCAGGGCAACAACCAACAGTTGCTTTGGCTTGTGCTGATGACCCAGCCAGAATGCCTGCTATGGGTTTGGTAGGGGATGGTAATGCAAATAACGGCACCGAAGTTAGGATTGTTACTTTTGGTTCTCTTATTGGCTTTGATACTTCTGATTTCTCCGAGGGGGACACTCTGTATGTACAGACAGGATCAATAGCAGGAAGACTAACAAACGCTCCACCTACTGGTTCGGCTGCTCTTATCCAGAATATTGGTAGAGTTATGAGGTCTGATGCGAGTGCAGGTCAAGTAAAAGTTGCAGGTGCAGGTAGAACAAATGCTACACCAAACTTAGATGAAGGGTATTTGTTTGTAGGGAACAATCAAGACCAAGCAGTCCAAGACAACACCATATATGTAGATTCAGCAAACAGTAAAGTAGGGATCAATACAGAAACATTATCGCACGAACTCACTGTTGTTGGTCAAATGTCTGCCTCTTCTAATGTTATTGTCGGTGGTGCGGCTGTTTTTGGTGTCGGAGTCTCTACTAGTGGTATTGGGGGCGATGATGGAGCCCCTGTGTTTGGTATCCCATCTAGCGGAGACGGTCAGTTCCAAAATGATTTATTTGTAAATGGCAACCTTGGAATCGGCACCACTTCTCCATCAACAAGATTACATATTGTCGGTGAATCTTCACAGACAGCACAAATAAGACTGTCTCAATACGACAACAGCCAAGATGCCCCTGACCTTCGCTCAAGAAAAGCAAGAGGAACAGCAGCATCTCCTTCTGCTGTGGCTGCTACAGATTACTTCTTTAGATTCAATGCCGAGGCTTATAATGGATCTAGTTTTGTAACAGCAGGGACTATGCGATGGGATGCTAATGGCTCAGACACAAATGGAAATAGTGTTTTTGGTATTTCAACAAGGGTGGGCGGAACAACAGCCGATAGATGGACGATTGATGCCAACGGAGACATCAACATACCAGATGACGAAAAGATAATCTTTGGAGACAATGACGACTGCCACATAGAGTACAATGAAAACGGCGATGACTTCATGGTTATTTCTGGCTCTGCCAATGGTATTGTTCTTTCTGGCTCAACTATTCAAATAGCAGGAACACTCCAAGGTGCCTCTCCCCTTAAGATCGGTGGTGAAATCCAGATTGTGCCAGATGAAACAGTTAGCGGCTCCAGCGGTTATGGTAATATGATATTTGGAGACGACACACGAGTTTATTTCGGCACTGATAAGGATTCATATATAGAGTTTGATGTTGAAGGATCTTCTCGCTCCGGTACAAACATGGATTCCAGCAGAGGATCAACAACAGAAGGGTGTATGCTTATTTCAGGTTCTGCCACCAGCGGTGTGAAACTAGCTGGAAAAGAAATCCGTATTGAAAGTTATGTAGGCATTGGGATGGATAGTTCTAGGATTACACACGGACTAACCTTGCCAGACAGCAGCGACAACTCTGGTCAAATTAAAGCCAATGCTTACCTTACTTACTCCTCTATTCGCTACAAGAAAGATGTAGAGCCACTAGTCGATCCACTGGAAACTCTCAAGAAACTAGACGGTGTATCCTATGTCTGGAAAGATACAGGGAAACTTGACTATGGATTTATTGCAGAGGAAGTCGGCAAAGTCTTACCAGAAATCGTTGAGTTCGCCCAAGACGGCGAACATGTAAACAGCATGGATTATATCCGTATCATCTCATTCTTGGTCGAGGGTGTAAAAGCCCAAGACAAAAAAATAACCAACCTAGAAAAGAAACTTGATCTTTTGATTGAAAAACTAGATAAAATAAACCTATAATAGGGCATAATGAAAACACCTGATCTAAACACTATCGCAAAGATAGAACAAGCAATCTCAAAGAAATACGGTCCCCAGACAATCACCAATCCAAAGTCCGGATGGACCAAGGAAAAGGAACTTGACTATCTTGAGCAAATTAAAAGAGTATACAAAAAACAACTCAAAAGAAGCGAACATACTGAAAAGATAAACAAAGATGGTTTTTTCCTATCAAAAAAACTACTTACTAAAGACGAAGACCGTGTTTGTCCGGCTTGCTTTGAGTATTCATTTAGTCCAAAAGACGATGTATATATGAGCAAGTATGACTGCTGCTACAAGTGTTATATGCATTTTGTTGAGGGCAGAGAAGAAAGGTGGATGGACATAGACCAAAGAGTAGAGTTTCTAGGAAACTTTTATAAGGGGAAAGATAATGGCTAATATTTTAGATGTTGTTCAGACAATCCAGAACATCGTAGGACAGAAAGGATATGACGGAGCACTTGACGAAGAAGGCAATCCAGTAAAGATTGGTCTTCGTAGAGAAGTGGACAATGTTGTAACAGACAGCAGACTTGTTGATGGATTCAAAGTTCGCTTCCAAGGCGACAAGATGATCTTGAGTTACTCCTCGGAGTGTACTATCAAGAATGTTCAGCAGCCAGATTTTGAATCGATGGTTGAGCAGAAAATCGCTGACATTATTTCTTTTATCCAAAAAGAATATAGAGGTGCAGCTAGCGGAACTCTTCGCTTGACAAAAGAAGGCGAAACTGATATCTTAGTTCAAAAGATGTCTAACTTCCGTACTTGGTACCAGACTTCTTCAATCTATAAGATTGGTGGTGCTCAGGGAGTATTGGAAGAAGACAAGCCAGCAGATCTCAACGAGAGCATCAAGAACTGGTTGAAGGCTGCTAAAAACTAATCACTGTGAGAAATGGCTTACAAACTATCCAAAAAAGAAATCCTTGCGGAAATAGTCAAGTGTGGTAAAGATCCTAACTTCTTTATCAACAACTATGCGAGGATCTCACACCCAATCAAAGGCTTGGTACCATTCAAGACCTACGATTTCCAAACCCAACTACTAAACGATTTCAACGATCACCGCTTCAATATTATCTTGAAGGGTCGACAGTTGGGTATTTCTACCATTACTGCTGCTTATGTATCTTGGATGATGCTTTTTCATCGAGACAAGAACATCTTGGTTATGGCTACCAAGTTCCAAACAGCAGCAAACTTGGTCAAGAAAGTAAAAGCAATCATCAAAAACCTACCAGAGTGGATGCAGATTGCTAGTATCTCTATCGATAACAGAACTTCATTCGAATTAAACAACGGTTCTCAGATCAAAGCCTCCACAACTTCTGGCGATGCTGGTCGTTCCGAAGCCCTCTCCCTCCTTGTTATTGACGAGGCTGCACATGTTGAAGGGCTTGATGAACTCTGGACAGGTCTTTATCCTACCCTGTCAACAGGGGGTCGTTGTATCGCTCTATCTACCCCAAATGGTGTAGGAAACTGGTTCCATCAAACTTATATCGATGCTGAAACAGGCAACAACGACTTTTTCCCAACAGTTCTTCCTTGGGATGTTCATCCTGACCGAGACCAAGAGTGGTTCGAGGAAGAAACCAGAAATATGTCTCAAAGGCAGATTGCCCAAGAGTATGAGTGCAACTTCAATATGTCTGGTGAAACTGTTATTCACCCCGATGATATGGCGAAAATCAAAGAAGGTCTGACAGAACCAAAATATAAAACAGGTTTTGATAGGAACTTTTGGATTTGGGAAGAGTACCAACCCGGAGCAAGTTATCTTCTTGTAGCCGATGTTGCTCGTGGAGATGACAAAGATAGTTCTGTATTCCACATTTTCAAACTGGAAACAATGGAGATTATCGCAGAATACAAATCAAAGATCACACCAGACCTATTTGCTAATATGCTAAACGAAGTAGGCAAAGAGTTCGGCGAGTGTCTAATGGTCATTGAGAACAACTCAGTTGGCTTTGCCGTCTTGGATAAACTCAGAGACATGGCTTATCCAAATCTTTACTACTCAATCAAGTCTACACACGAATATGTTGAATCTTATATAGGAGAAACTAGCACAAATGCCGTTGCTGGGTTCTCGACTACCTCTAAGACCAGACCTTTGATTGTGGCGAAAATGGAAGAATTCATTAGAAATAAACTAGTTAGAATATATTCTGCTAGACTATTTAATGAGTTAGAGACATTTGTTTGGCAGAACGGTCGTCCACAAGCAATGCGAATGTATAACGACGACCTTGTGATGGCTTTTGCGATTGGCTGTTGGGTTAGAGACACAGCACTTGAGACAAATCAACGAGATGTAGAATACTCAAAAGCATTTCTCAGCACAATGACTAGGACAAAAAGTGAACTAAACACCGCAATTCCGGGTCAACAAGGCTATAAACCTATTGCAAAAACTGCTAGAATAAGAGAACAACAGCAATATAACTGGATTCTGAAAGGATAAACAAGATGGCACCAAGAAACGCAAATGGTAAAAATGTAAGAAACCCAGCTTCACCTTTGTTCAAGAGGTTGACTAGGCTTTTCTCTGGTCCTATTGTCAACTACAGAGCACAAAATGTAAACCAGAATAGAAGATCGGAACTAGAAAAGTATTCTAGCAAGTTTACTTCTGCTTCTGGAAAGCAGTTTAAGAAGATGGAATACAATCCATTTTCTGATTTAGCAGCAAATGTTTATCTGAATCAATCAAGACTTCAGAGATATGTCGATTTTGATCAAATGGAGTACGAACCAATCATTGCGTCAGCACTTGATATTTATGCTGATGAGATGACTACCTCCTCTCACATGAAGCCCCTTCTCAACATTCATTGTCAAAACGAAGAAATCAAAATCATTCTTAACTCTCTTTTCCACAACGTACTAAACATAGAGCACAACATTTTTAATTGGTGCAGAACTCTTTGCAAGTATGGAGATTATATTCTTTACTTGGATATCGATGAAAAGACCGGTGTTGAGAATGTAATCAGTCTTCCTTTGAGAGAAGTTGAAAGACTAGAGGGGCAAGACAAAACAAATCCAAATTATGTCCAATATCAATGGAACTCGGCTGGTCTCACATTCGAAAACTGGCAGGTTGCTCATTTCCGTATTCTTGGAAACGACAAGTATGCTCCTTATGGAACTTCAGTCCTAGATCCAGCAAGAAGGATCTTTAGGCAGCTTACGCTCCTTGAAGATGCGATGATGGCTTATCGTATTGTTCGTTCGCCAGAACGTCGTGTCTTTTATGTTGATGTTGGGAACATGGCTCCTAACGACGTTGAACAATACATGCAGAAGGTTATGACTTCTATGAAGCGTAATCAAGTTGTTGATTCCGACACTGGTCGTGTTGACCTTCGCTACAATCCTATGTCAGTTGATGAAGATTACTTCATTCCTTCTCGTGCTGGGCAGTCGACAAGAGTTGAAAGTCTGCCCGGAGGAACTTACACTGGAGACATCGACGATGTAAAGTATCTAAAAGACAAGTTATTTTCGGCACTTAAGGTCCCACAATCTTACCTTTTCCGTGGTGAAGGTGCTGATGAAGACAAAGCAACTCTTGCTCAAAAAGACATTCGTTTTGCGAGAACAATCCAAAGATTACAAAGAGTTGTTATTACAGAGTTGGAAAAGATTGCTATTATCCACCTTTTCACTTTGGGATACAGAGAAAACGATCTTATTTCTTTTAAGCTCTCAATGAACAATCCTTCCAAGATTGCTGAACTCCAAGATTTGGAACAGTGGAGAACTAAGTTTGACGTTGCTTCAGCCGCAGCAGAAGGGTTCTTCTCTAAGCGTTGGATCGCAGAAAACCTCTTCGCCATTTCAGAAGAAGAGTTCTTGAGAAACCAAAGAGAAATGTTCCATGATAGAATGATCACAGCCCAGCTTGATCAATCAGCCGAAGCAACCGACATGGGCGGTGGTGCCGGTGGACTAGGAGATCTTCTTGGGGGAGAAGAAGGCGGCGAAGCAGGCTTGGAAGATTTGGCAGCAGAAGAACCAACAGGAGAGCCAGCAGCAGAAGAACCGGCAGCAGAAGAACCAGACACAAATCTCTTAGCAGTCCCACCAGCCAACAGGGATGATAAAGTGGAAAAGAAAGTAAAGGGTAAAACTTTTACAACAACCCCGGCATCAAAAGGAAAATGGTATGCCAAAAGGACAGACCTTTCAGGCAAAAGAGCAATGCAAAGACAGATGTCTTCAGACGCAGGAAGTAACTTAGCCAGCAGCACCTCTAGAAATATCAACAAAGGATACTCTGACCTTTCCAGATTGGCAAGAGGGATTTCTGAGGAACACGAATCTAATTATAAGAAAGAAGAAGAGAAAATCTTTGAAATCAATAACCAAGTAAAAGCATTGATTACAGAATTGGAGACAAAGAAGAATGTCAGCGAAAATTAAACATAACAAGAAAAGAAATACTATTTTTCTTTACGAAGCACTTGTAAGAGAACTCACCAAGGCTACTGTTGAAAAAGATCAAGATAGAAGAGAAACTATCTTAGATATAGTAAAAGAACACTTCAACACTGATACTACCATGGGTAGAGAAGTTCGCATCTACAAGAATATCTTAGAAACAAAGGATACAAAGCAGAACATTGCCGAAAAGATTCTTTCTGAATCTAAGATTGAGTATTCTGTATTGGACAAGAAGCAGCTTTTCGTTGAGCAAAGTCAAATGATTTCCAGAATCAACAAAGAGCTTTCGAAAGATGTGTTTACTACTTTTGTTCCAAACTACAAGAACTTAGCTACACTTCACCAAGTATTCAATAACCTTGACCTTTCTGCTAAAGAGAGAGTGCTCCTCGAAGAAGATGCTCTTCAGATTATGACCGAAGCAACACAGCAGGTTGAAAAGAAAGAACTTAGACACATTGACAATCTTGTATTCACATCTTTTGTTGAGAGATTCAACAAAGAATACTCTGGCTTGCTGGAAGAACAGAAAGCATTGCTTTCTAGATTTATCGGCTCTGGTGTAGGTGGAGACCTTGAGTTCCAAATCTACTTGAACGATGAAATCGGTCGACTCAAGGATCAAGTATCCGAGGCAAAAGAAACAAAAGAATTCAAAGAAGATAAAGACATGCTTCAAAAAGCAGATCAAGTATTAGGTCTTTTAGAAGGTTTCAGCCAAAAGCCTTTAGAAGATGGAGATCTCAAAAAGATCTTGAAGATCCAAGAATTGGCTAGGGAAATAAAAAACTAAAATGGCTATTAAAATCAATATCAAAAATCAGTTACCATTAGATGTGATGGAGGGAGAGATCAAGAATCTCGACATGAAGCGATCTCTTTCTGGTCAGATTATGGTTTTTAATCACATTGATATGGATATTGTTTTGGACGAAAAGACAGGCAAAGTAACTGCTTACTCAAAGAAAGACTTTGGTGAGTTGGTCTATAAAAGCCAAAACAGACTTTTCGATTACCTTTTCAAAAAAGGAGTTATCCTGCCAGAATCTGTAAAAGGATCAAATGTGTTTGGATCTATCGAAGCAACCTATCCAAAGGAAGCTAAAGTAGACAACCTCACAGAAATAGTACTCTACAACATTGCCGGTTTCATGAAAGAAGAGCAAAGCTACATGAAATCATTCGAGTATGTAGAAGAAACCGAAGAAGACAGAGTACTCCACCCAGATAAAGAAGACAGCACCGAACTTGGTGAAGTCCCACAGGAAGAGAAGAAAGGAACACTTAGTCCGGGTTATCCGGGTTATTATTATGGACTAGCAGGGATGTATAGGTACGAATAGTGGAACTTTTATATTTTATTCTCGCCTCTTGGGGAATGACCCAAATCTTAGTTTATGGAAGCATTTTTGAAACACCCCGACATTGGATTATGGAAAAATCCGATTGGTTTGGGACACTTATCCACTGCCCGATGTGTACTGGGTTTTGGGTCGGCGCATTTTTGTTCGGTATAAATGGCTTTACAGAACTATTTAATTTTGAGTATAATATCGCTAATTTATTCATTTTAAGCTGTTTGGCGTCAGCTACTTCATACGCTTTAAATGTTGTTATTAGCGACAGTGGAATAAAGATAAACAATATTCACGAGTAAATAGGAGGTCAAAATGACAGCAAAATGGAGATTACAACCAGTTAGGCGCTGTTGCCGAGGCTCCTAACTCGCACGGGTAACGCCCGTCAAAGGATTGTTATTATGAGTAAAATGTTATTAACAGAGTTTTATCAGCTTTGTGAGGGTGGTACTTGCCAAGATCTTCTCACAGAGGAAGAAAAAAGATTTGTCTCCAATGGTGGACTTATTCTTTCTGGTGTTATGCAAAGAGCAGAAGCACAGAACGGAAATGGCAGAGTTTACCCTATGAGAGTTCTTGAAAGAGAAGTAGAGAACTACAAGAAGTTGGTAAAAGAAAAAAGGGCTTTGGGAGAGCTAGACCACCCAGAGTCCTCTATTGTTAATCTTGCTAATGCTTCTCACCTTGTCACAGACATTTGGTTTGAAGGCAAAGACGTTATGGGAAAGATCAGAGTACTCGACACACCAGCAGGCAAGACTCTGAGAGCACTTGTTGAAGGTGGTTGTCAGGTTGGTATCTCTTCTCGTGGCTTGGGAACTGTTGACGAAAGTAGTGGAGCAGCAAGAGTAAACGACGACTTTCAGTTGATCTGCTTTGATATGGTATCAGAACCTTCCACAACTGGTGCTTTCATGATGAGAGAAAGCAAAGAGCCAAATGTTTGGACTAAAGCAGACAAGATCAACAGACTTTTAAACGACATTGTAAAGGACTAAAATGAAGAAAAGCGAATTCAAAGAAATGATCAAAGAGAGTGTAAAAGAAGTCCTCGTCGAAGAGGGCGTTCTCAAAAACGTCATTTCAGAAGTAGTAAAGGCAGTAGGGCAAACACAGACAGTTCAGCAGCCAGTCGCTACACAACAGACCTTTACAGAGCAGGCTAGTTTGGAAGCAGCAGAAAAACAAAAGCAGAAACTAGCCGAGACAAGAAAGAGAATGCTTGATGCTATTGGAAAAGATTCTTATGGCGGTGTAGATATTTTTGAAGGAACAACGCCAATGAAAAAAGGCGGATCACCAGCAGCACCAACAGGAGCCCCTTCTTCAGCATTAGAAGGTGTAGATCCAAGCGACTCTGGAGTAGACATTTCAAGTCTGCTTGGGGGAGCAAATGTTTGGAAGCAACTAATTAAGTAGGTATAAAATGGGAAAGAAAGCTAAACCAGTTCATGTTGAAGTGACGCCAAGAAAAAACGAATCTCCTGAAAGAATGATCAAGAGATTCATTAAGAAAGTAAAAAAAGAAGGCATTCAAGATGAGTGGCGACAAAAGTTCATGTATTTTGAAAAGCCAGCAGCCAAACGCCGTCGTAAAAAAGAAGAACGCCGAAGAACAATCAAAAGGCTTCAAAGAGAATACGACGCTAGATATAAAGATTAGGAGAAAACAAAATGGCACTTTATTCACCACAAGCAAGCGGATTGGGAAATTCAGCCGCATATCAAGTTGCAGGAAAACCTTATTTAACTGGTTCACAGGTCGACGCCGAAAGCGCTAAAAACTTTATTACTTCAAAAGAGTATAAAGTAACATTTCCAACGGTAACCAGAAGCATTCAAGTTAAAAACCTTTCTGCTGATGCTGATTTGGCAGTTTATTTCTCGCCAAAAGCAACCGCCCCAGCAACGCTAACGGGAGCACATTTTGCGATTATTCCAGCTATGACTGGATCAATAACTTTGGGAATCAAATGCAAAGAGATATATATTAGTCCGTTTCCTACAAATGACTACGGCGGTTCCGGAGGAGACTTTAATGCTGGGTCGTTTGGCGTAGCAGCAGAATTAACTGGTGTTCCAACTTCAGAAATGTATGAGCTTACTGGTTCCGGGATTAATGTTTCTACTTACGGAGACGGTCATCATTAATATTTTATTTCCAAACCTTCCAGCACTTTAGGATCAAATAGCAAATATTTGTTTCTTTTCTAGCCCCAAATCCTTTCTAAAAAACTAATTATATATGAGCGCACCTAGTGCGCCTTTTCTTTAATACAAACCATAAATCTTTAGGAGGATTTGCTAAATGGCTAATTTTGATGTAACTCAATACAAAAGACATCTAGAAATCCAGAACATCTCTGGATCTGTAGATGCATCCGCACCGGGAGGAGGGGTCTATCTCTTCGCTTCTGGTTCGGCTGGCGCAGCAAGACTTTATCTTCAACTTGAAGGTGATTCACATGCTAATGCCATCGACCTTGCCGCTGGTTCCCAATTGGGAATCGCAGGTGACAGTGGGTCGGGAACTGTAGACTTGTCTGCTGGACAGTCCCTCACAGTTGATACTGGAGACGGACTTAGTGCTGCTGCTTCGGGACAGGCTATCACAATCAGTGTAGATGCTGGTGGAATCACCAACGACATGCTCTCTGGTTCGATTGCTTCGACAAAAATTGCAGAGCTTAACAACTTTGACACTGACGACCTTGCTGAAGGGTCGACAAACCTTTACTACACTGATGCTAGAGTAAGAGCAGCAGTTAGTGCTGACGGAGATCTTATCTCCTACGACAGTTCAACTGGAGCTTTCTCCACAGTTGCTGCCAACTTCTCAGGTTCTTGGGACGTAAAAATGGCTGCTGCTGACACTGGTGACTTGGCAGAAGGTTCGAACCTTTACTACACTGATGCAAGAGCAAGAGCTTCTGTATCCGTAACTGACGCAGGTGGCGACGGAAGCTTGTCTTACGATAGCTCCACTGGTGTATTCACATTCACTGGACCATCGGCTGCTGAAGTAAGAGCACATTTCTCTGGTGGAACTGGTATCGACATCACTGACGGTGTTGTTTCCGAAGCTCTTTCCGAAGTTCCGGGTGGATCGAACATCGACCCAGCAAACGACCAACTCGTTTTCCTTGATGCTTCTAACAGCAATGCTGCTGGTAGAGACACTGTTGTAGACTTCATGTCTGCTGTTGCTGGTGACGGTCTTGGTGCTGCTTCTGGTGTCTTGGCTGTAAATGTTGACGATAGCTCGATCGAATTGGACACGGATGCTCTCAGAGTAAAAGCCGCTGGTATCACCAACGACATGCTCTCTGGTTCGATCGCTTCCACTAAGATTGCTGAACTCAACAACTTCGACACTGACGACTTGGCTGAAGGTTCGAGCAACTTGTACTACTTGGACTCCAGAGCAAGAGCAGCCATTTCTGTAACTGATGCTGGCGGAGACGGAAGCCTTGCTTACGATTCTTCGACTGGTGTTATTACTTACACTGGACCATCTCCAGCAGAAGTTAGAGCACACTTCAGTGCTGACGGAGACCTTATCTCCTATGATAGCTCAACTGGCGCTTTCTCGTCTGTAGCTGCTAACCTTTCGGCTTCTTGGGATGTCAAGATGGCTGCTGCTGATACTGACGACTTGAGCGAAGGTGCAAGCAACTTGTACTACACTGATGCAAGAGCAAGAGCCGCTGTTAGTGCTGATGGAGATCTTATCTCCTACGATAGCTCGACCGGTGCATTCTCATCCGTACCAGCTAACTTCACTGCTTCGTGGGATGTAAAGATGGCTGCTGCTGATACTGGTGATCTTGCTGAAGGTTCTAACCTTTACTACACAGACGCTAGAGTACATGCTGCTGTTTCCGTTGCTGACACTGCTGAGATTGATATGTCCTACGACGGTTCCGGACAGTTCAGTGCTGAAATCGTAACTGGATCGATTGCTAACGAAAAGCTTGTAAACGACTCTGTAACTGTTACTGCTGGTGACGGTCTCAAGGGTGGTGGAGAAGTTGACCTTGGTGCTGCTGTAACTCTCAACGTTGAGCCAGCCGACTTCGCTGGTGCAGGTCTTGAAGATGACGGATCTGACAACTTGAGAATCAAGGCTGCTGGTGTTACTAACGACATGCTTTCTGGAAGCATCGCTTCTACAAAGATTGCAGAACTTAATAACTTTGACACTGATGATCTTGCTGAAGGTGCATCGAACCTTTACTACTTGGACTCTAGAGCAAGAGCAGCTATCTCTGTAACCGACAATGGTGGAGATGGAAGCTTGTCTTACGACAGCAGTACTGGTGTAATTTCTTTCACTGGTCCATCCGCTGCTGAAGTTAGAGCACACTTCTCTGCTGACGGAGATCTTATCTCCTATGACAGTTCGACTGGTGCTTTCTCGTCTGTAGCTGCTAACCTTTCGGCTTCTTGGGATGTCAAGATGGCTGCTGCTGATACTGGCGATTTGGCAGAGGGATCGAACCTCTACTACACTGATGCTAGAGTTCATGCTGCGGTTTCCGTTGCTGACAGCACAAGCATCGACATGAGCTACGACGGTTCGGGTCAGTTCTCTGCTGTCGCTATCGTTGATGATAGCTCGATCGAGATCGATGCTACTAACGGTCTTCAGGTTAAGGCTGCTGGTATCACAAATGATATGTTGTCTGGATCGATTGCTAATGCAAAGCTTGTAAATGACTCTGTAACACTTGTTGCTGGTGCTGGTATGGCTGCTCTTGGTGAAGTTGACCTTGGTGCTTCCTTGACTGTTGCTGTTGACGGTGTTCTTGAAGACCTCGACACACTCGGTGCTCCGGCTGCTGACGGCGAATTCATCGTTGCTACTGGTGCAGGTGCATTCGCTTACGAAAGCGGTGACACTGCTAGAACAAGCCTTGGTCTTGGTACTGGCGACAGCCCAGAGTTCACTGGTGTTTCCATCTCTGGTCTTACTGCTGGAAGAATTCCATTCGTTGGAGCAGGTGGAGCACTTGAAGATGAAGCTAACCTTCAGTATGTATCCTCATTGGATGCAATCGTATTGGACGGACACTTCTCTGGTTCCGGAAACCTCCAGATGGCTGGCGGCTTGATCATTGAAGGCGGTGCTGGATTCTCTGGTTCTATGAATGTTGAGGGCAGTGTAACTATCGGTGGTGGTTATGGATCCACTGGAGTTAGCATCACTGATGCTGGTAGAGTTTTCGTTAACGGAACTCTTACAGTAGACGACAGTGTACAATTCGGTGCTGACGGTGCTGGTGCAGACTTCGTTGTTTACGGTGCTGATTCTGGCGAAAGAATGCAATGGGTTGCTTCGGAAGCTGCTCTTGCTTTCGTCAATGCTGGCGGAACAATCATGAACCTTGGTGGTGATGCTTCCTCTGACTTCGCTATCGATGTTGCTAATGGATCGGATAACATCAACAAGATCCGTGCTGCTGCATTCGTCACTTACTCGGATGAAAGCTTGAAGACAGAAGTTCAGACAATGGACACTGCTCTTGATACTATCATGTCCCTCAACGGTGTTGAATTCACTTGGAAGAACAACGGCGAAAGAGACTTCGGTTTCATCGCTCAAGAAGTTGCTGCGGTACTTCCAAAGGCTGTTCACACTAACGATGGCATCTCCGGGGTTGACTACTCAAGACTTACTTCGGTTCTCGTTGAGGCTGTAAAGGCTCAACAAGTTCAGATTGAAGACTTGAAGAAAGCCCTCAAGAAGTAATACTTTTTGAAATCGAGGGCAGGGGTCTACGGGTCTCTGCCCTCACCTTTCTTTCCTATGAGAATAAGCAATAGATCCGAAATCATTGAGTATGTAAAACAGAACGATCCAGAATACAGGGTCGAGGACAATGTTATATTCTTTCCTAAACTTTTTATCATTAACACCGTGATCCAATGGTGCTACAATCAACTCGAATCAAAGAAGATACAACCAAGTGAGATGGACTTTTATCTAATGTCAATACAAGCTTTTTTAGAGGGTAAAACCAATCTTTCTTGGGATAAAGATGGTAACTTAGTGATTTCATAGACTAAGTTGTTATTTTTTGGTATTTTTACATTTTATAGAACTATTTACTACGACGCAAAATGTCTATTTTGTGATTAGATATTAGGAGATTACACAATGTCATCAATGTTAGATCAAGCAATCGTCGATGCAAAAGCCCTCAAAGAAGCTGCCATTAAAAGCGCAGAGTCAACTATTATTGAGAAATACTCTCAGGAAATCAGAGAAGCAGTTGATACCATGCTTAACCAAGAAGAAACTATCAATGAAGAAGAAGGTGGAATGGTTGATAACATTCCTATGGCTGCTTCTGACGTTAGTGATGCCCCAACTGCTGCTGGTGGCGAAGAAGTTGTTGAACTTGACTTCGCTGAACTTGAAAAAATGATTGATCAAGAGTTGGAATCAGAGGGAGAGTTGGATGCTGATGAAATGACAGACCGTCACGAGTTTGCAGAAGATGAACTTGAAGATGAGGCAAGTACTGAAGAACAAGAGGATCTTCAGGAAAACGATGAAATCGATTTGACTAACTTATTTGAAGACGAAGAAATCAATTTAGATGAAGAAGCTATCAGTGAACTTGCTGAAAAGCTTACTCTTGACTTTGAACCAGAAAAGTCTGGTTGGCTTGGAACTCCAGTTTCTCAAGTTGACGATGCTCACGAAGAGTATAAGGCGCTTGAAACACACGCAGAAGATAAGCCTTCTGAAATGGAAGAAGAAGTTGGAAAGTTGAAAGAGTCTGTAGAAGCGCTTGAAGCAGAGAAAGTAGAACTTCAAGAAAAGCTCCAGACATTCCAGTCTAAGACCGAACACTTTGAGGATGTTGTCCTCAAGTTAAAAAATGCATTGAACGAAACCTCCGTTCAAAATGCGAAGCTACTTTATACAAATGAGGTTTTGATTAGCGACTCGTTGAATGGGCGACAAAAAGCAAAACTTGTCGAAGCTATTTCAAAAGCCAACTCTGTAGAAGAAGCTAAGGTAATCTTTGAAACCCTTCAAAGCACGGTGAGTGGCACTCAGAAAGAGTCCCCAAAAACACTTAGCGAAGCGGTCAGTAGGAAATCTACTTTGTTACCACAAACTAAAGAGGCTAAACAACCAGCCGATCCTCGTATTGATAGAATGCGTAGATTAGCCGGATTAAACTAACTTTATAGGAGAATTAAATAAAATGTCTGTATTAGATAAATTAACAGAAGGCATTGTTAATCGTGATCTCCAGAAAGAAGGTGCAGCCCTACTTAACAAGTGGGAGAAGACCGGACTTCTTGAGGGACTTAACAGTGACCAATCAAAAGATGGAATGGCTCGTTTGCTTGAGAACCAAGCAAAAGAACTTCTTCGTGAAGCATCCACCATGGCTGGTGGAGATGTTGAAGGTTTCGCAGCAGTTGCATTCCCAATCGTCCGCCGTGTATTCGGTTCCTTGATCGCTAACGACCTTGTTAGTGTTCAGCCAATGAGCTTGCCTTCGGGACTCATTTTCTTCCTTGACTTCACAGTCGATGGAGCAATCCCAAGCCCAGCAAAAGCTGGATATGATGCTGATGCTTCCCTTTATGGACAAGGAGTTGTTGGTAGCCAGTTGACTGGTGGTGTTGACCTTTCTGGATCTCCAGAAGCAGGTCCTTATGCCCTCAACAACGGATACTCCAGCCCGACTGGTTCTGCTGCTTCGGCTTCGATTGATTTCGACGAGCGTGTACTTGGACATGTTGGTGTTGACTTGGACATTACTGAAAAAGTTCGTTACGACATGGACCTTTCTGGTTCTGATGCTGTTTTCGTTGTTATGAACGGTCACTCGACATTAGATCAGTTGGATATGAAGAACCTTGTAGCTATCCAAGCACTTGATACTTCTTTTGCTGCTCTTACAGCTTCCGTTCAGGCTCGTCGCTTGACAACTGTATTGTCCTCCTCTACAGGAAATACTTTTGACCCAACAAACACAAACTTGGAGTTTGGTCTTGTTTTTGAAGCTGCTTCCGGTTTCACTACTGCCAATGTTCTTAGCGAGTTGGATGCTGGTATTGCTCTTAAGTATGCAGAGACTGATAACTATACTAATGGTTCTTCAACTGGTACTGTTGTTGGTGATGCAAGATTCGATCTTGAAAATAACCAAAACATCCCAGAAATCAACATCAAAGTTGATTCCGTTGCGGTCACTGCTCAAACCAAGAAGCTCAAGGCTAAGTGGACTCCAGAATTGGGTCAAGACCTCAATGCTTATCACAACCTTGATGCAGAAGTTGAGCTTACGAGCATTCTTTCTGAACAGATCGCTCTTGAGATCGACAGAGAGATCCTTGAAGACCTTATCAAAGGTGCTACTGCTGGAACTCAATACTGGTCCCGTCGTCCGGGTAAGTTCGTTGTAAGAACTAATGGTCGCCCAATCAGTGCATTGGAAAACGAGCAGTTGCTTGGTGCAGACTTCACTGGTACTGTTTCCGAATGGTACGAAACTCTTGCAGAAACCATCAATGATGTATCGGCACAAATCCACAGAAAGACACTTCGTGGTGGAGCTAACTTCGTTGTTTGTTCTCCAGAGGTTGCTAACATCCTTGAGTTCACTGCCGGATTCCGTGCAAGCGTAACTCACGATGCTGACCGTGGATCTATCGGTGCTGTTAACGTTGGTTCGTTGAGCAAGAAGTTTGATGTGTATGTTGATCCTTACTTCCCAAGAAACGTTGTTCTTGTTGGACGTAAAGGTGGATCGTTCCTTGAGAGCGGTTATGTATACGCACCATATGTACCACTTCAGGTAACTCCAACTATCTTCGGTGTCGAGGACTTCGTACCTCGTAAGGGTGTCATGACCCGTTACGCTAAGAAGATGGTTAGACCTGATATGTACGGT
>Ga0099850_1000377_pt1 | contig 19691 bp, 30 predicted proteins | sample CB_VirMetaG_5_FD_79182 | JGI IMG/M metagenome (GOLD analysis project Ga0099850, IMG submission 79182) | Freshwater to marine saline gradient viral communities from Chesapeake Bay - CB_1508_1D Viral MetaG | ecosystem: Environmental > Aquatic > Marine > Coastal | place: USA: Chesapeake Bay... | reverse complement strand
CCTGTTAGGTCTCTTTTTGACCATCTCGTCATAACAATTATGATGGCACCACCCGGCTGGAGTCTCTGTCGGGGTCCAGATGTGTACCATTCGTAAACTTTGTTATAAACTTCAGGGTTATATGCGCCCATAGTGGCATCTTGCTCGGAGTGGGGGTCGTCAATTATCAAAATATCAGCACCCTTACCCGTCACTGCACCACCAACACCTATAGCGAAGTAGTCACCACGCTTATTTGTATTCCATCTTCCTGCCGCTTTACTGTCTGTAGATAATTCTATGCCGGGAAATATGTTTTGGAAGTCATCGTTTTGTATTAAGTTACGAACTTTTCTACCAAAACCAACAGACAGTTCTGCAGTGTGTGCAGTTTGAATAACTTTTTTATCAGGATACATTCCCAAAAACCATGCAGGAAATAAATAACTGGCAAATTCCGACTTGGTATGACGGGGTGGCATATTGATAATCAATCTTTTTAATTCACCCCGGGCTACTCTTTCAAATGCCTCTGCCATTATCTCATGGTGCCGCCCATGTATAAATGATGGCCACATAGCACGAACAAAAGGAAGAAACTCCTTCCTAGCTTTTTCTTTATCTTTTGTTTCTGAAATCTTTTCTACAAGCTCAAGTATTTCTTTCTTCTTGTCTAAAGGAAAGTTATCTAAGTTCTTATAAGCGGCATCTAATAATTTAGCTAAATCATTCATGTTCATTCAATGTAGTTGCAGGTCGACTATCAACTATCTTTTGTGCTAAGTCAATCATCCACAAACATTCATCTGTATCTACTGTAGAAACAATATGTAAGGATTTATTGCCATCGTCATCATCAACCCAACCTATTTTAATCTCATTATACAACTGTGGAATATCCTCATCAGTGATATAATCAATTTCTTTGGATCTTCTGAATTTATCTAGTTTTACTACGTTGTCTGACAAACCGTTTTCCCTACTAGTTATAACATTACTAGTTATAACTAGTTATTTATACTAGTATAACAAAATATATATACTAGTTATAACTAGTAGACAAGCCCCTTTTTAATTTTTTTTTGAAAAAAATATGAAATTTTATGTGCAAAATCAACTGTAGTACGCATGGACAGGGCTATGCATACACGGGTGGGTCGGGGTAGGTGGGATAACTAATCTGACGAAAATAGGAAAAGGTAGGCTAATTGTTACCTAGTAACTTTTGTAACTTATCTCTTAGCTGATCTTGTAATTCATCTGCAGTCATATTTATATTTTCAGACTTTACCTCTACTTTATCAGTAAACAAACCAACCATATGAGTTTTGCCCATCAGCTCCAATGCTCTAATTCTGGAAGCTGAGTTATTGTCCATGTTCATTGCTTCCTTTTCAAGTTGTCTCATAATGAACTCACTTTGTTTGATGCCCAACATGCGTTGATCTTCTGCCTTTTGGTGCTGTATAGCTTTTATTCTTGATAAGACCTTGATATTAGCAAAAGTTTTAGATGCCATCTCATGAACTGACTTTTCTTTTGTATCTGGTGAAACATCATAAGCCTTTCTGAATGCATCAGCTTTAGTAAAACCATCAGCTACTAATTGAGCAAATTCAAGTTGTTTAGCAGTTAATGGCTGTTCTTTTGACTTTGTAACTTTTGTTATTTCAGTTTTGCCAGACACTAATTTTAAATTAGGTTTTTTATCCTTGTTTTTGTTGTTTGCCATTTGTCTTCCAATTTCTATAAATTAACCCTTAACAATTATTATCACAAAGAACCTAGAATTGTAAACATGAGAACAAAACGTGAAATAGTGTTTAATGGCTCATAGAAGCTCATAGAGTGCTATAGTCTTATATTAGGTATCATTAGACCTTTTTTGTTGTTTCGAAGTTTTTGGCTTCAGCTCTACGTTACAGGAGATAAACCCTGCAAAGGTTAACATTAACTATTTTTTTTAATTATTTTCCAAGAAAAGTTAGTTCTCAATCGTATTAGTAATAAGAACATAGTTTATTATTATTTATTATTATTTGTTATTATACGTTTGACAGTATTTAATTATTAGTGTAAGGAATAGGAGACTATTTTTTTAACTTTTTTTAGAGGAGCTAGAAGCTAGAAAGACTAAGGGTTAGCAACCCACGACACGAACTGGAACAGCATGATCTCCAAGTAATGCAAGGAAGTAATTAGCTCGATACCAGATAAGCGAATAGAGAGTGTCAATCAGGGGTTAGATCGTAAGGTTTAATTAAGCTGACCAAAGTTAAAGATAAAAGGTAGGCAATTACCTAAAGTCTTTAATGTACTGTTTAGGAATGTGTGTTCCTACTGATGATTGCAAAAGCATGAAACAGTTAACCCTTAACTTTTGGAGCTATCATGAAAAATATAGAAAACATTTTTGACGTTTATGAAATTAAACAAAGTTTAAATTCAGCATTAGGCTACGTTGGTACTGTTGAAGATATCTATTACATAGATTACCCAGATAGACAAATCAGCTTTGAATTAAGATCAATTTTTAAAATGCTGAAAAAAGATACCATTGATGAATATTCGTTAACTAGCTCAATACTAAAATTAAATGAGCTTTTATATAACGATTATCATTGGTGGAGATTTTCCAGACTTAATGAAAAATTAAATCAGTTATTTAATCTAGGTTTATCTGACAAACTTAGAGCTAGACCACAAATATAAAAAATAGGAGCTAACATGAACTATAAAAAAATATTAGAAGACTTGGATATGCAGTTAAGCATTGTTGAATATGAAATAAATGAAATCTGCGACAAAAATAGCTTTCCTCTAGATGAATACAAAAAGAGGAAATTAACTGATCTTTATGTGCGTAGCGAGAAACTAGGCAATCTTTTTAATAAGATTGTAGAGCAAGAAGATAGAGCGAGTATGGCTTATTTTGAAGATGTAGCATCACATGGAATTAATCAATAGGAGTACAAAAAATGACTAATGCAAAAAATATCGTTGTTAGCAACAAAGAAGACAATATCAAATCAATCAAATCAATTAACTTTAACAATGTAACACCAATAATAGAGGAGCAAAAATTGGATACAGAAATTCAAAAAGACCCTAGATTTACCAATGATTTAGTTGACCAGATCAGAGGTAGCGAAGCTGAAATATCTGGATTAAAAGCAACTAATTCAGATAATACTAAGCTAGTTAATGAGCTGAAAATTGATCAGTATGTAGGTTTAATAGCTCACATAGCACCATTAAAACTTTCAGCTTCTGGCAATCTCACTAAATCAGATACCAGAGCAATCAGCGAAGACTTGGTTAATGAATGTAATATGAGCAAAGCAAATGCCAAGTTACTCAAAGATAATTCAGTTAAGTTTGTCGTTAAATTTGATGTACCATCTCAAGCTACCCCAGAGATGATAAGAGATATCATGACTGACAATGGCATAACTTCTCAAACTAAGCTGAAACAAGCAGTTAACCCTCAAGATGACATCTTGCTTGGCGATAAAATTGCTAGAATGATTTATGGCAAGATGAAGAGTGTTAAAAATACTGAGGGTGTAGCTGAGGATAAGTTTGTACAAACTGATCTGACTGCTGATGATATCAAGATCATTGAAGAAACTTTAGCTGATGCAAAACGTATGTGGGAAGCAGTTGAAAAGGCAAATAAAGAAAGTGCCAAAGATCAATCTGAGGACAATCAGCAAGTTAAAGATACCTTTAAAGCTCTTGGTATCTAATCAAGTTAACTAATTTAGGCATGGTCTTTGACCATGTCTATGCTAGTTCACTTGAGCTAAATTGATAGCTGAAAAAGCTACTATCATTTTTTCTACTATCATAAATTACTATCATCTTTACTATCATGGAGTTGCTTAATGCAAAATTTACAAAAACAAAAAAAGTATAAAATATATAAGCATGAGAATATCAATGGCATTGGTTTTTTAAATGACATAGGTTTTTCTTTTGATACTTGGCGAGAAGCATACGACAAAAAAAATCAGCTTCAAGAAGATGGCAAACTGCCTAAAAACGATCATTTAATTCAAATAGATAGCATATAAAATGAATGAACTAGATATCATTCAAAAGCTAGATCAGATTATTTCTGATCTAGTTCAAGATGGATTGTTAGACATTGCAGACAATCTTGAAATTCAAAAACAAAAAATCGTAAATCAATTTAACCAAGCTGAACTTAATAGTCAGCAAATCGATATAGAGGAGTTAATCGATAATGAATAAAAATATACATCAACAAACTTTGTCCAGAGTTTTTAATATTGATCTGGAAAAACTGCACCAAGCAAAGGTTAAATGTGGTGCAATTAGCGAAGATACTGACTTAAAAGAAAGTTTTTATATGTGCCTAATGCAGTTGGACATAGAAATAGATAGCACAATTAAAAACTATTTTGCTGATTATGGGAGAGATATCTTGGTAGGAGATATTGACAATGAATAAACAAAAAGAAATCGTTACCTTTTTTAAAGGTCGAATTGTTAGTGGGCATTTCTATAAGATGTCCACTAAAGATAAGAGATACTTTCATGGTGTATTAAAATTTGAAGCCAGAGATACACCAGACTTAATCACAGTCTACGATTTTCAAAAGAAACAGTATCGAAGATTTAGACTTGATCAAGGCAGTATAAGATTAAAATCTGGCAATAAACTTTTCAGCTACAATAAAAAAAGTGGCATAACATTTAAAACAAGGAGTGCATAGTAATGCGATTATCTATAGCTAAAAAAATATTTATCGAAGCAATCAATCATAGTTTTAATTTTGATTATGAGAATGACAAATCTAAAAAGCCAATATCCTTACATCTTGAGGGTAGCATGGGTATTGGTAAGACTGCCTTATGTAGGCAAGTTGCTGAGGAAATGGGGTTACATTTAGTAATCGTATCCCTTGCCCAGTTTGAGCCTACAGATATAGGGGGTTTAAGAATGCCAGATGGAGATAGCATGAAAGTGTTAAGACCAGACTGGATTGTTACTGACGAAGAATGGCAAGATCTACAGTCTAAGGGTAGCAAAGGTGTCTTATATGTTTTTGATGAGTTACCTCAAGCTCCAGTTCTTAACATGAATATCTATGCTCAAATATGTGATGAATATAGAGTAGGAGAATATCACATTGATAGATCTTACTGTTACATCATGTCATGTGGAAATAAATTATCTGACAAGGCAGGAACTAATGCCATGCCAAGTCATTTAGTTGATAGACTTTCATTCCTAGAGATTGAAGCTAACCTAGATGACACTTGCTCTTATTTTGCTAAGACTGGTGTAGATCATAGGATTATATCTTGGTTACGTTTCCAACCAGAGTTTTTGCACCAGTTCCAAAAAGGTGTAAATGCCTACCCTACCCCTAGATCTCATGAGAGGGTATCGACCATGCTTAAATGGAGCTTAGATGATGAAGCAATGGCTGAAGCTATCTCTGGTCAAATTGGTGCAAGTGCATATGCTAACCTTAAAACACATATGGACATTCACGAAAAATGCCCAGACATAGATAGTTTGATAGCTAACCCAATGACTACACCAGTTGTTGAAGAGCCACCAATTATGTTTGCTTTGTGTTCAGCTCTATCAATGAGAGCTAATGATAAGAATATGGGAAGCATATTACAATATGTTCAGAGATTACCCAATGAGGAATTTCAAGCATATTTTCTTAAAGATGCATTGAGCAGAGATGCAAGTCTTAAGCAAAATAAAGATGTTCGCTTATGGGCTGGTAAGTCTGGCAATGGTAAATATTTGGTGTAACTTAAATGTTACACCTTAACTTTTAGAGGAGTTGAGATGCACGATTTACAACGTAAATTAGTTAGATCTAAGGTTAGACTTATGGTCGATAAAGATAAAAATGGACTGGGGTTTTATGCTTCAGTCCTTTATAAGATGCCACTAGTAATCAAGAATGACATACCAACTATGGCAACTGATGGAACTAACATATTCTATAATGAAGAATTTGCTGACAGTTTAACAGAGCAAGAACTTGACTTTGTTTTGTGTCATGAGTGCTTACATAGAGTTTTGTTGCATCATTTGAGACATGGCAAAAGAGATCATGAGCTATGGAATATAGCTTGCGATTATGCCATTAATTATTCATTGATGGAAAGTGGCTTAACTCAAATGCCAAAGGGAGGTTTGTTAGACAAGCAATTCAATGGCATGAAAGCTGAAAAGATATATGATATCTTAAGTCAGCGAAGCGAGAATGAACCTAAGCCAGAACCCCAGTCATGGGGTATGGTTATACCTCAAGAGGGTATGTCTGAAGACCAGATAAAACAAGAGATAGCTAAGGTTAATGCTGAAACAGTTATGGCAGTTAATACTGCCAAGTCTATTGGTAGACTGCCATCAAGTGTTAAGCAGATAATCAAGGAAATGAAAAGATCTCAAGTTGATTGGTTAGATGTAGTTGTTAGACATTGTGTAGGAGATCAGCCAGAGGGTTATTCTTATCGAAGACCTAACAAACGACAATGGCATATTAACGAAGTCATAACCCCAGTATCAAATAAAATTGGTGTTGGAGATCTGGTCATAGGTATTGATAGCTCTGGGAGTGTTAGTGATAAGGAGCTGAAATATTTTCTTGGCGAACTCAATGCTTTATCTAATGATATCAAACCAAATTCAATTACTGTTATAACTTGTGATGCAGTTATTCAGAATGTAACCAAGTATGAATATGGAGATGTTATCGAAGAGATAAAATGCAATGGTCGAGGTGGGACATGTGTCATGCCAGTATTCGACTACATAAAGGATAACGATATCAATGTAAGCAGTATGATTTATTTTACTGATCTGGGTATATTTGATTATCCTAAACAAGTTGATTTCCCTTTGCTCTGGGTATCGACTGACATAAGACAAGATGAAGCACCTATAGGAGATACTACATATCTAAAAGTTGCTTAATCATTCACAATCAAACTAACTCGCACCTCATCAAAGGGGTGCGATTAATTTATTAACTAATGGAGACATCTATATGAATGTATACAAAAACTTAGAAAGCAAAGCTGAAATAGAACATCAATTCTACATACAGTCAAAAAAAACATTACCAATTTTAGCAAAGACAATGGGTATGGATTACAGTTATTTTGCATCTATTACTTATGGTCTTAAATGCAAATTCAAAGATGATGATAAAATAAGATTTGAAGCACAAAGAATAAAAGAAAAACTTAATTACCATAATGGACAAGTGTTTGAAACCATAGGTCAAATTATACATGGCATAAAAGAATACAGATCTAAGATTGTTAAAGGCTCTGTAGGTACTGATGGTTATTTAAAGAAGTTTGACATTTATGAAAAGCTATCAAATTTAACCATTGATGTTGCTAATCTCTGGTGGAGAGACAATAACCCAAGAACTTATGTTGATATTAAATGCAACAAAGAAAAAGGAATTGATATAGAAAAAGGACATTCTCAGTATTCATCTACTAGTATATATATGTCCCCTCTTTGGTATCACAGAGTTTACAAGCATGGATTACATGAGGTGCAATACAAAGGAAGACCTTGCTTTGTTATGAAAGCTGAACCTTACCCAGTTAGAAGACTGCAAGAAGATGACATAGACGTTCACAAAGTTGTCTTGTTACATTCTCATGGTGGAGACATTACCATGCATGGAGATATGTTTATGGCTTCATTTAAACAGATGGATTACGAAACTACCTCAGAGGGTAAAATCAAATCTCCATCTCAGAGAGTAACTTCAGTTAGTCCAGAACTTAAAAGAGCTGAGGTTGGCTTATCCCAAAGAATAGGAAGAAATGTTATTGGTAGCCTACTATCATAATTCTACTATCATTACTTACTATCATCTTGTTACTATCATGGGGGTTATTTCACTATGTGTTTTAACCCCCTAAAAAACAACACCCAATGTTAATGTTAACTTTTAGGAGATTAGATTGAAGATATCTGATGCAAAATTATATAAAATCTTTGGCTTAGATGCCTACAAAGATAAATATGGAGAGTTTATCCATGACGTTAAAACTGAATTGTTAGAGAAACAATTTGGAGACGTTGGTAATTTTATTATGGGCAACATGAGTAAAGGCTTACCAGTAAAAGAAACAAACTATATTGTGTTTATCCAGATAAATGACGAATTAGTTTTAAGAGAAATGTTTAACAAAAGCAAAGGAGATCTAGCATGAATAGAAAATGCGAGCTACCAGAAGACCACCCAGACTGTAAAGCTGATAGAGTTAGTTGGGGTAATGCCATACTGGAAATTGAGGGTTTAGTCTGGGAAGAAATGTCCAGATTAAAAAAGCAAAATGCCCATTACATGGCAGATCATTTAAGACAATCATTAGAAACAATTAAGAGAGGTGTGTGATGAAAAATAATCAAGATAAAATTATTCATGAAATAAAAGTATGGCTAAGAAAAGAAATTTCTGATGTTCATGCTAACCCTCATGAAGATGATGTTGATAGCAGAGAGCTTGGCATATTAGATGGAAGATATGAATGTGCCAGAGGTTTAATAACTTATATAAAACAGTTGGAGAAAGAATATCATGATTGAGAGAATATTATTATTTCTATTAGGCATATGTATAATGCTTATGTCTTTTGTTACACTAGCTAATCCAGATGGGTATTACATGCAAAGTTTAGAGGGCATATTATTTACTTGTTTTATAGGTGCAGTTGGTTTTACAATAATACTGGTAAGTTTTTACAGTATATTTTTTAAAGAATGAGAGGTGTAAGTCCACTCCAAAAATGGTGGGTTTTATGAGTGCCTAGTCAATTAAAGACGTTCCTCAATGCCATACCTCCCTTTTTATTTGTACCCCTCATATGCATTAAAATAGTCAAATATGTAAGGGCAAAACTGGGACTTTGTAATCAAGATCAGTCTAAGGTATGGAAACTCATAAATTAAAGGCGATTTAAGGCTTGTACAGAGGGGTTAGTATATCTCTATGTACGAATACTACCAAAATAACCAAAAAGCTCTGTAGCGAGAGCATACACTTAAAAAAGGAAAAATTAATGAAAATGGGAAGATCAAGAATTGATAGAGATAGAGCATCTATAAGAGATATACAAAATAAGATTAAACAAGAAAATTCTAAAAAAACTCCTATTGAATTAGGCATGGAAGAAAGATTTGAAGATGTGCCTACCAGATTGTCTGATAGAGATAGGTATGGAAAAGTCAATAGGGTTTCAACATCATCTCTTTTTTATAGACGTAAAGGCAGTACGTTTGACGAATAATAGTTAACATTAACTTTTAGAGATTGAGGGCAGTATAGGAGTACTGCCCTCTTTTAGCGTAGTGAGAAGTGAGTAATGGAGGTTACACACTTATAGACAACATAATCCCACCAATCAATTAAGTCAAGATGAACTCCAAGTTTCATAAAATTCTTTTATTGGCTTAACAATTTCCCCAGTATTATTTTTGATAAATTCAATATCTATCCTAGATAGACTTCTATCTGTTAAAAGTTTCATCAGTACATTATAGCAATTAATCCCACCTGCTGATTTTACCAAAGCTAGGCAATCATAAACTTTTCTTTTTAAAATGTAATGACTGTCGTTATTTGTGTCGTAGCTAGTCGTAATTCTGGGATTAAAGTTTGTAGCTTTTATTCCAACCATGCCAGATTTATTATAATCTGATGCCAGTTTATCTAATATTTTATAATCATTAAGTGATATACTATCATTCGTAAGTAACGTATCTAGAGATGTTTGGTCAACAATCCTCATTCTAACTTTGTTAGAGTTGCCAATAAATTCTGGTTTAATATTTCTATTGTTAAAAGGGTACGTCTTCGTCATCTTTTTCATAATAGCTTTTAACTGGTGTTTTACGATACTTTGCTCTTTTAGGAGCTAACATATCTTCAGCAGTCTCCATATGATCTGTACTTATATATCTTGATGTCGCTTTGTCAAACGATAGCATACAATCCCCAACAGAGCCAACCCAAGAAAATCTACATTTCCATATTAGAACTTGGCTCAAACTAGATGTTGACGGATTAGGTCTATGAACTGTTAGTCCCAGATCTGCTTTTGCAAACCAAGAAGCACTACCAGAAATATCATATCCTTTTGGTGGTGGTACAGTCCCATCATCTTTTCGCATCATCTTTGTTGGGTGAGCAACAAACCAGATATGTATTCCATGAGCTTGAGCAAACACCCGTAACGTAGTTAGCATATCTGATATCCAATCAGTTTCAGAAGTAATATTTTCTTTTGATATATAGTTGTAAGGGTCTATAACAACACCTCTGATGCCATGTCTCATGACTGCCACTTTCATTCTCTCTATGATGCTATCCAATGTAGATAGAGAGCCATCAGCTTGATACAAAAAAGAAAAATGATCTTGCACAAACTTCTTTCCCGTAGCTAGGTCTTCCTTTGTAACTCTTGGAGTTATGCCATCAAAAAAAGGTTTGCCTACATATTTACTAATCAGCTTGGCAATATGTATTCTAGGCTCATTCTCAAAACTACAAATACCAAACTTCCAACCTTTATCTCTGGCAATGTTAACCATAATCTGATCTACAAACTCTGACTTACCAGAAGAGGGGTGTCCAGTTACAACTGTAAGCTGACCCTCAACAACAGTATAAAGTTCATCTACTTCTTGGTAGCCAGTAGAAACACCAGAGCCTATACCTTTTTCATAAATGTCATCAACTTCTTCATAAAAATGTGATGCATCATACAAACCTGAAACTGGATAAGGTACTGGGTTTGCAGTTATTTTATCTAATTCTTCAGCACCATACTTAACCAAAACTTCATTGGCATCTTTGCAGTCTTCTGGATATTCTATTTTAAAACACTTGTCTTTACCTATTCTTCTGGCTAATTCCTCAGCCATAGCTTGCCCAGACTTATCACTATCCATTGCAATAACAATCTTCTGGCACTCGTCAAGTTTCTTTTTTGCATTCCAGATAAATTTAAACTTGTTGTCTTCACGAGCATCTATCTTGCCATCAACAACTTTCATAACTGCTCCATGAGGTATGGATACAACTGATTTATATCCTATCTCCATAAATGAAAGACAATCCATTTCCCCCTCACAAATAATCATAAACTCATTGTCGTTTACATTATCTATATTGAAGAAATTAACTGCAGAACCTTGCGAAGAAAACCCCTTTTCTGGGAAAGATCTTATTTTCGCATATTCAGTACTGCCATTGTTCTTGTATGGAAAAACTATGCAAGGCATCTCTTTTTTTTCTGATGCAATGTAATGATGTTTGAACTTGATGCCTACCTTTTTGGCAGTATCTTCAGATATACCTCTGCTTTTTAAATAAGATATACTGCCATTCTCTACTGTTAAATCTCTCCACCTATTATCATCAACAGCATGAATCACATTTTCTCTCCTTATTAACCTAAAATTACTTTCCTCAAACTTAACTGAACCTTGTTCATTACAATGCCAACAGTTGTAAAAAACTGTTTTAGCATCAACCTTTAGAGATAAGGTTTTTTGATCTTTTTTCTTTCTTTTATTTGAGCAAAATGGGCAGTTAACCTTATGTTGCCCACTACCCAACTTTAGAGCATCTGCCCTAATATTATATTTTAATTCCATTGAAATCTCCTACGCATGAAAGAAAACATAATAAGATAAAAAATAGCCGTCAACAAAAAATTTTGTTAATTTTATAAGTTCGTGATCTTGTTACTAAAGAAACGGCTTCGCCGTTTTTCAAAAGCCTTTTTAAATGTTAACATTAACATCTACTAGTTATAACTAGTATATATATATATATTATTACTTGTTATAACTAGTATGTTATAACTAGTAGAGATAACCTCTATCTTGAATTACTTTTTTTAATCTTTCACCAAGATATCTAGCGACTACTGATTTACTAGTTAATATTTCTTTGATTAGTTTTTGTAAATTTTCTGGGTGTAGTTCTGCCATGTCACAACAAGTAACATAATCTTCTGACATTAACCACTCAGCAACTTTTAATTTTTCTTTGGCACTACCAAGATAGCTATCAGATATCGCTTGGCAAATCACATGTTTCCAAAGGCGACACTCTGACATGGGTTCTAGGTCTCTCTTTATCCAGTCCCCAATAAATGTGCTTTTGTTTGACTTGTCTGTCATTAACATAAATTTTCCCTTGCATACAATCCAGTATCACACTTTCATCTAAATCTGGTCTTCTTGATGCGTAGTATATAATTAACTCTACTTTTACATCATTTTCAATAAGATTTTTTAAAACTGGACATTGATCTGCAAATATTTTTTCATAATTTCTTGCTTTTTGGGATTTTATCAATGCCATTCGTTTCCCAAAATTTACAATTTTTCTAGAGTTTGCCTTGCTTGCAGGCTCTCCCAAAATTACAAATTCAGTTTTGTTATTATTTGTTATTGACATACATAGAGTTCCATTGTAGTTTCGAAATTGCGTAGGAGAAGACACATGAAAATTACAAACAAATTTGGTATGCCTAAACCATTCGTGGATTTTGCCATAAACGACAAATACAGTAAAGGTAAAGCTGATATATCAGTAACGACATTGATTGATAGTCCTAGAATAAGGATTATGAAAGAACAGTATGACGAAGATATAGAAGTTGATGCAGTTGATATGATATGGGCATTGTTTGGAACTGCAGTTCATTCAGTATTAGAAAATTCAAAACAAACAGACGATAGCATAACTGAAGAAAGATTGTATTCTGATGTTGATGGTTGGGTTTTGTCTGGTGCAGTTGATCGACAGGAAATTAAAAACAACCAGATAACTATTGTTGATTACAAGGTTACATCTGTTTGGTCTGTGATATACGGAAAGCCAGAATGGGAAAATCAATTAAACTGTTATGCCTATCTTGTTGATGATAAAAATGCTTTTACTCAAAGCAACGTAACTAGCCTTAAGATATGTGCCATACTCAGAGATTGGAATAGAAGAGATAGTGAGCAAAAAGAAAACTATCCCAAATCTCCTATCGTTTTCGTTGATGTACCTTTGTGGAGTTATGAGGACAGACTGGCATATATTAAAAAAAGAATGTCATTACATCAAGAGTCCCAGATAAATTTTGACGTTCACCAGACTTATCCATTGTGTTCAGATACAGACACATGGAAAAAGAATGACACTTGGGCAGTAAAGAAAAAGGGTCAGAAGAGAGCCTTGAGAGTTCTTGATAGCGAAGAAGAAGCTATAAAATATATTGAGTGGCACAAGGAAACTGACAAAGCCTATACCCAAAAAACACAATTAGAAATAGAGTTTCGAGTTGGAGAACATACTCGTTGTGGCAACTATTGTTCAGTTGCTGATTTTTGCAATCAATATAAAGAAAGGATAGATGATGGTCAAAAAAACTGAAGACAAGACTAGTCCTAAAAAAGTCATAAGAAGAGTTAAGAAAAGTGGCAATGTAAAGCTAAAACCAAAAATAACTTCTACTAGACCTAAAGACAGATCTTTAATTGCAGAGCATATAGCTGAAGCTACTGGAAAAGGTAAGGTGGAAAAACCATTTTTCTTAATCAGAATATTCATAAAAATAAGAGATAAGATTAGGGAGTGGAATAAACTGTAATGGCAGAGATAAACGAAAAATTAAGCAAGCTACTCAAAGAGGTAGGAGAAGTTGTTGATATTAGAGACAAGAATAGTGCAGTTTGGTCTTTACCCCAAAACAAAAATGCCTTGATTGTAAAACATAAAGCATTAGAAAAAGTATCTGCTCATCTTGGTATGTGGTTTGACCCACCAACAATTATTGAAAGCAATACTGAAAAGAAAATAGTCTCTTTGGTTGTTCAAGGCTACATAGATGATGGTAAAGGCAAGAATACTGCATGGTCTATTGGAGAGGTTAGTCCTCAAAATACATCTAATAAATATGTATATGCTATGGCAGAAAAGAGAGCCATAGATCGTGTTATTTTAAAATTACTTGGTGTTCATGGGGACTTCTATTCTCAAGCTGAAATAGATGAGGGAGAAGTTTCTGATAAAGACACCAGTTCAAAACCAGATCCTAAAGTCGTTAGTGCTATAAAAGAAATATTTACAACATTCTTAAAAGCACAAAACACTAGAGAGGAGTTGGTAGGTTTTTGGAAAAATAATCCAGAACCATTAAACATACTTAAAGATATGTCTATGGAAACTTACCAAGAAATAGAGACTGCTTTCAAGCAAAGAGCAGAAGAAATTAAAAAAGGAGAAAATTAATGGAAGATAATAATTATGGTGCAACTGGAGCTTTGTTTATCGCAAAGCAAAGGAAAAGTGAAAAAAGTCCAGATTACAATGGTCTTTTAGAGCTTGATATGGAAGTTGTTGATGACCTCATAGCTCAAAAACAAGAGGGCATACATCAACCCAAAGTCAATCTTGTTGGTTGGAAAAAAGTAGCTAGGTCTGGTAATGCCTATCTCAGAATAATAGCCAACGTAGAAAAAGAAAGACTAGAAGCAAGTGAAAATGGAAGTCAAGGATATCAAAAGCCAAGACAAGAACCTAATTCATCTAATAATACATTAGATGATGAAATACCATTTTAAGGAGAGTGTAATGGAAGAAGAAAACAAAATTAAGAATATTAGTTTTGAAGCAGTCAAAACATCTATGATGCAAGACAAGAACGGAACTAACATAAGATTAACCATACACCCTAATGATGTGCCACCAGAGCTACACAAAGACTGGGTTGGTTCTAGGTATATGGTCGTTATGGTTAAGATCAATGAAGATGGCACACCAGACGATAGGAGTGATAATGTCAACCAAGTCAACGAATAATGCAGACATATCTTCTGATTTTTTAACTGTAGATGGTGTTGCTAAATATTTATCTTTGAGTAGCAGTCTTGTTAGAAAGCTCATGAAAGACCCAAAAGAAGACTTTCCTAAGAGCTTTGAAGTATTAAAGACTGACAAAAGGATAAAACACTTATTTAAAAAAGAAGAAGTTGCTGAATGGGTAGAGAGCAAAAGATCAAAAAGTTAAGGTTAACTTATGCGACCTATATATGAAAATGCTAACGACCTAAGATCAGAAAAAAATCTTATAAGCCACGTTTCAGATTGTTGGAACGTGGTTTCTTATAAACTGCCAATGTCCTATAAAATAGATTATGCCATGTATCGCATAGATACTGGAACTAGCAATTCATCTAGTGAAAACTTAGTTGGCTTTGCTGAGGTTAAATGTAGGACACATAAATTTGGCACATTCCCCACATACATAATATCTTTAGCAAAGGTTATGGAAGCCAGAAGACTAGCTAGAGAGACAGATACTAGGTCAATACTAATTGTATCGTGGACAGACAAAATAGGTTACTTGGATTTTTTGTGTCATCACCAGATTAGACATGGTGGTCGTGCTGACAGAAATGACTGGCAAGACCAAGAACCCGTTTGTCATTTTGATTTAAAACATTTTAAAGGAATAGGAGTGAGAGATGAGAAGTCATGTTGACGAAAGTGAGCTTGAAATAGAAAAAGCAAGATTAGAGTTTATTAAAGAACACAGAAGAGAGCCTACATATTATGAGTTGTTTGGACACCCAGATTGGAAGAAGCAACTTAGATTACATTATGAAATGTTAGAAAAGGAAGAGAGAGATGCAAAAAGAGGATAAGGTCAATAGACCAAATCATTATCGCAAAGGCAAGGTTGAGTGCATAGATGCTATCAAATCAGCTCTAGGAGATGGATACAAGCATTACCTACAAGGAAGTGTACTCAAGTATCTATGGAGATACGAACACAAGAATAGCAATAATCCATTGGAAGATTTAGAAAAAGCACAATGGTTTTTAAAAGAATTAATCAAAATTACAAAAAATAAATAGAGGCTATACGAATTGACACCACTGGCAATGTTGGTATTGGTACGGACAAACTAAGCGAATGATAGTATGATAGTACTTGGTTTTATGGCAGCGAGTTAAACAAGTGTCGGTTAGTCAAATGATTTTGTTTCTCGATTCGCTGCTATAGATACCACCAGTTATATTGCTAACTTTTAGCTATAAGTTAATGTTAACTTTTATCCTGCTTCTTTTAGACCTACAGTCCTCATTAATATTAATCCTTGTCTCATGAGGTCATTTATCTTTTCTCTTCTAATTCTTTTCAGATTAGACTTTGTTAGCTCTGGTATTCTTGGGTTTGCGTCAATTTCCTTAATCTGCCGTAATAATCTATTTCTAGCATTGTCGATAGCCTTTAATCTACCAGATATCCTTACTTGATCTTTATATTGCGTGAATAGGCTATTTGCAGTTGCTGTATCCCCTGACTTCCTAGCGAGGTCTATTCTTGCTAGTATCGTGAATAGCTCTTGTCTGTTCTTTAAGTAATTTCCTACATCTTCTCTTTCACTAGGACTTATAACCACTTTTCTTACTAGTGGTATAGCTCTCATTATATCTCCCTCAAAGTCTCCTTGTAGAGCTTCGTAGATAGACGGAGGTGCTTCAAGTGTACGCTGAACAAACGCACCTGTACCACCTGCTAGGTAATCAAACCAGAACTCCATAGTGTTTGGACTAAAGTCAATAAAGCCACTAGATACTGCATCTCCACCTGTGAGGCTATTTATATTATCTGCAATAGCTTTTGATATATAGCTGGTGTTAGACCAGTATGCTTGACTGTCTGGTGTTGGTCTTGATGAGAATGTAGGACTTTCTTTGTATATAGGGTCTCCTTTGTAATCCTCGTTGATAGCCAGACTAACAAAGGGATCTAGGACTGTTGGTGCAGTAAGATTGTATATATTGTCGAATCCACCAAATGGACTTATGCTTTCAAATGCAGTGCCGAAGATAGACCTACTAGCTTCTCCAGATGTGTACTCTCCTCTAGCCGCTCTGCTTAACGATCTACCGAAGTTAACGCCTAAGTTTAGTCCATACGATAAAGGTATCATAACGAACTTGTCTCCTGCCAATCCAAAGGTAGGTAGTATTAAGTTATGCTCTAAAACGTATCTAGGTAATTCATCATAATCTTTAATTCCATCTTCATCTTCATCACCAGAAAGAAGTGAATTAATTTGATCTTGCATAATGCCGTAGACAACCAAACCTGCCCAAACTTTTCTAACCTTCTTAGATTTGGCAGCAGCGTTGATAAGCGCCATAGATCCCTGCAATGATGCGTTATAAAATAAATACCATGAGTTCATTAGTGTTTTATTCTCTCCACCTTTCGCAAAGTTCACGGTTACGTTCCTTGCCGCTTGCGCAGCCCGGGCTGGTGAAACGCCACGCTTAGTAAGTGAAGTAAACACAGATACCCTTACACCATTCTCAACTGCAGTATTATAGTCATCTAAAAAGTTTAATAACTTTCTTGTAAATCCATTCTTATTTAATCCTAGCTTCTTCTTTATTCCCGTATTAGATATATCTCCTAATATATCACCTATATTATTTATCTGATCTTGAAGATCTCCCATTTGGTTGGTGGCGTTCTTACCACCAGCTTCTACAAACTTCTTGTATTGTTCTGACCAGTACGTTTCTTTACCGCCCCGTAACACAGCGGCGATACCTTTGACGGCAGATAAGGTACTAGTCAATACTTCTTTGGTCATACCTTTTTGATCGTACTGTTGCATATTAACACCTGCTGTCTGCAAGTCTCTAGCAAAGTTTGGTATTACGAATGATGGGTTGTAGGTTGTGTTAATACTAGATAAATACTTATTCATCTTGCCAAGAGCTTTGGTAAACTTGCCTACAGACTCAGGTGTAAGATGGCCTTTTAATGCACGACCTATTCTTTGATCCTTAAAGTGAACCTTAACTTCTGCACCGTTTTCTTTTATTGTTAATATTGTATTTGAATCTAATGTATCTCTTACTTTTTGAGGCATATCATCTAGAAAAACGGCTATTTCACTCATATCCTCTCTTAATTTGTCGTTAATAGCAAAAGTTCCATCAGGCTGTTCTTCAAATCCCCTTAATAGATTAACAAATGATTGACCTACCTTGTTACGTTCTCCACGATCAATAGACCTTTGGTTCTGTGCCATCATAGATGCAATGATGTTTTCTGCGTAATCGGTTTGTCCAGTTGCGGACCTGTCTTCCTTACCTGCGGCACCAAATAAGTTGGTAGTCATTCGTGGTTTACCCATTAAATCTTCTGATTCATTTCCTATTGCTTCAGATTCGTACTCAAGATCACCTCTTAATGGAACATAATTATCATATACTTTTGACTTGTAGTTTGAGTCTAAAAGTTCAGGGTTTATTAGGCCACTCTCTAAGCGCTGCCTGTTTGTGTTTGTTATAATCTCTCTTGATATATTCTCTATTCTAGCTATTTTACCACCTTCTACATTATCAAGCGTAGATAGCCAGTTTAGTATTGCTTGAGCCTCTCTGTTGTCCATTCCTGAACCCTTAGACTTGTCGCCTTCTTTATTCTTATTTATATATGCGTTTCGTTCTTCAGCGTGTCTTGCATAAAGGATGGCGTCTGCAACAGCCAGTCTCTTGTCTATGTATCTTTCTGATGCTCTTGTATAAAAATTACTTACAGATTTAAGTTCATTTAACTTTTGATCAGATATATTTATAGATTTTATTGTCTCTGATAAGGGAACAAATAGTTCTTCTTGTACCTTTTCTACTCTAGCTCCTGCTCTACCATGAAATAGCTCTTCTTGCATATAGGTATCTAATGCATCGGCAATAGTATATCCCTTTTTCTTTAGCTCATCTAACATGTCACCTACAGGCAATAATGCATCTTGGAACTTTATTAATATCTTTTCAGCTTCCTTTTGTGCTTTTTCTTTTTCTATTTTTCCAAAAGTAACTTTAGATACAATTCTTCCTAGTATTGGTGCTAAGTTGTTGTATTGTATGTTCAGTCTTTTCTTTTCTATATCATCAACTATTTGGTCTGATTGCACTGTAGTGTCAGTAGTCGGCATAGTGGCCACTGAGTTAACCCGCTGCGTTCCTAAACGCCTGTCAGATTCTTCTAAAAATGTTGTATTAACAACATACACAGGTTGTGAATATGTATCTTTTTTATACTTTAAAACTAATGCTAATGTTTTGTTAGCTTTGTTTTGACCAGCAATCCTAGCCTTGTCCCAAAGCAAAACAAGATCTGTGGATTTACCATCAAACTTTTGTCTTACACCATTCTTATACTTATATGCTTTTAAAGCTTCGTATATAGCAGTCTCAACATCTTTGTATTTTATCCAGTTACCTTCTTCTGTAGGCACTAATAATTCATCTCTTCTGCTTGGTTTACTGCCGCGCTCTCCTAAAATATGCGCTAACCCTTCACCACTATATATAGAGTTTCCTGCTTGGTCTTTGCCTTTGTATTCATGAAATCCCTCTGTTAATACTACGTTGGTCATTCTTCCTTGTGGACCTCTAACAGTACCGTAAAAATATCTATTACCAAATACACTTTCTGTTGGGTCTGCCAATGGAACGTTAATTAATTTATTAGGGTTAACTGAAGTAGACATAACTCTATTAAACTTATCAACTTCATCATGTAGTTTTTGTTGATCTGTCTTTTCTTGTTCTGTTAATCCCTCAGATACATCATATTCTTCTACTTCT
>Ga0099850_1000376_pt1 | contig 19697 bp, 12 predicted proteins | sample CB_VirMetaG_5_FD_79182 | JGI IMG/M metagenome (GOLD analysis project Ga0099850, IMG submission 79182) | Freshwater to marine saline gradient viral communities from Chesapeake Bay - CB_1508_1D Viral MetaG | ecosystem: Environmental > Aquatic > Marine > Coastal | place: USA: Chesapeake Bay... | reverse complement strand
TGGGAGATTCGTCAGTACGCAGAAGCAGTGGGAAAGATTATAAAACCACGGTTTCCATATTCTTGGGAAAGCCTCACTCATAAATAGAGTGAGGCTTTTTTCTAGGAATTTTAAATGTCAACAAACCTGTCAAATTATGACATTTATGTCTATAAAGGCAATTCATTTATTCTTGATTTTAAATATACAGATAAGTTAAACAGAGGAATTGATCTTTCTAATTATGAAGCCAAACTGCAAATTAGACGGTCAAGATATCACGATGAATTGGTAGCAGAATTAACAGAAAATTATCCTACAGGGTGCTTTGGGCGTGGTTTGAGTGGTGATTTTCTTTCTGGGCAAGGTGTTACTGGATATACTGGAGGATTAATTTTAAATTACGAAGCAGTTCCAGGAAATATTCATATGCATATTGATTCCGAGACTGCATTTGCTATCCCGCTGGGCAAAAATTCCTATGATTTACAACTAATAGAAACCACCACTAGAATTCAAAGAACTATTTTGAGAGGGACATTTGAATTATTACCAAATACTCTTTCTGCAGAAAGAGAATTTGCTGGAATAAATGGCGGTGAAATTGGAGTTGTTCAATGACAAATGTATTTCCAGGAATAACACTTCAATTTCAAAATTATGAGATAGTTGGTTATCCTAAACCTACTGCATCATATCAATGGTATAGAAATAGCGTACCAATTTCAGGTGAGACTGCAGAGACATATGTCGTAACAATAGAAGATGCATTTACTGATATCTCATTTATTGCTACTGTTTCAAATTTGTTTAATACTTCAAACTTTGAATACCTTTTAGGTGTTACTGTTTATCCTGAAGAATTTTTAACCCCTCCTTCATTTTTATCTACACCTTCTCCTTCAATTGTTGGTGCAGCTGTTGGTGATACTGTTTTTATAGAAAACACAGGAGCAACTGGTGTTCCAGATCCTACAGTAACTTTTAATTGGTTACTAAATGGTGTTACCATACAAGGTGCGACTGGATCTTCTTATACAACAACCGCTACAGGTAATTTATTAGGTTTCATTCTAGCTTCGAATATAACAGGGTCTACTAGCGCATACGTTAATTTTGGTACTATTGTTGATGAGATAGATGGTCCTGAGTTAGACTGGGATACATATGAAGATGGAATTTACACATTCCCTGCTGCTATAACATCTACTCCAACTCCAGTAAGTATAATAGATTCACCAGAAACTATACCACAAGTTGTTTCTGTATTCTTAGATACATGAGGAAAATTAAATGCCTGAGTCATATCCATTACAATATCCATTAAGAAAATTATATGATGAGATTTATAGTTTTCCTACTGGTTCTACTACAGACAATATAATTGATCTTGAGGGAGGGGTTTACTATTATAACGGAACAACAGCTACTGGAATTGATGGTATAGAATATGGTCCAATGGATGATACTCATGCCAATAGGGTTGACAGTTATGGTGCAGTAAGATATAACTTAGAATCTAATCTACAGTTAAAAAATGGAACTATTATATTATACCGAACAATCCAGGGCGATGATTTAGTTGATGAAGGCAATGGAGTTTATTCTTTCCACCATAATATGGAATATGAACCAGAACCACAGATTCATGATCCAGGTGAAGATAATGTATCAAAAAGACCTAGACTTGCAACATATCCTCCACAGAGAGAAGATAATTTAACTAATTTTTCATTCGATGAAAATAGTTGGAATAATCCAAGAGTTGTTGATGAAAATGAAGAAAATGTGGTTCAAGAAATCACAGAACTATTTGAAGACAATGAATATTACTTAACTGGAATTTTTGTAAAAAATGCAGGTAGTCCAAATATTTACCAAGATATGATTAATATTTTGGATGAAATTGTAAGAAATGAATCTGATTTCTCTACAAGAGAGGAGGCTGCTCTAAATATTGTTGTTTCTTATAGAGGATTGCAAAATCAAATATATACAACAACTATAAGTGGGTATTCAGAATCAGCTAGCGGTATAACTTACACTTACTCCAACATAGGTCCTGGGCATCCAATAGAAGATGATTTATATCATAGTGCATTTAATTGGATTGGAAGGAGGACATTTTTAAATTATGGTGCAACTGGTAGTTCTGGTATATCAGTATATACTCCAGTTATTAATGAAAATAAAATATTATATGCACCTGCAAGAGGATCATGCACGCAAATTTTTGCCTCTATTGATGGTATTGATGCGCCAATATCGGGACTTGATGAAGGAGTAACCCCGTATTGGGCGCATGGTTTTATGTATCAGGTATTTGCTAACAACCAAGCATTGGAGCTTGATGAAAACGGTTATTTTGAAAAGTTTAAACATAAAGTTAGGTATGAAAATATAGAATTTATTGGTTCAATGAAAGATACATCCGGTAGAGGATTTTTAGTTGGATCTGATCAAAGTAATGGTGGTTCTGAGTTAGAAATAATAGGTTGCACCTTCCATAAAGGACCGGGGCACTTTAGTGCATCATATCATGGATTAACCATAGATAATACATCGTTTTTATATCCAAGATTTTCAATTGGAGGAATGTCTAGTCTAGGTGGAGCATCAATTACAAAATCTAAATTTATAGGACCAGAAAAAAGTAGTGCTATGTCTACTTCAAATCAAGATTATGCGTTTAAATTTATACCAAAAGAAATTTTAATTAAAGGTAATTATTTTAATGTTAAAGAATCGAATCACGGACAGGCAATTTCTTCATATGCAAATTCATATCATAAGTATCGAATAATTGGAAATATATTTCATAATTGTCAACGAGCTTTGTCATTACAATCTTCTTCGTTCGAAGAATGGAACTGGCAATTAATGGGATTATCTGGCGATGATGGAAATCCAGAATCTATGGGTGATGGTTATATACTTGCAAATAATTTAATTTACATTGATGAAATTCCAGTTCAGTCATTATCGGGACAAAGTGGTGTTGCATTTAATGGGGCACAACCAACAACGGCAAAAATATTTACTGTTATTGATAACGGAGTCTTAGATGATCTAATAGCAAATCAAGTTACCAGTATAGTCATACAAACCAAAAATCCAGATGGATCTTTTAGTGATCGAAATTATACACCAGAATTAATTGCTGGTCCTGAACCTTCTTTGGATCCTTCTACAGTTAATACACATAGATTTGCATTTGAAAATTTCCGTAATAATTATTTTGTTCAAAATACAAAAACTGAAACTGGTAATATTCCTACAGTAAATGGAAAAAAGGAATTATATGCATTTTCCTCTGATTTCAATCGGTCTAATTTCTGGTTGAAATTATTGGAAGATCCACCAGAACCTTTATATTTAAGATTATATAATTATGCTACAAATGTCACATATGCAGAGGGAATTACAGTTGATTCGGTGAGATTTTTGAAAAACCCACCAAAAGTAACAGTAAAAAGAAACACAGCAATTTTATCTAGAAATTTAGCAGCTGAGTATGATGCTAAAGGTCAAGCATTGCAATTAAATGCAGTTAATGGTATTGCAACTAATTGGGCTGGTTCTGCTGATAGAATGATTATAGATGCAGAAGGAACAGATAGACAAATAGGACCAATAAGAGCAGGTTCTAATGGTCCATTTGAATTTACTGGAAATGTTGTATGGAATCATAGTTCTATTGGTTTTTCTGGTGGAGTGGATGTAGATAATGTAATATATACAGACTCAAATAGAAGATTGATAGGAGAGGTTATATTTGAAAACAATGTTAGATTTAGTTCATCGTTTACTAGTGCAGAAGAAGAAGTATATGGAAATGAAAGTGAATTTATAACTGAATCGAGAAGTGTTTCTAATGCTCTTGATATTATTTATCCAAACTTAGGAAATACTGAATCATCAGATAGTTTAGTGCCCATGGGACCAACTTATGACAATATAGGTATTATATGGACAGATGATGGAACAACTGGTGGAGATAGGACGTATCCAAATTTAAGTAATCTAAAATTAATTCCCACCAACTGGAGCGAAACTTCAATACCAGTGGATTTCTTTTCTGATATTACTCCACCAAGTTTACCAGCTAGATATCATTTAGTATTTGAAGAACCGATCGGTACTGTATTCATGTCCGTATGGGATGGTACTGACTGGAGTGTGTATAAATCTGATTCTGCTACTGGATTAACAAAAGAATTTACAAAAGAATTTGGACCTGGTGGATTATCTGGCGAAAATCAAAAATTTATAATTCAAGCTCAAGATCCTGGTGATCCATCTGGTTGGAGAAACTTTGATTATACAATACCAGTTTCTTCTGATTTATCCGGTCTATCTGTAAATATAAGCAGTCTTGACGAGGCACCAAACCCATTATTCATAAATAATTTTGCATATGCAAATGTTTCTGGTTATACATTAGCAAGTGATGATGAAATTACATTATCATACCAATGGTTCCGTGAGATTCCATCACTTGTTGGTATTAATTTAGAAATATTATAAGGAAATTAATAATGGCAATAATAGCAGATCCAGGAAATATAATAGAAGTAAATCCTTTGTTTGATGGCTCTGGTCTTACACTTCCTAGTGATGTGAAAGTTAGATATAGCTTTAATAACATAACATATTTTGATGGATTTGGGGGAAATACTTCAGGATTCACTTTTGAGGTTACTAATGGTACTCCTATTTATGCAAAATATACCTATGATGATAATTCGCCTGTTGTTGGCGAAACAGGAGAATTATTACCTTATGTTTTAGAAACAGTTTTTTTAGATTCTACTAAATTTGCAAATACTGTAACATTAACAAAGACAGAAGCCGTTTATGATTTTAATGGTCCTAGAACCAATGGTGATGGTGCAGGAGCAACTATAGATAAAACAGTATCATGGACAATTGGAAGTAATTCTGAAATTGTTTCTGGTTCCTTTTTAGATGGATCTCCTTGGGTTGTTGATAATGGAGATATATACCTAATTTCAACTTCTCCCGAACAGACGGGAGCTACTTTTGGTGCAGTTTTGGATAATGGTGATGGAACTTATAGTTTTGATTATACAAATGAATATACAAAATTGTATGATATAAACAATACTGTTATAAATCCAGATTTTGGTATTAAGAGAAGAATGAATACAAATAGAGCTGCCAGTAATCTATTTTCTTCTTCGGCATCTGAGCACTACGAACCAAACATTCGTATATCTGCTAGAATTCCTTTTGATGCAAGAGCGGGTGTTATTTATACTGAACCTTATGTCACGAATCCGGCGAACGTCGGTAGATTTTATGTAGATCATAAATGGAATAAATTAACAAGAAAATTAGAACCCGGTGATACAGTTTTTGTTGTTAGATCAATGAATTTATCAATGAATCCATCTGGGGGATTTGATTCAATAGAGGAATATGCAGATGGTACTTTATATTATTGGGGATTACCAGTGCTTACTGATTCAGTTGAAGATTATCCTCAATTTGAACAAATATGCATTTTAAATGTTTTAGAGTCGGAACCACCTGCAAATGCATTTAGACCACCAGCAAATTGGGATCCTGCGGATAAATTAAATCGTCCTATTTTTACCGAGCAGGATGACTTGAGTACATCTCTGATACAAGAATATCCGAATTACACATATTTCAGTAATGATACACCTGATTGGGTTGGAGATGATACTGTAAATACTGAATCTCTTCACACCGGACCAACAGACTCTGCTGTTTTTGTTACTATGATGGACAGCGCATTTACAATGAGACAGTATTTTCCAGCTTCGCAAACTGATAGGGGATATGGTGGATATGAATCCAACAGAATAGAAAGAATGATTGTTCAGGCATATGATTCACATAATTCAGAATCTGTAAGAACTGCTGCAAGACGAAGGGTAACACAGCAAGGAATTGATGCTTATGGTATGTGGAAATCAACAGGAAAGTGGGATGTCTACACTGGTTATCATGGAGGTCATTACACACCTTCTATGATTATGGCATGGTTAGTTTGTGGACAACCAGAAGAAATATATGGTATTTTGAATGGTGATTATGTTGGTTCTACTGCGAGTGGTAATTATGTTTTAAGTTCAGATTGGAAGGGATTCACCGGATTCTATCCTGCTTCTTATTATCATGAAGGGAATCAAAGATATAAAGTAAATCCAGATTATCTTGCTTCAAATATAGATTATATCTATAATTCATGTAATGTAATAGAATCAAGTCCAGGAGAAGCTGAGATTTATGGAAATAATTCTGATGATATAATTACAGTATCATACGATCAAATTGTAGATATAGAAAGAATACCATCTATTAGAGAAGGAAGTGATTTTGATAAATTAACAATATTAAAAAATTTCCATAATATTTTAGGATATAATAATAATTATCCAGGATGGGGAGTTCATGATAACAATTATTATTTAACTCCTAAGAATCTTTGTGGATTAATAATAAAAGGTAAAATTGGATATGGTAGAGTCATAATGGCTGCAGCCGAAGATCCAGACACAGGTGATTTTTATACAAGAGGATATGATCCTGAATTTAGAATTGTGAACAAAATAAGACTTTTTATAAAGGGGGTTCCGACAATAGGTTCTACAGATTCAATATCCCTTTTCAGATCATCTATAACAGAAGCAGAAGAAGGAAAATCTTTTATTACTCTTACTACAGCAGGAATACAATCTACGTCGGCAGTTGCTATGGGTAGAGATTATCACTATTCTACACAAGCATATCAACATGCTGCTGCATTGTGGGCAAATACTGTTGGTGGGTATGAAAATTTACCTTTTATAGCAAAGCATATGTATGAACATTCTAAACTTCATGTTACAAATCCATTTTATAGAAATAGTAGAATCGGAGCTGATGGTTATAATTTAGGAACAGTTATACCAACTAATGGATATTATGATGATCCGTCTAATGTTTCCCCTAGAATATTAAATGGCGATGGTAGCGACGACTTAGTAAGTGCTTTATTTAGAAAATTATACTTTGATGATCCGTCTCAATCGGCAGATAACCCAATTGTCATTGGGAGAAAAGAAACTTGGCCTAATGAGGCTCTTTCTAATTATACTTATCCAAACAGATCATTTTTTACGGATGTAAAAGATTTTTATGCTACTTTTGGAATGAATTATAATTCCAACAATGGATCTGATTATTATGATATTAATGGAAATATAATATATCCGAATAATGCAGACGGGAAAAGAAATTACACCCAGGTTTTGGATTGGTTTCCTAACTTTGGACAAACAGAATTAGGACAAGATGACGATCGTGCTCCAGATATACCACAGTATGTTGTTGATGGAGTTACGTTAGATTCTATAGTTGAAATTAGAGTTTTTGATGGTGGAATCGAATGGCAGAATTTCCTTAAAGATAAAACCATATATTACTGGATGATAGGTGGACATCAACCGTTTAAATTTAAATTAATAGGAACAGAACCAAATCCAACAGATTTAACTTATACAGTTAGATACGCAAGAGTAGATGAATTTGATAATTTCTTACCTAGTGTTTGGGATTTTAATATTAATTTTCCACAAGGCACTCGTACAGGAAATTGGTTTGCAACCAACACAGAAATTTAGGAGTAATAAATGACATCATTTATACCACTTTCCACCCCACCCGGTAGTACTGGGCAGTTTAAAGAACTTCATCCAGATGTATTTGATGTGGGAGAAAGAATAAAGGTTATTGCAACTGCTCAGACTACAAGTGGTCTGATCGGATCTACAAGTGACATTGCAACCATAAACGATGATGATGGATTGGAATTGCCTACATTTAGTTTTACTACAGATGGTGCATTAGGCGGGATTATTACAATAATCCCAGATGGAACTGTTCCACCTGGGACTGTATTTGAAGTATTTTTACAGGATGATTAAATTACATATCATCAGGTTTGTTTATAATTAGTACTCCAGTTTCTGGTAGCATTTCTACTGGAATAGTAAATGGAACTCCTTCTTTTCCTCTATTTAAATATGACCTATAAGTAGCACTGTTTACAAATCCCAGTGATCTATCTAAACAATGTCTTACTGGCTCTCCTTTTACCATTAGATCAACGCAAATTCCTTCTGATGAATTATCTAGAGCATCTTTAAATGTATTTGCTCTAGAATTTCCATTCCCATCTTCATTGTAGAAAGAAAATATCCAATAATTACTAAGTCCATCTGGATTTCCGTTATATAAACTTCCATATATCGTAAATCCAATAACACTATAATCTCTTGCTAACCAATCTTCAGTTGAAAATGGAGTATTGGAATCAGATTGAGTATCATAATAAGATCTTTCATAACCACTATCGACTTTAATCATTTCATACTCATTTGCAAAAGAAGGATCTTCGTATGGATATAATTTATGTCTCGAATCAAATCTAAATGCATTATCGGAATATTGTGTTGTAGCGTTTCTTAATGCTCTTACTTTAAATACTTTACCATAATATTGGTTATTATCTGGTAAGTTTATTTTTATAGCAGATGAAGTCAATCCGCTTGAGGTATTAAATACGTCATTGTCTAAAGAAAATCCCGATAATGATTCTATTGCACCTACAGTATAGTTTCCAATATCTGGACGCTTTCTAAAAAATATGTCATAAGGAACTGATGTAGAAGAACCACCAACTAAACTAGAAGTTGGATGTGGTTCGTAGTCATATGGTAAGGATGGATCAAATGTTGCACCCCCACTCGGAACGGGGTGGTTTTTAAATCCAGGTCCAGTTCTTCCCATTTCTTTGTATATGTCAATCTTATCCATAAAATTATAGACACTTCTATTTTCTGTTCCGTATGCCCACATATAATTATCTTCAAACACACAAGGATAAGATATTGCTTGAGTAGATCCAATCGGATATGTAAATGTTAATCCAAGTTCTGGATAATAAATTCCACTATTTTGAGGTAATTTTTCATTATATAAAACAGCAAATATACTTCCAGATAGTGATTCAAAATAATTATTTCTGAAAACAAAATGTCCCGAAGTTTGATCAACAGTTATTCCATTTGGATAACGATCTTGCATATATGCAGACCATGTTTCGCAATTTTGATCATTCAAATACTTTTGTCCAGTTACACCACCAAACGCTGCACCATAATTTAAATCACCAGCACGAAGATTAAATGCACCATTTCCCATAGTATTATTGAACATTAATAAATTTTTTGTTGGAGCACTCCAACTTGCACTATATCTTCCGTAGTTGAATGCTTTTGTTCCAAGAATATTGTTTACAAATGCCATGTCAGTCCATGTTTCTGTACTAGCTCTATCTCTATCTCCAACATTCCAAGGCTGTGCGTACATGTCCACGAATAGATTGTATGCAGTAATTACATTTTCTATTCGTGTTATTCCATTGAAATTACCAGATTGAGATGGTTCTATAAACCACTGCAATTGATCTGCGTGAGTTGCATCATCGGTTCCACTGTTTGCATAACAAAGAATTGGGTAGTCATCATTTGTTGAACCTTCAATTGTTTCTGGTGGAAGAAAATGCCCTCCTCTGGGTGGTTCTGTATCTACAATTCCTTCTGACCAAGAATAATAAAATGGTTTTGAATTGTCTAATTTAGGATAAAAGTTTCCAGTTCCACCTGGTCTATAATGTCCTATGTTATTTCCGTTCTCATTTAAAATATAACCAGTCGAACCAGATAATCTAAACAAAAATCTTTGGGTATTTGGGTTGTCATCTGAACCATATACCAATGGTTTGCGTCTATCGAAAAGACAGAATCCAGAATGTTCTTCGCCTGCACTGCTGAGAAGAAGAGCCATACAATAATCACCATAAAATGTATCATATACTTCATCTCCTATAATATCATTATCTCCCACATACCCCCAAACCAATCTCTCTTCCCTTTCTGGTGTGATTGAATGTTCTTTTCTCAAAAATGGAGCATTCACACCGTTTGGTACGCATGGTGGTTCTAAATCTGTTGTGTTTCCAAAATATTCACCATCAGCTATTCCATAAGATATTCCCAATTCATTATAAGTAAAAGTCGCAGGATTATTTGTTCTTTTGTCTTTAAATACACCAGAATCTAAATTTAAATATTGCTCTTCATTAATTTTTAACCAAATTGTTCCGGTTGCAGTTAATCTATCTCTCGTTCTACCTTCTTCTTCATTAAAAAATCTCGGATCTAAAAACCAATCTTGTCCAGAAAATGCCGGTGTTCCTGTTATTGGTTCCCAGTCACGAACTGCGGCATAAAGTCCATTGAATTTTGTATATGGTTGTGTTGTGGGATCGGTTGGATCAAAATATATTCTTCTTAAGAATGCAAATGATGCGTCAGTGTCAATTATTCTGCACCCGACACCATGGGCGAATTGTTTCATATTATCTGCTACATTTTTATAAAGATAACAATTTCTAAGCCAGGTGGCATATTGATAGGTTTGCTTTCCTCCATATGTCGTACAATCAATAAAGGCTGGATATTTAAAGGCAGTTCCAGACCACAGAGTAGAAGCTTCTTTTCCAAGAGTTTGTAAATCAATAATAAGGTTTTTAAATAAATTGCAAGTATAATAGTAGATTGTGCCATCTGCTACACCGGAATTTATAGCATTCATGTAATAAGAAAAATTACTTTCATTAAATCCAGAATGTTCTCTTAGAATGGTTAAATTTTCCAAAGAAATTAAACTCATGTATGTATTAATTCTTCCCAAGTTGAAAGAATTGGGGTTATTTTGATCCACAATCGGATATGGTTCATTTGTTGCTGGATTTATAGGCAATTTATCATCTTCTGGTGTGTAGAATACAATCGCTTCATTGTTCTCTAGCGGATCGCCCATGATTCTAAAATATCCATTTGGACAACTTAAAACTTCATTTCCTAAATTTCTATCACCTATTGCGTTTTCACAATGGTAATATGATCCATCATATTCACCAGCAAGAAATGTAACTATACCAGTTGATGTATCAGCATAATACCTGTCTAGATATTCATATGTCCAACCTCTATTTACCGCTTCATCTCTTATTAATTCTAAACATTTATCCATTGTCCTTACAGGATTTTCTCTTGACCCATCATTCGAATCATTTCCTGCAGTTCCTATAAATTTTATTATATCAGGTATTTCAGATTGTTCGTTTTCTTTAAATAATGAACAGAAATATGAGTGTTCTCCGGGATGCAATCGTTCGTCCATGAAAATATCTGTGTCATTCGGACCACTAAACCCACCCCCACTTACGCCGAAAAGACCTAATACTAGATGAGTTAAAGCAGATCCTTTTATTGCTTGTATATCATGCTGTAGTATTTTCACTTGACCTGCATTGGGTCTTACTATTGCTCTGAGTTCTATATTCATAAAGGATTCACCACCAGAATCCATATTGTTGAGAACATCATCACGATTTATTTTTACAAAATATTCTGGTATTCCTGTCATTGGATTTATTTCTTCTTCTGTGACCAAAACACCAGTACCACCATTTAATATAAATTCAATTTCTCGTATTCCTTCTGAATGGTATGCGAGAACTCCGATATAAATGTTTTCTTCTCTAAATATTTGTGCCGGTAATTCGTCCCATCTCGCAACTGGTTTGAAATCATAACCTGTTGCTCCGGGAGAACCCAATGCTGCTTCTTGTGGTTGTAATCCGGAAAATCCAGTTCCAGAAAATACTTGATGTGTTATGCCCATTGAAAAAAATCTCCCTGTATGTTACTTAGTATTTATATTATTAATTAGTATTAAACCTATATACAGTAGGAGATATGGATGAGTAGTACCAATATAGACTACCAAATCATTCATTATCAAGGGGACACATTTGTTCTTGAATTTACCTACACTGATGAAAACAATGCTCCCATTGATTTAGCTGGCGCATCTGCAGAAATGCAGATTCGTCGTTCTCCATTACACAATAAATTAGTTTGTCAGGTTACTGATGCTTATCCACGAGGAGTTTTTGGAATAAGTGGAAGTGACTTTGAATATGGATATGGAACCACTGGAGGAACTGGCGGAATCATTTTAAACTATGAAGGAGTTACTGGTTCTGTTTACATTCAAATAGATGCAGAGACGGTAGGAAACATCCCAGCAGCAAGACATTTTTACGACATGCAGATTACATTTAATGATCCGTATGAAGTAAAGACTATATTGAATGGCACGTTTGAGTTGGCTAGAGAAGTTACACGATAAGGTCTCAAACACACTCAAGGAGAAAACGATGCCAAGAATAAACTTCGGAGAAATTTCACAAGACCTCCCAGAAGCAGACAACTTAGATACTGTAAAGATTCTAAAAGATGATCAGCTTCGTGTTGTTTTTGGTGCTCCAACTGATGGACCAATTTATATTGTCGGAGAACAAGGACCACAAGGTCCAACTGGTCAGGCAGGAGGTATTCAGTATTTTTATGGACTGAGTGCTCCTGGTGCAGAAGCAGTAACTGGAGATCGTTGGTTTCATCCGGGCGTTGGTTTAGAGTTCACAAAAATTCAGGGACAGTGGGTTCAGATTTACAGAAATCAAAAACGATAGAATTATAAATACTAAGAGAACAAGAATCGGGGATTAACAAATGGCAACAATTTTCTTTCCACCAGATGACGACCTTAACGGCTTAAGTTGTGAAACATACAGTTTTGGATGGACTTCTGGATGTGTAGATCCAAATACTGGATTGAATAGAGGTTTCACTCAAGAGTGGTATTATGAAGAGAAAGTAGGAGCATGGATTGCAATTGGTCCTGATGCTACTGGAGGTGCTGATCTTGAGAATGCAGGAGATCCTTATAATGCAATAAATCACCCTTCTGTTCCATATGTGACTAATGTTGCAGGTGATCTTAGAAAATTCGCACTTTTAGATCCAGACACAGGTGCAATTACATTTGATTATATTAAATTCCCCGATCTAGTCAATCCAAATGAAATAGGACAATTTACTAGAACGAACCTAACATGGACTAGTCCTATTTTAAATGGATTTGATAGCGAGGGAGGAGAAATTGATTATGGTGTTAATGGAACAACACTATGTTCTGATGGAACATATACATATGTTTACTATACTCCAAGTTCAATTGGAGTTGGATTTGTAGTATCATTTAATACCACAACTCCTGATAACAATATATTCAGTCCTTTGAGTGTTGGTCCTTCTGGTGGTACTGGTGTAATAAGTCATAACACAGATGATTATGCATATAATAACGAAAATATTGTGATAAGTGGAAATCCTTCTATTGATTTACCAAAGGAAGTAAGTATTTCAAATGGAAGAAATGAATTCGGAACAAATGAATTTTACTTTGGATTTACTTTCAATGGTCCAAGTAATAATGCAGCAGGATTAGATTTTACACATTGGGATTATACAACAAATGGTTATATAACTGTAAATGTTGCTTCTAGAGTTGTAAAATTAGAAAATTATTGGTATCTATTTGCAGGATTAACAGCAAATGCATCTGATATTACTGAAACTGATATTAAAACTACTTCTGCAGGCAATTATGGTGTAATAGGAATGTTAAATCCAACTTCTGGAAATGGAAACCATTCATTTAATATTACAGTGCCACCAAGTAAATTAAATAATAATGGTGAAGATATTACAAATAGATTCCTTTATTTTGCTGTTCCAACCAGAACAGCAATAGACCCAGGGTTTGAGATTTATTTTAACCCGACGACCTCCGCTGGTGGATTTAGTAGAGGTTCTAGTACTGAGTACCGAAAAATTCAAATAACAAATCAATTGGGTTATGAAGAAGAGTATGAATTGTTCAGAGCACAGCAGCAGGGTGTAGATTCAGCAGGCTTAAAAATACAAACACAATAATAGTATTAAAAAATGGAGTATAATAGGTTATGTCACCAATAAATTCATATCCAGAAAGTAAATTCAGAGTACCAGCATATATCAAATATGCAAACACAAATGCAGATGCAGGCGATCCTATTAATCTTTTCTTTGCTGATGCTATCAATATAGATTTTAGAGTCCAAGGAATAATTCCCGATGGTGACTATACTCCACAGACAATAGGTGGGTATAAGTATATCATTGGTGATCAAAATGATGTTCCAAATTTAGGCGATATTGATTTTACTCCAGAGACAAACGATATAATCGTTTATAACGATATTTCTTCTGGTCCTAGATGGGAACTTTTATTCCGTGCAAGTAATCCTGCTTTTGGTGCATCTGGAGGTGCTTTTGCTTATGTAATAGAAGACCAAAGTTTTTATGGATTCAATGGAGATGAATGGGGACCTATTGCTGCGGGTAGCTCTGGACCAAAAGGTGATACAGGTGAATCTGTTGTTTATGGTGTTAGATATACATTAATTTCTTCAGATTCAGATCCAGCTGCAGGTGAGATTGCAATTGCAAATCAGTCTAATATAGGTTTTAGAATTCTTAGAATTAGTAGTCAAAGCTCTTTATTAGGAGCAAACTATGATTTCTTTGATACTTTATTCCCAAATGGTACTAGCAGCACTAATACAACGAAATGTAATGTTTTTCTTTACAACAAAACAAAAGAAAGAACATATGGATTTAGAATCACCGCTTCAATTAATGGAATACAAACGGGTGAAGGTGGCGCACCTGATTTTTATGAAATAAATTCCCTTGCTGGTGATTTCGATTACTTTAAATTATTAATAGACGAAAGTACAGCTCTAGAGGGAAGTGATGACTGGGGATCTGATGAAAATTCTTGGCAAGCTGATGATGAAATTTACTTATACGCAATTGCAGATGGTGTTGACGGTGCTATAGGTGCTCCTGGTATAACAGGAACTGGAATAACTCTTGCAGCATCTTCTCCAGATAATGGCGAACTTATAATTCAATATATTAATTCTGATGGAAGTCTTGGTGATACTGTAGCAACAGGAATAGTAAGTGGAGATGCTGGAGTTACTGGTGATCCAGGCGAAGTCGGTCTTTATATGTACTTTACTGGTGATAATGAGGATGCATCATGGGATAATGATACAACAAGCTATGATGAAGACAGTTTAGCAGCAGCAACCCCAAATGGAACAATTCGTTGGGGCAATGATGTAGACTTAACAAGTACGTTAGGCAGTGGAGTAGTTCAAGATACAATTGCAGTTTCAGTTTCTACTGCTGCAAGCACTCCAACACTAACTCCAGTTTCATTTAATTTAACTAATTCAGAATTTATTGAAGGAGAGTGGTATAATAGACCGGTACTTTATATTTTTATAGTTTTGAAGATGATTATCAAATAAAATTAAGATCATTCCTTACTTATCAAAAAATTAAAGGACACTTTTCATCTGGTCAGGCAGTAACACTATTAACTGGGATAGGTATTACTTTTGGTGGATCCTCAGGGGTAGGAATTGCAGATGGTGAATATGGATTTGTTCTTCCAGTTCCAACAGGTGTTCAGGGAATTGGTATAACATTTGGTGAAATTGTAGATAATACTCTATATCTTGATTACATTGATGCGGATGGAAATACCTTTGGGCGTTTTGCATCTGTTCAGGGTGTTAGTGGTTCAGAAGGACAGATGAACCCCTTCAACATTCGTTATGGTACTACAGCAGATGGTACTTCATACGAAGAAGGATATATTCGTGTAGGTACTAGAAATGGAACTACACCAGAGTCATTATATGTCTCTGCAACAGCAGAGAATGGAATTAATGTTCTTTCATATATTGCACAAGCAGATGAAATACAAGTTGATTCTGGTTATATAACAGTATTTGATAGAACAAATTCCGCTAATTTTGGTATCTTTAGATTTGATGATGTGGAAAAGGACGCATCAAACAACGGCGTTATATTTCATTTTATTGGATCCGAATCTGGACATATTGCAGGACCTCTTACTCAAATTATAGGTACACCTGACACTGGATTGCCTACGGGTGATAATACATCACTTCTTGCAATTTCTATTGATGGTAAAAGAGGATTTAGTGGAACAATTACCGGATATACTTTCGGTATTGAATATTTTATAGGTGCAGATCCTCCACATAAGAGATCAAATAATGATCCATTAGAAATCGGGGATAAATGGTATTGCACTACAGTTGGTCTTGAATTTACCTTCCTTGGTGCAAGTGGAGATACAGATAGTGTTGTTGCTTATGGTGTTTCTTATGGCGGTGCTAGTGATCCTATTGCATGGGTGCAAACCAATAACGCTCGTCAAGGTCGTAGAGGTCCTCAAGGAATTGCTGGTATTGGAACAGTTGGTGCAACAGGGGCAACCGGACTGAACTTTAGAGGAGTTTGGGCTGGAGGTAGTAGTTTATATAAAGAAAGAGATGTTGTATTTTACACATATTCACTATTACGGCAAACTGGGTCTAGTGGTATAAATTGGGAAAGTGGTTTTAATAATCTTGGTCTTCCTGGAACTACAAGTGCTGCATTTGTAGCAACAAGAGATATTGCTAGTAACACTCAAAACGCTCCTGGAAATCTTCCTTTCAGCCAAGGCTCCGGAGATGGCGGTTGGAGACCTTTATTCACCGGATATTCTGGTGTACAAGGAATTCAAGGTGCAACAGGAACACGAGGTACTGGAATTACAGCTACATCTTATGATCAAAGTCAGGATAAGTTAACTTTTCATCACCAAAACTATGATGGGCAAACTCCAAGTACCGGATTCGACACTTTTGTAACTGGAATAAGAGGACCAATTGGACCGACTGGTCCTATTGGCGGAAACAACAATCAATTTATGTACAGAGTGGATAATGCGAATGTTTCATCAACTACTAATCTTAAAATTGTCGATAATCATCCAACGCTTACAAGCTATGTTGAAACTCTAACTGAGTCTGGGACTTTCACAGAAAATGGTGATGGTGCCAACACTATGTCACTTTCTGTGAATTTTAACACCTCATCTTCCATTTATGTTAATTTAGAGAGTGTTAGTATTGATAAAACAATAATATCTAAGCTCTTTTTCTTTAATATTCCTGATTCTGGAGCACAAACAATAATATTTGATGGGGTTGGTGCTAGTGATGCAGAAATTGATTTGGGAACAGATGGCAATATGTCATCAGCTAGGTATTTTTATGGATCTGGTTCAGATGAGTTTAGTAATGTATATTTCTCTGTGCAAGCAGAGATAGATACAGTGAATGCAAACATAATACGTCTTCCAAGAAATGAGGAAGCAGGTATATTAACTGCAAGAAGACACGGTGCAGATCTATACATAACATATGTTTTGTATGATAAGGTAAAATGATTTATAAGTTTTAGATATAGGAATCAATTAATATGTTAAATTCTCCAAGACAATCATTAAAACCCAGTATATTTGGGTGTGAGTTAAGAGGTCAACTTCCAATTGATGGGACCAATATATTTGCATATGGGTGGGGAGATACTGCAGAGGCAAATGATAATCCATCTGATGCATTTGGATATTATTCCGGCGTTACATTTGATTCCTATATTCTTAATCCTAAAACTAAAAAAATAGGTGTGTATATTGTTTCTGATGGAAAACAAGGAATTTGTACTACATTAGAAGAACTTGATCCATCAAAAAGTTATTGTGAATTTGCAAAATGCACCGAAGGAACTACTTGTTGTTCTCCTCTTGGTGTTTGTTGTTATAATGATGGTGCGGGATGCACTGCACCAATTTCGAAAATAGAATGTGATTTTCTAAAGGGAATACACGATTCTACTAAACAAACATGTATTGGTTATGACTGCAATAGTAAATATGCACATTGTTGTGATCAAATTAAAAATGAATGTCCTGGGTGTGTTCAATGTAGTGATGTTAGCCCAGGGGCAATCTGTGCCGATGGGAGTGAAGCAATTTCAGGATCATGTGCAACCTCTGAGTGTGACGATAGTAAGTGTGAAGATAAAGTAAACAATTGTGTATATTCTGGTGGAGAATTACAAGACTGTCAACAAGTATGTGAGAGCCAGGCTGGGTATCCAGTTGATAATTGTAATGAGTGCTGTGAGTGTGAAGAATTAGAAGATGATGGCAGTTGTAAGAGTTTTGGTGTTTGTTGCGTCATTGATAAAGACACTGGTGTTGTAGATTGTGTATCTGAAGATGGACAACGGTGCGAATGTTCTGAAGGAGATCGTAAAGATAACTGTGACGATTGTCAGACTGTAATTGGGCTTTACAGTTGTCAAGAAGAAGAGGGAGTGTGGGCATGTCGTCCAGATGCTGCTGGAGTTCCATATAATACATGTGTAGCAACCTGCACTGCCCCTGCAACAACTTATAACTGTGAAAATAATAACTGTGTGGCTGTAGGAGATGGTTCTGGAGCATATAAGACGATAGGAGAATGTGAATCTAATTGTAATCCTTCTGGCACAATAGAATGCTGTCAGTGTCAGTTGAGTCCAGGAGGAGGCACTGTATCATGCTGTCGAACAATAAGTATTCCAGATACAGAAAGCTGCACTGATTACAATCAATATTATTTTGAATGTTCTGATTGTGCATCAGAGTGTGGTCCTGGTGCAATAAATTGCTTTACATCAGGACCTACAAGTTTAGTAACTGGAATTTTACTTGCAGCCAAAGCTAAGGCAAAGGTTTATCCAAAAATATTTAATACTGTTCAAATCAACCAAACAACATTACAATTTGGTTTAGATTTACCTCAATGTGATGTTTGTAACGTGTCTGGAAGAAAAGACCTATTACATCAACAAGGATTAACCTGTGACACGCAAGCGGGACCTGGACTTATCATTGAATATGATTTAAGAAATATTTGTGTTAAAGATGAAGTTAAGGTAAATATAATCAAGACTTCAAATTATGCCACGATACAAATTCAAGTAAAATCTTATGAAACCCCTGAAAATTATATAACACTTTATACAGATAAAGTTGCACTTTCTGCACAAGGAACCCCAATTTTACTTGATTATAATTGCGACATATGTGAATTTAATTATGATTGTGATTATAATGATGGACCCGCATCTAATTATAGTTTTAATCCACCACTACCATCAATAAACATAGAAGGAAACCCTGCATTTGGAAATGAAAGAACATCTTTTATTCCAGGCACAGAAAGGTATATACTATCTGCTATTAAAAATGCTTTAATAGAAGAAAATATATGGCGGAACTATATAGAAGGAACTCCTCTTCGAATAACATCGCCAGGTAATCAAAGTATAGCAGAAAGATATTTAAATGATACTACTGTATCTCTTACTAGAATATTAGGATCCAATTCCACTGATGGAAAATACGTTGATGTAAATTCACCATACTTTCAATATTATGGTGCTACATGCGATTGCGAAGATGCTGGCGGATGTTTAAGTGGTTATGAAGTAAATCCAGGACTAATTGGTATTGTAGGTGGACAAATTATTACGGTTACATCATAATATTAAAAATAAAATCCCCCCAGAGCACTTGACTTTTTTCTGGGGGGACTATATATTATCACCACATCAATAAAGCGGAGTTAATTTTATGTCTCAAGAATTGCCTAGTTTATATCAATCTTTTATTCACCTTTCCCGTTACTCTCGTTGGCTCGATGATAAGGGTCGCAGAGAAACATGGAGCGAAACGGTTGCTAG
>Ga0099850_1000374_pt1 | contig 19739 bp, 9 predicted proteins | sample CB_VirMetaG_5_FD_79182 | JGI IMG/M metagenome (GOLD analysis project Ga0099850, IMG submission 79182) | Freshwater to marine saline gradient viral communities from Chesapeake Bay - CB_1508_1D Viral MetaG | ecosystem: Environmental > Aquatic > Marine > Coastal | place: USA: Chesapeake Bay... | reverse complement strand
TGCTAACGGCTACTCTCGTGAAATGGAACACTGGATGATTGGTTCTGTTCTTGGTGCGTCTAACGCTACTAAGGATAACGTAGAATACCACTACCGTTCTGAGTGTAACTTAGTTACTCGTGCTGCTAACCGCCATATGTTGATTAAGGCGTAAGCAATGCTTATATCGAGGAGAGGGGTTTAGGCCCCTCCCTCTTTTTTTAATTTTATTTAATACATAATACAATGGCAACTACTGCTAAAAAGTCTATTAACGGACCTTCTAAGTCCGCACCTAAAGCTACTCCTGTAGCTGCACCAGTATCCACAGTAAATTCTTCATCCAGCAAGGTAAAACGTCAAGTTGTTGACGATGCAAAAAAGGATAAGGTATACACCATAGAAAAAGGTGGTGGTATTTGGTATAAGTTGAAACAAAACAATATCACGATTTACGATGAGGGCACAGCCTCTGTTCGTCAACTTCGTTACTCTCCAAATGAGAATTCTGTGTTTGCTGATGAGCAGGGAGAAAACATTATCCGTGAACAAATTTTCTTTGTAAACAAGAATCTTCTTGTTCCTCATACGAAACCTAACTTGCAGAAATATCTGGATTTACATCCAGACAATATTGCAAATGGAGGTAAAGTATTTAACCTTGTAGATACTGAAAAGAAAGCTACTGTAGAGCTAGACAAAGAATTCATCACATTAGATGCTGTCGGTTTAGTTCGTGACAAGTCTATTGATGAGCTTATTCCTGTGGCTATGTATCTGGGTATTGATACAAACCAGAAGAATATGGAAATCAAGCGTGAGCTTCTTGTAGAGGCTAAATCTAATCCTAAGCGATTCATTGAAATGTTTGACAATCCTGTTGTGAAGGTTAAAAGCACAATTATGAGCGCTGTTGATTTTCAGATTTTACGTGCAGACAACGATGCATTAAAATGGTACGACAGCGGAAGACTTATTGTAGCTACTCCAGCTGGTCAAGATACTATTGATATCGCAACAAGATTCTGTTTGTCAGAAAAAGGAGCTATGGTTCTTGAGGAAATAGAAAATCAATTATCTCGAATCTAACGTAACATATAAGTTACTGTATGAGAGGGGGTTGCTGAAAAGCACCCCCTTCTTTTTTGTATCTTTGTGACAGAATACAAAGATTATGGCATCTGTAAACGAAGTTTATTCGGCACTTAAAAATCTAGCCAATAAGGATGAGCGTGGTTTTATCACTCCAAAAGTGTTTAACACGTTTGCTACTATTGCTCAGAATAAAATATTTAACGACTTGTTCAATGAAATGACCAAGGCGCAAACCTTGCGTGCAAGAAATGTTGATGCAAAAATGCACCAATCTTACACCAAGCGTTTGGAAGAAGACTTATCATACTTTTCCAAGGAGGCTACTATAGCTCAAGCATCTGGAGTTTTTGCAAAGCCAGATGACTTATCACGTATTATATCTATGAAAACATCGGGGGCGTATGTGTTTGGCACATCCACCTCTACTTCTATTGATGTAATGTATGATGAGTCTAAGATTGAATACATCCTTCAATCAGATTTGTCTGCCCCATCAGAAACACACCCTGTAGCGATAGTGTCAAATGATATTGAAGTATTCCCTACTACAATAAAAAAGATTAAGGTTAAGTATTACAAGTACCCAGAAGGTAGAAGTGTAAGCACAGGCGCAAGAACAGCCTTATCACCTAGATACAATGCTATTAGCTTGGGTGCCTCTAATGAGGTATTTGACCCGACAACATCTGTTGACTTTGAATTGCCTGACCATTACGTACCACAGCTTGTACTTGAGATTGGCAAAATGATTGGTATTAATCTTCGTGACCAAGATGTATTTTCATACGCAAGTGGTGAGGCTCAACAACAAAAGCAGTAATAAATGGCTAGAGATACAGTTTCAGTAGAACAGATAGTAAACGACCTTCTCTTAACAGCAGACGGTGATGATTACGTAAACAACACAAACGGAGTTGTTTTAAGGAACTATGCGCTACGTGGAATCCGTGAAATGGGTTTCGATATGTTGAAGAGGATAAAGTCTCTTAAACTGTCTGTAAATACTTCTAACAGCACGGTAGAATTGCCAGATGACTTTGTTGACTACACAAAGATTGGAATAGTCGGGTCAGATGGACTGATTTATGTGTTCGCTGAGAACAAAAATCAGAATATGGCTATGAAATATGTTTTAGATTCTGACAGTCAACCAATTGATTCTGACGGAGATGGTGTGTATGACAGAGAAGATGCCAAAACAGAAGGCATAGGCAGAGCTTCTGTTTCAGATTTTGAAAGCTATACATTCCGTAATTTCTTGTACGAGGGAAACATTGGGCGTGCATACGGTATAGGAGGCGGTATGTACTCTGGTGAGTTCCGTGTCAACTATGAACAAAACAGAATTGAGTTATACAGCACGGCTGGTTACTCAGAAGTAGTTATTGAATACATTGCAGATGAAGCAAGAAGTACAAATCCATCCATCCATATTTACGCAGAGAACGCATTGCGCTCTTATATCTATTACAGACTTGTGGAGCGTAAAGCCAACGTGCCGATGGAGGAAAAGATGCGTGCAAGGCAAGAGTACTACAATGAGAGAAGAATAGCTAACGCTAGACTTAAATCATTTACCAAAGAGGAAGCTCTTAAAACTATTAGAAAGAACTTTAAGCAAAGCCCTAAAGGTTAATCTATGGCTATTGACAAACTCATACCTCAGTATCTATCTTCGGATACTGACCAGAAACTTGTAAAGTCCGTTGAGATGACGGATAACCTTAATATTAGGGTATCCAACAACGAAGAAGGGACTGCTGGTGTTATCAAGAATGTGAAAGGTACAGAGGCGTTGAGTCCTAAGACTCCAGCCGATGCATTCCCTGATGGTGACAATAGAGTTATAGGTTCAATAGACAATGACAAGAACAAAGAGATTTTATTCTTTTTGTGGAACAGCAATGGTGACCACGGTATTTATAGAATAAACACGTTAACAGATTCATTCCAGAAGGTATATGAGGATTCTGTTCTAGGATTTGAAAAGCTTGGATTTGTTGATTGTGATGTAGTGATAAACGACAAGGAAGAGACGTTGCTGTATTGGACAGACAACGTCAACCCTCCGATGAAGCTTAACATTAATAGAGCTTTAAACAACGAATATCCAGCATCACTTACTTCTGGTACTGATGAGGAAAAGCTGTTGAATTTAACTGTAGCGAAACAGCCTCCATTACAAGCGCCTACATACAACATTGTAAACAACGCAGGTCTTGGATACAACAACATAAAGAACAAAGTATTTCAGTTTGCATATAGATACAAGTATACTGACGGTGAGATTTCCGCACTGTCTGAATATTCAACCGCTGCTGTATCAATAGCGCAGTTAAAGGATGGTATTGTACCTGATGAAAACTTAGACTTCTTTAATCAGATAGATGTTTACGTTAGAAATACTATTCAAGATGTAGAGAAAATCCTTGTTTATGCTAGAAGCGGTAATGAGGGTCCTTGGTTTGAGATAAAAGAACTTGACAACGCTAACAACACGAATGCTGTCACAGTTCCTTTTAGGAACGATAAGCTGTCTTCTTTTCTTTCCAATGACGAGGTCAATAAGGTATTTGACAATGTGCCTCAGAAAGCTAGGTCATTGGTTGTATCAAACAACAGACTCTTCTTCGGTAATTACACAGAGGGATATGAGAATGTTGCTTTAGATGTAGAGCCTTCACCCACTTACAGGGTGAAGCCTGTTATCTATTCTATAGATACGGATATGATGACTGGTTCATCAAACCCATTCAAGACTGATACTGAAAGCTCATCTAGCGACTTTAATTTTTCTTTAGATTTTTCTGAAGTCCCATCAACTATTAAGGCTGGCTCGGTAGTAGAGATTGACTTTACTATGGTAGTTACAACGTTAAAAGCAACAGCTACAACAGAATATGGTAATTTATTTGTTGCATATTCTGTGCCCATAACAAGGAATGGTGAAACATTAGACATAACAAAAAGTGACGATATAAATATAGATGAGTGGATATTACCTCTAGAAGGAATTGTATTTAAGCATACTATAGATATATCTGTAGATACCGCTAAATCTCAGTTCATAACAGATGTAGCAAATATTCTTGAGGGTTCAGAATACTATTCAATTGTAGACTCTGAAGAAGATGATAGCGACCAAGCTAATGCTTGGGAGCGTAGAACAATAGGAGGAGCTCCAAAATCAAATGTATGGGTAGCTGGTAAAGCTTCTTTTGAGTTAGAAAAAGTAGGTCTTACTGGTGATAATTATGAGTTTAATCTTCACTTTAAGGGTGCGGAGATATATGCAAAATACCTCACAAAAGGAATAGACTACTCACCGTTAGGTCTTAGCTTAGACGCTGAGACAAAAGTTGATATTGTTAGGTCTTCTACAATTAACATTGGAGGTACTGCATCCTACAATGCATACCCTTCAGCTGTAGTAACAAATGAGGCTGAATATCAAGTAGCTGGAATTTCTGGTAATTCTTCTTTCATAGCAGAAAGCACAAATGGGTACAAATCTTTTAAAGAGAATGCGTCACACGATTTTGGTATTGTGTATATGGATGATAGAGGACGTGCTGGTGGTGTAAATAAAATAGATTCTGTTGAAATTACACCGCTTTCAAGTCGCTCAAACACATTCGGAAATGTTGTGGATTTTAGAGTTAAACACAACGCTCCATCTTGGGCTAACAAATGGCAACTAGTATACTCTGAAAACAATAATTACAACGACTTTATTCAGTATTCTGTTTCTAGGGCTATGCCTGCGTATTCTTCTGCGGCATCGCCAGTTACAGAGAGAATATACCTTTCTATGTCTACACTGGAGGGAAAGTCTAATTCTTACAAAGAACAGACTTCTGCCAATCTAGAGTATAAGTTTGAAGAGGGAGACAGAGCTAGAGTTATAAGATATGAAGACTCTAACGGGGATTATGTGTATCCAACTGGATACAATTTCAAAGTTGTAGGCTATGAATATATCCAAGACCTTGACAACTCTCCATTCTTGCTTCCAAGTGGATACAAAAAATCTGCTACGGGATGGTTCTTAGTAATTGAATCTAAGGATATCGCAGGCTTCTCTTTTAATGCTGTTATTGGGAATAAAGATAAATGGGGGGACAACGTTCTTTTAGAGATATACAATCCAAAGAAAGAACTTGAAGAAAAAGTGTACTACAGCCTAGGTAAGGTTTACGATGTCGATGGAGTTACTCACAGAGGCGATAGAGACAATAGTACACCGCAAAGTGTCGACTTAACAGTAGTAGATATTAGCAATATTACTTCCTCATATAGAATGTTTGTCGGTGACCAACTAACTGTAGACGAAGTTACTATAACTATAACTGGAGTGTTCATTGAGACAGATGGCACCTATTCATATACATACAGCTTTGATGGCCCTACTGGACCAACTGCGGATTCGTATACTGGTATCGGAATAGTCAACTATCAAGAAGCTGTTGTTACTGCAAATCAAGGAGATGTATATTTCAGGCTAAGAAGAATACGTAAACCAAATACATTCTATGATGAATACTTCTTGTCAGAGAAGTTTGAGAACAATGTATACGCTTACGATATAGATTATATAGAAGATTATTCTGTAAGTGATTTCTTCAGCTCTAAAGCAATATCTAGGGGCAAGCCATATGCTTATGTGCCAGAGGCTAGAACAGTGCGTAGAAAGTCTTCTATAACCTATTCTGATGCATATGTATTGGATTCCGATAGATTGAACCTAAGCTCGTTTAATGCGAGCTTAGCAAACTGGTCTGATTTAGATATTGCTCACGGAGGTATAGACAAGTTAGTATCTAGAGGAGATGCTATTACAGTATTGCAGGAAAGTAAAGCTTCTCAACTACCTATTGGAAGAAACCTAATAGAGTACTCAAACGGAGATGCGGGTGTTGCAGTTTCTAAAAATGTTATTGGAGTACCAAGTTACTATGCTGGAGATTACGGTTCTTCTGGTAATCCAGAGTCTGTTGTTGAGCAATTTGGGGTGGTATACTTCTCAGATTTAAACTCTAGAAAGATTGTACGTCTTTCAGCTGATGGCATTACGCCAATCAGCGAAAAGGGTATGGATAGCTACTTCCAGAAGTTGTTTGAAAACCTAGAGGCAAATGCGGCTACACCAAAACTAATTGGTGGGTTTGACCCAGACAATGACGAATACCTGCTTACTATAGAAGACTTCTTCGAGTCTACCATTGTTGTTCAGTCTAGCGACCCAGAGCTAGAGCCAAACGTATACAACATAGATGTAGATTACGATGGCAACTATACACCTACTCCAACCTTTACATCTACACAGATTCTATGGAATACAATTCCTATGAATTGGAATACTATATGTGATGACTGGAATAACATAGGTGATGGATACCTAGAGATAGACGGTGTATTCTATATTGACTCAGCATATCAAGGAAGTACTGGCACTATAACCATACTCTTTACTGATGCCGCAAACAGCTTTGGAGCTGTTGCTCAATACAACATCGGTACTGGGATTGTAACTATACCTTCACAAACTTGTAGTGGAAGAAACATAACATTTAATTTTATCTTGGGTGAATCAAATGGCGTTACCATTTCTTACAAGCACAAAGAAGGAGTGTGGGCATCAAAATACAGTTTCCAACCTACTTGTTATGCAAGCATAGGAAATTCATTGTATAGCTTCTATCAGAATCAAAACGGATTGGCTTGGAAACATAATGTGAACGAGACTAGAAACTTGTTCTATGGCGTTCAGTACGATTCTATGTTTGAAGTAATATCAAATTACAATCCATCTATGATAAAAGTGTATGAAGCACTTGCTGTAGAAGGTGGTGGTAATTGGACTGGTATTATTAAAACATCTACTCAGAGAACAACCATATCAGAGTTTGACGACAGAGAAGGACATAAATATGCTATGATTCCTCGTGACAGAATCAATTCAAAGTCACATCAAATATATCTAGGTGTAGTTGAATCTGTTTCGGGCAATAACGTAACTTTTACAACCCCCGTAAATAGACTTCCTTTCATCATTGGAGAGCCATTAAAGACAGCTATTGGTTCTGATTTGAATACTACAGGAATTACCTTACAGGGACTGGTAGATAGAAGAACGATTTCGTGTTCATCAGCTGGAATAAACGTTGGGGAAAACATATTTGTAGAACACGATTCATTTGTAGATGGAGACCCTATTAGAGACGTTTATGCATCTATAAAGCTAACTTCAAACGACACACAGCCTTTCGAGGTACACGCTGTGTCGGTTAGTTATGACAGGTCTAGACTACACAACGATAGAGTCAACTAAAAAGATTAAATTTGCAATATGCTAATGGACATTGAAAAATTATTAAAAATGGGGTCTATGGCTGCTACTGGTGGCTATGCTCAAGCGGCTCTTGGTGGTGCCCAAGCAATATATGGTCTTACTCAACTACCTAAGGCTAGAGCAGAGTTTGAAAAAGCTCAGGCTGCGGCTCCTTCATTAGAAACTCCATCACAGTTTTACGAAAACTATAAAAATGCATATGACGATTCATTAGCTCGTATGCAAAGTGATATCATTCAAGCTAATCTTGCTACATCACTGCAAGCATTGCAGGGAGCTGGAGGTCGAGCTGTTGTTGGCGGATTATCTCAGTCTGTTGGTCAATCACAAATGGCGCAATCAAAAATGTTAGCTGATGAACGCCAGATGCGTTTGGCTACAGGTCAGCAGTTAGCTGCTGCCGAAGAACGTACTATCGGACGTAAAGAGGCTCGTAGTCAACAAGAGATTGCATATGCGAACCAAGCTTATCAAGCAGCTCTAGGAAATGTTGGTGCTGGTTTAGGTTCTGCTGCTGAAGGTTTTATGTATGTAGCTAACGCTGATAAAGACAAACCAACTGAAATTAAAACAGAAGTTTCTCCAAAGCAAAAAGAGATGGAGAAACAGAAAACAATGGATTTTGCTAGCGAATCTAGAAAAATGATTCAGCAAGAAGAGAATCCATTCGCATCTGTAATTACTCCAGACGGAGCTAACGCTAGAGGTGTAAAGGCACCAGAGTTAAATCTGCCTAATCTTACTGAAACATTTTTACCTTCGGCATATAGAAATCCTCAGGCTATGAGACAGCTAGAGGCTTTGACATCAAGCTATAATAAGTTTTTTGGAGCTGGAGCGCCTCAAGCGCCTACAGCACCTTCTAATCTTTATGAAAACTTACAAAACGTATACCTAAATCCATACAAGAACTTCAATGCTGGCGGTATGATGACTAATGGTGCGTTTAATCACAACACCAATCCTATTGATTTGATGCAAAATGGTCAGAAAGTAGGAGAGGCTACTGGTGGCGAATACATTTTAAATCCAACTCAAGCTGCTGCTATTGCTAAGCAAAGCAGCTTCGCTAGAAAGCTGTTTAAGAAGTTTGAGAAAAACGCTAAAAAGAAAAAGTAATGGCAGGACCGTTAGGAACAACAGTATTTCAAGTGCCTAAGCTTGGTGAAACTGGTTTTAAAATAGACCAATTGAACGAGCAGAAACGCAGACAGGCGCAACAACAGCTTGAAAAAGAAGTCGCAGCTACGGGTGCTGAGAAGGCTTATATGGACAATGCTATGGGACTAACTGGTAAGTATAAAAAATATGCTGACCTAGGGTTTCAAGCGTTTCAACAAGCAGCTATAGAATACGAAAAAACAGGTTCTTCCGCTGCTGAGGCTCGTATGAAGCAGGCCGCCTCACAATTAAACTACGTTGTTAGTGGAGGTATGAGTATACTTGGAAATGCTAAACAGGTATACGAAAAAAATAGAGCTAATGGTTTTAAAGATGTTGTCTTAAGCCCAACTGAAAGTTCTAATCTTTATACAGGTTTTATTTATGACGATGCAGATGCTTTCTTAAAAGATGGTATAATAATGACTAAAGATGGAGATGCTGTTGTTCCTGCTGTAAATTCTACACACTTACAACAAAACTCTATAAATCTTAATAACTCTTTCTTCTTGCCACCAATTGTAAAGCAAGGCACATATGTTAATACTAGTGCATTTGTAGACGAGTATAAGGGTGCAATTTCAGCAGCTACTTCAGTGGCTGATGCTAAATACAGAGTTGAGAGTGTGCTTGACAACAAGTTTCAAGATGAAGATGATAGGTCTATGATATCTGATGCGATTACGTCATACGGTATAAACAAATTACGTATGACTAAAGACCCTCAGAAAATAGATGCTGATACTTATGAAAAGATTCAAAATCTTTCTTCTGACGAAAGAATTATGTCTGATGCATTAGAATGGTATAAGCAGGAAGTACTGAATGAAGTTGAAGTGTTGTATAAGGCTACATCAACTAGAGCAGGAGGACTATCTATAGGAACTGGTACATCAAAAGACTTAATGTTTATAGAAGATGTAAATATATCTACTAGCCCACTTGTTAAACAAGGTGATAAGTACACATTAGATAAATCCCAAGAAACAGAGGAAATTGTATTTGATTCATACGCTGGATTCCAAAGTAATCTGCAATCTAAGTCAAGAACTGACGCAAAAGAATTCAAGTACGATATTGTTGGTGTAGGTGTTAAAGACGGAAAGCTATACGCAGACAAACAATCTTCTGAACAAGAAAAAGGATTCTTTGCTAATAACGGCAGGATATATAAAAGAAAAGCTGAACCTATGACTCTAGATGAGCTTTCTGGTTTGCCTACCGAAACTCAAGCTCTATTGTTCTCCTATCTGGGTGGTAAAGAGAAGGTTGAATCTATGGTAAGGGGAAAATCCGTAACTTCGCAAGAGAATAATAAAAGTGATGATTCAGAGCAAAAATTGAGAGAAACACTTAAATCTCAAGGCTTTAGCGATGAAGATATAGAGAGCATTGTCTCTGGTAACTAATCACTAATAAACTTTTTTAGATGTCTGACGGTCTCAAGGAAATTCTGCAACAAGCTAAGTCGGCAGGAGCATCAACAGAACAGCTTCTTAGGATAGCTCAAACTTATAAAAAAAAAGATTCTACGGAATCACCATCCACTGGAGAGGAAGAGACTACACCTACGGTTTCAGACGTTGAAACTCAAGCGCCTTCTGAGGTTCCTGTACCTGCTGCCATACTCAAAAGTATGGAGCAGTTTAAGGAGACTGGTCAAATTGAACAGCCTGCGTTAGGCAGCAAGGCAGCGATGCCTCCAAAAGAAAAAGCTGTTGGTGCTTCAAGCATACTATACGATTTAGATTTAGAAAAGAACGCTAGAGCGCAGAAAGCTCTTATTGCTGGTCAAGAGTATGAAACAATACTAGAGGAACAGCGTAGAGCAGAGCAGACCGAACAACCTGTCGGTGGTTTCGGTATGCCTTATAACGTAAAGAGAACTTCTCAAGAATTATTAAACGCTGAGATAAAAGCTAAGACTGAGATTACCGAAGCAATGGGTCTTGACAAAAGCTTTGTCGATGCTTATTCATATGAGGAGTTAAAGGGTTACGCTGAGTTTAGAAAGAATGAAGCAGAAAACTACCTAAACGAATACACTCTAGAAAAAGCTAAAGAAGCTGAATTGGAAGACCCCACAAAATTAGGTTTTACAAGAACAGCTTTCTGGGATTCTTTTATCTCAACACCTATCAAGGAGTTAGCTATTCAACTTGCTGATGCTAATGGAGATTATAAATTAGCAGAGCAGATTCAGCAAGATGTTAATGCTAGAAAATATCAAACTCAGATAAGCTTAGGTATTGACCCTCAAGACGATAGAGGCGTTGTTGAAACTTGGCAAGAGGCGGAGAGTCTATCTGATTATGCATTAGCTGTTACTAAGGGATATTTATCTGTAGCTGAAAGTTCTGGTGGCCTTATGCTTACCATAGCAAACCCAACCGCAGGTACTGCGTACTTTGGAGGTACATCTTACAATAGCACATACAATCAGTTTAGAGATAGAGGCGATTTAAATTACTCTGAAAAACAATCCTTAGCGTTAGTTGCTGGTGCTACAGAAATTGCTGTGGCTAAAGTATTTGGTGGTCTTAATAACGTAAAACGCTTCAGAAAAAGCTTAGGTATTGCTGACGATATTGCTACAGCGACAACGGCTGAAAGAAGAGCTGCTTATGATAAGGCTATGGAATTCCTTGAGCCGATATCAAAGAAAGCTGCTGATGCTCTTAAAACACCAGTAGTTAAAGGTGTTGCTAGAACTACATATGAAACAGCTTCAGAAGCAATTGAAGAGGGTGCTGTAAGTATTGTAAATCAAGTTGCAGCACATATAGTTGCTAACGATGAATTTGACCCATATGAAATCTTTGACTCAATGGTAGTTGGTGGATTTATGGGTGGCGTTATGGGTGTTCGCACAGGACGGGCAGAAGCCAAATCACAGCGATTAACAAACTCTATATACAGAAAGCCATTAGCTTCTGATATGGAGACATTTGAGACGCTTCAGAAAGAATACGCTGAAATTAAAAAAGACGCACGAGCAGAAACTAATTCAGATAGAAAACAAAAGCTGTTTGATGTCGCTAAAGAGATTAAGACTGAAATAGATGGTCTTATTGACAAGGCTAAAGAATCATACGATAATTTATCTGAACAAGAAGTAGCAGTTTTAGCTCAGACTCATAAAGAGATAGGCAAACTTTCTAGAGAGATTAGTAGCGAAACAAGTGAACCAGTAAAAGCTCGACTAACTAAAAAGCTTGAGCGTGCTATAAAAGTAAAGCAATCTATTGAGAAGGGAGAGGCTAAGCAGGCTATTCCTGCTGAGCCAGATTTCTCTGGTGTTGTTGAGCAAGTAGCATCTAATATAGAAGAAGGTGTTACTCTAGAGCAAGCTGTAAAAGAAACTACAGAAAGACGTGCTGAGGCAGAAACAAGAGTTGAACCTACCACGCCAAAACAACTTGTAAACAAGAGAGGTAGATACCTAAACCCTGCGGACAATATGCTTATCGAAGGTACTGTGTCGAAAGACGGACAGACTTTGGTAATTGAAACAGACGAGGGTAACATAGTTGAGATAGGAAACTTTGATGAGTTGTCAGACAAACCTCTTAGAGAGGTAGGTCTGTCTACAGCTAAAGATGTTGTAAGCATAGATGCTCAAGGAGTATTCACATACAACAGCGTTGCAGGCGCAGCTCCACAGGGTACAAAGATGATTCCTTCAGTAGAGGGTCTTAAATCTATCAGAAGAGACAAGCAGGGCAACATCAAGCGTGTTGTTATGAAGTCTCCAGATGGAGAAAACACATACAACCTTACAGGTCAAGATGCACAGGATGTTGCTTACCAACTATACCTACAGCAAATCCAGACTCCAGAGGGTGAAGCTAAAGTAGAATCTGAATTACAAAAAGATGAAGAAGCAAGAAGAATCATTGAAGCAGCCGAGCGAGCAGCCGAGCCTATTACAGAGGCTGAAGAAGCTCCCGCAGAAGGACCAGCTAAAGGTGCTGAACAGGCTGTTCCAAAACGACCTAGAGCTGGAAGAATAGAAGGTGTAAACCTTGAGATTACAGAAGAACAGACTAAAGAACTTAATAAAGTTCAATCTGTTCTTAGCGAGATTGCTCCAGACGTTTCTATCGTATTGCACAAGGACAGAAGTAGCTATGATGAGACTTACGACAATGCTAAGAACTCTAACGGACACTACAATCCAAATACCAATACAGTACACATCCTTATGGATGCTGTTACATCGGAGATTGATGGTAAGATTCTAGTTCGTCACGAAGCTGTTCACCCTATCCTTGATGCTTACTTACAGAATTCTCCAGAGCTTGTTTCTCAAGCTGCGAGTTCAGTTAGACGCATTCTTTCAAGAATTGGTAAGGATGCTAATGCTCAGCGTGTATTAGAACACGCTGATAAATATACAGATGCAGCTACTCAAGAGTTGGAACTTGTTACAGAGTTCCTCGCTGTGTTTAGCCAAGCGGATAACATCTCTACTACGCAGAAAGCTAATCCTAAGTTCTTAGAGCAACTCAAAGACTTCTTAAACAATATACTAAGCCGAATAGGTGTAATTGATTACAAGAGTCCACTTGAGAGTGATAAAGAGGTTCTAAGCTTCCTAAGTAGAGTGAACTTTGCATTTGAGACAGGTGCTGCATTCCAAGCTCCTAGACAAAAGAATGCTCAGAGCGCAAGAGAAAACAGCATTGTAGAAAGCTTATCTAATGTATCAACTGGGAAAGACCCATATAAAGGAGCCATCACACCTAAAAAGGGTGAGGCTCCAGCTGAGATACTAAAGCAGTGGAAAGCTAGTGGAAGTAACTTCATCATTGCCGCTGACTTTGAGCAAAGCCTAGAGCTTAGAAGAGTTGGGTTTGTCGAAGCATTTGAAAGAAGTAATGGCTCTATCGTTTTAGGTACGCCAGTATCTTACGAAAGCTATGACGCTACCACAGGCGTTTCTAGGCTGTCTCCTAAATCTTTCATCACTGAGGCTTCAGTGGAGGGTAAAAGAGCTAAGGAAGCGGCTAAGACTGTCTCTGCGTTGGGTAAACTTGCGGGTAGCACTCCTAAGTTTATCAATAGACCAGACTTAGCATTCTCTTCATCTATGGTGTTGCCAGACAGATTCAATGAACTGACTGAGCCAACCATCGTTGTGAACCTTGCGTTTGCCAATGAAAGAACAGGAGCAGGTGCATACTCTTACTTGGTGTTAGAAACACTAAGAAAGAATAACCCTGCATTGATTAATAAGCTGTTCTTGGATTTAAAGACTGGAGAGAAGTCTACTACTAAGGCTTACAGCACTTACCTAGACTACCTAAACACATACGAAGGTCTCAACCCTTATTCTAAATCTAAGATTAAGGACGGAGATAAAGAATTGATTGCTATGTCGAGAGTATTCCAAGAAATACTCGATGACGCAATCACATCTATCAGCCCATCTAACACGGCAAATGAAATTCAAGATGCTTTGTCAGAGATAATCAATCGTTCTGTAGAGAATACAGGTAGCGTAGTTATCTCTAAACTTCCTATGGGAGACAACTTCTTGGATGCTGTAAACGCTGCCTTCGAGGCTAACTTGAACCCACAGCCTACGCTTATTACTGAAGCTGAGGAACAAATCAAGAAGAACATTGTAGAGAAAGTACTTTCTAAAAAGGCTAATCAGTCAGAAGCTGATTTGAATAGCATTAGAGGTGCAGCTACGAAGCTTGAGACCATAAGAAAAAACTTCCTTGGGAATGCCTATACGATGCTGGATATATTCAGTATGGGTAATATGAGTGTAGAGGCGCTAGATTATTTTGTAGCTAATGCCAATCACCTCGACATTGTAATGTCACCAGACACTCAATTTTTAGGCGATATAGCAACTGGTTATGAAAATGCTTTCCAGCTAAAGAATGAGATAGCAAAAAATCCAGATGGATTAAAGAAGAAGCTTGCTAAATACATAGAATCTGGATTCACAACAAAGGCAACTCCTGCAATGGAGATGTTCAAGCTAATGTATGAGTCTGGAATCAAATCTTATCAGCAATCTGTTTTTGATGGCAAGGAAGTAGACTTGGGTCCTATCTCTGTTATTGTGGATAAAATGCTAAACGGTAGTGTTTCTACAATTGTAGAGAATATCACATCAGACTTCAAGAAGGTTCGCACGGTTGGAGATAGAGTTAATATTTCTGATGGCTTATATAATACACTTAATGGTATGAACAGGAGTGTCTCATCCTTTATGGAAGGATTCGATACTTCTTCAGAAATACTAAATAAGGTGTGGCAAGAAGCAACAGCCTTAAAAAAAGAAGGACAGCTCAAGCAAGCCATTGAACGTGCTAAGACCGCTAAAGAGGCTTACGACTTATCTAAAAACATTCTTGGGAGAACAGACAAGGATGGTATGTTTGTCAAGAGATTTGACAAGGAGCTTAAAGAATACGTAAAGAGAGTACACGGAGATAACATCCCTAAAGGTTCTGAATACTTGTTTGGAAAGGATGCCAAAGTTTCACTAGAGATTGAGGCTGTTCCAAATGACAAAGGGTTTTTAGTTGTTCAGTATCAGTTCATTGTAGATGGAAATCCAGACGGATATGTTGAATATCCTTCAAGCTGGAATATGGCTCGCATCACTATGCCATTGGTATTTGAATGGACAAACTCTGTAGGTGCAGCGCTTAATTCTAACGGTGTTACCTTCAAAGCTGTTGATAGTAAGAAGCATCCAAACATCCCAGAGTCTCTTTACACTAAAGCTGATTTAGAGCGATTCTCTAACAGAGCTGGCAAGGGTGTTGGTAACTACAAGCGTAGAGGTCTTAATAACAACGCAGCCCTTAGAAATGGTCACATTGATACAAGAAGAAAGAACAGAGAAGTAGCTTTCTATTTCAAAGAAAGCTTTGATATTGACGATGTAACCATTAACAATGAAGGATATTATGTATCCAGCGACATTGCTCTTTTGGACATTGTTAATCTAAATGAGAATGAAGTTCAGATAAACAGACTTAATTCTGTAGAGATAGGTGAGAAGATAGGTGAGATTCTTAAAAAGAATCCAGATGTTCTTAAGAAGATTGCATCTAACCCTAAATCATTTAGAAGTACAGAGAATGTAGAGACAGGGGTAGAGGCTGTCAATGAATCTAGCTATACATTGCCAGATGCAGAGACTATCCCTAACAACGCTCCTATGCGTTCTGTATTTAATAATTCAGAGAAGTTTATTACACCTGCGGCTATCAGAGAATCATTGTCTGAGGCTAGAGTATCTGGTGAAGATGTAGCGGCAGCTAACTCTGTAGACAGTATGTGGGAGAGTTCAGAGCAATATGCTATGGATATGTCCAAGAGCAAAAAATGGAACTGGAAGTACCTCAAGTCTAGAAAGGCTTGGGTAGACAAAAGTACTGAGCTTAAAAAAGCTATGTCTCAAGGGATGTCTAGATACGTACAATCTCTATTCGTAAACAAAGCGGGGGCAACATCATACGCAGACAGACTGTTCCAGAAGGCACGCAAAGAAATCTACACTAAGATTACAAATACCGAGAGAGAACTCATAGACAAATACATCTTCTTAAGACGTGTTATTGACATTGACTCAACCTTTGAGGAGCGATTCAAGGAATACACTGAAAAGGCTAAGCTTGAGAGACTCTACATCTCTTCTTTCGAGGCCGAGCTTCAAGAGGCTAAGGCTAAGAAAGACAAGGCTCTTGTTGAGGAAATCAAGGCTGACATCAAGGATTCTAAGAAGAAGCTTAAATACTTTGAGCAGAAGATGGAGCAGTACGAGTCTACTCCTATGCATCCATCTGCTGATGGAATAATAATGAATAAGGCTACTGCTGAATCTGTTATTAGACATTATAGAAGAACACTTCCTGCGGAGACATTTACCTTGATGGAAGAACGTGCTGAGCGTTACTTTAATGAATACAGAAAAATACTACAACTTAACTACGAGGCTGGTCTCATTGATGAAGAGACCAGAGATAGATTTATCAACAACGATTACTCTCCTCGTGTCTTCTTAGAGAAGATGTTTAGCTCTGTAGATGACGTTACATTCCAATCACAGGGATTGTCTACTGAACAGATTCAAGCGATTAGAAGTGGTAGTGATACTGAAATCTTTACAGACACTGAATACCTTCTTGACTTGAGCTATAGAGCTTTGGAAAACAAGAAAGCTAAGAACAAGCTGTACAGTCAGATGTACAAAGAGGCTCAGAAGCAAGGTTTTGAGAACATTGCTGATGGTAGATTCATCAAGGATGGTAATGCTAAGAAGAGAAGCAACGGTAAGATTAAAGAAGATGGTTTCGGAAACTACATTTACGAAGCTGCTGATAAAGGTTACAAGCATATCTACTTTAGAGAGGATGGAAAGCTTAGAGCATTCCAAGTTGCTGACGAATACTATGCTCAGTTAGCTGGTATCTCAACGTCTAATATGTCTCCAGCATTCCGTAAGGCCATTAAATTGATTACGGGTACTCAGATAGTAAAAGCTACCGCAACAGCCTTAAACCCGTTCTTTTCCATCACGGCTACTCTTCGTGAAATAAGAGCCACTACAAGAGGTCGAGATGTATACGATAAATATTACAACAAGTATAGATTCCTTCCTATTGTAAACGCAATGCTTTTTATGGATTTTGTAAAGGCATCAAAACAAGCTGTGGCCAAAAACTCAGAACTTGTTGAGGAGTACTACGCACACGGTGGAGGTATGTCGTTTATGACTACTCAAGGTAAGCCAGATAAACTGTACAAAAGAAAGAGAAAGTTTGGCATTGACTTCTTCCAGAAGAGAGGAATCAACCTTAGTCCTTTCCACGCTTTGGCTTACGCTGGTGAAAAAGCTGAGCTTGCGTTAAGACTAGCTGTATATGAGCGAACTAAGATTCAATTAAAAGAGTCTATGCCAGATGCTACAGACTCAGAAATCAACTCTATGGCAGCTGCTGAAGCTCGTTTGATGGCAGACTTTGCCCAAGGTGGTGAACTATCTTCAGATATAGATTTAGTAATCCCTTACTTCAACGCTGCCATTCAAGGTACTAGAGCTACGTATGATTATGCTAGAAAGAATCCTAAAAAGTACCTTGAAAAAACAATACAAGCCTATATGCTAAACACAGCTTTAGCAATATTTGCTAGAATGATGCTTTGGGATGACGAGGAAGATAAAGACTGGTATGAAAACATATCCCCTTGGATTAAAGAGAGATACAACATCATTCCTACTGGATTGAAAAACAATCTAGGTGAGCCAGTAACCATTAGAATACCTAAGGTACACCAGTTCCTTATGTTTGATTCATTGTCTGAGATTACAGCTAAACATATAACATATTCGGGTTGGTTTAAAAACAAATATGATGAGATGCCTAAGGATGATTTGAATCCAGATGGTGATGCAATGTTCTTATTAGAATCTATTTTGTCTTCATTCCCTGCGGGTCAGTTTGTTCCTTTAGCTGAAATGAAGAAAGGTAAAAATGTATTCGTTGCAACAGGACAGCGCCTTTTCGGAGCTGTACCTATTATTTCTTCTTCTATTGCTTATTTTGGCAATTATGATGTTTTTAGAAAGAAGATTATTTCTTATGACAAAGATGAGGTAATGCCATCTGCTGAAGGATATAAAGATGCTTATGTTCACGACATCTACAAGTTCCTTGGTGATGTTACTACTGGATTAGAAGCCGAGTCTATATCTCCAAAGAGACTAGAGGTTGCTACAGAAAAGATTATTGGTTCCGAATCAACACTACTAACAGCTTTGTTGTATCAGATGACTGATAAGTTTTTGACCGTTAAAGAAGAGAAGGAAGGCGCTACTCCAGAAGAGGTGCAGAAGCAATTCCAGAATCTGTTTGGCTTTGGACGTTCATTCATCTATGAGATTCCGAAAGAGAAGTACACGGTTCCTAGTGATGAGAGTAAACTGATTAATATGAGAGCAATGACCTCTCATAAAAAGATTCAGAAGAACTTGAGAATCATCGCAGGCAAGACTAGTATCGATGAAATGATTAAAGCGGGTAGATTACCTCAGGAGCTAGAGACTTATATCGAAGGGCTTGATGAGCCAGAAGTAGTAAAATCTTACTACCTAAACTACTTCAAGAAGATTTCTAAAGGTCAAATGGTTGAGGATGACAAATACTTTGAGGTGGCAAATGCAACTACACCTAAGGCTGAAAAAGAGTTATTCTTAAAGCACTTTGGTAGACCAGAAGACTTGACACCAGAAGAGCTTAGCGAGATTTCAGCTAACTTTGAATTAATTGGGTACAAGCCTAGTGACTCTATGAAAGCTTACTTATTTGAAACAAAATAGAATTTAATGATATAATACTATGAAAACACTACTAAAGAAGATTATGGGATTCGGAGAGATTTTTAAAAGCGACAACAGCTACAATGAAAAAACCATTATCGGTTTTATGTCATTCGCTGTTATGGTATTGGTTATGATTGCTGATGTGGGCAGTGGGTTCTTTGGAAAAGACTTAGTGATTAATGAATTCACATATAACAGTTTTGTTATAGTTACATTGGGTTCATTTGGGATTGCGGGCTTGGAAGCATTTGCTAAGAAATGACAAGAGGTATGGAGTTAGAAGTACTGCGATTTAGCAGTCAAAAGGACAGCACCAATGGATTATTATTTGACGTTACAGGAGGCAAGAGACGGTTCCTATGCTATACGCTTGAAGACGAACATAGAGAGACTAAAGTTGCAGGAGAGACAAGAATCCCTTCTGGAACATATCGGATTACTCTGCGGACGACTGGAGGATTTCACGGAAGATATCTAAAGAAGTATGGGGATATGCACAAAGGAATGCTATGGGTTCGTAACGTGCCTAATTTTGAGTATATCCTTATTCACACTGGTAATACTGATGAACACACTGCTGGGTGTCTCATTGTTGGTGATAGTCAACAAACGAATTTTGGCGAAAGCGATGGTTTTGTTGGCTCGTCTGGCAATGCATATAAAAGAATTTACCCGCCAATTGCTGAAGCTTTGGAAAAAGGGGAATCGGTAAGTATCTCGTATAGAAATTTTGATTCAGTAAGATGAAATGGCTGGTAAAGTTAATTCTGTTAAGCTCATTAATGAGTTGCAGCG
>Ga0099850_1000373_pt1 | contig 19780 bp, 25 predicted proteins | sample CB_VirMetaG_5_FD_79182 | JGI IMG/M metagenome (GOLD analysis project Ga0099850, IMG submission 79182) | Freshwater to marine saline gradient viral communities from Chesapeake Bay - CB_1508_1D Viral MetaG | ecosystem: Environmental > Aquatic > Marine > Coastal | place: USA: Chesapeake Bay... | reverse complement strand
TCTATCTGATGCGGTTACTGAGCCGCCTGCTAGAAGGTCAACAAAGTCGGTCCCTACGGACAGGGTTAATGAATCTACTGAAGCGTGATCTGCAGTATCACCGCCACACTTCATTACTGCCCAATCTGCAGCTACCTGCGGCTCAACGATTTCGAAACCATTGATTTTTGTCTCATCGTCTCCTGGTATGTTGACTGCTGAGACTTCCTTATAATCCAGGTCACCGGTAATCAGAAAGCAAAGATAGTCACTTGCGTCTTTACCTTTACCAATCCGATAGGTTTCGCCAACCTGGTGCTCGTGTGTATTAAACATCCCGCCCATTGCCATTTGATCTGCAATATTCTCTCCGCAGACCGAACAGTACACATCTTGGAAGTGTTGGCGAGTGCTAAATTGAGAAATCCGGCCATCCATGAATTGCTCAATGGAATCCGGATCCATAATGTCTACTCCGAGTCTAACAAAGCCAGACCCGGCTCCTTTGGAAGGATTGCGATAATCGAAGTCAAATGCTTTTCCATACTTTAACTGAACAAATTCAGCTGTGCGCACTCTACCAATTGCATCTTGATCATCTCGGTGATGCTTTAAGACAGGCTTGGGAGTTGGCTTAAGAAAAGAATTAGCCGATCGTTGCATCTTCTTACCTGGATAGACTCGCATATTAGTAAGTCTACCAGCATGAGTAGCATCAATCGACGCCCTAAGAAAGGGCTTCTTATTAGAGTCGCGAACATCTTGCAGCAGATCCATAGCATCCTGACGGACTGACTTATGGTCTAGTGACATAAAGTCGCGTATTTCGAACTTAGGCTTCGTCATTGCCGTGTTTTTGTTTTTTTGGCGCTTTTCGCCCCTTTTTGAGCTCTTTTCTTTTCTCTCGTTCAGCGCGAAGTTTGCGATTGCGAGTTCTGTGCTCTGCTTCCAATTCATAGGCACTTTCGTAGTTATCTGGATCTAAGTCCTTACGATATCTACTCATTAGATTTACCGCTCCTCTATTATTTTTTCAGTACTCACGTTGAATACACAATCTTTATGTGTGGAAAGCAAAAGATTGTAAGGCATGTCTTTTTCTTTTAAAGAAATTTCAACTGGCCCTTTATCTGCGCATTCTTCACACACTTTGTCCTCTACTGGTATAAAGTAGAATTGCTCTATTCCATTGCTACGCAAAGTCTTAGAAAAGCCAAAACGATAAGCAATGTCAATCTGCCTATCTACAAGATAAACAAGATCATCATCAAGCTGACTAAACATAACACTCAAGCCTACATTAACATCCTGGAATTTTTCTTTATTATCTGAAATGTATTTTATTGTGTTTTTAGCAAGGTGTCTATAAGTCTTTTGAACATAGTTCTTATAGAAACGATCTAAAGACCTCTTTGGGATTGAGTAATATTGAATACTTGTGCTTTGCCTAACTGCTTCAGCTACGCCTTCTTGGATAGATTTATCTATAAGATGAGAGGCTTTTTCTACGGCACCATCTACGTGTTCCATAAAGAGACCAAGCAGTTTGTCCTCATCTAAACCACTAAGAATACTATCTTTGAGAGATGAATGAAGTGCAGTTTCTTGACTTTGAACTATGAGTCTATACTCTGCTTTTTCTTCATCAAGCGAGTTATTGGCCGTAATGGCTGTCTTAGAGGGCTTTTTGCCTGACTGATTCTCAGGCGTTACTTGGTTTTGCACTGTCCTTGCTGAAGGGCTATTAGCAGCTGTTTGAGCTTGTTGCTGAGCTTTTATTTCACTTTGCTGCTTTACAAGCTCTTTATCTCGCTCGTGCTTTATTGCATCTTTGGTGTCTTTTAATTCTTCATCAGAGAACGATTCCTTTCCAAGGAACTCTTGTCTAAATTCAGTGTAAGTGATTACAGAATTGTTGCACATGTTCATTCCATGTTGCTGATGAGCTCTTTCTTCTTCTCTATTGATCATAGTGAAGCTAAACTGCACCATGTTATCTAAAGTTATATCATAGCCGCCTTCAAGGAGAAGAGGCAGAATTAGCTCATATGTTAACTTGTTTTCTATTACTGCCTGAAAGTCTTTAGCAGAATCTTGAAGTGACTGCGATACAGCACCAGCACTAGCTTTAGACACATCACCACGCCCAAGATCTACAGGACTAAGTCGAAGACCACCAAGCACTCTTTCTTCAAAGTACTTGATATAAGGCTGCAAGTCAATAGTGCCAAGGCTAGCAGCTATAACTTCGTGCTCTACTCGGTGGCTTGTGACAACACCACCTTCTGGAGTCATGTTCTCAATTTCTATACGAACAATGTCAACTTCTGTACTACCATCTTCAAGCTGCTCAGGTGGGTCGTTTTCTGAACCAACTTTCCAGTGCACCGAAGGGAATGCGTGTTTGTGAGCAAGTATTTCTGCAAGCTCTTCTATTTTACGAAGAGCTCTAATATCATCAAGTACTGGTAAAATGTAAGGCGTACCAAATACAAAGCCCGCTTTTTTATCAATAGTAGCTGTGACAACATCTTCGTTATCAAACAGCTTTTCATTTTCATAAGAGACTGACTCGTCAATATGCTGCTTCCATTTAACAGGATGCCCGTGGTCGTTTAACTTTACAGTAACGGAAGTTGGATCCATATTATACACAGCTGCTATTGGAGCCAGCGTCTTACCGTGCATTCTAATAGGACGACCAGAGCTGCGAGCACTATCTCTTTTTTTGACAATAAAAGCGGTTCCGAAAGTAACCAGACTAGTGGCAAAGTCACGAATAGTCTCTTCGAATGGAACACCAGAAGCAAGTTCCATTTCAAAGATACGCTGTTTGACGTAGCGCACCATCTCATCATCTGAACCTATGAAGCGATAGCCTTCTTTGAGAATTTGCTCTCTATGCTTACGAACCGACTGATTAACGTAAGCTTCTACGTCCATTGCTCGAGCAATCTCAGAAAGGTCATATACTGGGCCATGAAAAACCCTATTCCCTTTTGCTCGATCAAGAACTGAAGTTGTAACTGGAGTGGCATACATCAGAGGCTTAGAGAGAGTTTTTCTTCGCTCTTTTATCGCCTCTTGAATGCTCTGCTGTGTTGTACCAAGATTGCCAACTGCCAATCTAAGGTCTTTTAGACTCTTAGATATATTGACTAAGTCTTGCTCGATTTGGCTTGGTTTTTTACTAAAAAGACCCATTATTGTCGGTTTCTAAATGCTGCAGCAAGCTTTTTACCCACTAAAATACTTTTTGCAGCTCTGTTTGATCTGCTGCAATCGGCAACAGGGTCGTCTATTTCTTCAAGATTGACTATATTGCCGCTTTCATCAGTGGGCCCCACTACAACACCAAAGTTGTCCGTGGTAAATCCGGGGACATTGCTAAAATATTTCCTCCGGTCTTCTTCTGGCATCTTCAATGTAGGATAGAGCTCAGGCATTTCTTTAGTTACAAAATCAATTACAGCTTCTGCTACCTGATCATTTTGAGCAATAAGCTTATCTTCATCTTCATCTTCATCTCTAAAGTCACAGACATCATTAAGCCCGTCTAGCTTTTCGTATACAGCCTGCAGAAGGGCAGCAACTGCTGACAGGTATCGTCTTTCTACAAAAATACTAGCTCCAGCTACTGCATTCAATGTTATTTTCTGTAGGTGTAATTGCAAACTAGCAATAAGCCTGTCAAGAATCTCGAGAAGTTTCTTAAAACACCAATCAAGAGCAGCAAACAACCAGTCTAATGTAATACAGTATTTTAGAACAACTCCAAGATCATTGTCTGGAAATACAAACAAAATTTCTATAAATGGTATAACAAAATAACTGAGTATCTGATTGACATAGTTTAATATCATATTCGCAACTGAGTTTATCATGCTTTCAAAAAAGCTGATCAAAAACTTAAATATATTTAAATCAATATTAATCTGTGTCAGCCTAATAAAATCTACTACTGCTTTAAGGGTGCCTACATCAAAAGGCCCTAAGAAGTAAATTATACAGCAAAGCTGTCTTTCATCAAGAACAAAAGAAAAACTATCAAAGGTTTTGTTGTATGAGGTATTAGACAAAGTCAGTATTGAAGAAAAGTAGTTTTTGATACTAGCATTGAATGCTTTCTCAAGCTGATACTCATACCTTTCTTGATTACTTGGATTCTCAGTGATTTCTTCACTTACTGTTGTTTCATTTTTATTACCAAGCTTGGCAAAATCATTCCACTTCTTAGAAAAAGAAGGAGCCATTGCCATACTATGCTGCAGGTTTTTTTGCTGCTCTACAACTTGAAGCCAAGCTACCCAGTGATCGTAGCGAGGATTTTCTGCTTGCTGAGAAATATACCTAAGACAATAGTCTTTAATAGCTTTGCAGTCATCAAACTTTTTGTTACTCTTAAGAGATTCGTAATCATAACCAGCTCCTTCAAGAACTTTTTTTCTTCCTTCAGGATCTGAGCTGTATTTTTGGAATGCCTGTTGTATCTCTGGAGGATAGGCGAGATCGCTTTTGCCATACAAGATACTAACTGCAGCTAATGTTACACCCAGCTCTATAAGCAAACAAACAGCAACTGATGCTCCTTGAATATACCATTGCTTTGGCTCATTGGAAGGAGCTGTAGCTCTGGGAACAATAGTTCCCCAGAGGTCGTTTAACTGGCCAGCTAGCCAAAGACCTGCGTAGGCTGACCCTCCTACTAAGAAAGCAGTAATCCAATCCTCACCTTCGTCGTTTATATTTTTGTAGGCTTTAGTGGTATTTTGACTATCAATCTTTCCATCTACTGCACTAAAGTTAGTTACGAAAGCTTCGTTTATAGCAGTGACTCTGCTAGCAAGAAACTCACACGCTTCTTTATACTGACCAAAAGTAATTACTTGAAAATTCTCTGCCTTGGGGAAAACGCGCTGGATAGAAGCAATAACTTCAGAACGAGACTCTACAGGTATATAGTTAGCTGGGTCCATTGCACCCAGCGCATCTTTAAGAGCTTCTCCCTTGAGATATGTTCTAGCAATTTGATCAAATATACGCTCAGCTTGAGACCCAGTAGGTCCTGTAGGAGCATCAGCAATCTTAGATATAAGGTTGCGATTAATCTTAGCTAAGTTTAGGTTTCTTTCTCTTTGAAAGTCCTTGGGAAACCCATCGTATCCTAAATTACCCATTAGAATGATTTGCGACCGCCGCTACGGCCAAGGTTACTGCGACTAGGGCCAAAGTATTTGCTTAACGTACCCCTGTTTCCTTTAGACAGAGTTTTACGCATAGACTCCTGCTCTTTTTGAATAGTTTTAACAGCTCCTGCTCCAGATCCTCCAAGCTTAGTTGCTATAGGTTTACCTATATCCAACTGACGGGCCAAGTCTGCTATGGCTTTATTCTTTTTGTCAGGGTCTTTTGGAGAGCCATCCTCATTTCTTTTTTCCAGTTGTTGAATTTGAATTCTTGAAGTGCTTTTTCTCATGTCAGAAAATTCAAGAATAAAACCCGTAATTGCCAGCATATAAGCTGTAAGAGTATGCTCGTCTCCTTGTGTATACGTAGGCTGTCCTGTAACAGAGACTCTTTCTACAGCAAAGTTGCGCATTTGCTGTACAATGCCTGCAGAAGCAGATTGCTCCTCTCCTTCTTTTGATTCTACTAAAACTTGAGTGTCTTCTGAATAAGGCAAGACAAGAAGGTTTTGCTCAAGAGATCTCGCAGCATTATTTACAAGAAACGGTTTAGCTGCTTTTTTCACCATTTGATTTGTGAGTGGATCTCGAATTTCAATACGACCACCCATGGCATATGCTTTAACTTTCTTGTGAAGATTAGTGCCAGGACGCTGCTTTCCTATCATTTGCAGCATCTCAACCTGCACTTCACCGTAGCCGTGATCTACATAAATATAGTCCGCGTCATACTGCTTGTTAAACTCTAGTATCTTATCGATAGCTTCATGTTGAGTAAACTCTTTACCTTTTATAATAGCCTTGTTAAGAAGAAGATACTTTAGGCCTTTATCTGACTGAACAGCTTCAACTACAACAATGTGGGCACCTATGTCCTGACCATTCCAGTCTACGCCAATGACCACGCGAGTGCCAGGACCTGAGCGATCTCTAGGAAGGTCGTAATCCAAGAGAGAAGAGTCGATAAGGTCGTTTCTGAAAACACCACCTTCTTGAATACCGAACTCAGCCAAGAACTCATGTTCGTAAGTAACTGCGTCATATGTAGTTTTAAAGAACTCCTCTGCTTTTTGATTCCAGGAAGGAGACTCTGCTGATATATAATGAAACTCTTTGAATCCAATATCCTTTTGGACACAGAAAGAATAAAACTTCTCGTGTGTACCCTTAGGAGTAGAAGAAGCCCACATGCCACAGTTGGGGTGAGAAGCAAGAATGGCAAGAATAGCTTCAACGTCACTAGGCGCAAGATAGTCGGCTTCGTCAAGTACAATGTATTTAGCATCCTGACCACGGATCTTATCCGATCTAGCTGACGAAGAAGGGCCGGAGGAGAACCCTATGATTTTAGAACCGTTATTAAACTCTAGCCTATGCTCAGGAGACTTAGTACTTCTGCGCACAGTAGAACTAATGTCGGAGCTCTTGTTGATAAATCCTTCAATTTTATCCCAGATGAGGTTGACCTGAGCTTCAAAGGGAGCAATAACTAGCACAGTGAAGTCTGCGTTCGTCTGTGTTAGCCACAGCATAATCACACAGATCGCTTCGGTCTTACCACATCGACGACCTGCTCGCACCACCTTTTTTTGAGCAGTGCAGCTCATGATTTCTTCCTGGTACCATCTAGCCATCCATGGTTCTCCTGAATCATCAGGAAACATTTGATAAGCCCAGGCTACAGGGTCAGAAAGCACCATTAGCTGATTATACTCTTCCTCTGTTTCAAAGTCATCTACTGAAATGTCCTTAAAGACATCAGCAACGTGCTCTTGGCATGTAGGAGGGAACGGGTCTTTTGTCAAGCCTCGTTCGTGTATATGAGCATAGTAATGCTTGCAATTCTTACACAAGTCAGGAAACGGCCCGCCAAATTCCTTGTAATTGCGGGCTTTGTAATCCCTCTCAGGGATGTACTTTAGAAGTTGCCTTTCTTCCTGATTTTGTTGATTCTCCGTCATAACATGTAGACTTTACCATTTCCGATTAACTTATAATCTGTAATCGGATGTTGTTGAACATTGAAGTCATCGCCGTCAAACTCAATGGTAGTAAAGCCGTGCTGCCAGTCAGGAAACCGGATGTATTCCACATCAAAGTCACACAAAGTGCCATTTTCAATCATAGCATGGTGACCAAACTTGTTTCTTTTCCAGCCTACTGCGAGTCGATGAATGTGACCAATTATTACACTGCAGCCATAGTCTTCAAAATGCCCTCTTGCAGTGTTGCCTGCATGTTTTCTAACACGAGTGCCGTGTGTAAACATAAGGCTTCCTATTTGCAGGTCTTTGTACTCGGGAATCCATTCTATATTTAGCCTGTCTAAACCGACAAGATGCTGATACGAAAGACCACGCAGTGCTACAAGACTAGGGGCGTTAGCTGATACGTGTTTTTTTAATCGTGCTTCGTGGTTGCCTTCGACAAATTTAAACTCGGTATTTGGAAACTCATCTATCCATTCGACAAGTCTATCGTGAGTATAATCGAGTTCTTCTTGTAAGTCGGGGCGATTTTTCATATTTTTCTCATAACGAGAAACACTATAGCAATCGCTTATGTCTCCATTGAAAACAACCATGTCTGGCTGATAGTCCTGCAGAAAAGCTTTAGTAAGCTGAATGCAGTTCTGATCTTCATATGGATAGTGAATGTCACTTAGGACGGCAACTTTAAGAGACGTAGGCCTAATGTGTATCTTGGCTTTCGTGTCTCCTTTTGCCCCTATTCTAGATCCAACTTTAATGCTAGTCTTTGTAGGTCTAACAGTTTTTTCTTTAGGAAAGGGTTGCGAGCGAGAAACTTCTCTGCGAGGAGACTTTTGCTCCTCTTTAGTTTCACAAATGTCGGAGTAACTCTCCATGACTTCTGCCATTAACGTTCTAGCTTCCCATTCTGTGGTTTCGAGCGCTTTGGCTATTCTTCTACGACCGAGACCTTCCTCAAGAAGCTCGAGGACAAGGTCAAGCTTTTGTTGCTTATTCATTTATATAGATTGAAAATTTGGTCGCCAGGTCCAGCGAGGATATTTAGCTCCGCAGTGGTCACATTCCACTAGTCCCTGCGACTTATCATATATCGTCTCTACAATGTATGCACCTTTACCACAAGAAATACAAGGTCTATCTTTATGATCAATATGTTGATCAACTGCCCCCTGCCATGTTTCTATTTTTTTATACATAAGCTTATTAGTCCTGAATAAGATCTTTAACAAGCTCTTCTAAAGTTTGTAATCTTTGATCTTGAACTTGAGTTTCGTGATAAATCTTAGCGTAAAAACCAATTCCGGCAATAAAACTTGCTATGAGCCATTTCCATTCTTTTTTGACAAAGGAAACCCACGGAGCCTCCTTTGTTTTTGTTATTCCAATCTGTCTTCCTTCAAATGGTTTTTCGCAACTATAATCTAAGCTAATGGCAGGGCTTATTTGAGATAAGAAAAATTCAACCTTGCCTTCGTCATCAAAAATTGGATCAACTCTAAGTTTAATCCAAACTACACGTCCTGTTTTAGTAATATAACGCTTTGTCATAACATAATGATCCAGCTCGCCTTGCAGCAGTTTCTGAATCATATGCATGTCGTCTCCAACGTCATCCGGGTGAGTTACTTGTTGAAAAGTCTTATCTTCTAATTCACTTTGAGTATATTCAAGCAAACTGCAAATAGTTGGATTAACCCTCAACCATTGACCATTAATGCCAACTTCTGCGACACCAATTACTGCTTTATCCCAAAGCTCTTGTAACGCCTTACTATGATAGTCGGTCATTTTAAAAATGCAAGTAATTGGCCTCTGCACCAAGCATAGGCTTAAGAGAAAGTCGAGAGTTGTGAATAACTTGCAGCGCCCGCTGCCTTTGCGTGTAAGCAGCTCGAGTGTCGTAGTACGTATCTTGATCATACATTCTACGATAGCGAGCAGCTTCTGCTTCTTGCTTACCAACCGAAAAGGACTCTCCCATTCCGATCAGAGCCGAAGCCCCTTCAAAGGCAAGTTGTGCTATACCGATTAAACCAAATGCTCTGCCAAACCTACGGAGGCTTTTTCCAGCTCTAGTGTAATCTCTAGCTCGTTCGACTCTATTGCGGAATTGTGCCCGTTCGTAAGAAATCTTTCTGTTTGTCTCAACGACACTAAAATCGGGATCAATGATCATTCTCGACTGTATTCTGAGATCTTCAGAAAGCTCAGAAGCAAGCCTCCTATGCATAGCGGCCTTTTTGCCATGCCTTGCATGTCCTAGCTGGTTAAGTCCCCAGGCTCCTGCCATAGAGCCGACATCCATAGCAATCAGCCGGAACGGATCTCTAAATAGGTTATCATGCAGTGGGTGCTCTGACTGCAATCCTTGTGTTTGATCCATATACATTATACAATCCTCCGCTGACGTCTATTGTGTATACCAAGAGTTAGTCCTTGTGTAGAAAACTGCAAACTTGGATTAATTCCACCCCTAGGTGCAGATTGAATACCTTGTATTATTCCCTCAGGAGCTATATTGTTTCTAGGTTTGTATGCCTGTGAAGCCATACCTGCTCCTGCTCCAGCAGCTGCGCCTGCAATAAGAGAAGCTCTTGCTGGACCTCCTGCAAGCATTTGTGCGGGTGCTATTGCAATTCTTCCTATTGCCTTGCCTGCACTGATAACAGACTGGGCGCTAGGTATGCCAAGTCTTCTTTGAGAAACATAATTATAAGCACCTGGCATACCAACAGCCGCCGTATCTCTAACTCTTTTTGGAATATACGAACGAGCGTATCTACCAGCACCAAGTGCTGCAGACTTTGCCCCACGGAACGCTGCCGCTCCTGCTATACCACCACCTACTAGAGCTGTAGGAATTCCTACGGCCATCATCATACGAGCACGCTCTCTTTGTGCCCATATCTGTTGTGTCTCTTCTGTATCACCATAACGAGACATAAACCGCTCTTTTTGGAATTGAGCATATGGCTCTGAAGCCATGTTGAGAGCGACCCCTCCACCGACTATCATTCCAGTTCTTGTGGCCATTCTTGTAGCGCGGGGGTATCTAGCAGCAGCACTACGATAGCCACTAGCAGCCATTTTACCAGCTCCACCGATCATGCTTTTCGCAAAACTTCCTGCCCCGGCCTTACCTAATGCACCGAGGCCTACACCAGCTGCTACAAGTCCTAATACCATTACATAGGTCCTAAGTTGTCGCCAGCTCTAAAAGTATTCAAAGCTGTAGCTCCAAGATAAGCCATGCCAGCAACTCTAGCTCCTCCACCCATTCCATAAAGACTACTGCCGATTGCTCCGTGTGCTGCCATACGTGCAAGATTATTTGTAGCACTTGTCAGCCCCATAGGATCAAGGCCCATGACATTAGCGCCAGCAAGACCTCCAAGAATATAACCAGCTCTAGTGCGGATCTTGGCCAAATCATGTCTTGCTTCGCTATATCCCACGACTCCGTCTTCAATGGTAATATTACGACCTCCAAAATAGCTATCTAGCATGCCAGGCTTAGAAGAAGTACCAACTATATGACCTTTAACAAAAGATGCAAGCTTAGCCTGATTCTGCTTCTGAAATAGCTCAAGAGGCCCGGGCATCATTCTGCTGCCTACTGGGCCTGTAGCAAACGATTGTGCAAATCGCCTAGCGAATCCTCCTGCAATCATCTCATATATCTAGAGCCGTTGTCCGTATGATGGTCGTAACTTGGGGTTCTAGGATAGCCTATAAAGTAGCTCCTATTAGACTGGTCCCTGGTACCTGATTTATTTCCGAAGAATCGATTCAGCGGTTCCTCCCACCCCTTTGGAGGTGAAGACATAAAAGCTGCCGATCTAAATTTCTGCACATCTGCCATTAGAGATCCTGGATCGTACGCAACTCTAAATGAAACACGACTTGAGGGATCTTCTCGTGATACGTACATTACGTAAGATTCAGATGCACCCAACGCATGTGCATAGAAGTTTGCCTGTGCAGCATGAGATTCTGTTGGACCACGTAAAGACTCTAACTTAGAGTCGTCTACAGTCTTTATCTCTACTGGTATCTGCTGTCCTCTCATTTTAAGGACAACATCGGCCACTCCTTTTACACCAAGATACCTATCAACAAGCGGCACTTCTGATCCAACAAAGCTGCCCATTTTAGACAAATCTTCTTCTACTTGCTTGTGTATTTTACGTCCAGCTTTTAATGCTCCATAGGTAGCTTCTTCTCCTATATTTTTATTAAACGCAAGTATACTGGAACTGCCATTAATTTCGCGTCGAATTTCATCCTCGGACATTCCAAGGGCAGACGCACTAATAAGATGTTCGTCTGAAAGAGGCTTTTCTTCTTCTTCTCTTGTCATTAAATAGGCTCCACCAAGCAGCCCTCCTGCTATCACCGCGGCTCTACTATTGGCTCTTATCTTGCCTGCAAGAAATTCAACGTCGGCTTTAGCTTTAGATGCAGCTGCCTTTGCTGAACTAACACCGTCGTTCCAAACCTCTCCTGCATTGCGGATTGTCTCATCAACTGTAGGAGCAGTTCTAGTCGTAGCTCTAGCAACCTCTTCGGGTTCAGGTGAGACAGACCAAGAAGCACCTTTAATTTCTACATTTTCACCCAAAATGGTATTTTCATACTGTCCTAAGCTTTCATATCCCAAAAGCCCTTTTGCTCTTGCAGCCTGAACCTGACCAAAAACACTGTTCCTGCCTGTTATGTCTTGATGCCCTATGTCCATCTTCATGATGTTATCAAGAGCATCGTCAGTAAGCTGCATACCTGCATCTATGTATCTACGAGCTAACGTTTGTTTGTCTACAGCACGGGCCCAATCTGCAGTATCGAAATGAGCTTTAAACTTTTCTGGGTTTTTTGCCATTTCATATACTTTTTGAGCAATAGCCACATCGGACTTAGCTTCGTGAGCTATACCGGCATCTATGCCAAGTCCCCTAGCTACTGCTTCTAGATTAAGCCCTTTTGAAATCTTGCCTTCTCCAAATTCCCATGATATTTGCCCTTTGTATGGAGACAGCACTACATCCATATTTGCCTTGACCATTTTCATCAAATCAACATGCTTGATCTTTTCTAGATAAGCTGCCTCTTCTTTTAGACCCAGATACTTAAGACGCTTAATTAAAAGCGGAGAGTCATAATTATGGCTATTGTAGCCTATAAGCTCATCTACCCCTGAATTTTTAAGAGTAGTTATAAACTGCTTCAGCATTGTCAGCTCTGTATCACGAGCTGCTGCTAAACCTTTGACATTGCCAGGTAGATTTGCTATAAACTGCGCGCCAGGCTCCAATGGAACAGAAGTCTTTCCAAACATAGAAGAAGGCTTCCCCATGCCAAGAGAGAAGCCTACTGAATATACTCCAACTTCTTTTGAAAAAAGTCCTCCTTTTCCTAGCCCCCTTCCTGTTGTCTCAAGATCGAAAAATGCATTAGCCATCGTCCTTTTGGTCCTCCTTTATCTCGAACTCAGCATCAGTAGCTTCGTTACGAGTACGTCTTCGCTCAGCAAGCTCTTGTGCTTTTTTGAGCATATTTGCAGCACGCACAGAGTTGTCCGATGCAAGCCTACCCATTTGAGCCTGAGAACGACGAGTGGCCAAGAGCTGCTCTCTCAGCTTATCTACTCTCTTGCCATATTTCTCTAGAATAAGAAGTGAAAGATTGGGCTTGTCGTCGTATATAGGCTCCCCTTGAGGGGAATATCCGACAACTTTTTCTTTAAAGAGTTCTGGATCGTCTGACAGATGGGATGCAGCCCGATTTCGTATAAGCTCTAAGCCCGCAAGCTCATACACCATGTCCATGTCCACAGCGTAGTCTGGATCGTTTGGATCGATGTCAAGAGCATCAATATGCTTCTCTACCCAAATCTTAACGAGCGCGCCCTCAACGGGGCAACGTTTTCCTAGTGGCAGCTCATCCCCTGCTTCATGCAGTGGGCACATATTGATAAAGCCGCACTTTGTTCCCTTGCACTTCATGGGCATGGCACCTTGGTGCCCATACTTCGCCCTATTAATGAAGTTTTCGTATATGTGTCTATTGTTAGACGTTAAGAAGACACCAGCCTCTGCAGCTGTTTTTGCTAAAGCATTGCTTTCGTCAGTGTTTTCAATTGGGATAGGAGCTTGTTGCTCCTGGACATGCTCCTCTTTAGGCTGAGAAGCTTCACGCTCCTCCATTGCCTTTTTCATGCTAAACATGTCTCGTTTGTTATCCATTAGCTATAATCTTCCCAATTGCCTGTTTCTAGTATCTTTTCAATACCACCTTTGGTTCTATCGTGTTCACGAGCCCAAAGATTCTTTGCCGTGCCTCTACAAAAGGGACATTGCGGTCCAGTTTTATTGCGAAACCGCCAATATGTCTTCATATAATCAGGATACTTATCTTCGAGCACGCTTCTCGCGGGCCCTTCTAGCGCGTTCTGCCAAGACTTCAGAAGTTTCCCGTTCATTTTTATTTTTCTCTGATGTGCAGTAAACAGCAAGGTCCCATATATAATCGCAAAGAGAGTCAAAGACTTCTTTAGTCATAGGCCTGCCAAGGATCTTGTCTTTAAGTTCTTTTTGAAGCAAATTCTCATAGAGAGAAGCAGAGAACCGTATTTTATTGTGAGACATAAGCCATTTCATTAGATCATCAAATCTAATATGGATAGTCTCCTTAGGTTTGCCTATGTACATGAGCTTGACAAAAGATCCGATTGCCTTTCGTCTTTGCTCTAGTAGCTTTGCTTGCCTAATTCGATCGTTTTGTAAATTCATCTAGCTCATCTGCTATCGAATCAAGTAGAGACTGAAGGCTTCTGCCGTCTAGGTTATCTTTGCTAAAAGCCACTCCCCTTGAATGTCTAAGCTTGGCCAAAAGATTAGTGCAAGAATCTCTTAGTGTAGATAAAGACTGCTCTTCTGCACTTGAGTCTTCTTCTATACTTTCAAGAAAAGCTACAAGCTCAAGCGTGCCTTCAAAAGCTTCGGAGTTAATAATTGTCTCAAGTTCTTCTTCTGAAGCATCAGGAGCGTTAACTCCGCAACCCATTGATTTGTTTTTCCGATTTAGACAGCCTCTAATTTTAGCTTTTGTAGAACTACCGACTTTTGCTCTATTAAGCAGTCTAAAACCAGCTCTAACATGAGCGCAGTCATTAGCAGGGAAGCTTCTATTTGGACCACAAAAGGCACTTGCTTTTAATTTCTTTCTTTGGCTAGCGGAGAGTTTAGCGTCCCATGCCGATCCTTCATTCCAAATCTTCATCTTCCATTTCTCCCATATAACCATGCTGATCAAGATTGAGGGTACCATTGATGGTGTCCTCAAAAACGTTAAACATTTTTTCAAGTTCAGCCATGCAGCGCTCTCTTAGAGTTTCAAGACTATCTGCATCAATAAGCACTTTAGGAAGGTTAGACTGTATTACCACAGGATCTTGCATCTTATCAAAACCAGGTAAGCCGGCGAGAGAAAGTACAGCTGCAAACTTTCGTTTACGCTGTCCTCCTGTCAACAAATCTGGTACTGACTTAGTTACAGTTCCACAAACCGTAGCATCCATCATAGGATATGACTTAGACTTTTCAGTCAACTCACGGTCAGTAACCATATAGCGTGTCTCATCAATATTGCTGGGGTTTGTTCCAAAAGTTTCCATATCTTCGTTAGAGTTCATTTTAGTTAGTTTTTGCCCTTAGGCTTAACAACCTCCCAAAGAGGTTCTCGTACTGTTCTTCTACAGTGTTCACACTCGTCGTTCGCAATAGTTTGACCTTTAGGGAGTACGCGATAGTTAATTTTTCCACAATCGCGTTTGTCGCATCGCCACAGGACAGGCAAAGTGTCCTGATTACTCATAGTATTGTTCATGCGTCTGGTTCTGCTTTAAATCCTAGTTTAATAATACCTGTCCCAGTGACTCCATTATAGTCAAAATTTTCAGGAAATTTTCTTCTAATCCAGAACGGAGCCGTATTGCCTGTTCCTGGACCAACGCTAATAGAATCTCCGGGATTTAACTGATCTTGTTTGAGCAGTAAGGCATTGTCCCAGCCATCTGCTTTTACAAATTCAGGTATTCCATCGTCATCGTTTGGCCACCATGGTAAACCAGTTTGAGCTCCGGTTTGAAAAGCCGTTCCATCAAGTCTATCAAGATAGTTAGCGGCTAAAGCAAATTCTACTTCAACCTCAGGAGGATCATTGTAAAGTAGACAAACAGAGAAATTTTTTGCAGTACTACTCCCGTCCAGTGTATTTATAAACGGGAAGTGCTTGCTATATACCCAAAGATCTCCTTCTCCTCCTGCATGAGTTTGTAGGCCAGTATTAATGCCAAGATCAGCCCAAGGAAACTCATACTGTGCCGCCCCAGTAGCAAAAGAACCAACTTTATTGTTGGCTATGCCAAGTGCTCCACCATTAAATCGAGCATGATAAAAAGCTACTTCAAATGCCATGGTTAACCAGTGCGGTACGCACAAAATTTGAGGGGTCCTCTAGAAAACTTTCTTTTTAAACGACGAAGTCTTTTCGAAAGATAGTTCTACCACTCGAAAAAAACTATTTTTAATCACCTAACTAATTTCCACACCCTACTATATGAACACTCAATACATTAAAGCTGCGCGCCGGTAGACCCTCCCAAACCGTTCTGATGAAATCCACCATTAGCCTTGGCATCAATCAAAGCTTGCCGAACAATAGACTTGTGCAAATCATTGAGTCCTTCAGTAAGTACGTCGATGTGCTCCGCACAACCACTACACAAGATATCATCCTCTTCGCCTACGAAAAAGAAGTCCGCTTCACACAGCTTACACCTAATGGTTCTCATACCCATCTGGTCTACCATACACCTTAGTGCTTCTAATCATACGTTCTAACTCTTCATTGGTCATTTTAGTAATAGCATTCCAATCAGGAGGAGATTCACAAGTAGAACATTGGATTAGATCAGCTTTACCAACGACAAAGAAACGCGCGCCACAAAACGTACACGTCTCTTCGCGAACACCATCTAGCATGCCCTTAATATCGGCTTTAATGGTATAAAAAAATATAAAAAACGCTGGGGTATAGTATTTTTGGGGCCCCTGGGATCTTGTGTCCAAAAGGAACACGCCCACCCCCTTCGTCAAGCGCAGCAAAGGAGATATCATGCGCTTCTTGCAAGAGTGTGAGTTCACGCTCATCAGCATCTTGTTCTTCATCTCTGTTCCTCTCGTCTACATGTGGCGCAAGCGTGTGCTCATTTGTGACATGTTCATCGGTGCATTCGTTATGCTTCTCATCGCTTCCTGGATCATCTAACAGGATAACTAGCCATGTATGCAAAAGACATCCCTCGGCACACACTGTGCCTTGACGTGTGGTTCGCTATTCGTCCCATGTCCCATGATCTAGTACACATTGAGGTACTAGACAGCAACAACAACTCACTGTGGAAGGGTGTTCTCTACTACAGCGAGCTGCCTGAGGTCATGCACACACAACACTGTGCACGCACCGCACATCTACTCAACCTCAGTCACTCTGGAGGACAAGTCCAATGAGCTACATCAACTACCTCAAGAAGAACTGCAAGAAAAGCCCCCACCCTGTAGCGTACTGTGTAGGTGCGATCTTCGGTCTCTTCGTCCTGCCCATCGTCCTGCCCATTCTGTGGGTAGAGAAGAAGGCACTCAAGCAAACCCCTAGGAGCGTAAGCCAATGAATCCCTTCCTGAAGAACTGCCCTCACTGTGGGGGACAAGAAGGTTGCCACAAGTGCAACTACCAAGGTAGAGTACTGGATGCTCGTACCTTCTGCTTTGAGCAGTACTCTGAGCAGAGCTATGATGTGAACGACTCACCGTTTGCTATCATCAATGCGAGCATGAGTACATTCACTGATCTTAGTGAGAACTACACTGAGTTCTACAAGATCCGTGTGTTGGACGGTGTCAGTGCTACTGTTGAACAGGTGACTGAGCTCCTTGGTTTCCTGGGATACAGGTCCAGTCCTTCCTGCAGTCATGAGCATGATTGCTGTGGCTGTGTGTCGTCTTCCATTTCCCTCTATCACAAGAGTGAGAAGACATTCCTGTTTCGTCAGTCCTTTGTCCGCAACATCTAGGAGGTGTATGATGGACCAAATCAACCGCATCTGCAATTCAGTACTACAAGCCCTCAAGTCCCCCATCAGCGTCATGGAAGTCGCTTTCTGGGCTCTCTGCTTCGTCTGGCTGTGGTAGTAATGCCACGGTCATCACCCCTCTCACCAACACCAATACCATGACAAGTCAAGACAACGACAACACGTCACTCTTATTGTGGATTGTGGGCGTTCTTTACTGGCTCTTTCTACTGGCAGTGGCTGTAACCAACTGATACCATGACCAATCAAGACAACGACGAAACGTCACTCTTCGAAGTCGTATTGAGCTGGCTCTTCTTCGCCATGCTCATCCTGGCCACTTTCATCATCTGAGGTACACTACCCAAACAAGTGATCAAGCGCATTATCCTTAACCTACTGCGGTACGCCATCTGGGCCACCGTAGGTCTCGTTGGCTCTTTCTATATCACCGCACGTGTGATGCAGAACCTGCTCAACTGACAGCTACAGGGCCTGCCCTACTGTGGGGTGGGCCCTACTTCCCAATCTGGCAACTAGCCAACCTAACCTTCTGTACTGTGAGGTACAACATCGTGAAGAACGAAAAGTTCGCCGTGACTCAGCAACTCGACACCCCGACCCAAGTCCTCCTGACTGTCGTTAAGATGGTCCCTCGTGAGGATGAGGCAGTCCAGATGCTGGTCCAAATCAGCGACCTGAACGACGACTTCGAACCTGTCCCTTTCGAGGGGATTCCGCAGTCGACGTACTTCGTCTCCATCATTCGTCCCAAAGATGACAGCGATGATGCTCACGATCGGTTCATGTTCAAAGTGGACTGCTTGTCTGAGGCTCTGTGCTGCAACTTCGGTGGTGAAGATGAAGACCTGCTGGACAACCTGACTCGTGACCTGACCTCCAGGCTCGACTCGGGTGCTCAACTGAAGTTGTTGGCCACGGTCATGACTTCTCAGGGCAAGCCGCACTTCCGCTACGTGGACGGCCACAGGGTCGCACGTCCGGGAGCTCGCTTCTGCAACATCCTGAACATCGACGTCCAGGTGAGCACCGCCCTGAACCTGTCCTGACATCCTGTGGGGAGTCTCTGTACACACTCGTGTATAGGGGCTCCCCCTTTTACTGAAGGGAGTACGCAGTTGTATTCCCATCACCTAACCTAGAAACCGTGAGGTATCTACCATGTCCAACCAGGACAACATCACCCCTCGTCAGGCCCTCAACGCTCTCCTGACCCGCGCTGCTGAGGCTGAGATGAACCCCTTCGCCCTGTGGCAGCGTCACAAGGACCAGAAGAGGGCCGAGCCCATCCCGGCATCCATGGCTGCTGCCCAGAAGGAGATCGAGAAGGCCAAGGCGGAGCTGGAACGCGCCAAAGAGTTCGCCAAGCTGTACAAGCTGACGGACGGCTGCGTGGACCAGATCAAAGGCTTGGCTGAGGCCTACTCCAAGTGTGGTCAGGACGACATTGCTGAGCAGGTCATGAGCATCATTCCGCTCCTGGTTTGTGCAACGCGTATGGACGACTGACACCCTGGGGAGCTCTCGTACACACTTGTGTACGGGGGTTCCCCCTTTTATTGAACCTGAGAGTTGTGTAGACTCTCACCAACCCCGAGCTAAGGAGCTCAACTATGGATCTTCCGATCTGCCCCTCGTGTGGTGCCACTAGTCATGTCTCTGGTGACACTGTTCACTATGCCTGTGGACGTGTTGTTGTCGAGAATGAACTCGTAGCAGCATGTGACAACACCCCCGACCTCATCAATGAGATCAACAAGACCTCTGCTGGTGGTAAGACCGTGTGGTGCGTTGACGCCACTTGTGTAGCTGAGTTCGAGACCACTCGTCAAGCATATGAAGCATGGGAGCGTGAGCCTGACACAATCAAGCTCAAGTTCCCCAATGGGATGGAAGTGTCCGTCCCCAAAGATGACATCTGCATCATGCCCTACGATGCCTTCATGCAACTGTTGAGGGTGTACTAGTGTAGGATCGAGTGGACGAGGAGAGGGACGAGCGAGTGATAACGAGCGAGTCCCCTCCACAACTTCAACATAGGAGGCATACTGCAATATGATGTATACGCTCCGGCTAGTTCTTCTGACCTAAGCAGAAGCAAACAAGCCACCAAGAGCCATAAGCTCCGGCAAATTTCCCAAAACGAGCGTTATTGCTAGGGGCAAAACAGTATCAATCCCTATTCTAGATACCTAGAATGGGGGTAGGAACAAAAAGAGGAGCGCGAAACTGAGCGAAAGCGAAGGTGAGCGCGACCTTTTCCTTTCTTTCGATGGCCCCGTACTGCCCCACACAGGGCAAGGAGTTAGTCCCAGAATCAAGACACCCACATTTTATTGTCCATCTCAACCCATACTTGCCCCATTCTCATATGAGAGGGCAAGAATAGAGTCAACACTAGTTCTACTAGGGTTAGAACAGGCTCTATTGTGCAGAAAAAGACAATATGGCGTCCTTCTGGGCCTCACGTAT
>Ga0099850_1000371_pt1 | contig 19863 bp, 7 predicted proteins | sample CB_VirMetaG_5_FD_79182 | JGI IMG/M metagenome (GOLD analysis project Ga0099850, IMG submission 79182) | Freshwater to marine saline gradient viral communities from Chesapeake Bay - CB_1508_1D Viral MetaG | ecosystem: Environmental > Aquatic > Marine > Coastal | place: USA: Chesapeake Bay... | reverse complement strand
GTTACTTTTGGTGAATTAACAGATTACATTTCCTTAAAACTACGTCAAATTGATGAAGATCTTGAACTTAGAGATAAGGCATATACTGGGAGTACCTTTGGAAATTATGATGTAGGCAGCGCTTTTGAGTCTTGGCAGCAAATGAGGGGTGCTGCGATAAGTTCTACTTCATTGCAGGAGGATTTAGCTGCAGTTCGTGCAGCAGGTGGAAATTCCGAACTACTTTCTGCAGTTTTGGAGGCCTATGCTCAATATGATGCAACAACTGGAACAACAGGCAGAACTGCTCAAAGAGGCCCAACTCTTGGTGATGTTGAACAGCCTTCATCACTTCCTGGGACGATAGATGATTCTTTTAATAATTTTGATCTGACTAGCATTGATGCCACAAAATTAGTTACAAATCTTGCAACATGGATTATTGAGGCGATAGGTGACGCATTTGGTAAAATTATTGGTACATTTGGTGAACTATTAAATCTAATTGCAAAGCCATTTCAAGACATTGCCGGAACATTTGGTGAGTGGGTTAACTCTGTTGTTACTCCTGTTATAAATAAATTAGTTGGTGGAGAATTTGAAACTTTTGTTAGAGAACTTTTTGAAGGATTATTTAATACCATTGGTAATGGAGAATTTGAAAAATTAATTACAAAGTTTTTTGAGGGGTTGTGGGGAATTATTGAAAATCCAGATTGGGGTAAATTTCTAGAGAATTTCTTTGGCGGATTGTTTGATGCAATTGGCAGTCTTGCTGGAAAGGATTTTCTTGAGGGATTATTTGGATTTATTCCTAATATTGCAATTGCTGCAGGTGATTTTCTAGAGGCCTTATTTACTCCAATCTACAATTTGACTGTAGATGTAATGCATTATCTTTTTGGAAACAGTCCAACTGGAATTTTTGGGCCTATTCAAAAGATGGCAAGTATTGATGTTGCAGATTTTCTTGAGGGATTATTTGAACCAATTAGTGGAATAACAGCAGATATTGGGGATTGGCTGAATGAGGCCATTGTTAAACCACTCGCAAATATGGGTGATTTGGATATTGCTGATTGGATTGAGAATGTTTTGTACAATCCAGTTAAAAATCTGGCAATAGGACTAATAGATTACTTTACAGCAATTCTTTATCCAATACTGAGTATTGGGCAAGTTGATTTTGCATCATATATATCTGCTGTTCTATATCCAATCATTAATCTTGCATTGGATGCTGCAGATTTTGTTGTGGCTCTTTTTGAGCCAGTAACAAATATGGCAGATTTGAATATCAGTGATTTTCTAACAAAAGTTTTAGATCCAATTACCAGTTTGACAGGAGATTTTTCTCAGTTCTTGAATGCATTGCTTGACCCTATTTTTGGGGATATGACGGCTGATGCAAATATTTTTCTCACAAAAATACTTGAGCCAATTACAAAGCTGATTTTAGATCCTTTGAAGTATTTGTTTGGCAATAGTCCCACCGGAATTTTAGCTCCTATTCAAGATCTTGTTGGCAAATTAATACCTATTGATTTTCTGAATGGGATTCTTGAGCCTATTTTTGACTTGGTTGGCAAACTTGACCCTGTTGCATTTTTAACATCTTTACTAAAGCCCCTAGAAGACATTACTGGACTTGATGTCACTCAGCTTTTGGATGCCTTGCTTGATCCTTTGAAGGATTTGGCAACATTGGATCTACAGGATTGGATAGATTCTGTGATTGTTGAGCCTATTTCCAAATTAACAGGTGGAAATTTTTCAGATGTATTGTCAGAGCTTGTTAAGCCTATTCAGAATTTGACAGGAGGTTCTTTTGACCAAGTTCTGACAGAACTTGTAAAGCCTATTCAAAATCTAACAGGAGGTTCTTTTGAACAGGTGTTGACTGAGTTGGTCAAACCTATCCAAAATCTTACTGGTGGATCTTTTGATAAGGTTCTCACAGAGTTGGTGAAGCCTATTCAAAGTCTCACAGGAGGAAGTTTCGATCAGCTTTTAACAAAAGTACTTGAGCCAATTACAAGACTAAGCGGTGGATTTGCAGATTTTTTAACAAAAATATTTGAGCCAATTGATAAATTGACTGGTGGCTCATTTTCAGAATTTTTAACAAAACTTCTTGATCCAATTAGTAAACTGACAGTAAGTGGTACAGACTTTCTGACAGAGTTGATGAAGCCAATTGTTAAATTGATTTTAGATCCATTGGTATTTTTATTTGGAAATAGTCCAACTGGATTATTGGCTCCTGTTCAAAATTTGATTTTAGATCCTTTGAAATTTCTAGAAGGAATTCTTGAGCCAATCACAAAATTGATTGCAGATCCAGGAGTATTCCTTGACAAGGTTTTGACTTCTATTAAATCCCTACTTTTAGATCCTGTTACGTTTTTAACAAAAATTCTTGAGCCAATCACAAAACTTGTCCCAGGATTGGATGCCTTTTTAGACAGAATTTTAGGGCCAATCACAAAATTGACAACAGACTATGCGCAAGTAATTCAAAAATTGTTGGACGCCTTATTTAAGGGTGAGGGTTATAGCATTGGCACCTTCTTGCAAGATATTTTAGATCTTGCAATGGATTATGCGACAGGGGTTTTTGATTTGGCAAAATGGGCAGGTGATCAAGTTTCTAAACTTTTTGGTTTTAATTCTGTTACAGATCTTGGGAAATGGGTTGGAGATAGGGTTTCATCTCTTTTTAATTTCAATACAGTAACAGATTTAGCATCATGGGCTGGAGCTCAAATTAGCAAGATCTTTAGCTTTGGAAGCGCAACAAATTTAACATCTTGGGCAACTGCAAGGATATCTTCGATATTTAGCTTTAGCACTGCTACAAATCTAACAACTTGGGTTTCTGACAGACTGTCAAGCATATTTAATATTTCTGGTTCTGTTAATATTGCAAGTTGGGTATCAAGTGCATTAAGCAGTTTAACAGCTACAGTTACAAATGGAATTCCATTATTACCAAACCCATTTTATCAATTTGGATTGGGGCCACAGTATCTTTTGAAGTTTAAAAAAGGTGGAGAAGTACCAAAATATGACAATGGTGGATTTACTGGAGGATATTTAAGAGGCCCTAGTCATGAAAGCGGAGGAATAAAGGCAGTAATTAATGGAAGTCAGCCTATTGAAATGGAGGGTGGAGAATATGTGATAAGAAAGAAAGCTGTTGAGGCAATTGGCCTTGATAAGCTGGCTGTTATTAATCACATGGATAAAAATAAAGATAATATGGCTGCGTTCCATAAAATGGCTGATGAGAACGCAAAGGAAAATTATAAGCCAGGGCCTATATCTAAAATGTCAGTAGACAGTGCATTGTCCTTAATGTCAAAAGCAGATCCATTGGGATATTCAACTGCTGTTGAGCGTGAAAATCCAGGCCCTACTAAATTTCATGAGGGAGGATTGACTTCTAATACTCCTAATTCAACGCACTATGTTAAATATAGTAATGGAAACGTAACATCTTCAACATTACGTTATTCACCAATATCCAATAAGGATCAAGTAGGTCAGGCCGGATTTAATGTTGTTGACTTTGATATTGGAACAGGCGGAACTATTGCTCAAATTTTGGGTGAAAAGGGGGTGAGGCTTAATGTTAATTTCCCTGGAGCATTTTCAGATCTTTCCAGTGTTGGAGAAGTTTATGGATTTCATGCTGGAGGCCACGTTCCTTATACAGATGCAGAACCTGGAGCAGCCGCAAGCATAGCTGAAAAACAAAATGGTATTTCTAACTTGGTAAGAACATTTAAAGCAGAGAATTATGCTCTTGGGAAAGCAGAACTAGATATTGGAGTTGCTGATTTTCTCAGAAATCCAGTATTTAATGCAAAGTATACTCCACCAGAGTGGCTCCCAGAAGAATTTGTTCAAATTGTTGAAGGCATAGGGAGTGCTGCTCAGTATGGGATTGATGTAATCTCTTCTGTAATATCTACAATTACAGCTACTTTGCAAAATTTAGTTCAAAATATAATAAATAATATTACAAGTCTTATTACAAATGCTGTGCAAAGCGCTGTTCAAACTATTACAAATTTTTGGAATAGTCTTTTTGGAGGTGGTAGTAGCACTTCTACTTCAAAGAGACCTCTGACATGGCAAGAAGTATATGACTTAGGAAAATCCATCATTAATGAGTTAACTGGAACAGAATTAGAAATACAAACAGGAGCAATTCTTAGAGATGAAATAACACAAGGGATGGTTCAGCATGTTAGTGATCGTGTTGATCGTTTATATGCTGCAGCAATAACAAGGCCTGATGATGCTTATAGAGATGCCTGGTCTAATGAAAATACATATGCATCACTTGGTAGATTGGGAATAACCAGAGATGATATGGTGAGTAGTGAGCTTCGTGGAAGGCCAGCTTATATGGGGTTCCAGGCAGCTAGATATCGCAATGCAGATGATCCAAGATTGCTAAGATTTTTTGATGAAATGAAAGAAATGATTGTTGGAGGTATGGCTGTTAGACATGCCTTTGCAGGTAGTGATGGTTATGGCACAAGGATGGGTATGTTATCTGGCAGTGCAGACACAGATCCATTGACTAGTGGATGGCCTACCAATATGAACTACACAAGTAGTGGTGGTCAATTGCGACAATATTATCCAAATTTTAACTTTAAACCTGCTCAAGAGACTGGAGATAACTGGCTTAATTCTCTTAATGTAATGGCTGGTAAACATTTAAGTGTTGCTGAAACATTTGGTGGTGGTTATTCCTATCCAGAAAAAGGAACGGCATTCTCATGGACTGCTGATAGCGAATTTGATTCTGGACATGGAAGTTATAAAAAAGGATATCTTTCTCTTGGTGATACAAGGCCAGACACAGGAGGAGTTACAAAACTTGTTGGTAGATTTTATCCATTTACTAATAGTGGGTTGGAAGATGATGTTATGCCTGATGGCTCGTTACCACGAAAGGTATGGGACTCATTAAAGTCACCCAACTTAATTGATTGGAGTAAATGGTATTGGTTGAAAAAGGTTTTCCATGAAAGACGTGGAAAAATGTACAATGCTGCTACAGGGACAGGAGGGTATTGGACAGACAGAGGCTATACTCCATATGACCTAATGAACTTTAATATGAATAAGGTTAAATTTACCCCTCCTTCTAGCAGAACTGGTGGCAGATCTACAGACACGCCAGTAACTAGTACAGATCCGACAAATTGGCAGTTAAATGACCCTATTTATGATTTTAACAACCCAGATATTTGGAGAAATAGCAAAAATGGTGGATATTTACCAATTCTAGAGACTGGCGGTTACATGGTTGGGCCTTCCCATAAAAATGGTGGAATCCCAATTGAAGTAGAAGGTGGTGAATATGTTCTTAGTAAAAAGGCAGTAGATGCAATTGGTGTTGCAAATTTAGATAAGCTTAATTTTGGTGGTGGTGTTCTTTTGGATGTCCCCAAATTTCCAACAGGAGGAGTGGTTGTTGGAAGAAGGGATTATGATCCATTGTTAGCACAAGCCATTACTGAGCAGTATAGGAATACTGATTTACAAGGTGGTACTTATGATCAAATCCAGGCAGTTTACAATGCCCTTCAAGGAACAACACTAAGTGGAGACACTGCGGCAACACTGACTGAAATTTTTGGAACCCCAGAAGGATTCTGGGATCAGATTAATTTTGAAGGAATCACAGAAACTGGAATTACCAATTCTATTGTAGATGGAATTAGTGATGTTTTTGATGAGCAGCAAGGAGGCACAGGAGGATCTTACCCTGTAACAGTGGTAAGTGAGGAAATGTACTTGATGTATATGACAAAGCCATTGGATGCAGTCATTGTTACAACAGATAAATATCTGGAATACATGACAATGCCATTGCCCTCCAATGTATATCAAAGTACATACATGGCTTCCATATTTGAGCCAATCTATAACATGGAGTCCATTGACAAGGTTGATTACCTAACAAGACTTTTTGATCCAATTGAATACTTGACTCTTTCAGATGCAGATTTAACTGAAAAATTTGTTTCTGCAATGGATGGAGTTCAAATTGATTCTGCATCATTTTCAGATGCAGTTGTTTCTAAAATAGTAGATGCAAACGCTGTAATTCTGAATGCAAATGATTTCTTGAATTATTTGATGGCTCCACTGGCAGATCTTGTTTTAGATGGTTCAACATTTACAAGTGCAGTCACTCCAGTTTTTGAAGGAGTTCTTCTTGACAATGCAGTCATTTCACAATCCATTGCAGATGTTTATGGTGGAGTTGTTCTTGATTCTGAATCACTAAATGTAATTATTGGTGATTTGTTTAAGTCTGTACAAATTGATTCTGCAAGTTTTAACCAGGTTATTCTGGATTCAATTTCCGGTTTATTGATTGATAATAACTTGGCAAATGCAGAAATATCCGCAAAATTTGGAGAAATTGTAATAGACAATGAATTGATCAATTCTTCTATTAAGAATGTTTTTGATTCTATTTCTGCAGACAACACTTTAATGCAGGGGGCTTTTGAGACTGTTGTTTTATCAATTGATCTTAATGATGCTACTGTATCAAATTCACTATCCAGTATTATTTCTTTAGTAGAAATTGATGATTTATTAATAAACTCATCAGTAAAGGCATTGTTTGATTCTATTTCAATAGATTCATTGGAAGTTCAATCTTCAATTACTTCAATGATTTCCTCAATATCTTTGGATGATCAGGCAATCACTTCTTCATTTTCTTCATTGATTGCAAATCTGTCACTAGATGCAGACTTGATCAATTCTCAGTTCTCATCAAGAGTTTCATTGATTGATTTTGATAATCAATTGATTAGTTCAACACTTTCTTCAGTTATTGATGAAATTGTTATAGACAATTCCTTAATTACAAATGCTTTTGCAGGATTGATTTCTGATCTAATTATAGATAATTCAGAAATATCAAATTCATTATCTGCAGCAATCAATTCCATTTCCTTGGATAATGCAAAAATTTCAACAAGCATTTCAGATCTTGTAGGCAAAATAAGTATTGATCAAAACCTTATCAATAGTTCAATAGCTGGAGTTATTGATTCTGCTATTTTGGATAATATCTTATTCAATAAGACCATTAATGATCTTTTTGAAGATATATCCTTAGTAAACAATGATTTCAATCAAACTATTTTGAGCAAGTTAGCTGAAGTCACTATAGACTCAGCTTTAATAAGCAGCACCATTTCTGAAAAATTTGATGAAATTGTCATAAGCCAAGAGCAGATCAATGAAACCATCAATTCAATATTTTCTGGAATTTTATTAAGCAATAGTCAATTAACGGATGCTGTTTCTGGGCTATTTGCAGGAATTGTCATTGATGATTCATTGGTAAATTCATCTCTTTCAGAATCTGTATCAGATTTTGCAATTGATTCTGATCAGATCAACAGTGTTTTTGCAGATTCAATCTCAAAATTGTCTATTGGTGAAGATGTCTTTAATGAGGCATTTTCCACCATTGTTATTACAGTAAACCAATATCTTGCTGGATTATTTTCACCTCTTGACAGAATAACAGTAGATTCTGTTGATTTTCTAGATAGATTTTATTCTTTGTTCAGCAATGTAAATGCAGATCAAATCACATCAGTCTTTGAAGATATTTTATATGAGATTTTTGATTTCAGTATTTTAACTTCAGCAATTGATGATCTTATTGAGAATTATGCTGTAAATCGTGGAGATAACATTGATTTAAGCTTTGGCATGACTGACCTTGTGAACAAGGTTGATCAAATATGGGCTGAAGAAAAATTGAAGTTAGACACCATGTGGTATGATGAAAAAGTAAAATTGGATAATCTTGCAGAAGCTCAAGAATTCCATTTAGAAGGATTATGGACTGAGGGGTTAGTAGTTTATAACAATGACATAATTGAGAAACTGGATTCATTGTGGACTGAAGGATTAACCGTCTACAATGGAGAAATGACAGATGTATACAAAACTCAGTTAAGAGAAGTATTTGATTCAAGCAATGTTGTGATCACAGATATTGGCAGCGCATTTGAGTCTTCTATTTATGACCAAGTATATAATGCTTTCAAGAATGCCCATTTGGATACATTGACAGATGTTAAATATGTCCAATTGGAGATTATTGGGAATAGTGCCTATGACTCCATTGTTGAAGCACTAAAAGCAGATTCTGATTATCAAATTCAGAATACTCCTGCTCCTCCTGCTCCTGCTCCTGCTCCTGCTCCAACAGGTGGAAGTGGTGGAAGTGGAGGAAGTGGTGGTTCTGGAGGAATGACGCTTTTAGATTTCTTGATTCCTCAAGGATCTGAGCCAAGAAAAGTATTGGACTACATTCTTACTCCAGAGGGTAGAGAGGAAGTAACAGATACTCTATTTGGGTATTTCAATAATCCAGGGAGATATATTCAAGATTTCCCAACTATGGATGAGACTACTGGGTTTCTGGAAGAAAAATTAGGGTCAATCAGCTTGGGAGATCTTGATCCAGGGGTCATGTATGGGAATTTAAAAAGCAACTTTGGTGAAAAAGAAGGGCAGATTCTTGATGCAGCGACAACCATTTCGATGCAGCAGGGTCTTGATTATCTGGCTTCTATTTATGGATTCCCAGGAGTAGATACAGGCATGGGCATAATAGGCCCTGTAGGTTTTGCATTAGGATATGAGTCAGCAAATCCAGGATCAATTCCAGAGGCCTTGGGAAATGCTCAAAAAACAATTGGCAATATTGGCAACTTTGATTTAGCTACAGAGGATTTTGCTGATGATTTTGTTGGAATCGAAAACATTGGCAATATGATTAAAAATCCAAGAGATTGGCTTTTGAATGATATTCTTGGAGTAGATGGAGTTGATTTTTTAAAGGATGTTGATTTTGACATAAGAAAGCAATTTGATTCTATTACTGGATTTGATATTCAAGATCTTGGAGGACTGATCAGTGGACTGAAAACTAGCATTAATGATGGTCTAAATATAATTGAGGCAAATGTTGATGGCTTTGAGGCAGAGGTTTATTTACCATTATCCAAGGCATTGGGAGAAATGACTCCAGATCTTCTGGATATTGAAACATATAAGCAGTTTGCTCCTAATTTAGATCAGCCAGGTCTTGATCCAAGAATTGGGGAGAAATTAGATAAACTTAAAAAAATAGATTTTGCTCCTAATCTAGATCAGCCCGATCTTGATCCAAGAATTGGTGATATGGATTTTGCTCCTAATTTGGATCAACCAGACCTTGATCCAAGAATTGGAGATTGGCAATGGGGTAATTTTGATTGGCCTTCATCTGAATCACTTGGAGAAGAATTTGGGAGATGGGGGAATGCATTCAGAGAAAATGTAAAAGGACTTACAGATATTGTAACAGGTGATTATAAAGATTCTTTTTCTTTTGCTCTGGATGGATTAAAATCAGATTGGACATCAGATCTAAATGATTTCAGATTGGATTCCGGTATTGATATTAGCAAAACATTATCAGGAATGGGTAGTAGTTGGAGTAGTCTTACTAATGGAATTGGAAATGGATGGAGTGTAAATACTTCTGACTTGAATTTAAGTTCCATTGCAGGATCTAACAATCTATTCTCAGGAATGAGTTCTGATTTTGGTGGATCACTTGGATCAATTGACACTAATTTTAGTGGAGCAAGCAGTTTATTTTCTGGGAATGGAATAGCAGATGCCAATATTCTTGGCAGCAACATGTCTCTTGACCTTGGTAGTGCCTTTAGCGTTATTGACTTATCCTTTGCGTCAAATATGTTAAGCCTTGCACAAAAGGCAGCTAACTATACGTTTGGTGGAGGTCTTTACAATGATGTTGCAGGAGGATTGGGAGGTATTGCAAATTGGACATTTGGCGGTGAACTTGGCGGTATTATAGATAATTCTACAAAAGACATTCAAGGGGTATATAATGAAGTCGAAAAAGCCGTTAAGAACCCAGCACAAGCTGTAAGAAATGTAGCTAGTAATGTCAAAAATACGGTTTCAAATGTAGGCAAAAAGATATTTAGATCAGATAAAAGATTGAAAGATAACTTGAAACTGGTTGGTGTCAATTCTCAGGGGTTGAATGTCTACAGTTTTGACTGGAATAGTAAGGCCAATTCTCTTGGTTATTATGGAAATGGGAATCTTGGTGTGATTGCTCAAGAAGTTCTTTCAACAATGCCTGGTGCAGTCTTTAACAAAAATGGATATTTGGGAGTTGATTATAGCTTAATTGATCTAGATAACATCAATCAGTTTAAGAATGGAGGACTTGCAAAAGGGCCATCCCATCAAAGTGGAATGCTTGGATTGACTAATGGAGGAACACCTTTCTTGTTTGAGGGTGGAGAATACATCATCAATAAAAAGTCGGCAGAACGTCTTGGTACAGGCTTTTTGGATTCCATGAATTCTTATGGTTATGGAGGATTTGTAAGTAGTGGAAAATGGAAAGAGCTTATAACTAAAGATTTCAAGCCTAGTAAAAAGACTGCAAATGATCCTGTAAAGGATATTCTTGAAAAAGGAATTACTCCTGGTGGATTAACGGCAGCACCAGGATCTTCACTTGCAAAGGAATTGGAAGAAAAAGCTGAAAAAGAAAGAGTGGCAGAACAGAAAAAAAGAGAGGAAGCACTAAAGTCCATTCAAGACAAGAGAATGGAATTGTTGGAGAATATCAATAAATCCCTTGGTTCTTTTAGCGCAGGAAGATCCATGAGTGGAAGACCAATTCCAGAAGGAATGGGTGATATACCAAGTGGAGATGTGAGCAGAATTATTGAAACAAGAGTGATTGAATTTAATAATGGATCTCCTTCTGTTAGAAGTTTCTCCTCTTCTGGTGGTGGATACAACTATTCTAGTCCTCTTACAAGCATGAGTGGTAGTGGGTCAGGAATGTTGGCACGAAGGGATCTGGATCAAAGAATGGCGGCTCTCAACTCACCAATGAAGGCTGGAGGATTTGCTGCTGGAGGAGGAGGGATTCTTGGAGGAGCCCTAGGAATTCTTGGAGGAGGTCTAGGATCTTTTGGAGGCCTGTTCAAGGATGGTGGTTATGTATTTGGAAGATCTCATGGAATGGGAGGTGTTCTTGCAGAATTGGAAGGTGGTGAATATGTAGTCAATAAGGATGCAACTTCAAAAGTTGGCAGAGGATTCCTTGATTCTGTAAATTCAAGAACAACTGATTTTTCCAATTCATTGAGAGATTCTTCATCCATTAGCAACCAACTTCTTTCAAGATTGATTACTACACTGGAAGATAAGGATCTTTCTGTAACTGTAGTGGACAGTGATGGAAACAAAAAAGATGAATCCTCTATTAAAATAAAAAGAAGAAATCAACTGGAATATCGTAATGCTACGGAGTTGGCATGAGTGAGGTTCTTCTTGTTGAAATAGATTTTAATGGAAAGACCTGGTTTCTTTCTGAGGAAGGATATGTTGGAGATCATTATTATGCCCCTTATTTGGCAGAATCTCCTGAGATTGAGTTAGGACAAGTACGAGGTGGATACATCAATGTAAGAATAGGGAACTTGGCAATTGCAAATAGGGCCAATGAAAAATTTAGTCCATTTTCAATATTTGGAGGAGGTTACAACCTTTTATTGAATAATCCAACTTCCAAGATTCCTGTCCGTTTATTCTGGATGCAGAACAACATATCCAGTTCCATTTTTAATGGAACAATGTACTTGGAAAGTTTTGATACAGACCAATTTGAGTTTATTTTGGAGGATGACTCCAGTGACTTGGATTTGTTAACAACAGCTTCTGACATAAAGTCTGAGTTTGTAGAAGCCATTACTGTTTCCATAAGAGGACTTGGAGTAGTGAGTGGACTGGATTTGGCAGAAGTTTCTGCTCCAGATCATGGATTGCTGGACGGTGATTACATCAATGTTGCCAATGCGGTGAATACAGAATTCAACACTCCAGAAAACAGTGTTCTTGGAGAAAAAAGACCAGTTACCATTATTGATGAAAACTTTTTTACTTATGAAATAGATTCAACTTCTACTACCTATGAACCTGCAGGTTCATATGACATATCTTATTATTCAAAAAAGAATGTTCCTTTTTCATTTGGGATTGTCACCAGAGAGAAGGGATTGATTCAAACAGAAGATGGAAATCAAGGCTCAAAAGGTTTTGCTTATGCAAATCCACAGTTGAAATTGCCAGCAGATTACGCAAATCCTGCAGATGTGGTTCCTATTGAATTATTTGATGATGGAGTTTTGGTTGGCTCTTCAGATACGACCTCAACACAAAGGACAATTTATCCTGTGATTGGAACAAGTGGAGTAAGTGTTGCTTATGACATTGTAACCATTACCACCCAGAGTCCACACAACCTTACTGCTGGATCTGTAATTAAAATTACAGGTTTAAATCCTGCAGGTTTAAATATTGCCGTAACAGGGCAACCCATTATTGACACTCCAACAGCTACAACCTTTACTTACTATAACAATACACTGCTGGATGCTGGAACAGTAACAGAGGCCACGGCAAGTGCGGAGATATTGTTTGAGGGTGAGTATTTTGGAGATGGAAGAATTCCTACAGCAAGAACTATTTTTTCAAGAGCAGTAGATAATACTCTTACTCAAGGACAGACTGTTAATTCTGCAGATGGGAGTTTTACTTTTGATTATGAAGATGGAGTTGTATTGTTGGGAACTGCTCTTGTTTCTGGTGAATCAAAAAATGGAAGAACCATTGCTGATTTCTTTGCATATTTAGCATCAAAACTGGGAATTCCCAGTGTTGATTTTACACATGCTCCTAATGCATCCTCATTGAATTTGCAATTATGGGAAACTAACCAAGATAAAATTCTGGACTATGTAGGAGAAATCGCATTTTCTGCAAACTATTTATTTGAAATCAAGAATGATGTGATTCGTGTAATTGACAGGGCCTATACTCCAGATTCTTTTATAAAAATTGAGAACTATAATATTATTAATGCAACCTATAAGATGCCAAATCCAATTAAGGCCTTTCGTTCCAGTTGGGATATAAACATTGCAAACACAACAGTAAGACCTGCTGTTTTGGATGAAAGAGAAGAAAGCGTAATGCTTAATAATTTTTCTTCTGGAGAAATTAGAGATATTACAAATGTAACAAAAAACAGGGAAGATCAAATTTCAATTTTAAATTCAATTAAAAATATTCTGAATAAACCTGTAATTACTGCAAATATTGGAGGAATACAATCAAATTTAGAGATTGGTTCCAGAATAAAATTCAATCGCCAAGAGGATGGGGTTAGTGTGGATATGATTATCCGCACAATTTCTTTTGATTTTGCAGATTTGCAAACTCAAATTGCAGGTGATGGTTTCATCACAGTCATTGAACAAGATTCTATTTATTGAGGTATAGATGTTAATTATGACTCAGGATAGGATTTCTGGACTTGCCACAGAAAAGCCTCCTCTTTCCACATATGGGCCAGGCAATACAAGAGACGAATCCAATAGGAATTCCTGGGTTTCCAGTGATGGAGATGATCAGCTTTCCATAAATTGTTTTGGTCAGGTAAATGGATTATTTCTTGGAAGATACCAGGCAGATGCGGTAAAACTCACCTTTCAAGGTGATGAAATGTTTGGGAACAAAACATCATCTGGTTTTGCCGCAGTAGGATATGCGAATGGAACCAATGGAGTAATTAGTGGCACTATTTCTGCAATTGAGCAAATTCCAACAGGATACTATTATAGTGTTGGAACCCTTGTAACTATAACCCTGAGTTCACCATCCACCTATATCAATGTAAATGATTTAATCACAATTAATGGAACTTCTTCTTTAGCAACAGAGTTTGATGGATTTCATAGAGTTGTACAAGTTCAGCAGGATACTTCCTTTACCAGATTGAATAACCTTGGGAATTCTGTGTTTTTTCAAACACAAGGTGCATCTGGAAGTAAAATCCAGGTAATTGTTAGAGATAATATTTTATTAGTAAATGGATATTTATCAGTAAGTGATACTTGCACCATTGAAAGTGGGATATCTGTTGAATTGTTGCCACAGGGAATAAATAATGCTCAATGTGGAATTATTGTTGATGAAGATGATATTAATTTCCATTATTCCATAAGATTTGGTCATGCCCAATCTTCTCTTTTAAAAAGTGGAGATTCTCCGTTTACAGTTGGAGAGTATATTACTTTTGAAGATTCTGTTATCAGAACAAATGCAGCAACACCTGTTGTTACAGAGGACTTGGTTTTTTCTTCAAATTCTTACAAATCCTATTATGTTTCTGCAACAGATGCTGCTTCCAGCAATTTTACAGTTTTCGTGGAACCAGGTACTTTCTTGGCAAGCAATTTAGTATCTGTGATTACACCATTAGGCTCTCCAAAGGCAAACCTTGGATCTTCTTTTACTTATAGTGGTGGTGGATACCAACATCGTCTTGGATTGGGATTGATTGCTGGAGCAACCCTAAGTTCTGGAAGTGAGCAATTTGAGAATAATGAAGTCATTGAGTTGTCTTCTCCATCTATAGCAACAGTATCTTTAGCAAGCAATGGAATTAAGCAACTGGAGTTGAATGGAATTTCACAGACCTTTCTTCACAAGACAACCATCAAGGATAGATTCCAGTTTTCTGTAAAACTTCCTTACAAGTTCAAGACTTCTAGTGGAGGAGGACTTATAGACAATGCCTTTCTTTTTGGAGTAGGAGATTCCATTGAACTTAGAAAATATGTAATTGACACAAATGATGCTGGAACAACAGTCACTGGGGCAGGAACTCCAATTAGAAGAGTAGATGTTGCAACAAGAACTCAGAACACCGTTGCAGATTTTGTGGCAGGAAGACTTTCCAGAGTAGAGTCCAACTATATTCCATTGCCCAGAGAAGCCTTCCCAACAAAGATTATTTTAGATTTTGATGCAACCTTGAATCACAATGCTGCAAATCTATTCAATGAATTCTTGTTAGAAGAAGTAACAATAGAACATCCTGAGACAGAAGCCTCCTTAACAACAGAAGACTCTAGTGATTACACTAGCTATAAGACAGATGTGAGTAGTTATTATTACAACTCAGATGCAAATGGAGAGTTAGTTCTTTATTTGAATGCAGCCTCTACAACCATTGTGGAAGACGATTTTATTTTTTTAAAATGGAATAATAATGTTAATGCACAAAATGCTCAAATAACAAAAAATGTACATAGAATCAATGATACAACCATTCAAGCAAATTCTCCAATTCATGAGTTATATGAAGGAATGAAATTTGATGGAACAAATGATAAATACATTCTTTCTTTTGATACAACCACAAATCAAATTACATTAAATATTGCTCATGGAATTACAGCCGTTCCTCCCAGTGCTGCTGTCCCAGTTACCTTTGACCACCATCCAAATCTTGGATCAGAGGCTCAAAATGCCTGGAATGGATTTCATAGGGTAATTTCTTCAACAAGTAACGGAACAATTATTAAGATTGTCGTTCCAAATGCTGGAGTAAAAGGGGATTTGACAATCAATAGTACTGCCTACACATCAAATCCTTCATTATATACAACAGCAGGTGCTACGGTTTATGTAACAAAAGTGAGTAATGGGAAGGGAAGGTTTATACGTCCTATTACTACAGGGATTACACAGGCCAGTGCTTTTTTATGGAATTCACATCCTACGAATACAGCAACCTATAATTACGCCTTGCCATCAGCCTCTTCTCAGGAATATGAAATTTTACCAAAGACAGGGAGATTGATTTTTTCTAGTCCTCACTCCTTGGTAAATAATGACAAGATTGTGATTTATGATGTAAACAATGCAACAAATGCTGCGAATATTAAGGGACTTAAGTCCAGTTATCTGGTGACGTACACAACTTCCAATACAGTAACCATTGAATTGGATGAGGCCAGTTCTGCAACAGTCAGCGCATTGGCAGGAGAGGCAGCAAATATAAAAAGATTAGTTGTGATCTGTTCCAGTGATCATGGTTTTTCAGTAGGAGAAAAGGTTTCTTTGAACAAGATGCCCAATTCTCCTGCAGCAAATACTTTGAATGGTGTTTACACCATTGAGACAACGCCAACTTCCAAGTCCTTTACAGTAATTTCCGTAGAAGACATTGGCAGTTCTTACAATCCCACCATTCCAGCAGGATGTGAGGCCATCACAGGAGTGCATGACCTTGTTTTTGGTCAAACTTATTCAACCAATTCAACAGCAAGCATCATTCAGAATCTGAAGTCCTCTAGGAGTGTTTCAATTTCAGATGCCATCAGTGCTTTTGAGGCTCCTATTCAAGTTGGAAATCTTATTTATAGAGATGCTTTTCAATATTCCAGTGGAGTCTATGAGGCCGCAAACGATGCTACAGCAACTTTTTTGAAAACTCCTTCTATTGATGATGCTGCATCAACAAGTCCTTATCGTCCAGACTCAGATACAGCCATTCAGAACACATTTGCTGGTAATGAGAAATCTGTGGTTTCTCAGATAAAACTAATTGTTGGAGATGCAACCTCAGAGAAAAACATACACCTTGTAAAACCATTTGGAATTCTTGGTGAACCTTTTGTTTTTACAAAGTTGTTACAAAGTTTGAGACTTGCTATTGTTAGGGCTGGAGTAAGTAGGACATTACCTAATCCACAGGTTGGGGTATCTAATAATTTTAAGGACTATTCTGTAAGAAAAGAACTTCCTACAGGAGCCTATTACTACTTGAATCGTGATTCTGCAAAGGAATTCCAGGGCAGATTGATATCTGATCCTGAGAGTATAGATTTGTTGGTAGACTTTGGTGCAGAACAACTTGCAAGACCATTTCCATGTCTGGTAATATCTGGTAATGAAGGAAACATGAAAAAACTTAGAACAAGAACTGCACTATATGGTTATTTTACTGCACTTCCGGCAGCAGTTTATAGCAATAAACTTGTTAATCTGAAGGAAGCCTCCTTCTCCATAAGGGAAGTATTGTAATGGCAACGGCACAAGCAACAAGAACCTACCCTGGTCAGGTAATCCCAGCAGACCCAACGGCTGCAAATTTTGAGGCAGACTTTAGAACCAACACCGAAACCTTGATGACCGCAGTCAAGGATGTGGATGATGAAGTATCTGTTGCCAGGACAGGAACTTCTACTAGTTTTTCAACACTCAAGAATCGTCTGGACTTTATTGAGTCCAGCACAGGAGTGCAAGGTCAGTTTTGGCAAACAGAAGCAGATTTGAATTCTGCTATTGCAGGAAATACATTTTTTACAGTAAACCAAGATAAAACAGGGATCTACATTGCCAATAGGCCTATTAGAATTACAACAAATACTGGGATCTTCTATGCGTATGTTTCTTCAAGTACATACACTATCTTGACAACTGTGAACCTTATCATTGATAATACAAATACAGCATTTACATTAACTGGAACTATTACAAATATTGCGTATGCCACTCAAGATCTTCAAACATTGTGGCTCTACAATACAGCAAACCTTTCTGCATCTGCTTTAAATGATTTGCGAGGAACTTCTGTCGCAATGGCAATTGCCCTTGGATAACTAGTTAATTAGAGTGAAGAATGGCTACCAATACCTTTAAAAGATTTACAGCAGGAGACATTTCCAATAACCCTGCTTCTCCAGACACTGTTTATACTTGTGCAACCAATGTGACCTCCATTGTGATTGGCTGCTTGGTGTGCAACAAGTTGTCCTCTCAAGTAACGGTGTCCGTTTATATTGACACTGCCATTTCCAATAATGATGATGCTTTCCTGGTCAAGGATCTTGTGATTCCTGCCAACACTTCGACAGAGTTGGTGCTAGGTAAGGTGATTATGACGCACAATAACGTCAATGGGGATGTGTTGAAGGCCTACAGTAATACGGCAAGTGCCGTAGATGTAATCGTATCTGTTCTTGAGGATGTGAACACATGAGCATGAGTCATTCTCCCAGATACATAGGAACCAAGCCTCTTGGGGTTCGAGAGGAGCCTAATGGAACCTATGCATTCAAGACGGCAGATGGGACTGCCGATAGAGCCATTATTGGGAACGATGGAATTGAGAATAGTGCCTTGTTTATCAATAAGGACACCTTGGGTACAGGATCAGAAACCATTACAGTGGCCTCCAATGAGAATGCCTACATGGTAGGGCCTGTGACGGTAAACTGCACCTTGACAGTCAATGGAACATTGAGAGTGGTATAATGCCTTCACAACTAGATGTAGACAAGATAAGACATACGAATGGGACAGATGCTCTTACATTTGACACCAGTGGAAACACAAATCTTCAAAAAGATTTAAAGTTTGGATCTACTGCTGCAATCAAGAACAGTGCTGGAAACAACATTCTAAGTGAGAGTGGTGGGAATGTTACTCTTGAGAATGTGAGACTTCCTGCAAGTGGAGGAATTAGTGATTCCTCTGGAAATGCATTGCTCACAGAGAGTAGTGGTGCAGTAAGTTTGGGGAGCACTGTAGTTCCTTCCAGTTCCATGATGTTCCGCAATAAGATTATCAATGGGAACTTTGACATTTGGCAAAGAGGGACAAGTCAAACTAGTACTACTTATGGGAGTGCAGATAGATGGGCATTAGATCATGCGACTTCATCAAAAACAGGATCTCAACAGGCATTTGCTCTTGCACAAACAGATGTCCCTGGTAATCCCAAGTATTATTTACGACACGTTATCACTAGTAGTTCTGGAGGTTATGTATACCTGCAACAGGGTATAGAAGATGTGAGAACATTATCTGGTAAAACAGCCACATTGAGTTTTTGGGCCAAAGCAGATTCTAATAAGAATATTGCAACTGAATTTTTTCAGTATTTTGGTTCTGGCGGAAGCCCATCATCTCAAGTTGATACTGTTGGAGTGACAACACATAGTTTAACAACATCTTGGCAAAAGTTTACTTCAACAGTTGCAATTCCACATCTAACGGATACAGGATTAGCAGGAGGCACCCCAAAAACAATTGGGACATCTGGGACTGACCATTTAGGAGTGGTTTTTTGGTTCGATGCTGGGTCAAGTTTCAATGCAAGAACCAACTCACTAGGCAACCAATCTGGAACCTTTGACATTGCACAAGTGCAATTGGAAGAAGGGCCTGTAGCAACACCCTTTGAACAGAGACCCATTGGGATGGAGTTGAGTTTGTGTCAAAGGTATTACTATATTGGGAGACTACACTATGGCCTGTGTCATGTTTGTCCAACTATATTTAACCAATCCTCAAATGACACCCCAATTTTTGAATCATTTCCATTTCCAGTTGATATGAGAGCGACTCCTACTATGACGGTATCTGGTAGTGTTTTTATTACTGCACAAGCTGGTGTTTATGCGGCAGGTAATACTTTGTTAGGTGCTAGCGCCTCCAATAACCAAAGAGCCACAGTTTATGGAACAGATAACGGGAATTTTAGAGATTATTTAGACAGCAATAGGGCGCTTGCTTATGACAACAGAGGCGGTGGTAATCCTACTTTTTATGCAAATGCTGAATTGTGAGTTCAAAAATGTATAAATTTACTTATTCAGTTGATCCATCATACAGCCCTAATTTTATTATTAGGATATCTGATAATGCTTGTATCCCATTTGATCCAGCAAACACAGACTACCAAGAATACCTTGCTTGGTTAGAGGAGGGGAATACTCCAGAACCTGCAGATGAACCAGACACTCCATAAGGAATGATGTATGGCAAGTGAACTACAAGTTGGTCTTCTCAAGAACCAAACCGGAACCAAGACCTTCATTGATACCAGTGCAGAGACCATTGACAACATCAAACTAC
>Ga0099850_1000367_pt1 | contig 19917 bp, 29 predicted proteins | sample CB_VirMetaG_5_FD_79182 | JGI IMG/M metagenome (GOLD analysis project Ga0099850, IMG submission 79182) | Freshwater to marine saline gradient viral communities from Chesapeake Bay - CB_1508_1D Viral MetaG | ecosystem: Environmental > Aquatic > Marine > Coastal | place: USA: Chesapeake Bay... | reverse complement strand
TAGTAGCATGAAAATAACACCAGAATGGTTAGACAAGTGGCGCATATGGCCTCGCATGATCCTCACACTTTACGGGATTGCTTTCTATAACACAACAACTTGGTTTATGGCTCTGCCTGATCCTTCAAACGCTCAAGCAGGATTCGTTAGTGTGATCGTGGGGGCTGGGGCAGGTTTCTATGGAATATATGTAAATGGTAAAACCCCTACTCCTAGTGGTAATTCTAGCTCTAAGTAGCTGTACATCTCTGCCCTCATTCCTAAATCCCCTCGGTAGTAAAGGAGGCCCTACTGTTAATGCAAACGTCTTGGCGGGAAAAGAAAATACACAACAAGTGGTCGCACAACAAAATAGACAAGATGCAGGTAGGGACATTATCACCACCGAAGTTATTAAAGAGGTCGAGGCAGAGAGAGTCGAGCAACTCGAAATCACAAATACAAATATACCACCTTGGGTCTTGCTCTTGCTCTTACTTGGGTGGTTGTTGCCAACACCTCAATCCATCGGACACTGGTTTGGTAACTTATTCGTTTCAATCTTTCAGAGGAAGAAATCCAATGACGTTTAAACTCGGCGCTCGTAGTGAAGAGAAATTACTAGGAGTAAACGAAACACTCGTAGAAATCGTGAACCACGCCATATCTGTAAGCAAGCAAGACTTCTCAGTAATTTGTGGTAGAAGGACCAAACAGGAGCAAGAGGCTCTGGTTGCTAAAGGTGCCTCACAGACAATGAAGAGTAAGCACCTTGAGGGCAAGGCGGTAGATCTTATGGCTTATATAGCTGGATCTGGTGGTCGTTGGGAGCTTAATCTGTACGATGAGATTGCTGATGCTATGGCAGAAGCTGCTGCTAGACTAGGTGTTACCAATTTGCGCTGGGGGGCAGCGTGGCACATAGGGGATCTGGCTTCTTGGTGGGAAAATGGAAACACTGCAGAGCAAGCCATGAATGCCTATGTAGACTTGAGGAGATCTGAAGGCAGAAGACCTTTTATAGATGCACCGCACTTTGAGCTTGCGTAAAGAAATAAAATCTGTATAATACAGAAATTACCTCCATTTAAGACTAAAGGCCCCTTTCGGGGCCTTCTTTTTTGTCTTCATGTGCTTTCTTTATCTTCATCCCATTGTATACATCGGAAGTCAGTTATCTTCCAACCTTGTTTGTAAAAGTGCGCTGCTCCCACCTCTACTGACATCTGACACAACTCTTCTGTAGGTCTTAAGATAGGGTCTATCTGTGCCTGACACAGACCCTCATTCAAGCAGATAAGTAGGACTGCGCTCCACATTATTTTATCTCCTCTTTAAGTCTTGTTAAATACCAGATAGCTTTATCTATATCTTGGACAGACTTTCCTTTGTAAGGCCACCTCCAAACATACTTGAAAGCAGCTTGCCAACAATATGCAGCATGAGGGGACACTACAGCGTTTTCAGTCATGGCAGACATAGCATCAATACACTCTATAGTGCTATTGTAGTGGGGAGGGTGATTAACCATATCTACAGGGGGGTTGTTCTCCCCATAGAAGCTATACTCATCAAACTTCTTGCGGAACTCTTCCTGTTCTTCAGCCATCTCTTTTCTCCTACTTGTAGAAAACATGATCTTGTATCCTCCTCGTTTCCTCTAGGTGCTTCCTCCAATAAGGAGTACTCTTAATAGTATGGTAGTGAGTACTCCCTTTAGTAGGATCTTCTACGTCTAAGGTAAGTACGAAGGCAGCTATTACTCGAGAATCTACCCAAGCCTCTTTTTCGTAAGGCTTGTCCGATTTTCCATCACAGGCCCAACTAAACTGACACTTATGCTTACCTTTGTTGACCCCTTGATAGATTACAGAGCATATATCATCTGGAAACTTAGGGCTTTCTACCCTGTTCAAGACTACATATGCTACTGCAATTTTTCCATCTAGGGGTTGGTTACGTGCCTCATGGTAAATATTTAACGCAAGACACGTAAGAGCTTCCATAATCAAAACGTAGGTTCTCCGTTATCGTCTAAACCAGCTAGACTATTCCAGAGCTCTCTGGGGTCTACTAGCTCCTCTTGTTGAGAGAGGTAGGGGCTCTCTAGAACCCCTATGCTCTCTAAGTGTTGAGTAAGATAAAGTGGCAGTTGATTTTCCATTGCAATCTCCTATTCGCAACTACGTAAACCTGTGGAAGGATCAAAGTAACAAGCTCCTCCCTCTGTGATTACAGGTTTTACATCTTCATCAACAAACAAGTCAAGCTGTTTTTCTGGCTCTTCTGCAATATCTTCAGATGCAGCAGAATTAAGTATGCCATAGCGTTTACCAGAAGCCCTAAAGGTGGTGCATCCAGAAGCTCCTCCTTCATAAGCAGCCATGTAGACATCCTTAAACTCTTCCCAGCTTATATCATCCCCTACGTTACAGGTCTTGGAGCAAGCACTGTCCACATATTTAGAGGCGACATTGAGAACCTCTACATGATCAAACACAGATAACTCATCGGCAGTTTTACCTTTTACTCCAAACTCTCTGTAGCCGTAATCTTCTACTCGCTCTACTCTTGGTCCTTCAAAGGTTTGAATAGTGCGGTCATAGTAATGGCTAAACACAGGTTCAATACCAGAGCTGATATTGTCAGCAGAAAGAGATATAGTTCCTGTAGGTGCAATAGAGAGCAGATGAGAGTTGCGGATACCGTATCTTTCAATATCCCTGCGGATCTCTTTTGGAAGAGTTAGCGCAAACTCACTGGTGAGATAGTTGTTATCAAACAAGGGGAATGCCCCTTTCTCTATTGCTAGTGAGATAGAGGTACGGTAGGCAGTGTCTCTCAAGACTTGCATAATGGCAGAAAGCTCTTTGAGGAACCTTGGCTTGCCGTAGGGGTAGCCTAAGGCTTCCAGAGCATTAGCTACACCAGTGAGGCCTAACCCCATACGCCTCTTGTTCTCAGCTTCTTTCCTTTGCGACTCAAGCGGATAAGTAGCACGATCTACTACATTATCCATAGCTCTAACTACGATAGGGATGTCATGTCGGAACATATCCATATCAAACACCCTAAATCCGTGTGAGCTTACCTTTATGTACTTGGTTAAGTTAAAAGACCCAAGTAAGCAAGCGCCATTAGGCGGAAGTGGCTGCTCTCCACAAGGGTTTGTGGCTGAAATAGTTTCACAATACCAAAGGTTATTTTTACGATTGATACGATCAATAAACAAAATACCTGGCTCTGCCCAGTCCCATGTAGATCTGAGAATGTCATCCCAAAGAGCCTTAGCTTTTACTGTCTTGTATACTCTACCCTTAAAGGTAAGATTAAAGTCACCGTCAGATTTAACAGCTTGCATGAACTTGTCAGTAACACCTACAGAGATGTTAAACTGAGTAAGCTCCGTGCTGTTGTTCTTAGCCCTAATAAACTCTTCGATGTCAGGGTGATCTACACGCAAAACACCCATTTGGGCTCCGCGTCTGTGACCTGCGCTAGAGATGGTTTTACAGATGCTATCGAAGATTCCCATAAAACTAATAGGACCACTAGAGCGACTGTCTAGTGACTTAATCATAGCCCCTTTAGGTCTAAGCGTAGAGAAGTCGTAACCAATACCTCCACCAAGCCTCATAGTCTGAGCAGCATCTCTAGCTGCACCCATGATGCCATCCATGCTATCTTGTATGGTCTCTGAAACAAAGCAGTTGTAAGGAGTAACTTGACGAGGAGATCCCATAGAAGATTGCACACGTCCTGCAGGTAAGAACCTTTGTTCTAACAGAATATCCCTAAAACTTAAATAATGCTCTTTGTCGTCTTTTAAAGCATAAGCAACCCTAGTCATAGCTTCCTCGAAGCTTTCATTAGGGGCTCTATATTTCATCGCGTGAATCTCTTCACTGATCGGTAGGGTTGGCCCATATGTATTTCTCATCTATTATCTCCACTTCCTTTTATGGTTCCGTTTTTTTGTCGTTTATCAAGTTTATCTAGGTTTACCTTTGCCACCTCTGACAAGGAGAATCCTAGATCGTTTGCAAGTACAGCAATGTACCAGAGAACATCCCCAAGTTCCTTAGAGATGGCTGCTTTATCTACAGTCCCATCTCTGATCCACTTCTTTACTTTATCCGCCACTTCCCCAGCCTCACTAGCAAGGCCCAGAGAAGGATAGACCACGCGATACTTACGGTCATAAATAGCGTAAGCAATCGCTTTCTTTTGGTAGTCGTCGAAGTCATAGAACTCCTCCATTTTCATGAATGCCTCTATATCATCTTTACTAATCATCTTCATACACCTCTAGGTCAACATAACCTAATTCATCCAGTATCATCAAAGCGTTAACTTTGTCCGTTTGGAAGTCCTCTAATATCCTTTCGTAGCCATAGGCTTCTATCATATCAAGGACTTCCTCATAGGTTCTATCTCTCAACTTCCATACTCCTTTTCTAAAGAAGATAGAGAAACCCATTGCATGTCGTAATTACCATTGCTCACCTGTCTTTTGATGACCACTCCGTGACGCCACTCTCGGTTAGCTTGTCCAGCCCACTTCTCCTCTTTACCTTTGTAGCAGCCAACCACAAGCCCATTGACCGGATAAGGACAAGCGTCAGCCTTATGATAATAGTGGAATTTATGACTATGACCGACAGTTGCAGAACAGGCCAACTTTTCAACAAGAGAATAACCATGATGTTTAGTTGACATAGCAGTGCCAAAATTGCCACTAGAAACATAATGACCATAGAGTACGCCATCATAGTGAACGAGGGATGGGGCCGAGTTAGCATATTCATGATACTCATCAAACCAGTGATCTGTCTGTAAGTGACTAAAAGAAATGCCGTAACGATCCCCCTCAACTCTAGGGTCATGTTGGATAGCTTTCTTGATACGATTTTCATGGTTGCCCTCAAAGCCTATCCAAACAGGTTTCTTATACTTACGAAGATTACTCTTAGCTCTAAGCTTTTCTTGAGAGTCATTGTAAGCATCAATATCTGCCTGATAGTTCTGAGTTACAACAGATTGGGGGTTTCTCCCATCATAACTGTTTAAGGACCGCATATCAGCCCCATCTCCAAGATCTATAACATAGTTCGGATTTATGTCGTAGATCAATTCTCCTAACCACTGGAATCTCTCATTTCCCACTGAGGGGTCTGCATGAGCGCAAGAGAAGACAATCGCAGTAGTCGGTCGGGTGTTTGATACATACATTTAGATCACCAGCGGCTCTATTGAAACTTTAAAGTGCCTGACGATTTCCATTAAACCTGTGACATCACTATCTTCAGCAGCGACAAGCTTTTCGTCATCGAAGAACCAATCTCCATACTCTGTCTTTGCTTCGATGTAGTAATTATCAGGGTAATCGTCGTCAACATAACCTTTCTTAATTACAGGGTTAGCCCAATGAACAATCGTCCTTGGCTCTTCTATAGAAGCTCCTAAGTCCGAAAGCTTCTTATTCAACATTCTTTCCAAATCTAATTTGTCCATTCTTCTGGTATCCTTTTCGAAGCCCAAACGAACCCATGCTTATCGCACCAATCCGCATATGTTGTTTTAGAACCTTTGTAGATCTTTACCCGAGGGTTTTGAAAGACGAATCTTATATCTAGCAAAGGATGTTGCTTCTGTATCAACAGATGCTTTTTTCTGTCAGCAGTAGTAAACCTCCCTTTTGTCTCTACTATTATACCGTTAGGCAGTATGAAGTCAGGAGTATAAGTCCTAGTCTCTTTAACTTCGTATGGAAGTTTAACAGTTTCATACTCATAAGCAACCTCACGTTCTTTTAGATCAGCAGCTACAGATTTCTCTAAACCTGATCTATACCCATACTTTATCGCATGTGAGGCGGTTGCCATATCTCCCCCTCATACCTACGAAGCCACAAGAGTCTCGCATTTTCCACTACTCGGTCTTCATCTCCTTCGTAAGCTTTAATTGCCTTATCCCAAAGCTCCTCTTCTGTAGAAGCACCGTCTAGGATCTTTTCAGCTTTCTTTGGGCCAATGTTGTAAAGACCTACAATGTTATCAGCACTGTCGCCTGTGAGGATCTGAGTGTAGAAGTAATGCAGACCGTCCTGTTCCCTTACTTTTTTCCAAGTTGCCTTGGTTATGTTGAAATGGTAAGCAGGTATCTGTAACATATCTTTGTCAACAGATGCTATGACTACATCTTCTCCAAACTCTGTAGCAGCTTTCGCTATCAGATCATCTGCTTCCTCTCCCATAGACACTTCTGCCCACCAAACCTCTTGCAGGTGCTCTCTTATATCAGCTAGGTGCGCAGGTTTTTCTGCGGACTTCCTGTTACCTTTATATACGGCAGTCTTAGCAAACTCGTTTCTAAAATTACCACCACCAGTAAGATAAATCTTATGGTCTTTATTACCAGTCTTAAAAGAGCACTCATCTAAGATGTAAAGTATAAGTTCATCCACTGCATCAAGAGCCTCTACTAAGCGTTGGTTTTTAGAACCAAAAGCACACCTGTAGGCTATTATGTCGCCATCAATAAGTATCATCCTTCAGTCATTTCCTTTACTACACAGTGATCAAAAAACGCTTCATCGAAGCCCCAAGCAAGTCCCGCCTTCACACAAGCGTACTCAAAATCCTCTGTTGTGAGGATATGCTGAGTAAATCTCATAGACCTGTTGTGGTCGTATTCGTCGTCTTCACTAAATTCAATTACCAGTTTAGTCATGCTACCCTCTTAAGTTAGGCCCCCCGAAGGGGGCCATTAGTTAGAAACCAGATGCTTTGGCTTCTGGTGCGTAAGGTACGTGCTCGATTACGCCAATCTTAGCAAGGCGACTACCTGCAAACCTACCCTCGCCGTAGAAGTCCAGTTTGACACGGACTTTAGAACCATTACCAACGAGACCATCTTCGTCAAAGTCCCAAGGCTCCATGTTACCATCTTCATCTAAGCGAACAACTTCGGGTGGACCTCCAAGCTCTTCAATAGTATTATTCACATTGTTACGAACAACCTTAATGAACTTACCGATACCATAACCTTCTCCGTCATGTGGATCTTTGACAGTAAGATCTTTCCCTCGGGCTTCTGCTTCATCTAAAGCTTTGTCGAGCTCTTCGTGAGTTTCGGGATAAAACTCTGCAGTAAACTTACCGCGTGGATCAAACTTTGTATCCATGTCAGCATGTGTTAGACGCGCCCATTTAACGTAACCATCCATGATGATTGTCTTCGACTTACGTTTAGCCATCTTATTTTCTCCTTTTAGCTAAGATGTCGTTACCATATAATATCCAGGATACTAATGTCAAGTGCTGCATCAGTGTATTTCTGAATAATTTTTACCAAAGCTGTAATCTATGCCGAGAGGCACATTAAGTTTAACCGCAGCGTTGGTTTGTGAGATAGCATATCCCATTAAATCTTCAGTCTTTTTCTCATCTCCCTCCTTTACAAGGGCAATAATCTCGTCGTGGAATTGGCCTATGACCCTGATCCCACCTTCACGACAAGTGCATACCCAATTATCAAAGCACCATACCCCAGTAGACTGATTAAGAGTACTGAAGCGGTCCTTCTCGTAACGCAGTGAGTGGTAGATACCTGAGACTGGATTCAAGAGCCATGTGCCACCATTAACCTCACGTACCTTACAGTTATCGGCAGCAGTCTGTATGGCCCAGTTACGGTCCCAGAAAGCCTCTAGCATACTCTGTGCTTCAGATTGAGGTATACCCATTGTACGAGACAACTTAGTAGAACCTACACCATACGTTGCCGAGTAGTTTACTACTTTGTATTTCTTGCGTAGAGCCTTGAGGTCAACTTCACCTGATACGTGTCTATCAATGTCATCCTGCGTAATCTTACCCGCGTGTCTAGCAAGGTCGAGGTGAGGATCAAACCCATCTCTTGACATCTCTTCAACATAATCAGGATCGTGAGGCTTCATATAATGACGCTTCGTTGTATCTTCCAACGATACCATATCTGCACCACACAAAACGTATCCATCAGGAGCAATAAGGCATCCACGGATCTCTGCTCCCCAAGGTTTATCGACTGCAGGAAGATTGACCAAGGGTCTAGCATGACGGAAACGCAGTGTGTTAGTAAATCCTGCGATAGTCGCTTTGACGTAACCATTGTTTTCACTTTCTACAAAAGACTTAAAGATACCTAGGCGGTGATTGATGATGGTAAGTCCCTCAAGAACATCAACTGCAGGGTCACGATCCCTAAGGTCTGTTACAGACTCACAGAGTTCCCCATCTTTACGGATCTGTTCTATCCTGCGCTCCTCGCCTGTGACTTTATCACGGTGGTACTCGAAAGTCTTTGGCTCCCATCCTAACCCAAATAACCAATCCTTGACTTGTGTTATAGAGTTTGGATTAGCTTCAACACGGCGTAGCTCTACCTTAACCTTTTCAGTGCTATAAGGTAAACACATTTCGTTCATCAGGTTCTGCCAAGCTATAGCCCTAGACCCCAAGCTTCCGTCCTTGTTGAACCACTGAGAAGGACGCTTACGCTCTCCATAGATAATCTGCTCGGGCATAGACTTCTTAAGCTGCTCTACCTTCTCACTCTTAAGCTGCTCAAGTTGAGCTAGGTGAGTGCGAGCCTTCTCAATATCTATACGCCACCCTAATCTTTCCTGCTCTGCAGCACACTGCATCTTAAACATTAAGTATGCAACACATTCATCAAGAGCCTTGGGGTCTTTGTATAACTTACCCATTTTGTAGCTAAGTTCTTTATACAACCTGCTGTTTATCTTTACGTCTTCGTCGCAGCGATGTGCATACTCCTCGGGGGTAAGAGATTCCCAATCATCTACAATAGGCTTGGGTATCCCATACTGTTCGCCATAGCTTTCCAGATTGTGCTTACCTCTTTCATGGTTGATATACCAAGACAGAGCTAGTGTATCCACTATCTGTTGACTGTGGTTAGGTCTAAACCCCAGTATGCTACGCAAAGCAGGTAAGTCATAGCGTATGATATTATGACCTATTAGAGAGTCAGCAGACATGAGCACTGCTCTCATCTGATCATAGTCAAACACATGCTTAACTTCTGTCCCATCGGAATAGGAGAGGACGTGTATTTTAGTGGGGTCTAACCCATCTGTTTCAATATCGAATATCATTTTAGATACCTCTCCCGAAAACTTCTTTTTCTTTATCGCTGCATGTGGAGCACACACTTATGATAAAGTCTATAGACCAGTCCTTAAAATCTTCATTGGAGTTTACCTCTTTAACTTTTTGCTGAACACTACTCATAAGAATTGCAGTAAGTTCATCTGGTCCGTACATTCCCGCTTCTTTTATCCGAGTATAGTTACCCACATAATTATCCATCATTCTTCCTCCAAACAAAACTCACACCATGTGTTTGGTGTAGGACAACCGCAGCTTACGCAGAGGTTAAAACCTAAAGTATTGTAAGCTTCTTTTACTTTGGCCCTTTGACGTTCTTCTTTTGTCATAGGTCGAATCTCTTTTAAAGGTATTCCAAAACTTGTCTTAAGGCTCATATTCAGTAAGCTCCATGTTTTCTTTTATAAAGTCATATACCTTTTGTATATCCATCTGAGCTGCTGCACAGTAGATTACTAGCCTCAAACCTTCCTCTGCGAGGAGTCCGCGAGCATGTGCATCCATGTGAAATGTGTAGTCGGCACTACCATCCTCATGTTCTTTTACAGTTTCAACACCGATAAGTCCTACGTCTTTATCCATCATTCTTCTCCTTATCCCTCAACCCCACTGTTCTGCCATAGCATCAGCTATACCTTGAAAGGTTTTACTACGAAGCTTCCATCTGTCTTTTGATGGAGGAAGCCAGTGAAGCTTTTGCCTTTCAGCAGGTGTCATATTCTTCATCTCGTCCCTTACATCATTAGTAGGTTGAAGTAAAGGTAGACCTCTAAGCCAAAGACAGGTGGCTTTTTGTTCGGGGTGTCCAAACATCCAAGGCTGAACAATCTGAGACTGTCTCCTGCCACCAATTAACTCTTTGGCATACTTGTGCATTATTGGGTTCTCTACGCAAAGCTTCATGACAGGCACATCTAGGAACATATTGAAGAAGTCAGCGGCATCTTTTAGCTTACCCCATCTACTATTATCCCTATGTAACCAACTAACCCCTGAGTTACATAGGTAAGTGCAAGGTGGGTGAGCTATTATCATGTCCCAAGAGTGTCCGTGTATAACTTTAGAGACATCCCCTTTAATATGAGGGCCATCACCTTCTCCATCAAGTATGTCACAAGATACTGCGTCATGACCTTTCTTTCTAAAGGCATCTCTTACAGTACCAGAAAACTCACAAGCTACTAAGATCTTCATTTTCCATCTCCTTTGCATAATGCAGATATTTACGTACCATTTCTTCCCTTATGGGACCACAAGTTTCCCTTATCAGGGGCTCTGTAACAGTTCCGTACATAGCTTTCAAGACCTTTAGTGTTTCTTTTACATAACTAACAGACTTTTTTGTAGCTAGAGGTGGTGTATTAGGTAATGGACCTCTTAAGCCTTTGAGACAACAATCTACCTCATAGTACCACATTAACTTACCTATATTTTCCTCATAGGACATCATGTATGTGTCTCCTCAAGAGTGAAGCTCTCTGCATGAAACAAAAGAGTTCCTGCAGGGCCTTCTTCTGAACAAGGCCTGTTCTTCTCGACACGTAAGTAAGTCGTATTTCTGTCAATATCATCCTCCGCAAGTTTGTTACGAGATAAGTCTATAATAACAGAAGCACGTTGTCCTATCATACGACAGTACTTGGGATCACCATTCTCATTTGTGTGTGCGATAGTAACAATACCTATGTTAAGCTCTGCAGCAAGCTTAGAGAGCCTGATAGACAGGTCTGCAAGCTGTTGCTCCTTGGACTCTTCACTGACACCTACAACAGCATCCTGTATAGGCTCAAAGAATACATACTTACAGTCACAACCATTAGTCAGATACCTAATCTGATCAATGAAGTCGTCAGTGTTAGTCCCATCAGGCATATAGAACTGGTAGAACTTCTCTTCTTTAGTGATTTCCCTTATGGCATCCTCAACGAGATCATGTACGCCAAGAGCCTCGATAATGTCCCTGCGTGTGAGGTTCTGATTGAGGTGGTACGATACCAACCCAAGGAGACTACGCAGTTTAGTTTCCTCCAGATGCCATGAGGCGAAAGGTACGCCACGCTTAATCATGTTGTACTCTAAGTACCGCATAACCTCTGTCTTACCTATGCCAGTAGGTGCTTTAATCACAGTGAAGTGACCCTGCATAAGACCCATAATCTTGTCGTCTAGAGCTTCAATACCCGTAGGTACGTAGGCATAATTAGGGGCCTCTCTGAAGAGGTCTACAAACTGATCAGCAGTATTTAGAATGTTCTCGGGGGTGTACTTCTTAGCGTTCCACCATGCATTAGTGAAGTCACGGTCAGCATTGTCCGTAAGAAACTCATTAGCGTCTTTGTACTTGTCGTGAGGAACCCTGTAAGTTTTATTAGGGAACATATTGAAGATCTTTTGAGCGATAGCATTACCTGCTGAATCATTATCAATACTCAGTACAATCTTCTCAAAACTATCCAACCACGGCTTACACTTCTCCCAGAGCCTCTTAGAGGGCGTAGCAGAAGGCAAAGACACTACAGGGTTAGTACCCCTTACATTTAGCATTTGGTACGCTGAGAGGGCGTCCAGTTCACCCTCAGTGATGGTTACTATTTTAGCACTACCTGCTGCGAAGAGGTTCATGCCAAATAGTTCGTCTTGAGACAAACCTTGAGCGGAAAAGGTTTTGGGCATTACACGGATTTTCTTACCACCAGAGGGGTAAATATACTCTTGTTTAACTACATCACCTTTTTCATCTCTATAACTACGAACATCATAGAATTCCATAGTATTTACTTGAATACCTCTTAAAGGTAAGTATTCGTGCTTACTTGAACTTGGGTTATCGAATGCCATATCTCTACTAGGTCTCCTTGTAGGTTCATGTTGGTCAAAGAAAGACTGGGAGCAAGCAAAACAAAAACCTACTCCTTTGTCTGTGTTGAAAGAATATGCGTCACTACTACCACAATCAGTATCAGGACACGGTAAGTGTGTTAGTTCTGGCATGTTACCTCCTGCACTACAACTCCCACGCACATAGCACAAAAATAAATTCAGTGCAACCCCTTGAAATGCTAAATTGCTTACCCAAGTAATACTCAAGGCTTACTACTCACTAGTAATAAAAAGAGTAGGTAAGATACTTTAGTACTACTTAAGTACTTAGCTTTGTAGACTAATTTCCACTGGGGGTGTCTAACATTTTTCATCGGGGGTGTCCATTATTTTCCACTGGGGGCCTCTGCCATTTTCCACTGGGGGTGTCCATCATTTTCCACTGGGGGTGTCCTAAGATTTTGGCTTTGCTAACGTCCCGGCCGGGCGCCTGGCCAGGCTCTAAGCTAAGACCCTAGCCAGGCTTTAAGTTTAGACAAAAGAAAAGCCCCAAGCTAATCTCTTAACCCGGGGCTTAGTTTAGAACAAGTCTGAGAGACTGACTCTGCCAATGCCTCCGCAGATTGTACAGCGATTTCCTTGTTCAGCAGCTATGTCACACTCTGGACAATCTACTGAGTTAAGGTCTGAGGCTGGCGGATCAAGTTCAGGTAAGGTGCTAGGGAATAAAAAGTCCATAGTCTCTAACTCCTCCCTATCCTTAGCTTTGTTTATCTTGATCCACCTATGCTTACGAAAGCGGATTAGGCGCTGGATGCGCCTAAAGCTCTCTTTACGTTTTTCTTCTTCGTCCTCAGTGGACTTCGACAATGGGCGGTATGGCATTAGCTTTTTCCTCCATCTCTTGACTGAACACATGGGTAATAAAATGCTCAAGCTCGTCTAGCTTGAATATCTCATCGGTCATAATGTCAAACATCACCTCATCTCGACCTACAGCTCCAAGGAAAGCTGCGGTTTTGAGCCTCCCGCTAATGCGGGAAAGCTCGTCAAGTATCGCTTGTTTTTCGTTAGTTTTGGTCATTTGTACCTCCGAAGTAATGGGCTACGGAAAGGGTCCGCACCGTAGCGTTGCAGCTCGTCTAAGAGATCATAAGGGCTTTGGAACCAGTCTTCTAGCATCTTAGCCAGAGCTTTGTCATAGTCCCTGATAATCTCGTAGTAATCGTCTAAAGAATCCTCCTCCACCAAGGAATCGGAGTAGTAGCTTTGGAATCCGCGAAAGGGATACCCCCAGTCTTGACCATAGGCCCATTCGACTACCGAAGGGTCACGCTCGAAGACTAGCTGCGACCAGTCAGCTTCTATAAGCGCATCCCTAAGCTCTGCCGCATAGTCAAGGTCTTGGGTTTCCTTTGCTGTATGCTGGTCAGTATATCCCACAGCCAAATTGGTGCACTCTGACACGGTCTCCGCATATTCGTTAGAATCTGTGTAAGAACCGCCGTCATCTGGCTTATGTCCCAGTCCCAGAATGTCTGCCAGAGAATGAGCAAAGGCATCACTAGCCGTCCGCATCCCCATCTGATGGGTTATAATATCGCTTTGGCCTTTACGGTCGAAACTGATTACGGCGTCAATAGCACCTAGCCAGTAAGGAATACGTTTGACCAGAGCCTTAGAGCCTAGGCAACCTACCTCCTCCTGAGCATGGACTACGTAGACACCTTCGATACCTGCGTCGATCATCTCTAAGATTAACCATATGCCGGTTGCACAGTCTGCGCCTAGGCACTCGACCTCGTTGTCAGGATGTAAGGTAGCAACACCACCTGAAACCTTGACTTTCTGCCTACCATCTGACCTATGCACTGAATCGTAATGTGCAGCGTAGAGGATGTTTGGCTTATCACCTACAATCAGGACATAGTTTCCATCCTTATCTGGATGCCCGAATGTTGGGTGCAGATAACGGGCGCAGAAATCCTTTATGCTTTCTGTCCCATGTTTGCGCTTATACGTAAGCATTGTTACTAGGCTATGCAACGTCCTTATCCTTTCTTTCTTCAAGCTCCCAGACCTCGTTAGTCGCATCATATACATAGATGCTTTCTGAGCTTGGAGCTAGGTCATTATAGTCTCTGATTGATTGCGTAGAACATATGCCACCACCAGCTAAGAATTGCATCTCATCATTGTGATAGTATTCACCGTTAAGATGACACCTAAAGTAGTCTTGAGCCGCAGTATCTGGATCAATAACTAAGCAATCGGCAGTATATATAACGTCATCGTCTGACCATAGCTGGCCGTTCTCGGTTTCAACTGCGTGATTATCTCGGCAATGTTCACACCAAGATTGCTCATGATTGTGTCCGTAGCCAGTCCTTACCATCACATAGCCTTGATCATCTACGCTTGCGTCATCGTAGCAATTCTCACACGTAAAGGCGTGGTCATAGTAGCAACTTTGACAATAGAGTTCACCTTCGAAAGTGTAGGCATCTTCTATATCCATTCTGCAGCTACAGTCAGGGCATAGGACAGTGTCACCGCCATCATATACGCCACTATAATTGCTACCGTCTAAGTTACCATTTCTGGTAATTATTAGGTAATTCTCGCAGCCACTGACTTCTAAGGTCCTTGGTCTCAAGTCAAGGTAAGGTCCGACATACCCACCAGAATCTTTGATAGCAAGTAATCTAGCACCTACCCAAGTCCCATCCTCTATTGGGTTAGCTCCAAGCTCATCCAGCTTTTCCCGCAAAACTTGGTAAGAAGTTTCTGAGACAGCATAGATAGGCGCTGGATAAGCCTGATCGTCCTTGTGATAGACCACAACCCGACCGCCAATATTACCTTTGGCATCTTCTAACCAGTAGACCTTAAAGTCTCCCGAAGCATATGCCTCAGCTGGATGGCAGCACAAGTGGTCAAAGTCATACCGCATACAACTATTAACCATATGTTTCTTATTATCAGTCGTATTTAAGTTCTCAGCTTCTGACTGCTCAAAAGAGTAAGCTCTATTGAACGAGGCTTTGTCTGAGCCTTCTTTAACTGTCCAGTTCTTAGGAAAAAGGTGCTGCTTTACGTCATCGACTAAACGGTCAATCTCTACCTCAGTTAAGACTGGGAACATCTTACGGATGGCCCGACCTATCTTAACTTCTGAGCGAGCTACACGACCTTTTTCTCTGGCGTATTTGTTAGCCCAGATAGAGAGCTTATCGCCAAGTGAAGGTTCAGCAGCAATTTCTGAAGCTCTAGCTACGTTAGGCCAGAAGAAGATTAGTACCGCTTCTATATTAGTCTGTTGCTTAGTGTAGTCCGAAGTATCGTACAGAGGGCTTTCTAGCATCTCCATATAGGCAATGCTTTCTAACCTGTTCTGTAAGAAGTTCTTAGCCCTATGGGATAGCCCATCGGAACTAAGGCTGAAGTCTATCTCTAGACCTTCGAGAGCTTTACCAAAATCTCTCATAGTTACCTCCTTAGGTACAGTTACAGTTATCAGCTAAGGCGCGAATCAGTAGGCGCACCTTACCTGTAGTTAGAGTATACCATAGCTGGCTACCAGAAGCAAGGAGTAAGATTTTTTCTCAGGATTGGCTACAGCTACAAGTCACAAGTCTGCGCTAAGAATTATTGTGGTTTGTTATCAGGTACTTACTGCTACTAAAACTGCTCAGATGTGATCACATATTTATATCCGGGGGTTTTACTTTGACCCTCAGGGTGTAGCCAGGCCGGGCCCTGAGCTATACAAAAGGTTCATTTTCCATCCGGGGGCTTACCCAGGATCTAAGCCTGGCGCCTGGCTAATTTTCTATCCAGGGTCCCGGCTAAGGGCCTGGCCAGGGGCCTGGCTTAATTTCTATCCGGGGGCTTAGCTAAGATCCCGGCTAAGAGCCTGGCTTAATTTTCATCCGGGGGCTAAGCCTGGGGCCTGGCCAGGCGCCTGGCTAATTTTTCATCCGGGGGCCTGGCTAAGATCCTGGCCCGGAGCCAGGCCCGGAGCCCGGCTTAGTTTTTACCTAATCAATAAGCTGATGGCTTAGGTTAAACCTAAGATTAGACTTTAGTTATAGTCTAAGCTAAGACCTTAACTATTGTCTAAGCTAAGACCTAAGGTAATATCTTAGGTAAGACCCTGGCTATACTAAGGTATAGGTTTGGGAATAAAGGATAGGATTGCAAAATAATTGTTGCGAGCTGCGTTCCTACATGCTACTAAGGTTCTAGGCAATGACGCCATTAACCCCAAGTCTAGAAAGGACACAGAAAATGGGTATTACTCTTAAAGCAGCTAAAGCAACTAAAACTCAAGCACAGTACGAAGCAGATGCTTTAGTATCTTTTCTCGAAGTCGCCGCTAATTGGATTGCAGACGCTAAGACGCCTCATGCACGCTTCACTAATCTGCAGGCTTGGAAAAAAGCTTGCACCATCGAATCCAACGCTTGGGATATGGTGGCCGAGGCTAACGGTTACAATACGGGCCGCGCTGGGATGCAATCTTTCGTCATTGACGCGCTCAAAGGTGCCGGCGTAGACTTCGGAGAATACGCCGTATGATCCGAGCGGTTATCTTAGGGTGTACCTTCGGGTACATCCTAGCCCTAATCCTAGCTAATCTAGACTTTTGGTTACTAGCTACATACTAAGGTGGGACCCTAGCCATTCTCTTGGCTAGGGCAAAAGCCTGGGGCTACCACCCCCATTTGCAATACCAAAAAATAGGTTGAGTATGGACATAATGTCGCACTTAAGAAAAAACCTTAAGTATCCCTCTTGAAATGCCGTATAAAAATACCTATACTCTAGTATAACTTAAGTATCTTACCTACTACTGACAGTGAGTTAGTAAAATACTCAAGTAATACTAGAGTAAGGCTCTTTTAAAGCAACAGTAGGTTGTAAAACCTTTAGTAATACTAAATAAATACTCTAGTACCCCTTGAAATCTAAGATTTAGTACCTATATAGCAGCTCATAAGCTCTCTGAGAACCAAATCGTATCTTCCCAATGTTTTGTAGTTATAGAGAAAGACGGGTTTGTAGTTCTTAGAGGTTTATTAACCCCCAGACTCCCAGAAATGAGTAAAGCGCAATGCCGGGTCCAGTTCCCAGTCTCAAGTATAATGAGCCAGTAGCTAAGTATATACGACAGGCAGTTAGAGATGGTGTCCAGATCAAGGACATACTAGCTACTGTCAATAAACGCTACCAAAATGCTCCCCGTAACAATGCTAATCTCTACAGGCTCTACGGTGGAGACATCGCAGAGGCTCGGGCTGAGATCACTCAGCGCGTTGGTAATGTTGTAATTGAGCAAGCCCTCAATGGACACTATCCTTCTCAGGAACTCTTCCTAAGGTCTAAAGGGGGCTGGAGCCCGAAGGAAACTCAGCAGCTTGAGGACGTATCAGGAGATCCTGATGAAAACTCAAGTGCCGTTAACTCTCTGATGATACTGTTAGGTCATGCCTCGGACATACAAGAAGAAGACGGCGATTGAAATACCTGAGGTTACTGCAGAGGACCTCAGGAAGCTTAGTCCCGAAAAGCTACACAAGATCTTAACTGAACTAGGGCCAACTCAGGCAGAAGAGCTGAAGTATAACTGGCCCTTTTGGGCTCGTAGGGACCAACTTGAACCCGAAGGTCAATGGGACTACTGGATATTCAATGCTGGTAGGGGAGCTGGTAAGACCCGCTCAGGAGCTGAGTGGGTAAGGCATAAGGTAAAGCAAGGTTTCCGCAGGATAGCCTGTGTAGCCCCCACTAAAGGTGACATCCGTAGGGTTATGGTCGAAGGAGAATCAGGTCTCCTTAATGTTTGTTGGGACAAAGATGTAACCTACAGGGGAGCTAAGATGGGCTACCCCGTTTGGAGTCCCACTAACAATACCCTCAGTTGGGAGAATGGGTCTAAGGCAGAGTTCTTCTCCGCAGAAGACCCAGAACGCCTAAGGGGACCTCAGTTTCATGCAGCTTGGGCAGATGAGGTTGCAGCTTGGCGTAATCAGCAAGACGTATGGGATATGCTACAGTTTACCCTGCGTCTAGGTAGACACCCTCAGGTTATGGTTACTACCACTCCTAAACCTACCAAGCTAATGAGAGCCCTCCTCAAGAATGAACGTAGTCATATTACTCATGGATCTACTTTTGACAATGAAGCTAACTTAGCTACTCCATTCTTAGAAGGCATAAGAAAAGAATACGAAGGCACTCGCCTAGGGCAACAAGAGCTCTACGCTGAGATGCTTGAGGAAGCCGATGGCGCTCTCTGGACTACTGAAATACTAGATCAGGCAGAAGTAGACCTCAAGGACGTACCAGAGTTAAATAGGATTGTGGTTGCACTAGACCCTGCTGTAACTGCCAACTCTGAATCAGATATGACTGGCATTGTAGTAGCAGGGGTAGATGTGAATGGAATAGGATATGTCCTCGAAGATGCTACGGATCGACTTAGCCCTTCTCAATGGGCAGCGAAGGCTGTCTCGCTGTACAACCACTATCGTGCGGACCGTATTGTTGCCGAAAGGAATCAAGGCGGTGAAATGGTTCGTAGGACACTTGAAGCAGAAGATGAAACAGTTCCTATTCGCCTTGTACATGCTAGTCGAGGGAAAATGGCTAGGGCTGAACCTATATCTGCACTCTATGAAAGAGGCAAAGTCAAGCATGTTAAAGGCCTTGATGAGCTGGAAACGCAAATGAGAACTTGGGAGCCTTTAGGATCTATTGGCTCCCCAGATCGTTTGGATGCTTGTGTATGGGCTTTGACTGACCTGATGCTTAACGGAGTTAATAATCCCACTCTCAGGCTCTCTTACTCCGATGCTAAGGGCCTTGATCAAATATACCTAGGTTAAAAATGAAAAAGCTAAGCGAAGAGTTGGGTAAGTTAGAGTTAGGCCAAGGCGGTTCTAACACTAAAGACGGAACTATCCGTGCTGACGAATTTCTCCCCGACTTAAAAGGCAAACGAGCCATCCGCAAGTTTCGGGAGATGCGAGACAACGATAGTACCATAGGCGCTATCATGTACGCTACCGAACAGGTTCTTAGAGATGTAGACTATTACATAGAACCTGCTAACGATACTCGGAAGGCTAAAAAGGAGGCAGACTTCGTAAGGAGTATTCTAGAGGATATGGAACATTCTCTAGATGACCACATCTCCGAGGCGTTGTCTCATTTGACTTTTGGTTTCTCTATCTTCGAGGTCGTCTACAAACGTAGACAAGGGCCAAGTTCCCGCAGCGGAAAAAAGTACTCCAAGTTCTCTGACGGACGTATCGGTGTACGCAAACTCGCGTCTCGCGCACAGTGGACGATTGAGCGATTTGATGTGGATAAAACAACAGGAAATGTCCTGGGTATTAGACAAGAACAAAACTATGGGATTAAATCAACTTTTATCCCAGCAAATAAGATCCTTCACTATCGGACGACGAACACGAACAATGACCCATCTGGACGCTCTATCCTACGGAATGCATACACTTCTTACCAGTATCTTAAAAACCTACAAAACATAGAAGCTATAGCTGTAGAGAGAGAACTCCACGGTGTTCCTATCGGTAGAATCTCTGCAGAGTACCTTTCTCCCGATGCAACTTCTGATCAGGTGTCAGTACGTAGCCAAATGGAGAAGATCTTAAGAGACCTTAAGTTCAATGAGCAAGGTTATGCTTTGTTGCCCTCTGATGTATATAGAGATGTAGATGGAAAACCAACCAACCAGAGGATTGTCGATATTGAGCTTATTACAAGTAATGGCTCTCGCAACATTGATATTAATCCTATCATCAGCCGCTATCAGCACGATATTGCTAGGAGCGTTATGGCTGAGTTCTTGATGTTGGGTGCAGGGGCAAATGGCTCTTATGCGTTAAGCAAATCTAAAACTGACTTGTTCCTA
>Ga0099850_1000365_pt1 | contig 20001 bp, 22 predicted proteins | sample CB_VirMetaG_5_FD_79182 | JGI IMG/M metagenome (GOLD analysis project Ga0099850, IMG submission 79182) | Freshwater to marine saline gradient viral communities from Chesapeake Bay - CB_1508_1D Viral MetaG | ecosystem: Environmental > Aquatic > Marine > Coastal | place: USA: Chesapeake Bay... | reverse complement strand
CTGAGGTTCGTTGGGGCCAAGAGCATGAAGAATGGTTTGTCCTGGCTGGCATCCCCATCCACTGGGCTCAGAAAGATCTCAGCAGGAAGAAAGCTCTCTATGAGATCAATCAGGGGTATGTGCAGCATATGCACTACACCTGTTTGACCAATCTCCTTACGCAGAAAAGGGAATACGATGAGGAGGTCAATCGAGATCGATTGCTCGAGATCATCCGAGCAGCTCGAAAGACCTTGCCCAAGGTGGAGATCAATCGAGGATCCAATAATTTTTGGGTGACCTACAAGCAAGTGGTGCCTTACTACACCGAATGGGGGGCAGAGCAAACGATCTTCATTGACGATGCAACGCATGGGGAGATGATTGGATCCATCGTATGCATCTAACTGAAACCTTCACCTCCTTGATTTCTAAGTTTCAGAGCAGCTCAGACAAGGTCCAGCCATTAAGCAGCTCACGCTATCGGTGCTGTTGCCCACTTGATCAGGGCAAGCTCCTGGTGGAGCTGCATGATGACCGGATCACGATGCAATGCGAACATGATTGTGAGCTGGGGAAGATCTGCAGAGCCTTGGATGTAGAGCCAAGGCAATTGGTCGAGACCAAGATCGAGATCTGGCAATCTGCACAGAACCAGGAGAGGCCTGAGCATCAAAGACTTGCAGAACAATATCTGCAGAAACAGCAGCTGCCTCCCTTCGATCCGCATTGTCTACCGGATGCCCTTTGTGAGTATGTCAAAGACATCAGCGAGGTCACCGATAGCTCCCCGATTGTGCCAACCATCTCGATCATCTCGACACTCTCCGCTTATGCGATGCACCGCATCAGCATCCCTGATTATTTCCAGCATCTCTACTGCAATCTCTGGAGCATTGTGATCGCTCAATCCGGTGACTACAAAAGCACCGGGTTGAGATATGGGACTCGGCTGCTCAAGGTCCGCGATGACTACTATGACGAAGCAATCGCAATGGCGGAAGCCATCTCCGATGGTGAGGATCCAGCTCAGCTCAGGAAGAAGAAGCGCAAGCTCCCGGATACTTTGACCTGGCAAGCTCTAATCGATTCCCTCGATGAGCAGGGAGGTGGATTGTTTATTCAGTCAGAGATGCAGAGCTTCTTCTCGATGGTCAACACCAAGTTCAATGATGGGATGAAGTCCAGGCTGACCTCGATCTATGACGTGGTTGATGATTTCGAGGAGCGTACCCGAGGGAGAGGCTGCAAGCCGATACGTCGACCCTATGTGAGCATCATGGGGGTGTCAACGAAGGAGTTTCTAAAGCCTCACATCACTCAGGAGGACATGTTATCGGGCTTCCTGGCTCGTTTCCTATTCTTCCTACCTCCAGCTGATGACGGGGAGAAAGTCCCGAATGCGTTGCCTGTGAAGGCTGCTAAGGTCTATCAGGAACATTGGCCTAGCTATATCTTCCTCGGTCAGCTCTGTGATCAGCTGCTCAATAGTCCTGAGCGATTCGGGAGCTGCGATCGACTGAGTCACGATGCAAAGACGTTCTACAATGAATGCTTCCATGATCGGATCCTGGGCCACTGTAAACAGTCAGATCCTGCGATCAAGCCCTATCTCGATATCTGGGCAAAGCGATGGGCTCCTTCTCTTCTGAAGCTGGGGATGATCGTTCAGCAGGTTATCGATTGCAGGCAGGTAGAGCCCTCAAAAGAGGCTCTACAGTCTGCCTGGCAGATCCTCTCCTATGCGATGCAATCCACTACGCTCCTACTCCAGGAAGAATTCAACGTAAGTCCTCTCCAGGATAAGCTCGGCAAGGTCATCAAATACATCGCGAAACGTGGTGGTCTTGTCGATTATCGGGCTCTGATCAATAGCAAGATCTTAGATGGTGGTCCAGCTGAGTATGATTATGCTCTCGAAACTCTACAAATCGGAGGGAAGATCCGGATCAATGGAAAGCCGAAGAGTAAGTCGAAAGTCGAGCTTGTCGATGAGCGTTGACCAGCTCATTCGACAAGACAAGTTCATGATCTTATTAGATAAAATGATCAAATCATCATTTGTCGAGTTTGTATGGATCCTTCTCTATTTATATCCATCTTATTACCCTTTTATTATATTCTTTTCTTTTATCTCTCTATACTACTCTACATATATATAAATATATATAATATATATAATAATAATAGATATTTAGAGTGTAGAAGAGAGGTACTCAACATTAGGTCAACAAAGCATAAGGATGTAATCATGGCAAAAGCTCCCAAGCCCAGAAGAATCACCAGAGAGGACAAGGAAAAAGCTTTCGAGGTTCGTCGAGTAAATGATGAGTGGTGGGAAGAATTCTTTCAGAAGCTCAGCGAATATGGACACATCAAGGCTTGCCTCGATGAGTATGCGATCCCTTATCGAACTTACTACGATTGGATTAAGAAGAATCCAGAGAGGCATAAACAACAGCAACAGGCATTGCAGGAGTTCTCCTACAAGCTAGCGTCGAAGATTCGAGGGAATGCCGAAGCACTCGATCAATCGGAAGCTGAGGATCCCGATCCAAAGAAAGCGCATGTCGCTATCCAGACGTATCAGTGGCTGGCTGCTAAGTATAATCCAGATCAGTTTGGCGATCGTCAACGGGTGGATGTGCAGACGAGAGATCTCACGGAAGAACATCGACAGGCGATTAAACGGTTGGCTGATCAGGGGAGGATAAGGGAGATTAATCCTCGCCAACATATCGAGTCGCAAAGCATCTCGCGCACGATCCAAGACGACGACTCGGTCACTGACTAACAATCATTCAACCACACTTATAATATCAGTGACTTACAAAGCATGAACACGATATTGACGCGATAAACAGAAAAAGGGCAACAGGTAATGTGGCTAGATAAGGAATCGACATCCCTAGAAAAACAAGGGATTTGCGGTGAAATCAAGCAAAAGGGCAACAAAAAGGGCAACAGCCGCCAGGATCAGGCGAGACCCCCCCCGGGGGGCACCCGGCCCCGGGCCTTTATTATTCTAGTACCCCCACCAGCCAATTTTTAAAATTTTCAAAATGCAGACACATCTAGATCTTTTTTCAGGCATTGGAGGATTTGCACTGGCAGCTGAGATGGCAGGCATAAAAACAATTGCATTTTGCGAGATTGATCCATATGCGCAAAAAATTTTAAGAAAAAATTTCCCTGGAGTATTAGTTCATGAAGACATCAGAAACCTGGATGGAGAATCATACAATGGAGTTACTTGGATCACTCTCGGATATCCCTGCCAACCATTCAGCTATGCCGGGAAGCGCAGAGGCAAGAAAGATGACCGTGATCTCTGGAAAGAAGGCTTTAGAGTCATTGCATCCGCAAGACCCGCTTTCGTTTTGGCTGAGAATGTTGTTGGGCACATCACACTGGGTCTCGATGCAGTGCTGGCTGACTTGGAAAGTATCTCATACGCCTGCAGGCCGATTGTTATACCAGCTGCAGCCCAGATGTCTCACCAACGAAGATCTAGAGTCTGGATTATTGCCAAGGATGTGGGGAACCCCGAGGGCATCAGAGTACAAGGATTGCGGCCCAGTTGGGAGCAAGTCACAAATCAACATGATGAAGAAATATTATCTTTGCGCACAGGTAAAAGAGGGGAGTTCCCTAACTGGCAAACTGAGCCCGATGTTTTGCGAGTGGTTGATGGGCTACCCAACAGGGTGGAGCGAGTAAAGGCTTTAGGCAACTCGATTTGCCCACAGATAGCCAAAATTCTTTTTCAAACTGCACGATAGAACTGACTATCTGCAATTTTTAAAATTTTCAAAAACAGCAAAATGCCCGATTTAATCGATGACATCCGCACCACCAACGAAAACCCGGATGTACAAAACGTCCTAGCTCACTTTGTCACAGATCACAAAAAGCTAGTCATTCCTTTCGACAATTGGAATGTAACGATCTTCTACTCTGAAGACGAAGATGGCAAAAGATACTGGGAGCAAAGCATTCGCACACCTGGTCGAGGATACTCAAAAATAGGAGAAGCCAATGATGTTCTTCCAAACAGATCGCCTTCCACTGAGCCAGAGGCTAGCGGAGCGGATCCGGGCCATGCCAGATGACAAGGCACTACGTTATTGCGGACGATGCAACAATGCCTATCCGAATGAGCCCTTGTATTACCGGAAAGGTTCATCCATTTGTCGATTTTGCAAGCAGAGAGGGAGATGAGAGAGATCAATGAGTTAGGCAATCGTTACGGACGTTTGGTGGTCAAGGAGCGCATTTACAGTGGCCCGGACTATGAGCGAGTAAGGAAGAATAGCAACAAGGCAGCGGTGTGGCGTTGCGAGTGTGATTGTGGGAACGAGGTCTATGAACGTGGTCCCGTGTTGCGGAAGGGTGTGCAGAACAAGCCAGTGCGGTCATGCGGATGTTGGCAGCAGGACACGGTGGCAATTCATGCCGCGAGGAATGCTCCCCCGATATTGGTGTTGGAAGATGAGATGGCAAAGGAGCTGATCAAGCGAGTGGGTCAATTCAAGACCTAGCTTTTTGATTTGCGTAGCAAACTGGGGGCAAGTCTCACTGATCAGTTGTTTTGTAGTTTTTTCTCCTGATTGGATCCTCGAGAGTAAGCGATAACGATCAACCTGGTAGGGTACTCCACTCTCCTACTGGGTTCCGCCAGATCGAAGCTCCCCCACTCCCACTTACTAGAATTCTCTAGCAAAAAGAATAGGAAGCAAGCATGGCTGAATTTAAAGGCAATCGACAACTATGGGGCACCAATGCAAGCTCGATCCAGGAGGAAGAGGAGTTTTCCTCGAGGTACTACTACACCTATGGGCGCAAGCTGCTCAAGCTCCAGGATGCTCGGATTTTGGACTATTGTTGTGCTGGTCCAGATGGGCACATTGACCAGCTGGTGGAGTTCAAATCGTTAAAGGATCCATCTTTGCGGAGGACACCGGAGCGGCAGGCCGATTTGCGGCTACCGCTCACGCTGCACAAGTTTGTCCATGCTCGGGATATTTTTTACGCAACCAACATTCCTACAACCTTTGTGTTTCGGTGGAGGCCGGATCCTCCGGGGGAGTATTATTTCTTCCATGCCTTCCCGGAGAAAAACTTTTACAACGCGAGTTTTGTGGAATCTCAGCGAGAGCTAGTGTTGATGATTCCTTTTGACAAATTCGAGAAGGTGGAGTTACGCGATGCAAGCTAAGCCATTTACTGCAGAGGAGCGGAAATCTTTCCTGGGTGGCAGTGATATTGGGGTGATCATGGGAGCCAATCCTTACAAGTCTCCCTATGAGCTATGGTTGGAGAAAACTGGAGAGATCGAGCCAATGGAGAGCAATCGATTCACCCGGTTTGGGGAAGCAATGGAGGATCATATCAAGCGAGAGGCAGAGGAGCGCACTGGCTTGAAGTGGCGCAAGGTCCGGAAGCGTTTTAGGCATCCCATGCTTGCTTTCCTGGTGGGGCATGTCGATGGGTTGAACAAGGAGAGTGTGCTGGAGGTCAAGTGTACCAAGAGCATGAATCGCAAGGACTATGGCCCTGATGGAGCTGAGTTTTCTCACTGGGAGTTTGGCAATGTGCAGATGTGCCCTCCATCTCATTTTTGGCAGATGCAAACCTACATGCTCTTGACAGGCAAGGATCGTTGTTACTATGCGGTCGGTTTGCGTGATGATGCCGAGGTTAGGGTCATGCTATGCTTAGCCCAGCAGACTCGCCAAAGGGAGCTGATGGAAGCTGCCTCAAGCTTCTGGGAGCTGGTACAAAAAAGGGAGGAACCTCCTTTTTTGTGTGCAGCAGATCTGGACTACAAGTATCCGAAAGACAACCAGCTGAAACGCGAAGCAACAGCCGAGGAGCTGCAGATCATCGATCGCTACAAGCAGCTCGGGGGTTTGTACCAGGAGAGTCGAGATCTGATCTTGGAGTTGAAGTCGAAGATGGGCGAAACAGCAGTGTTGCTCTGCCAGGACAAGCCTTTGGTCACCTGGAAGACGCAGGAGCGCAATACTCTGGACACCAAGGCTCTGAAGGCAGCACACCCGGAGATCTGTGATGAATTTATGAGAAAAAGCGAGACCAGAGTTTTCAAGATTTGAATAGAACGAAACTAGAGAGTGTCTGGCCTCCCTCGGTCAATGCCTTGTATCGGCAATTCCGAGGAAGGACGATCCTCAGCAAGAAAGGCCGGGAATTCCGCAAATCCGGATTGATTTGCCACTGGCCTCCCGATGGACTCCAACCTTTTGATCAGGATGCAAGGATCTGGATCAAGATCATGTTGCATCCTCCCACCAAAGCTTCCAGGGATATTGACAACTATTTGAAAGCCCTGATCGATCTTTTAGAGCATAAAAAAGTTTTTCCAAACGATTCGCAAATAGACCACCTAATCATTGACCGAGGTGCAGTGATGCGACCAGGTAAGGCAATTATAGATATTTGGGAAGATGTCTAAGACAAATCCATTCATTGAGTTTATGGAGGTCTATCGACCGAACCCGGTAAGTTTTTGTGAGAACGTTTTAGGGGTCACGCCACTGAAGTGGCAAGCGGAGCTGCTCGAAGCGTTAGCAGCTGGGGAGCGAAGAATCAGTGTCCGAAGTGGGCACAACTGTGGGAAATCATCAGCCTGCGCCTTTGCCAATCTTTGGTTTTTGCTCACCCACTATGACACCAAGATTGCGGTAACTGCCCCGAGTGCAGCTCAGATCTTTGATGCTCTGGCTGCCGAGACCAAGAAGTGGATCAATCGCCTACCGGATCCCATTCGAGATTTGCTCGAGGTCAAGTCGGATCGGATCGAGCTGCGCTCCGCTCCGGAAAGCAACTTCATCAGCTACCGCACTGCCCGGCTCGACAACCCATCCGCCTTGCAGGGACTCCATGCCCTCAACACGATGCTTTGCATCGATGAGGCTGCAGGCGTTCCTCAGGCTGTTTGGGAAGCAGCCTATGGCTCAATGGCTGGTGGTGGAGAAATCACCGGGGGCAAGGCGCACGTCATTCTACTCGGCAATCCTACCTCTTCTCAGGGCTTCTTTTTTGACTCTCATACAGTTCATGCCAAATCTTGGAAAACGATGCACGTCAGCTGCCTGGACAATCCTTTGGTCAGTCAGGACTACATCGAGGAGGTGCGCTCCAAGTATGGAGAGGAGAGCAATCAATTTAGAATCCGAGTCCAGGGGGAGTGGCCTCTGCACGATAGTGATGCCATCATCAGCCATAGCAAGGTGATGGATGCCACGAAGCGAGAGGTCAAGATCATGGACAACTACCCCATCATCTGGGGGGTGGATGTAGCCCGGTATGGAGACGATTCATCGTGTCTGGTCCAGCGCAAAGCAAGATGGGTATTGCCCACCATCTACCGTTGGCGCAAGCTGAGCCTGGTGGAGCTGGCAGGACGCATTGCCGAGCTTTATGATGCGGCAGACCAGAAGCCTCACTCTATTGAGATCGACAGTATAGGTGTCGGAGCAGGCTGCTTAGATATTCTTAAAAGTGAGGGGTATCCAGCGCGTGGGGTAGCAGTGTCAGAGGGACCAGCTCGAAAAGATGTCTACGCGAACCTTCGCGCAGAACTCTGGTTTCGAATGCGTGATTGGTTCCATGAGCAGGATGTGCAGATTCCTGCAGACAAGGATTTGATCCGAGACCTCACCAGTGTGCGCTTTGTCTATCGACCCAATGGCAAGATTGCCTGTGAACGCAAGGAACTCACCCAGCAAAGAATTGGAGCATCTCCGGACTCGGCAGATGCCCTGTTGATGACGTTTGCCAGCAATGCGGTCGACTCCCAGGGGAGGTTCCGGACCCAGAGCCCGAAACGTCGAAACGTCGGTAACATCGTATAAGCCTGCCTAAATCTTTGATAAGATCGAGCATCTAGCACTTTCTTGTGAGGGAGCCAGTGAAGGACTCAGCTGGTGATACACGCAGAGGGGGAGAGTGCTAGAACCTCCAACATCAAAGAGTTATGCCCACCAAGAAAGCAGATCCTCTTACCAGATCAGGCCTTAAATTTTCCGGGTACAACAAACCTCGCAGAACTCCAGGGGCATCCAAGGAGTATGCGGTGCTAGCCCGAGAATCCGGAAAGACCAAGCTAGTGCGCTTTGGAGACCCAAAGCTATCGGTCAAATCAGATCAACCCAAACGCAAGAAGAGTTATTGCTCGAGGTCAGCTGGACTCCCTGGAGACAAGGGATCGAAGCTCACCGCAAACTATTGGAGTCGTAAACGTTGGAAATGTTAAAAGGAGACCTATGCCGAATGTAGCCGGGAAGAAATACCCATACACCCCAGCCGGGAAGAAGGCAGCTGCCAAGGCTGCAGCAAAGATGCCTCAACCAGCTCGAATGACCGCAGACATGCTTCGCAAGAAAGCCAAGAAAGCAAAAGTCTAATGGCAGAAGACTATCAACCGATGGACGAAGAGGAGCTGCAGAATTACGTCAAGGACGTGTTGACTGAGGCGATTGATTACATCGATGAGGTGGAATCGCCACACCGTAGCACTGCCATGAAGTACTACCTGGGTCAGCCCTTCTCTGAATCCGATTCGGTGCCCGAGGAAGTCGATGGTCGCTCCGGGTATGTAGCCCGGACCATCCACGACACCGTAGCAGGGATCCTCCCAGCGGTGCAACGCTGCATCTTTGGCCCGGACCATGTGGTCCGCTTTGAGCCACGCACGATCGAGGACATCCCCTTAGCCGAGCAAGCCACCGAGTACATCTCTTATCTTTTCAAGGATAAGAACAATGGCTATGAGGTGATGGATAGTGTGCTGAAGGATGCTCTCATCAAGGGCATTGGCGTAGTCCAGACCTACTATGAAAACCAGACCAGGTTGATTCAAAGGGATGTGACGTTGGATCAGCAAACCTTGGGGGCAATGAGCCAACAAGGTTGGCAGATTACCAAGGCCAATCCACTCCCAAACGGGATGATTGAGGCCACTTGTGTGCGCCAGGAGGTGCAGGGGGGAGTCAAGATCGAGGCAGTGCCCCCAGAGGAGCTGATTGTCAATCGCACTGCGACCAACCTCGACAATGCGCTAGTGATCGCTCGGAGGCAACGTCTCAGAGTAGGCGATCTGATCGAGGAGATGGGCTATCGCTACGAGGACGTGATTGATCTGGGCACAGACCAGGACCATGAGACCAATGACGAGTGGCTGCTCAGGCATCCAGACCATCGAGCCGAATACGACGAGGGCAGAGGCCTCAACACCGAAGTCAGCTACATTGAAGCCTATATGCGTGTCGACATGCAGGGCACCGGGATTCGCCAGCTCCGCAAGATCTGTGTTGCTGGTGGCAACTTTGAAATCCTCCGCAACACCCCGGTAGATGAGCATCCCTGGTCAATCTTTAGAATGGAGCCCTTACCCCATAGCTGGTCAGGCCTCTCGATCTTTGATGCTTGTGGAGATCTACAGCAGCTGCAATCGAGCATCTGGCGACAGATCCTCGATTCCCTGGCGTTAGCCACCACTCCGCGCATGAGCTACACAGAAGGCCAAGTATCGTTTGAAGCCCTCGCCAACGAAGAGATTGGGGCACTCATTCCGGTGCAACAACCTGGCGCAATTCAGCCCATCACGGTGCCCTTCCTGGGCCAGCAGGCCTTGCCCTTGATCCAGGTCTTGGATCGGATCCGGGAGCAGCGCACTGGGGTGACCGATGCATCGCAAGGGATGGATCAGGAGAGCTTGCAGTCGATGACCGCAATCGGGGTCCAGGCCAACATCAAAGCCAGCCAATCCCGGCTCGAGTTGATAACTAGGAACCTGATCAATACCGGGCTGGTCCCGATGTTCAAGCGGATGTTGAAGCTAACGGTGCATCATCAGAATCAGCAGGATCTGATGTTACTCCGGGGTCAATACGTTCCAGTATTCCCGGGGAGCTATCCGGAAATGGATGTCCGAGTAACGATGCCACTAGGTGGAGCGGACACCACGCAACGCACTGCCATTTTGCAACAGACGATTCAAAAACAGCAGGAATTATTGCAGCTTCTCGGGCCAGAGAACCCATTGGTCAGCCTGCAGAATATTCGAGCTGCCATGATCCGGATGCTCGAACTCAATGGGATCACAGAGGCCCAGGCCTATTTCAACGATCCAACCATTGCGATGCAACAGCAGGCGCAGCAACCTCCGCAACCTCCTCCACCCTCACCAGAGCAGATTCTGGCGAATGCGGAGCTGGAGAAGACCAGGCTCCAATTGTTACAAGATGCTTATGAGCTGAGCCTAAAAGATGATCGTGAACGCGATCGAGACACGGTTGCGATGTACACGAAGATCCAGGAACTGCAGCTCAAGTATGGCACTCAGCTCAATGTAGATGGATTGATGTCTGAGCTGCAACGCAATCGAGAGCTGGAGCGTTCCCAGAATGATGTAGCAGCGCAGGCTTACAAGATTGCCTTGGCGCAGATGAGTGGCCTCCCTCCGCAAACGCCACCGAATCCCACTCCGCAACCGATGATGCCCCCACCGGGTCCACCAGTGATGCCCCCACCGGGGCCACCAGGTCCACAACCACCACAACCAAGACCACCGGGGATGATGAATGGATGATGCACTAGTCCCATTACCAGGTTTGTTGGATTTGCGCCTATCAGGCGCACCAACAAAACGATCTACCATCTTCCAGGAGATTGCAGACCCTCCGATTGTAGAAGCTCCAACTCGAGGACGTAACCAGATGTCGAAGGTCCAGACCTACGATGGGGGAGCTTTGCTGGATAAGAAGGTTGGGCAGGAATACAAAAGCACAAAAGATCGCAGACGCACCACGAGGAATCTAACAGCCGCAGAGGTCTATGGCTTGTCGAGTGAGCGCAAACCTGCAGCTGCTCTCGATGCAGTGCGTGACTATAACAATGCAAATCTAGACTTTGTCAGCCCTCGCCATGACACGATGGTGGACCCCAAAAATCTAGCAGCAATGGCTTCCCTGGGAGCAGCAAAGAAAGGTTGGTATGAGGCATCAAACAAAGCAATCATGCAGGTCTTTGGGAAGAATGATGGCTCCCGATTTATTGCGTTGTTATCGGCAACTAGTCCGCAAACCTCGGTCGAAGCGAATCTGCGAAACACTCTGACGATCTGGAGAAACTGGGTCAATGCAGGCAGGCCAAAGGATCGAGAGAAAATCCTCAACATTATGGGGATGAGTGTAGAGGGGAATAAAGGCCGGGATAGTGTGTTGGAAGCTTGGGAAAACAATAGTGTCCGAGCCCTGACTCAGAAGGATCCCACCAAGATCAGGTTATCTGGTCCGAAGGTCCAGAGCTTCTATGAAAACCTGATGGGCAACCTCAACGAAGTCACCAATGACACCTGGATGGGAAGGGCAATGAACGTCCTCCAGGGGGCATTCTCCGGTAAGAAAACCAAGGTCACCACAGAGCGTCAGCAAGACCTCCTCGGGACTCGGTTTACTTTCCGAGGACCAGAGGAGCTAGGGGTCAAGAACACCAGCTATCTGGCTCTAAACGATGCAACGCGAGAAGCTGCTCAGATCCTGACCAAGCATACCGGGATTGAGTGGACTCCAGCTCATGTCCAGGAGAGTGTTTGGTCCTATGTGAAAACAGCAGTCGACTACGCCAAAAGCAAAGAATCCGGAGACATGAATGTTGAGGATGTGATCAATGAGGGCGTGATCACCGGAGAGATGATCGGCTCAACTCCTGACTTTGCAACGCTCCTATTGGACCCAGTGTATGGCAATAAGCTCGAGGGGATCCAGGACGATGTAGTTCTCAACAACTTATCAAACCTTCAACCCGGTGTGTTTGGAGCTGCAAACGTACCAGTGTTGTATCCAGAGCGAGTGCCCAAGATCGCCAACATGCTGCTCGATGTGACCCGGGCCAAGGAGGACACCGGATCCATCTATTTGCCCTATGAGTCTGTGCCAGGTGCAGCCTCTGGAATGTTCAGCGGATTACTCGAGACCACCCCAGCAATGAAACGCCTGGCTCGAGAATATTCAGCGGATCCTCGCAGTGACTACGACGATCCAAGTGGAGTTGATCGGCTAGCTACCCTAGCAGCAGACAAAGCAGCCAGACCCACCAGGGATGCTTTTGGAGCGTACACCAACTCAGCTGGCGTACTCGAGAACAATCCGGTCAGGATTGCTCGAGTCGAGTTTGGCGAAGGCAAGAAGAAAAAAGACGAAGCGGCAATGATGGAAAAGATGGGAGCCCTACAAGCTTTCCGAGGTGCAATGGATATCCAGGAGGGGAGCCCGGTCAGTTTCCCTACGCCCATGCGGACCCCTGGAGCATCTGCCACTTCAGCAAGAATCTATCTCGATGGGCCGATTGGTCCTCGGGAATACAAGGCTTTGGAAGCCCGGTATCCAACCTTGGAATTTGCAGATACGGGCAACGGAGTCAGCGTCAGCAATTACGACTTTGATCGGCTGCAAAAGGATCCAGAGTTCCTGGCCCAGGTGGAAGCCGAAATTGACATGTTGATTGATGACCAGGCGTTTTTGAATCGGACTTTTGGCAAGGGCACCCGAGCCCGGAAAACAAACCAGCAAGGGGATTACATTGATTACTCTGAGGAGCTGGCAAATCCCAACGAAGGCCGAGTCGCTCGGAGCTTATTGGAGAGATTCAAAAGCCCTAGCTTGTCTGGGCTCAAAACGAGGATGGGCTCTGATGCGATGTTGCGCCAGATGGTGCAAGACAAGGTGGATCGAGATGAGGAATTCAAAAGCCGCAGGAAGATCGGGCCACTACGTCAGGACGTACAAAATTTACGAAGGGCATTCTCAGGCTCCCTGGGTGAGGACTACCCGGAGATGGAAGGAGCTGGTGGCTTCCAGGGGATCGAGAAAGCTCTAGAGCTAGGGATCCCCCTAGCCTCTATGAGTGCGCTCGATCGTTTTCGAGCTGGTGTGTAACTCGCTCCAGGAATTCGATCTCTCGATCGATTTCTGAGTTATCAAACGTAGGACGTTGATCTACTGGAAGTCTGCGATACTTGTGAGCCCTCATGCCTCGGGAGAATCGCAACTCTCGGACACGTTCCTTGGCAACCCAGGCTTCCATCCCGGTGGCCTTAATATAATCTCTAACAAACTGATCATTTATCATGGACGAACACCAAAAGGCAGTGCAGTTGGGTGATGAGATCAAGAAGATCGCAAGCAACCCATCATTTCAGCAAGCGATCACACAGATGGTCGATCGGCAAATGCAAATCATTAAATCATCACAGGTGGAGGAAAGCAGCAAGCGAGAGAGTGCTTTTTTTTTACTGAGGGCAATCCAGGAGCTGCAAAACGAATTCAATGTCCTAGTCAATCGACGAGATCGAGCCCAGTTGGAAATCGAAAAAAATAGCAAAACCGAAACCAAAACGAGAGCAGCCAGAAAATGAGTCAAGTCTATCAAACTCCTGATGAAGCAGCGGACGCACTTGCGGCAATCCTCGAACCCGGGGAACCCCAAGCAGCAGAAGCCAAGCCAGAACCCGAGGATCATCATGCAATGCAGGACGAGGATCTAGAGGAAGATCAGCCTGCAGACGAGGATCTGGATGATGACGGTAATGAGGATGAACCTCTGGAAGAAAACCTCTACACTGTGGTTGTCGATGGGGTTGAGGAAAAGGTGCCATTACAAGAACTTATTAATGGGCACCAACGTCTCAGGGACTACACCCAGAAGACCCAAAAGATTGCAGCCGAGCGCAGGCAAATGGCAGATTTGACCAATGCCATGCAAGCCGAGCTGCAGCGAGTCCGCCAGTTTGCAGAGGAACTGCAAGCGGTGCCAGATATCCCAGAGCCTCAGATTGATTGGGATCATCTGTATTCGACTGATTCGGTCGAATGGGTCAGACAAAAGGAATTAGCCAGGGAGAGGCAGGAATTGCGATCACAACGGTCGCAGCAACTCCAACGCCTTTACCAACAACAAGAGCAGCTGCAAGCGCAGCAAATGCAAGCGCACATTCAAGAGCAACAAGCCAGACTCTTAGAGATCGTGCCCGAATGGAGGAACGCAGAGGTAGCCAAGAAGGAGAAGCCAGCCCTCAGACAATTCGCGATGAGCGAATACGGAATGAGTGAGCAGGATGTGTCTCAGGCCTACTCAGCGACGATGGTCAAGATGCTCCGCGATGCCTACCTTTACCACCAGGGGAAACAGAAGGTGCAAAAGGTCTCAGCTGGAGAAGTGGATCAACCTCCGAAAGTCCAGGGTCGAACACACAGGCAAGCGGATCCCCGAATCAAGCAGAAGAGAACTGCAGTTGACCGATTACGGAGAACTGGAAGGGTCGAAGATGCCGCTGCCGCTTTTGAAGCGATACTAAGATGAGATAAACGATGTCAACGACTAAAATCACGAATGCGGTCGCAACCTACCAGAGTAATATTTCCCAGGGTGCCAAAGAGCAGCCAGAAGACGTTTCAGCGATCATCCACAATATAGATCCAGCTAGCTCGCCACTTATTTCACTCGCTGGGACACGTTCTTGTAACAATACACTATTCGAGTGGATGACGGAGGAGCTAAGTCCGATTGCTACAGCAGCAGCAGTTGAAGGCTTTGAGGTGATTAATCAAGCCTCAACCTTAACCACACGTCTGAATAATGTGGTTCAACTGATGACCAGAAACAGCACGACCACCGGAACTGAGGAGAAGGTCACCCTCTACGGGAAACGGAGCCAACGAGCCCATCAGATGGCAAAAATTGGACGAGAGCTGAAGAGAGATCTCGACGCTGCCTTCATGCTGAACACTGCTCGAAACATTGGTAACGACACCACTGCTCGAGTGACTGCAACGCCACTGAGCTGGATCAAGGACAACGTCAACAAGGATGCTGGCGGAACCAACCCCACCGGGGATGGTTCCGACACCCGAGGAAATGGCACTGCTCGAGCGTTCACCCAGGCAATGGTCAATGACGTTATGCAGCAGTGTTATTCCAACGGAGCTGAGCCAAATACAATTTTGTGCGGACCACTGACAAAGCAGAAATTCTCCACATTTGGAGGCCGATCAATCGCTCGAGAAATTATCGATGCAAACCAGGCAGGAGCTGATGTCCAGGTCTTCGCCAGTGACTTTGGTAATTTGCGGATCGTGCCAACGAGACACATTAGAACAAGTACCCTATCTACTGGTTCGACGGGTCGCGAGATGGACGTTTTCCTGATCCAGCCCGATAAATTGAAGATCGCCTATCTTCGCAATTTTACCACATTTCGAGCTGCAAAGACCGGAGATGCAGACACTGACGTGCTGCTAGTCGAGGCAGGCGTTGAGGTGTCAGCACCGAAGGCGCATGGATTGATCACAGACCTGGATCCAACAATCGCCTGATGAAAATCAACACGATCCTCGATCACCGGGGATCTGTTGTCTCTCGCATACAATCAGACTCAACGGATCCCGGTAGAATACACCACATTCTCAGTCAAGATCTTCAACCTGTTTTTGATGAGATCGATTACCTGAGAAGCCATCTGCATGATCGCCCAACGGACATGCGCCCAGTGGCAACCATCCCAGCTGCAGTTGTTCAGCAGATGATCAACGAAGGCAGCTGGAATGATGAGGCCCATTTGAAGAAGTGGTTAAATGATCCGGATAATCGATGCTTTAGAATCTGGCCTGGGCACATATGAACTCCTACGCAGCCCTAACAGCAGCAATTAGCGATTGGCTCAATCGTGATGATCTGACGGATACCGCAGTTAACCAGTTTATCCAACTAGCGGAGAGTGAATTGAATCGCACTCTTCGAGTCTCTGAGATGCTGAGGAACGCCTATGCAGATAGTTCCGATAGCATCATCACCCTCCCCACGGACTTCCTGGAACTCAGGCACCTGATGCTCCAGGAGCAAAACAAATATCTGAAGCTTTGCTCTCCAGCCGAGCTGGACTCGATTCGCAAGAATGTTCCCCAAGGTGGAGAGCCCACTCATGCGGTGCTACTCAATGGCAAATTCGAGGTGGCTCCAGTGCCTACCCAAAGCTATCGATATGAAGTTTTGTATTATCAAACCATCCCAGCTCTGAGCAGCACCAATGTAAACAATTGGCTGCTCTTAGGTCATCCAGACATTTATCTCTATGGGGCACTCAGCAAGAGTGCTGGCTACATTGGAGAAGATGAGCGGCAAGGACTTTGGGCCTCTCAATACGCTTCTCAAATCGCTCAGCTCAATGGAGCGGATCGGAGGAAGCTCGAGCAAGGGATTCGCAAAAGCCTGGCATTTCGCAACATGGGTGGTCGCTCGAGACCAGCCTATCTTAAAGGTGGCTGATGCGATTTGGACAAGGCGTATATGGCTCAGGGATATACCAGCCTGATACATCCCCCCAGGCTGAGTCTGTGGGGTGGATCACGATCGATGCAACCTCGATTGCCTACAACCAGAGCATTGATGAAAGCAATGAGACCTACAGCACCAGCACTGATGAATCATCTGAATACTGGACAACAGTATGACTAGGCCTACCCTCACCGAATATCCAAACATTGAACTCCCCACCATTGATGGGGATCAGAACGTCTGGGGGCAAGTACTCAATCAGAGTGTGCAGGATTTATCAGCTCAGACCAAGACCAATGAGAACAATGTAGCTACTGCCACTGCCGCAATCGCTACGCTGAATGCCGATGTCAACACGGTGGGCAGTGTGCTGAAAGTTGTCAATGATGCACTAACTACCTTGAAGGGGGGAAGCACAAATACCCTATCTCAGATCGAATCTTTAATCACATCCAGTGGCACCACCGATGTGACCTCGATCAATAGCGCAATCAGTGAGCTGCAAGCAAACCTGGGCCACTCCGGAACAACGTTGACCACGTCTGTCAAGTCCTTGGCAGAGGCAAATCAAACCAAAGTAAATACCCTGATTAGCACGGACACCAACATGAGTGTCCGGGCGATCGTTGCGGATGTTCTGGGAAGTACCTCGACCGGGATCACGGGCACTGCAGCGCAAACGTTGATTGACAACTCGATTGCGGCAATCACTGGATCCTACACCGGGACTCTCCAAGCTCTCAAAGCCTTGATTGATGGCATTGATACCCGGCTGCAAACGGTGGAAGCAGCAGTGACCACGTTGCAGAATAACCAGGTCAGCAGCACTGACTTTACTGCTCTGCAGGCAACGGTCAATGGTAGCCAATCGGTCACTGGCCTAGTCACCAGGATGTCTGCCGCTGAGGGCACCCTGACCTCAGTGTCCCTTACTGCTACCAGTGCCCAGACTACTGCCAATGGGCTCAGTGGTCAGATCAGCACCCTGGGAGGTAGAGTGACTGCTCTAGAGGATTCCAACTTTGTCACAGGTTCAACGCTAACGACCTATGCGACAAAATCCTATGTCACAGGTCAAGGATACATCACTAGTGCGAATTTGAGTGGCTATGTGACTACGAGCAGCCTTACTGGCTATGGGTTCCTGACGAGCAGCTCCCTGACAAACTACGTCAGAACCGATGACTATAGCTATGTGCGGCTGAAGGGGATGCTTGGGCAATCCGGTGGGGTAGTTCCCAACGGGGTATTGGTCGGCAGCGATGGTACAAACCAAATCCTTTTCAACGATGGCAACATTTACTTCCGGACAAACAACATCGCAAAAACGGCAATATTTAAAAGCGATGCTGGCAAGCTCCGCTATTTATTCGGTGGAAGCAGTAATACCTTTGTCGATGGCAATGATGTTCAAGCCCTCTATCTCTTTGGCAGCTCTACGGGGTATGGGCGGATTGACCTTGAAAACAACGGAGACCCTTACTGGAAGAATCTAGCCACCAACGCCAGCAACGTTTCGCTGATTCAAACGGCAGATCTCTCGGGATATGTGGCTACCAGTGACATCACCTGGGGCAAACTCTACGCGATGATCAATGGGGTAAATCCGAATGTCCCATCATCTCAATCAAATTTGCCTGAGTTGCTTTATGTGAGACCTTATCTTGGGTCATGGCCCAACTACACAGGCAACACTGTTAGCCACCAAACCAATAAATTTATCGCAATTACCTGTGAAGCAGATAATGACTCAGGGGATCCTCATTTGCGAATAGCAGAGTATACCAGTGTCAATGACAATTCCCTCAGATTTGTCCATCTAGTGAATGGTACCTGATGCCAAACTTAACGACTCACTACCAGCTCAAAAAGCCGATTGTCAATAGTGTCGCAGAGGAGAACCAGTGGGGCACTTACCTAAACCAATCGCTCGATTTGGTGGACTCGGCTCTAAACAATTTAGCCACAGCAGTGGCAAGCGTTTCTACGACTTCGCTAACTGCTTCGATCGCAAATGTGCAAGAAGGGGTGCAGGCCAACACCAACAATATTTCTGCGCTCAACACGAACATCACCAACCTCAAAGGGGGCAACACTTCACTGACGATCGCTGGGATCAGTGATGAGCTAACAAGCCTCTCGAGCCAGATCACCAATCTCTCGAATACAGTGGATGGGATCGACACCTCCGGAGTAGCTTCCGGGGTGGCTGATGGCACAATCACAACAGCCAAGATTGCTTCAGAAGCGGTGACTACGGCAAAGATCGCAGGAGCTGCCATCAACGAGAGCAAGCTGGCTCAGAATGCAGTCACTACTGTCAAAATCAAAGATGAGGCGATCACTGGTCCAAAGATCAAGGATGCTGCGATCACCGGGGGGAAGATTGCAGATGGAGCCATTGACACCACGCACATTAGCAGTAGCTACACGATCATCCCCAACCCCGGGGTTGCCGATGCCGGGAAGAATCTATTCTACGATGGTGATCAGCAGACAATTGTCTGGCGCAGGCAAAATGGAGTTACTCAGCTTGCCAATTATGCAGCGATCTTCTCAGCAACAGGGATCGAGAAAGGGGATATCGTTGTAGTCAATAATGGGGGCATTGCTGGTGGGATTGGGACGAATGACTACGCAACAGCCATTGGTGGATTTGCAACACCAGCTGAGCTGGATGCCAATAGTGTCTTCCTGGCGTTGACCCAGACTCCAGCAAATCCATCTCACCTGTTGACTCTCTTTACCGGGTCCAATGGGGTAACTGATGTGTCCACAAACCAGGCTGGAGACACTGCTACATTCACCCTGGAAGATGGCACGACCTACGACATCGATTTGCCAATCTTCAATTTGAATAATCTCTCCGTTGGTTCGCTGAATACGGAAGACTATCTACTCTTCTACGATAAGTCTTTGGGTCAGCAGAAGAAAATCACAGCAGTGGATTTTTCTTCTGCGCTCAACCTGGCTCAGGGGTCAATCTTCGCGACTGCTGAGCAGGGAGATCTTGCAGACACAGCAGTTCAACCAGGTGCCAACGTTTCGATCTTTACCAACGATGCTAACTTTTTGACCCAGACCCAGGTAGATCAGCGAATTGCAGACTACACCGCTCAGCAAGGGTTCATCACCAGTGTGGATGCCCTGGATGGGGGGAGTGGTGGAGGAACGAATTTGATTGGAGCGATTGTCAACATCACGCTTCGCACAACAGACAATCACCTGGTCCTCAATCATACGGGTAATTTTACGTCTACGAATACGTTTATCAATTCAGACAACCATCTAATTTTTAGTATCTGATATGCCTCAATTAGATCTCGGCAGAGTTGTCCCTTTCAATCGAGGGGAATGGGCTGCATCTACAACGTATGAGTTTTTGGACGAGGTCCAATACCAGGGGTCGACCTATGTCTCGATCAACGCGACCTCATATGTGTCCAGCGTAGCAGATCGCCCAACCACCGCATCAGGGCAATCCACCTATTGGCGGAAAACAGCAAGTGGCTTTTTGCATAGGGGCACCTATGACGCGAATATCGACTATGACCGAGACAATGTAGTTGTCTACTCGGGCACCTCCTATCGGGCTATACAAAACACCACTGCTGGCATTATCCCAACAAATACAACGTATTGGTCCCTATTCACCGGAGGGGTAGG